>Ga0180223_1000111_pt1 | contig 170659 bp, 148 predicted proteins | sample eDN5th30CKraftOP_FD_151337 | JGI IMG/M metagenome (GOLD analysis project Ga0180223, IMG submission 151337) | Enriched Organic Plus compost microbial communities from Emeryville, California, USA - eDNA 5th pass 30_C Kraft OP (version 2) (version 2) ...
CGGCTCGGCGCGGACGGCACCGCGCTCGGCGCCTTCCGCCGTCGCGCGGCCTTCTCCCAGGCGCGCTTCATGATCGGCGAGGGGCGGCTGAAAGGCGAGTGGCGCATTTCCGGCGAGCCCCGCTTCGATCCCGTGACCGGGCGCTTCCAGGGCTATCTCGGCGCGGCCCGGCGCGAGCAGCCCCACGAGGGACTGGTGCGCGGGCCTTCCGAGGGCGGCTGGAGCGGCCTTTCCGCCGAGAATGCGCGTCAGCTCATCCATGAACTGCGCACGCCGCTGAATGCCATTCAGGGCTTTGCCGAGATGATCGATGCCGAGCTGCTGGGGCCGGTGACGAGCGCCTATCGCGAGATGGCGCGCAACATCCTCGTCGATGCCGGCACGCTCATCGCCACCTTCGACGATCTCGATCTGGCGAGCCGGCTGGAGCGGGGCGACGCCGGGCTGGGTGGCGAGGCGCTGGAGCTCGGGCAGATCGTCCGGCAGTCCGCGCGGCCATTCATGGCGGACGATGTATCGCGCATCGTCCTGCACGAGACGGGGGGCCTGCCGCCGGTCGTCGGCGCGCGGGCGCAGATCGAACGGATGATCGGCCATCTGCTGCGCGCCGCCTGCGCGCTGCTGGAGGAAGGCGAGGCGCTTCATATGAGCCTCGCCGCCGATCCGGGATCGCCCTTCGTCCAACTCGCGATGCGGCGGCCCCGGGCGCTCGCCGGCCTCACCGGCCCGCAACTGTTCGATCACGGGATGACTCAGGATCAGCGGCTGGGCGCCATTCCGCCGCTCGGCCTCGCCTTCACGCTGCGGCTGGTGCGGGGCATCGCCGCGCATGGCGGCGGCCGGCTCGATATCCTGCCCGATCTGTTCACGATCGTCCTGCCCGCGCTCCACCGCGCCGACAGCGGTCAGGAGAGCCGGGGCTGAGGCCCGCGCGCGGCCGTTGCCGCCGGCCGGGCAAGGCCGTAGCTTAACGGCATCGCAGCCCGTTCGCGCTATGCCGGCGCGACTCAAGCCCCGGACCCGGAGACGCCGCGCCATCATGACCCGTGCCGCCACCCTGCTCGATCGCCCCGCGAAGGATGATGCGATCGCCTGGCCGGCGGATCTCGGCCGGCGTTTCATGCTGTGGATCGACACGGAGGAGGAGTTCGACTGGGCGGCCCCCTTCGATCGCGGCGCGACGCAGGTGACGGTCATCGGCGGCATGGCGCGCTTTCAGGCCTTCATGCGGCAGGCGGGCGTGCGGCCCGTCTATGTGACGGACTATGCGGTGGCGCAGAGCGAGCCGGCCAACGCGCTGATGCGCGGCTGGGTGGCGGAAGGCAGCGCGGACATCGGCGTGCATCTCCATCCCTGGGTCAATCCGCCGCATGAGGAGATCGTCGGCGCCGCCAACAGCTATGCCGGCAATCTGCCCGAGGCGCTGGAGCGGGCCAAACTCCTGGCGCTGCGCGACCGGATCGAGGCGCGGCTGGGCGTGCGGCCGATCGCCTATCGCGCCGGGCGCTACGGGATCGGCCCGCGCAGCGGTGCGCTGCTGGAGGAAGCGGGGTTCAGGATCGACAGCTCGGTGCGCAGCCGCTTCGATTATCGCCGGCAGCATGGTCCGGATTTCACCGGCATGCCGCTATGGCCCTATCGCGCCGGACCGACCGGCCGGCTCATCGAACTGCCGCTCTCCACGGCCTTTGTCGGCGGACTCGGGCGCTGGGGCGACCGGCTGCATCCGCGCGTCGAGCGGGCAGGGCGGCTGGGCGGCGTCCTGTCGCGCGTCGGACTGCTGGCGCGCGTGCCCCTCACGCCCGAAGGCGTCAGCGCGCACGAATGCCGCGCCGCGATCGACAGCCTCATCGGCGAGGATCTGCCGCTGCTCAGCTTCTCCTTCCACTCGCCGACACTGGAGCCGGGGCACACGCCCTACACGCGCTCGGCGGCCGATGTGGAGAGCTTCTATCGCTGGTGGGACGCCGTGCTGGATCATCTCGACTGGCGGGGCGTGCGGCCTATCGACCAGGCCACGCTGCTCGCCGCGCTCGACCCGCCTGCGTGACTTCCGCTTGCCAAGCGGGCGAAGGGCAGGGTAACGGCGCGATTGATCCGGACGTGCCCGCTCGCGGACGCGCCTCCCGGGGGCCTGTAGCTCAATGGTTAGAGCTGGCCGCTCATAACGGCTAGGTTGCGGGTTCGAGTCCTGCCGGGCCCACCATCGCTTCACACCATTCGTGGCATATGGTATCGGTAAACCCTTCAGAAAGAAGGGTTTACCGAGCCATGTTCAACCATAAGCCACCATAAGCCACCATAGGCTATCACGACTCGTGTGTATAAATGAGGGGGTAAACGGCGCCAGAAAGTGTATAAAAGTGACGCTGAATATCAACGACGTGAAAAACGCGAAGCCCAAGCCTGAAACCTACAGACTGGTCGATGCCAATGGGCTCTCCCTGCAAATATCGCCTCTCGGGACAAGGACCTGGCATTATCGCTACCGGCACAAGGCCAAGCAGAAGATTTTGACGTTGGGTCGCTATCCCGAGGTCGGTCTCGCCGCCGCGCGCCTCGCACGCGACAAGGCGAAAATTCTCATCGCCTCGGGCAAGGATCCTTCCTGGGAGCGAAAGCGTCAGCGCAAGGAAGATATCAGAGGCGCTCAGGCAACCTTCCGTAAGCTTGGCGAGGAATGGCTGTGCGAACATACGCCCCTATGGTCTAAGGCCAACGCGGAGCGGGTTCGCCATCGATTCGAACGGGACGTATACCCCGCCTTTGGTTCGGTCCCGATCAGCGAGATTGAGAGCACCGACGTTCTCAGCGTTCTTCGCAAGATTGAAGCACGTGGTTCTATCGAAACCGCCAAGCGCGTCCGTGGATATATTCGCGCCGTATTCACAAAGGCGATGGGGGAGCGGCTCGTGCCTGCCACGATGCTCATGGAGATCGATGAGCTGAAGGATGCCCTGAAGCCCGCCCAACGTGGACGACGTCAGCCCGCACTGACGACCGTCGCGGAACTTCTCGACCTCCAGACCTGCGTAGACAGGTCGACGTCGAATCTAGTCGTTAAGCTGGCGTCGCGGCTGCTCGCGCTCACCGTAGTAAGAACAGGGGTCTTGCGGGCCGCTCCGTGGAACGAATTTCAAGGCATCGACTGGAACAAACCGGACAAGCCGTGCAAAAACCCGATTTGGCGTATCCCTGCTGCGCGCATGAAACTCGAGGTTGAAGATAAACTCAATCCGGGATTTGGTCATGAGGTCCCGCTCTCCGAGCAGGCCGTCGCTGTCCTCCGAATGATCCGCGTAATAACGGGATCAAGCGATTTGCTGTTTCCGCACGCCAAGTCATGGCGAGAACCGATGACCGATGCCGCGATCAGTGGAATGTATAAGCGCATGGCCGGCGGCAAGTTCAAGAACCGCATGGTTCCCCATGGCTGGCGGTCTGCCTTCTCCACCATCATGAACGAGCGCGCGGCAGAACTGGAACGAGATGGCGACCGAATGTTGATCGACATCATCCTGTCCCATGTGCCTCCAGGCATGTCGGCTTCAGAATGGGCATACAACAGAGCTCGCTACCTGAAACCACGAAGTGCACTTCTTCAGGTGTGGGGAGATATCATTTCGAAAGGCTTGCCAGATCCGAGCACTTTGCTGCCTAGCACGAGCGATAAGTGAGAGGAGCAGCGATGAAGTCATCTATGTCGCTCTCATACCAAGCAACGCTGCGGATTCCGATATGCTCGCGTTTGGGAAACGAGCCTGCGGCCTCTCGACGGTTAATCGTCGTGGCGGAAAGACCGGTTCGAGCGATCACCGCTTTCATACGGATCAGCCGGTCTTTTCGCCTATCCTTGCTCGGCTGATCGCCAATTTCGCAGGTATTGGGTAGTTCGTCTGACTGCCTAAATCCCGAAATATCACTCATCGTTCGACCTTCTTAGATGAAGGTCTGTCCGCCAGACGTGAGTATGTCGTAGTTCGTGTGAGACGGCAAGAGAGCGAACGCTCATTCCGCGATAAGCCATACGAGGCTGCTCGCGCGCTGAAACTGCTTTGGTCGATGCGAACAGAATGCAGGTCGTCGGGCACTGCGGGAGGGCGGAAGATTACCAAGACATCGAGGGCGCAGTCGAATGGTCGGGCCCCGCTCACCCGGAGCATGGCAGCTGTGGGTAGGGAAAAACGCCTGACACAATGAAACGGCCTTGAACACGTTGGATATATTTTGGCACGGCTAGCTCACTGGTCCAAATCGTCTAAGGTTCGATACAGTTCCGAGAGAAGCTGCAGGAGTTTCGTGCGTTGATCAGGGTCGAGTGGATCGAGCAACTTCTGCTCCCTCTCGAGCGCCATCGCCTTCATCGCCTCGAATGTCTGTGTGCCCCTTTCTGTAAGCAGATAGGGTTTCGTCCTTCCCGTAAAGCGCCCCTTCAGCGGAAGGACAAGGCCGCGTTCTTCAAGTACCCGCATGGATCGGCTGACAGCTCCGTTGTCCATTTTGACGAGCTTGCTGATCTCGATCGAACTGGCCGCGTCCTTGACGGCAAGCGATGCCAAAACGCGCCATTCCCCAATACCGAGATCGAAGCGGTCCCGGTAAGCCCTTGAAGACACAGCGGTCCACTTGTTTGCGATCGAGCCCAGGAAAAAGGGAACGTACGACTCAAGCCTGATCGGCGAAATTTTCAGTTCGTCCGAGGGAGCCAAGGCCGAGTCCGCATCATCAGCTCTTACACGCGGCATCACAACTCCGAGCAGAATTTGTAATACCTACTTAGCCGATCCAGTCGATCTCAGACAAGGCGATGTGCGTGTTTGGCCGATCGCTCGGAGTGAACCCAGCAGCATATCAGTTGCGGCATAGCCCCGCGCGGTTTCACTAGCTAGCTGTTTGCTGAGACATGATCTCGCCAAGCGGTAACGCACTCGTCCGGGCAGTCCCAGTAAACTTCGTGCGCCTTGCTGTCGATGACAGCGAGGAAGCCGTTGGGCAGCGCCGAAGCCATCTTGCGTTGGCCATCGAGCGGGGCTGCACCACTCCTCGTTGGCGCCAGGACGAGGGTAGGCACGGTTAGCTCGCGCAGCATCGGCGCAACATCGGTGTTGGAAATGATATGGCTATAGCTGATCATCGCCTTGGTTGACGTTCGCGCCATTTCCTTCAGCACCCAAGCGCGCTCCTCCGGGCTTTCAAAAACAGCCGTTCCGGGCTGATCGACAAGCCATTCGGTCCACCCTTTGGCGCCCCGGTCCTCTAGCGCAGCTTGCCAGGAGGTATGGCTTCCAGCGAAGAACCTCTGCCCAGCAGCATCGATGGTGGTAGGCGAATTGCATAGAGTGAGGGACTTGACGCGATCAGGATAGCGGTGCGCGAACCCAACCGAAAGCATTCCTCCTGTCGATTCTCCGATGAGATGGATCGCTTCAAGGTTGAGGGCGTCGCAAAAATCACGCATATCATCGACCAACCTGTCGAAGCTCCACGGCAGGTTTTCGGGATCGGTTGTCCCACCATGCCCGCGAAGATCGCGACGGATCAGTCGAAAATCGTTCGCTATCTTCGGAACCCATTGGAACCAGAAGTTGGCGTTACGGCCAAAGCCATGCTGGATCAGCACGACTTCCGATTTAATCCACGGGGTCGAGAAATCGTGATCCTCATAGTGGGTTGTATAGCCGCTGATTTCGATGTCAGGCATGAAATATCTCCTAGATGATCAGTCTCAGGCAGCTCGTGTCAGATCTGCTTTGAGCTGGGTCCTTCCCGGGTACAGGAGCAGTCCTTCGACAAGAAGGAGCGCGGCGAGTGCCGCCAGGGAAAGAGTGAGCGGCTGTTCCGGCGTAAAGATCTTCGAGAGTTGATCGCTGGCGATCCCAACCGAAAGACGACCCAGGTCCGCCGATCATACTCTGGAAAAAGAAGAAGAAGGCAATTGCGAGCGACCGATTGTTCACTGGAGCCAGTGTCTGGACCAGGCCGTAAACGGGGCCGAACGGGGCGTAGATCAGCCCACTCAGGATGAACAAGCATGTGACGCTCAAGGTCATGGATGACGTCAGAATACACAGCAACATCAGCGGCGCGGACAAGATGAGGTCGGCTCCCGGTATGGCGAGGTAACTCGTCACTTTAGTTCTTGCGAGGTAGTTGACGACAGTTCCTCCGACGAATGTACCGATACCGCCGCCGCCGCCGAACGCCAAGGCTATCCACAATCCAACCTGCGTCAGGGGGGCATGATAGATGCGGACGTAGAAATCGACCATCCACATGGAGAGACCATAGCCAACGAACGTGTTCAGGGAACCGCGGAGAGCCATTCTCCGGTAGATGGGGGTCAACCAGATCCGTCTGGCGACAGGCACTATCAGGTCGGAAGCGGCTGCTGTCTGGTGGCCTGCGACTTCTGCCGAACCTCGCGCCATTTCCCGGACTGGAAGCTTGACGACGACTACCAGGAATACACCGGGAATGCCGAGGCCCAGGAACGCAATACGCCACCCGTAGAGCGCGGGAACCGCACTGATGGTCGGCGATTTGGCTCGATCCTTAGGTCGTGGCAAGGTTGGACTTCTGACCAACTGAGGATTGCCAAGTCAGAATTGCGGATAGGACCATCGGTATTGCGAAAAGTGCAAAGCAAAGGAAGATGCCTATTTGCGCCTGGAGCGCGATGCCACCGAGAGCTGGACCGGCAATTGCGCCGAAGCGACCGACGCCGATCGCCCAACCCACGCCCGTCGTCTTGATTGCGGCCGGATAGAATTGCGCGGCGATGGCATACAGACCGCCAAAGCCGCCCTGGATAAGGAAGCCCATGGCCAGCATTCCGATGTAGAAAAGAACGACGGGTTTGTGGAACAGGCCGAAGGCCACCATAATCGCCGCGGCGAGCAGGAAGAATGTTGCGATCAGCCTCTCGAGCCCCATGCGGACAGAGAACCAGCCAAGAAGCACGAGTCCGAGAAAGGCGCCGACATTGAATATCGCGCTTCCGTTGATAGCCGTTGGCAGGTCGTACCCGGCCTGAACGGCGATGCGTGGCACCCAGCTCGTCAGGAAATAGACGGTAAAGAAAGATGCGAAGAAGGCGCCCCAGATTATCACGGTCCCCCGCCGCAGATCGGCCTTCAGCAGGCGTCCGATCGGTGGCTTCGGCGACGCCAGCTCCTTGGGGGGGAGTTCAGCATAGACGGGAAGACGTTGAGCTTCGAGCGAGAGGTTGGCTCTTTCAAGCGCACCGCGCGGCTGGCGCGCCAGAAAATACTGGACCGATTCAGGGAGCCATATCGCGACGAGAGGAAACATGATTGCCGATCCTAGTCCGATCAGGACGAACATGCCGGGCCACCCATAGGCTGGAATGATGAGGCTGGCCGACAGGCCAGCAATCGTGGCCCCGGCCGGATAGCCGGCAGTCACGAGTGTCACAGATAGCGCACGTGATCGCTCGGGTGCGAACTCGGAAGCAAGGGCAGTAATGCTTGCCAGCATCGATCCGATACCCAGGCCCGTCCAAAACCGCAACGCGACCAAAGTCGAGAGCTGCTCGCAAAGGGCGGATGAGAGCATTCCGGAGGCAATGACGGCGGTGGACGCAAGAATCATCGCCTTGCGACCAATAATGTCAGCGTAGGGCGCCAGGAAAAGTGCCCCGAGCGTCATGCCGGCCAAGCCGCTGCTGAAGACGATGCCAAATACTGCATCGCTGACGCCCCATGCCTTCGTCAGAACCGGGGCGACGAAAGAAACTACCAGAACATCCGCACCATCCAGCATGCTGAGCATGAAGCAGATCGCGAGCGTTCTAAGTTGCAGGGGCGTCCAACCAGCCACGGCATAATCCTCTCGATTTTGTCTTATAACAGGAGACACTCCCCGCCTCGTATGGACGACTCAGGTCATGGAAGGAGTAGTGATACAAGTTGTAATGTCAAATTAGAGTGCGCCGATGGGCTTTGGCAAGAGTAAGCGCCACCGTCGGCTCACTCGCCGTGGCCCGAGAGTCCGCGACTACGGGCGCAAGGCTGCCTACCGGAGAAAATCGGGGTGTGACGACCTTTCAAGTGCGCGACAATCTGCGGTTTTCCGCTCCTTTCTTTGAACTTGGCATTGCAAATGCGCAGCATAATTTGTGATTGCAGATTGGATTGCTGCGTTCCGGCGATCGCGATGTGTCGATCTGCTGTGACTTTGGAGAGGGACTTGAGCAACGACATGCCAGATTGTTTGCGCGCATCGACGCCTGGGTTCTCGTCGCGATCCTCCATCCGTGCTCTCGCATGGCATTCGTTGGCGAGCTTTCGATCGCACCTCTCGACATTTCCTTTTCTGCGGTTGCCTCGCCTCATTTCTCTCGAGGCAGGTTTGGTAAGTCACAGTTGGTCGCGCAGCGCCTTAACATCTGCCTACCCAAATTGCTCCGAGCTACGGTATGAGCGCGGCGCCCCACAAGCCCGCCGGTCCACGCGCTGCCGCCATCGGCAACAGCACGCGGCCCGCACGAGCGGTTCGCGACGACGAGTAGCGGCGCGACAACCGCTGCTTCCGCGCCCGGCCCACTTCTTCAACAGCCTGTTAGAACTTGGCCGACAATGTCACGCCATACGTCCGTGGTTCGCCATAGGATGCGCGCGCAAGTCCGAGCGTTCCGAAGGTCTGGACGCCTCCGACGACTTGTACAGCCTCATTGGTGAGATTCTTGCCCCAAAGCATCAACGCAAGGCCGATATTTGTCTCGTAGCGGACCGACGCGCCAACCATCGAATAGCCTGGCTGGCTCAACACATTGTCCGGCTCGTGAAAATAACGGCTCGTGTAGGAGTAGTTCGCGTCGAAACTGAGCTCCCCCGAGCCGACCGCCACCCTGTAGTTGCCGGCCAGGCTGAACGTATGTTCGGGCGAAAGGATTGTCGTGTTGCCTGCGACGTTGCCGGTGCCAACCGAATAGCCGCCGCCGGCGATCGGCGTGGCGATCACGGCACCAGAGAAATCGAGATAGCGGCCGTGCACATAGCTGTAGCCTCCCGACAGCCGTAAATTGCGCGTGATGTCGGCGATAAAGTCGAGATCAGCGCCATAAATCTCGGTGCCTGGAGCATTGTACGTACCCGTCAGGCCATTGATCGAACGGCCAACCTGGATGTTGGTATAGTCATAATAATAGGCTGCGAGGTTGAGCGTCAGCCACCCCGCGAACCTGTTCTTACTGCCGATCTCATATGCGTCGAGGGTCTCGGGGGCGTAGGATGGCAAGGTTATCACGAGAGTATTGAACCCGCCGCTCTTGAAGCCACGGTTGAACGAGGCATAGATCATCGAGTTCGGCGAAAGGTGATAGTCGACCGCCGCCCGCCAGGTGAGTTTGTTGAACTCGACGGACCGGCCGAATTCGGGGGTTGTCACGACTGCCGAACCGTCCGGGTTTACCGTATAGGCACTGGCGGTCAGTTCGCGCTTTTCGTTCGTATACCTAAGTCCAAGCGTAACTTGCAGTGCGTCGGTGAGCTTAAGGCTGGCTTGGCCGTAGCCGGCCAGGGACTGCGTTGTCTGATCCGCCAAGGTGTACCGGCCGGTCTCAGGAAGCGGCGCGCCAGGCGTAGGCGCCGTCCCATAAGTGATCGTGCCGATCGGATTGAAACGCCCGTCTGCCCAATAATAATAGGCGCCGATCGTCCAGTTCAGTCGTGAGCTATTGTCGGACTGGAGTTGGAGTTCCTGGCTGAACTGTTCGTCCTCGCCGCGCGTGCTGGCATAGCGACCTGGGAATGCGGTGTAATCGCTGTCAAAGGTAAGATCGTAACTCGATTTGCGATAGGCCGAGATGCTCGCCAGCGCGATAGCGCCTAGATCATAGTCGACCCTGAGCGAGCCACCTCCGCCCCGCGACCGGAAGTCAGGCTGCCGGTCAGAGGCGATGTCGAAGTCACCGCCAAGGAACGCGGGTCCATAGGGCGCCGGCGGGATCACGCCAAAAGCTGGGCGCTGTGTCGCAAAGCGCGAGTTGTGCTGGTCGGCATAGTCGCCGCTTACCCTGATTTCGAGATTCTCGGTCGGCGTGAACAGGATCTTCGACCGCGCGACGAGCTCGTGGTGCAGCTTATTAACATCCTGGCCGTTAGCCAGGTTGATCCCCCAACCGCGATCCTGAGCCTGGGCGCCCAGCGCTATGTCCATGGCGATTGTGTCCGACAGACCTCCGGTTGCGTAGGCTTGCGCGCGGAGAGTGCCGAAATTGGCGTAGGTGAAGTCGGCAGACCCGCCCGGCGTGTGCTTGGGATCTCGCGTAACGATCTGGATCAAACCTCCGGTCGCATTCCGGCCGAACAGTGTTCCTTGCGGCCCCTTCAGAATCTCGATCCGTTCAATGCTGTTGAACGATGAGGTTGCGTAAGGCGACCCGATATAGACGCCGTCGACATAAGTGGCGATTGGCAGGTCGACGCCGGCACCGACGGTCTTTGAGCTGACGCCCCGAACCATGGGCAGGATGGCGCCGTTATATTGCTGGATCTTCACGCCCGGCGCGATGAGCCCGATGTCGAAAAGATCCCTCACGCCCGCTGTCTCCAAATTGTCTGCGGACAATGCCGTGACCGATATTGGAACGTCCTTCAGACGTTCGGCGCGCCGCTGCGCCGTTACGATGATTTCGCCGGCATCCAGCGCTGTCGATTCTGCCTGTTGATCGGTGTCAATAGACGAGACCTGGGCAAAGGCGGGCGACCATGCCGATACGGCCAGCGCGAACAGTGAAGTTGAGATTCGCGCAGTCTTCTTCATTTTCGACATGATTCTTCATCTCCCATGAAAGGCCAGTTATCTGGATCTGAGGTTGCCGTTGGGCAGTGCGTTCAGCGGCCCAAATCGGTGACGATTTGCTTGTTCTTCGCGAGAAGGAGAACGCCGGCGGCGCAGGCCGACAATGGCACGATGCAGAGAGCCCAGCGCAGGGCTTCGGCTTCGGACAGCGAGCTTTGCAACAGGTCGCTGAAAGCACCGATGAGGAAAGGACCGAGCCCGGCGCCCAGAATGCTGAGGCTCAGCGAGAATGTCGCGACAGCAAGCGCCCGGCTATCTCGGGGGGCGAGCATCTGCACCATCCCGTAAAAGGGCCCCATGCACGCAAACAGGAACAGAAAGGCGAGGAACATCAAGGGCGCCCCGACCAACGGTGATACCCACAGCCCGGCGAACAACAGGGGACCGCTCAGCAGCATCGCCAGCCCAGGCACTACGAAATAGTTCGCTGTGCTCTTTTTGCCGAAATGGTCGACGATGAAGCCGCCGCCTAATGTTCCGATGCCGCCGCCGACGCCCAGCACGATGGCCGTTGTTGCCGCAGCGCTTTGTATCGTCGTTCCATGCATGCGAACCGATAGATCCAGCAGCCACATCATCATGGCGTATCCACCAAATGCCTGGAGGCCACCTGCGATGGCGACGAGCCGGAAGCTGGGAATGCGCAGGAGTGCGATCACTTGCCCGAGCCATGGCTCGCGCTCGGCATTCGAGGGGGGCGGCCTATCGTCGGCTGCGCCGCGCGGCAGCTCGCGAACGGTGAAACGGACGAGCATTGCCAACACGAGGCCAGGCAGGCCCACGACGACAAATGCCATTCGCCATCCCAGTGTCGTCGCAACCCAGCTTCCAAACAGGAAGCTGATCAATGTACCGAGCGGAACCCCGAGTTGGTAGATGCCCAGCGCCGTTGCGCGTTCACCGCGGCGGAAATAGTCGGATAGCAGCGCATGCGAGGCGGGGTTTCCAGCTGCCTCTCCAATGCCGACCGCAGAGCGCGCGGCGAACATCTGCACGAAGCTCTGCGTGAACCCGCATGCCGCGGTTACAACGCTCCAGAAAGAGAGGGCGACCGTTATCAATTTCACCCGATTCCAACGGTCGCTGACAATCGCCAGCGGAATGGCCATTGTCGTATAGAAGAGCGAGAAGGCCAAACCCTTTAGAGCACCGAGTTGAGAGTCGCTGAGATCGAACTCAGCTTTGATCTGCGGCGAAAGCACGGCGATGATCTGCCGGTCGATATAGCTAAAGCAGTAGACGACCAGAAGCAGAAGCAGAACATAGTAACGGTAGAGTGGACGTTGTGCGCCGGGAGAAAGGTCAGTCGTCGGCCGCGTAGTGGATGCTACCAAATGTTGCCCACTAACGCTCTGCGCTGCTGCACTTTCGATTCCTGGATCGCTTTCAGTCACCATCACTCTCCCATTGATCCGTCGCCTAGACTCCGGTCACGAAACCGGGGGTCAGCGCTCTATTTGTGATCAAATCTCAGGTTTGAGTGCCCATTTAAAAGATTTGGTTCAACTAAAAACATAAGCGTTTCGGTGTTTTCTGTGCTCCTATTTGTCCTCTATGTTGAGCTGAGCTCACTTCAAATTCTGGCGCCTTCCATTTCGCTATTCACGGACCTCGGTCCACCTAGACGAGCACGCCCACAGCCCTGAGTTCATCAATCTCTTTGCTTGATTTGCCCAACTGTTCCTCGAGCAGTTGGGAGGTATGTTCGCCCAAGAGCGGTGCGGCGAAGCGCGGACCGGTCGCGCCAGAAGCGAACTGGAAAGGCGAGCCATTGTAGAGGGATTCGCCCATCTCGGCGTGAGGCAGATAGCGCCAATGCTCACGCAGTTTCATCTGAGGGTCGCGATCAACCAGGTCAGCGGCATTCTGGACTACGCCGGCAGCTACGCCGCGACGCTGCAGAGCGGCCATCAGTTGGTATCCATCGAGGGGGGAGGTCGATGCCGCAATGAGAGTATCAATTTCGTCGGCATCTTCGGTGCGCGCCTGCATCGAGCGCCATTCTGGCCGGAGCAGCTGCGAATCTTCCAGCACGTCGGCAAGAGCCAGCCATTGATCATCGCTGGCGACACTGATCGCAATCCAACGGTCGTCACCTGAGGTCGGATAGACTCCGCGCGGTGCATGAGCGAGCGCCCGGTTGCCTTGTCGTTGCGCCAACCGGCCGTTGGCCTGATAGTCCATCAAGGCGATCGGCGTGAGCGCAAGCATCGGCTCGGTCTGGGCCATGTCGATTTTCTGCCCCTCACCGGTCCGCCATTTGTGGCGTAGTGCAGCCATGACTGCGAAGGCGCCATGGCACGGATTGGGGACATGGTCGGGATAATTCGTGCCCGTTCCGGTAGGATCCTGATCGGGATAGCCGCTCAAACCCAAGAACCCCGTCATTGCTGCCATGGTGATGCCATAGCCCAACGACATGCGGTCCGGACCTTCGTCCCCGCTCATCGACATCCCTATATAGACGATCCCCGGATTGATATCCTTGAGGGTCTGATAGCCGACCCCCAGCTTCTCCATGATGCCGGGACGGAAGTTGTTTGCCACGACATCCGCGTGGGCAATCAACGCGTGAACTATCTCGACGCCGCGCGGATCCTTCATATTGACTGTGATTGATCGCTTTGAGCTGTTGCGGTCAGCAAAATAGCCGCTGCGATTGACGCCGCGAATGCCATCCTTGAACGGCGCGGCGAGGCGCAAGCTGTCTAGCGATTTGGTGCTCTCGATCTTGACCACGTCGGCCCCCATGTCGGCCAGAAGCTTCGTCATGTAGGATCCCGCGCCAACCCAGCAGAAATCGATGACCCGGACACCGTCCAGTGGCAGCTGGCTCACGAAGCACTCTCCTTAAATTGGCTGGTCTGGCGATCCGCACCATCGAGCCGGGGCGCGGCACAGAGCAATGCCCATGGCGTTCCAGCCAACTTGTACGGCGCTCCTGGAAGCAGGATGCCTGCGGCTGCATTGCCCGCGGGAGCAGCGACGAAGAAGTTGCGAAACCGCAGCTGCCGATCCTGCAGCAGATCGGGTGCGGTCGACATGGGAGCCATCGGAACCCGCCATTCGCGCGCGGCCGTGTAGAGCTCGGTCTTCGTCTTGCCGGCCGCAAAAGGGAGGAATACACGGTCGAACACGTCGCGAGCCTTTGGGTCCTGATCGTCCCAATCGTTCGCAGCGAACAGCTCGGCGCCTTGGACTCCTTCGGCCGCCATCCATTGGGCAAAATTTCCCCACATTGCTGTGTCACCGATCCCGCCCGCGAGAAGGTAGATGTCGCCATCCTTGGCCTGAAAGATGCCGGTACCCGCGCGCCTGGTCCCGGCGGTCCGGTTGCGCACTTTACCTTCGAGCTGGTAGGTCTGCGCGGCATTCTCCAACGCCATCACGATCGCTTCCTGGATCGACACATCGATCAATTCGCCCTCGCCGGTACGTTCGGCGCGGATGACTGCGGCAAGTGATGCGACCGCCGCGAACTGATCGCCCGCAAGGAGACCTTGCTCGCCATAGGCGACGACCGGCGCCTGGCCGGGAAACCCGGCCATGGTGAGCAATCCGCCCATTGCCATCAGCGTCAGATCATCGCCGCTATAAGTCGCATAGGGACCTTCACTCCCATAAGGCGTGATGCGCGTGCATACGAGGCGCGGATTGGCCAGGAGCAATTCGTCGACATCGACGGAATCGGCAGCCGGGTGATCTGAGAGGATCACGAGATGAGCCTCGGCAGCGAGATCCGCCAGCGCTTCGCGTCCAGCGGCCGTCTCGAGATCTAGCACAATCCCATTTTTGTTGGCGGCGAAGTACGCAAAGGGGAGGCTGTTTTCCGGCCCGGCGACGTCGCCAACAAAAGGTGGCTTGTTCCGCATCGGCGAACCGCTTGGTGGTTCCACCAATGTGACGGCAGCGCCGAGGTCGGCGAAGAGCTTGCCGGTATAGGCGCCGCACAAACCCGAAAGCTCGAGAACGCGAATTCCATCCAGTGCTTGCGGCATAACGGTCAAAAATCCTTCGGACGGCCGTCGCGCAGCAGTTCGCGCGCAATCAGCCAGCGGTGAATTTCGGACGGCCCCTCTACGATGCGCAGGACGCGTACCTCACGTGCCATGAATTCGAGAGGCAGTTCCTTGCTGACGCCCATGCCGCCAAACATCTGGATGGCGCGGTCGATAACGCGCGTCGCCATTTCGGTTGCCTGGACCTTGACGATTGCCGCGCCGCGCCGGATTTCAGTCTTTTTGGAGTCCTCCGAGATTTGATCCAATTGCCAGGCGAGGCGATAGGTGAGGAGCTTCACCATCTCGATTTCCTGAAAGCTGTCGGCAATCCACCACTGGATTGTCTGCCGATCGGCAAGAGGGGCGCCAAAAGTGCGCCGTAGCTTCGCCTGCTCGATCATCATGTCGAGGGCGCGCTGAGCATATCCCAAGCACCAGCAGGCACACTCCATTCTGCGAATACCTAGGCGGTTCTGGAGGGGGCCGAACGCTTGGCCCACTTCACCAAGAACCTGGCTATCTCCGAGTTCGACGTCATCGAAATTGACCGAATATCCAAAGAAGTTGCCGCCGATTACTGGGAATTCCTGTGGCACAGTCACGCCGGGCGTGCCCTTGTCGACGAGAAAGGCTGTCATCCCTCCGCGCGTGCCCTTTTCCTTGTCGGTCAGGGCGATGACGATCATGAAGTCAGCCGTCTTCGCGTTGCTGATCCACATCTTCTCGCCGTTGAGGATCCACTTGTCGCCACGGCGCTCGGCCTTCAGGCGGATACTGGATGCGTCGGCACCGGCGCCGGCCTCGGTTAGCGCGAGCGCAGATTTTTTCTCGCCGCGAGCATAGGGAAGCACATAGCGCTCTATCTGGTCGCCCTTGGCACACTCAGAGAGGAAATACAGGTTCGGGCTGTCCGGCGGGAGAATGAAGGGCGTGATCGAGTAGAACATCTGCTCGGTCACGACGCATTTGATCAACGCCCCCATGTCGTGTCCGCCGAATTCGGCCGGCACATCGATGCCCCACAGGCCGAGTTCCTGCGATCGGGCCTTTAGCTTCGCCTCAATCTCTGGAGGAATGAGCGCATCACCGCGCATTCCGCGGTTAGCTTCGCGTTCGATAACCAGCCGCTCAAGCGGGATCAACTCGTCCGCCACAAATCGGGCGGTCAGCTCGGCAACCATACGCGCTTCTTCGGGAAGACTAAAGTCCATCGCTCTCCCTGACCGATTGTTAGGTGTCTGATAGTTGGATTTAGATGCGGAGGAAGCGGTCATCCAATCAATCGAAAACCTCGATTGACGGTTGAGTTTTTCTCACATACCACTTGCTGGTATCGTTTTCAGTGTAGGTATTTTCTGCGACTTTTTAGGAAGCATAGATTGACTGTAACGCGCCTCCCTCCTCTCACTGCCTTGAGAGCCTTTGAAAGCGCAGGTCGAGCGCTGAGTTTTACCCTGGCGGCCGACGAACTCGCGGTGACCCCCGGAGCAATCAGCCGGCAAATCCGGGTTCTTGAGGACTTCCTTGGGCTTCAGCTCTTCGTTCGATCCGGGCGCGAGGTCACGCTGACGAAGGTCGGCGCGGATTATCTGACGCAGATGACGGACGCGTTCGCACAGATTCGCGCGGCAACCGCGCTACTCACGAGCGTGCCACAAGACGCACCGCTCCGAGTATCCACTTCCATCACATTCACGATGCGCTGGCTCATGCCCAGATTGATGTCGTTTCACTCCAAGCATTCGGATAGCAATCTCCAGTTGACGATGAGTTTGGCGCCGGTGGATTTTCAGCGCAATGACGTCGATGCCACCATCAGACTTGGCCAGGAAGAGACGCCTCACGCAATTGTCCGCAAGCTGTTTCATGCGGATCTTGTCGCGGTCTGCAGTCCCCGCTTCTGCGAGCAATATGGGCCTTTCAACGATTTGAACGACCTGGATTTACATACTCTGCTGCATACGACGGCGCGTCCGCACAACTGGGAGGTCTGGCTCGGCGGCGCCGGGCGACCGGACGTCGTGGGCGCGCATCAACTTACCTTCGAAAGTTCTAGCCTCGCTTACCAGGCTGCGATCGAGGGTGTCGGCTTTGCCATTGCCCAGTTGCCTCTCATTCTTGACGAACTTCGCAGTGGCACTCTGGTCATTCCATTTCCGATCCTTGTGCCGGACCGAGACGTTTACAATCTGATTTGGCCCAACCGCACACCGCGCAATTCCAAGTTCAATCCCTTTCGGGACTGGATGATGCTTGAAGCGAAGCAAACGGCACGCCAGGTGGAGATCGTTGTCGAACAACTGCAGGCCCGTCGGCAGCAGGCCGCCTGACGCCGCGTTGATTAGCGCTCAACCACCCTGCCAAAATCTCACTTGAGCCTTTCGAGGCTGTCCCGGATGGTACGCCGTCAAACAAAAGACGGACTGGCAACAGGGAGAGATTGTGACATTATCGGCGTTCAATGTGCCGAGTGGCGTGCCGGTCGATCCGGACTATCCGCTCTGGGCAGTCGGCGCTGTTGCAAAGCTCTGGGACGGCGATGGCTGGAAGCCGGAGAGCATGTCCTGGAAGGACGGATGCTACATCCATGGCGGTCTGTCTGGCCCGGGGCAAATTCGCTACAGCGGCAAGGATGTCGTGAAATTCCTTGAAGGAATATTCGTAAACAACTTCAGCAGGTTCAAAGTTGGCGTGTGCAAGCATGCGATCGCCTGCAACGACGAAGGCCTCATCGTCGGGCACGGCGTCCTCCAGCGTGTCGCGGACGAAGAGTTCCGGATCTTCGTCCATGGCCTCTGGGCGCCTTATCAGTTCAGCAAGACCAAGCTCGACGTGCAGCAAGAGGTCATGAACAAGTATCTTTTCCAGATCGCGGGTCCCGCATGCCTAGCGACCTTGGCGGAAGCGACGGGCGAGTCCCTTCAAGACGTGGGCTTCCTGCGCTTCAAGCAAGTCATGATCGATGGCAAAGAGTGCGAAATCATGCGGATCGGCATGGCGGGGACGCTCGCCTATGAGTTGCATGGGCCGATCGAGGAAGGGCCGGCCATCTATGAAGCGGTCCTCAGGGCTGGTGCACGGCATGGCATCAAGCAGCTTGGTTGGAAAACCTACTATGTCAATCACGTAGAAGGCGGCTTTCCGCAGCAGATCTGGACGTTCCTTCCAGCGACAGTGGGGGACGAGGATTTCGCGAAGTTTGCCTCGGCCGCGCCGACATATCGTGTAGGGCCGCCCAAGCCGCTTTTCTGCGGCAGTGTCGATCCATCAGATATTCGGGCACGATTTCGGACCCCTCAGGAGCTCGGTTGGGAACGCTCGGTCGTTTTCGATCACGACTTCATCGGTCGCGCCGCACTCGAAGCGGAAGCCGCCAATCCCAAGCGCAAGATCGTGACGCTCGAGTGGAATACGGATGATGTCATGGACACGTTCGCCTCGCATTTCCGCAACGGCCCGGAGTACAAGGTTTTCGAGTTCCCCGTGAACCCTCACTTCATGGGGCTGATCGGACACGCCGACCATGTCTTGAAAGGCGGCAAGGCGGTCGGCGTCGCGTCCGGCGTTATCTATAGCTATTATTTCCGCAAGGTGCTGTCGCACTGTACGGTCGATATCGACCAAGCGCAGATAGGCAATGAGGTGATTGCGCATTGGGGCGATTTTGGCGGTCCCATCAAGCCGATCCGTGCGAGGGTCGCACAATATCCCTATTTATCTAAGAACCGTAATCCGGCAGTCGTCGCTGGACTGGTTGGCACATGACAAGGAGTTCCCCAATGCTTGAAGGAAAGGTTGCGCTCGTGACTGGCGCGGGTCGTGGTCTGGGCCGTGAGCATGCGCTGGCACTCGCGGCGGCAGGTGCAAAGGTTGTGGTCAATGATTTTGGTGGTTCGAACAAGGGAGAGGGCCGGGATGCGGGGCCAGCCGAAGAGGTTGTTTCCGAAATCAGGGCGGCGGGCGGCGCTGCGATTGCCAATATATTGAGCGTTGCAGACTGGGACGCGGGCGGCGCGATGGTGAAGCAGGCAATCGAGACGTTTGGCGATCTCGATATCGTCGTGAACAATGCCGGCATTAACAGGATCGCGGTTCTAGGTGAGGCCACTGAAGCCGACTGGGAACTGTCGCTCGACGTCATTGCAAAAGGCACATTCGCGACCATGAACGCGGCTGCGGCTCATTGGCGTGCATCCGGCCCAAAGGCCGGTCGGGCCATTATCAACACCGCATCGCCCGCCGCCCTGCATCCGGCAGCTGCAATTGGAGCTTACTGCGCAGCCAAAGCGGCTGTGGTCGCGATCAGCCAATCGGCGGCACTCGAGCTTGCGCCGCTCGGCGTTCGCGTCAACGCGATCGCGCCTATGGCCCGTACACGCATGCTAGATGGCTCGCCGCCGGAAATCATGAATCTGATGGCACCTCGTGAAGGATTTGACCCGAACCTTCCCGAGCACGTCTCTCAGTTGGTGCTTTATTTGGCGAGCCCGCTCTGCCGCTTCACCGGGCGTGTGTTCGGCGGGTGGGGTGACCAGATATTCCTCTTTGAGGAATGGGATGCCGCGTACCACGCGGACAATGCCGGCAGCAAGTGGACGCTGGAAGCGATCGACCGAGCGATCACTCAATTTCCGATCCAGGATAGCCGGTACATTCTGTTCCCTGGTGGGAGAATTGTCACCGACATGCCGCCCGTTGAAGTGCTCCAACAGCTTGATGCTGTTGCGAATCGTGAGTCGGTGAACTGAACCGGCGGTTCGTAACAGCAGACGGTAAATCGCGAGCAGAGAGGATGAAAAATGGCTGTTGAAATCGGATGTTCGATGAAGTGGGGAATGCCCCTGTGAGCGCGATCGAGATTCCGACCGCACCGCGCAGACCCGGCGAGGGCGTGCGGCTGTTCGGCTTCACCGTCGGTCATGTCCATATGCCGCTTTCCTTCTTTCTCGAGGGCGAGAGTGGAGAAATTTCGGCACCTGTAACGGCATTTCTCATAGATCATCCGCGCGGGCTCGCCCTCTTCGATACAGGCCTCGGTCAACGCTTCGTCAGACCTGCGGGAACGGAACGCGAGAGCTTCATCGATATCGAGCAAGGGCATAAGATGGTCGAGCGGGTTCGCGCGATCGGCGTCGATCCGGCAAATATCCGCTGGATCATCGCCTCGCACCTTCACGCTGATCATGCCGGCGGAAATGCGGACTTCCCCAACGCGACAGTCATCGTCAATGAAGCAGAGCCTGATTTTGCGAGGGCCCAGGCCGATGGCGCGCTCTATTGCCTGGAAGAGTTCGATACAGGCCAGCCGTTCCTCCAGCTCCACGGCGAGCATGATCTCTTCGGGGATGGAACTGTCCTCATCTTTCCGACGCCGGGCCATACCCCAGGGCATCAATCAGCGCGCGTGAAGACCGATGGCGGCGACATTGTTCTGACGGGTGACTGCTGCAATCTGCGCCGGTCCCTGGACGAGTTCAGGCTCCCCGACCATTGTCACAATGCGGACCAGTCACTTGCGTCACTCAAGCTGCTGGCGAACATCGAGAAAAAAGGGGCACGCATCTTTCCTAGTCATGATCCGGATTTCTGGTCTGGAATCCCGAAGGGCAGCCCTATCCCCTGAGCGCACGCGCCTTCCATTGTCAGGACGTGACATGTGTGAATTACTGCCTGAATTGCGAGCGGCGCGCGAGGCGTCGCAACGGGCCGTTATCTGGCTGCTTGGCCATATCGGACCAAACGGCGAGCCGGCGGATTGTGAAGAACGCAACGGCTGGAGCCGCTTGGGCTGGGGCCTGGCCGTGGGTGGCCAATATGACGCGGCTGCCGCCCTGGTCTCGTGGGCCGGCGCCAATCGCATCGCGGATGACGGCGGTTTCGAGCCCGGCAGACTGAGCGGACAGGGCTATATCGCCTCCTACCCTCACTATTGGCTCGGAACTTATGTGATCAGCGCATGGCTTGCGGGGCGCATCGATCTGGCCATGCGCTCGATGCGTTTCCTGCGCGCCCAGCAGGATCCGGTGACGGGTGGCATACCCATGATGCCGGAGTCTCTAGGGGATCCGGTTTGTGACATGCTGTCGACGGCACAAGTCGGTCTGAGCGCACTTGTCGTCGGGGATAGGGAGACCGCGGAGCGTTGCGCCGGCTGGGTTCGCGCGCTTTCAGTCCAGTCAGCCGAGGACAGCCCGATGTTCCTCTCTTGCCGAAGGGGGGCATCGCTTTGGGATCGGCCCGATAGTGCCCACGCCTGGGCGGCCATCACGGACTTCTCCCAGCCACGCCAAGCTTATTATACGCCCGGAATGGGTGCCGTATTTCTAGCGCGCTATGCTGCGCGCTATTCCTGTACCGCATCGCTGGAGGCAGCACGGCGGCTGGTAGCGTTCAATATCAAGGGCAGTCCCGCGCAGTTCGACGATCTCGAATCCGTTCAGGCATGCAAATTCGGTTGGGCGGTCGGCGAACTGGGACTGGCCGATCCAGAAGGTGATTGGACGCCGTGGATCCAAAGAATGATCCATTGGTTTCTTGAGCGTCAATCGCCAGATGGCTGGTGGGGCCCATCCCTCTTCGCCGATCCTCATCCAAGCATCGCGGATCGGCTGACCAAGACCAGTGAACATCTGATGGAACTCAGTGTTTGCATGGCGGCGCTTGGACAGGCACGGGCGCGCTGAAACCCTCCTGCTGGACAGTGACTGGCGGCATTGCATTGGCGGAGGATATATCTTCGACCGTGCGGAATCCGCTCAACGAACGGCGCAATCGTGTCTGGATGGGCCCGCGGCGGTTGTTGGGAATGGCGTTGATGATGCGGGCCGCACGATCAGTCCGCGATAATGGCCATTTTCCCTTCGATGCCTGCCCTCATAATCCCTCGCATTCTGATGACACATGACGAAATCGAATCGTATGTGCGTCAAACTCAACGATAGACCGCCGAAGTGATTTGACCTTGGGCGCCTGGATCGTTTCCTTATGCTCTCCAAGAAGGGTTCAATGCCATACGCGTGCCTACAGCGTTGGTCGAAGGATGGGGAGGCGTGATGGATACGCAGCAATGGGTCGTAGCTCAGCCCTCGGGCGGTCGCTACTCGCCTAACTGTTTTCGCCTTGACGAGGCACCAGTGCAGCCGCCCGCAGATGGCCAATTGCTGATTCAGACCAAGCTGCTCTCCCTTGATCCGACGCACCTCAACTGGGTGAAGCTCGATCCGTCCCTTCAGTATCTGCCAATCGGTGTCGGGGATGCCATGCTCGGGACCAATATCGGCATTGTTTTGCGGTCTGGGCATCCCGATTTCTTGGCCGGGCAGCATGTCATCGGCACCTGGGGCTGGGGGAAGACCGCCATTGCCGATGCTTCTATGGTGAAATCGGCTCTTCCGGAATCCGAGATGTCGTTCGAGATCCAGCTGACGATCATGTCTCATGTCGGGCAGGCCGCCGCCGGCGGCATGCTCAAGATCGGCGCGGTCACGTCAGGCGACGCCGTGCTCGTGTCGGGCGCGGCCGGAGCAACCGGCTCTATCGCGGCGCAGATTGCAAAGGTATTTGGCTGCCGGACCGTGGGCATCGCTGGCGGGCCGGAAAAATGTCGATATCTTATCGAGGAACTCGGTCTCGACGGCGCGATCGACTATCGGGAAGGGGGACTCGAGGCCGCCATCGCAAAGCACTTTCCAAACGGCGTCGACCTTTTCTTCGACAATGTTGGTGGCCCGACCCTTGACGCCGTCCTGGCGAATATGGCGCAGCGATGCCGCATCGTCATTTGTGGTGCCATCGCCCAGTATGACGAAGCGAGAATGGCGAACTTTGGCGGTATTCAGCGACTTCCCATGCTGATCTTCCGTCAAGCGCGCATGGAAGGTTATGTCGCCGGCCAATTCGGGGAAACTGAAAACGCCGCGATCATGGAACATCTGCTGCGTCTCCATCAAATTGGAAAACTGCGGGTGCGGACACACATCGTATCTTTCGACCAAATTCCGAAAGCTCTCACGATGTTGTTGGACGGTAGTAATGAAGGAAAGTTGATCGCCCGCATCGATTGACGGACGACGATAAGAGATCGGAAAAAGCTATGAGCAGCTACGACTATATCATCGTGGGATCTGGATCGGGCGGCGGCGTTGTTGGTGCCCGTCTGGCCGAGGATCCCAACATCAGTGTCCTGGTCCTCGAAGCCGGCGGCACGGACTGGAATTTTGTCTTCCATATGGGAATCGGATTTTACCGCAATCGGCCTGCGCACCTAAATTGGGGTTTTCAGTCCGAACCCGAGCCTCACCTCGACAATCGCCGCATTGACCTTCCGCAAGGTCGCGTCCTTGGAGGCTCTTCGTCCATCAACGGCAAAGTGTATTCGCGCGGGAATCCTATCGATTATGACGAATGGCAGCAGCTTGGCGCCGAAGGGTGGGCTTATGATGACGTCTTGCCCTATTTCAAAAAGGCCGAAGGCAGCTGGCGCGGGAATACCGTCAGTCATGGAGCCAGCGGCCCACTGGGAACGACAGCCGTCAATCCGAAGGGGACGGGTCAGGAGCGGTTGCTCGAAGCGGCCGTGAATAGTGGCTATAAAATCGTCGACGATCTCGATTCAGAGCCTTTTGAAGGAATTACGCGCAGCTCTGACATCACAGTCAACAACAAGGGCCGGCGAACAAGCACCGCGAGAACCTATTTGAGACCTGCAATGCAGCGCGGAAATCTAGCGGTCCATACCCATGCCCGGGTAATTCGGATCATTATCGAGAATGGACGTGCGGTAGGCATAGAGTATTTCCGCAAGGGAAAGCGCCTACGCGCATATGCCAATCGGGAAGTGATTCTTTCGGCTGGAGTCTATAATACTCCACGCCTCCTACTCCTGTCCGGTATCGGTCCCGCAGATGATTTGCGTGCCCTCGGCATAAAGCCAGTGCTCGATTTGCCCGGCGTAGGCACGAATATTGCCGATCACGCGTCCGTAATGTTGAGCTTTGCCACGCACGAACAGGCCACGCCTCTTAGAGAACTCCGTCTCGATCGTGCCGCAGTCCACTTCATGCGCTGGGCGCTCTTAGGATCGGGACCGTTCGCAACCCAGCCACTGTCGGCCCAAGGGCTCATCAAGACCCTGCCCGAGCTGGATCGGCCCGACGCGCAGCTCTTCTTCAATCCGCTGCGGCGCGATGCGCAGATTTTCGTACCGGGGATCATGAAAAGTCAGGAACATCGCATCGAAGCTGCGGTCGTCCTGTTGCATCCCTATAGTCGTGGGACGTTGAAGCTGAAGTCGTCTAATCCCGACGTCCCGCCCAGCGTTCGGCTCAACCTGATGTCCGATCCTCGCGACATGGATACGTTGGTGCGCGCTGTCAGGGCGGCACGGGCGATCCACCGAACCGAGCCCATCAAAAGCATGATCAAGACAGAAGTGGCGCCAGGCGTCGATGTCGATACCGATGTGGAGTTGCAGGCATTCATTCGCAAAACCCTTTACACTGTTCGCCATCCCGTCGGCAGCTGCCGCATGGGAACTGATGATTTGGCTGTCGTCGATCCCGAGCTTCGCGTTCGTGGAATAGAGGGTTTGCGTATCGTCGATGCATCCGTGATGCCTCGAATTCCGGGGGGTAACACAAACGCCCCCACCATTATGATCGGTGAAAAGGCAGCCGATCTTATCAAGGGAAGAACGCCTCTTCCCCGAAGTATCCAGTAAGGCTGTTGACCTCAACTCAACCACCACGAAAATTTGTGGTGCGCGGCCGGAACCCGTTTCCATCTATGAAAAGAGAGAGGCGTCGGGGGTCACGTTCCGGCGAACAAGCGAGTTGTCCAGTAGCATGGGCCTAATATGGAGAGGGTGATATGGGGATTATGAAGGGGGCTGTTCAGTTTCTTGGCTCGACCGCGATGTTGGCGGTGAGCATGCTGATTGCGCCGGGTGCTTCGGCACAGACCGGCTCCAACCAAGCCGAACGGCAAGACGCGTCCGATCAGGAGATCATCGTCACCGCCCGTAAGCGCGATGAACGCTTGCAAGACGTTCCTGCCGCGATCAGCGCGGTCGGCGCTAAGGAAATGGCGCAATATTCCACGGGCACGCTGAGCCAGATTTCGACGCGAGTACCGCAACTCGTTATCGGTAATGTTGCGGGGCCCGGCGGCGCCTCCATCAATCTGCGCGGCGTCGGGTCGCCCGGTACGAGTGCGGGCGTCGACCAGGCGGTCTCCACGAATATCGACGGCGTGCAGGTCAGCCAGGGTAACGCAGTCAATCTGGGTATTTATGATCTCGATCGTGTCGAGGTTCTTAAGGGCCCCCAGGCCCTGTTCTACGGCAAGAATAGCCTTGGCGGCATTATTTCCCTCGTTTCGGCCGATCCGGGCAGCAGTCTCGAATGGATGGCCCGAACTGGCTATGAGTTCGCCGAACAACGCAAGCAGTTCGAAGGAATGATTTCCACGCCTCTTACGGATTCGTTAGGTATTCGCCTAGTGGGCGTAATCGGCGACCAGAATGGCTGGTTTCGCAATCGTGTAAACGATGTGGCTGGTGGCACCGGCATCACTTCACACTCTGTCGCCAAACAGACTGACGTCTTCCTGCGCGGAACGTTGAAGTTCGAGGCGCCAGGCGGGGATTTTGATGCCCGGCTCAAGATCGCATATGCGGCAATTGATCGTGATAACGGCCTTCCCGCCGCTCTCCAAATCTTCAATTGCCCGCTGGGGGCACCTCAGCATCAGATAAATTCCGGCAATACGACCGGCATTAACGACTGCACGCTGGATCGGTTTGTCGTTGATCCGAATATCTCTGCGGAAGCGTCTGCGTTATCGCCTGCTTATCTCCGTGACGGAAAACCCTTCTTCGAACAGAAGCAGTTTCTTTCCTCGCTGCAGATGAACTGGCATCCGACCGACACGATCACCGTGACATCCGTGACAGCTTTCTACAAATACCGTGAGCATTGGAATTATAATGTTTCGGAAGGAGAGCTGGAGACCCTGGTGACAGGTGGTAGCATCGGTGACAGACAGTTCACGCAGGAATTGCGTCTCGCTACTTCGTTTGATTCGCCATTAAACTTGGTTGTAGGTGGATTCTACCAGGATGCTGAGAGGGACGCTGGCCAGCCTCTGATCTTCACCGGCTTTCTCACCGGTTATACTGGTCCAATGGTCTTTTCCGATGATCGCTTCCTGCAAAAGACCACAGCCTATTCAGCCTTTGCACAAGGTATTTTGACCCTTTCGGAGCAGGTTGAACTCACTGCCGGCGGTCGGTATTCGTTCGAGCGCAAGAAACTGCGGGGACAGAAATATCCGAGCGCCATGTCGGGATTCGATCCGGAACCGGTGGATATGTTGTTCGGTCCAAATCGGGTGAGCTTCAACGATTTCTCTCCGGAGATCACCGCCCGCTACCGCCCGATATCGAACTTGACGATCTACGGCGCCTATCGCGAAGGGTTCACGTCCGGCGGCTTCAATATAGCGCCTGCTTTCGCGGTTCCTCCGACGGTAAATGATGTCAGCTATCGACCGGCATCTGTACGTGGCGTCGAGGCAGGCTTTAAAGGTACTGCTCTTGATCGTCAGTTGAGCTTCGATTTCTCGGTTTATTCGTATAAATACACCGATCTCCAGTTGGATGCATTCGACCCGGTAACCTTGGCGGTGCAGGTTCGTAATGCCGGCAGTTCACGGACGCGCGGTGCTGAGGGTTCGATTTCATTCAGCCCCCGCGCGGTGCCGGGCCTCACGTGGCGTTCGAGCGTGGCTTATAGCCGCGCGCGATATGTCAGCTATCCGAACGCACCTTGCTATGCGGGCCAATCGATCGGGCAGGGCTGTAACCTTCTTTCCGTTCCGCGGTTCGACCAAGTGACGGGTGATCCGATCGGGGAGAGTTTCTCCGCTCAGGACCTGTCCGGAAGGCGGGTGGAACGGGCTCCCGACTGGACGATGAGCCACGGGTTTACCTATGAAGACAGGGTTTCCGACAATCTCGCAGTCAGTTTCGGCGGCGATGCAAATTACACCAGCAGCTTCATGCCCAATCCTGCGCATAATCCGGCGGCCCTTCAGCGCGCGGCGTGGCGGCTCAATGGCTTTATCTCGGTCAAGGCGCCCCACAATGGGTGGGAAGTCTCGCTCATTGGCAAGAATCTGACGAATACACTTCGGGTCGCCACGGCGTTTGAATTTCCGAACACTGGCGCGGCCTATCCGGGTTATGCCACCCCAGGTCTGGGAGCAGATCTGGCTGGCGCTTATACCGCACCAAGAACCGTGATGCTGCAACTCACGCTACGCGATTCGCTGCTGCGCTGATTTAATAAGGCGCCGACATTCAAGAGGTGTTGGCGCCGCTCAAGGCAAGAGGGAAAACTGATGGCTGATGTTTGGCAGGAACAGCTCGACCACTTCAAAATGATGATCGAAAAAGACATCGCGAACGGGCTTTATTATGGTGCGGCTGTACGCGTCGGCCGCGCGGGGCAACTCGTTTTCGACGAGACCATCGGAAACGCATATGCCGATGGCAAGCAGCCGCTGGCGCGAGATAGCGTCTTTTCCATCTTTTCCGCCACAAAGGCCTTCACAAACGTGCTGACCTTGCGTGCCATCGAAATGGGCCGGTTCGCGCTCACCACGAAGGTGTCCGAAATCATTCCGGAATTTACGGGCTCGCCACGTCAGGATGCGACCTTCTTCCATCTGTTGACGCATACGTCCGGCTGGCCAGGTATGTGGGAACTGAAACCTGGCGGCTATGTGGGCGATTTTGACGAGACGATCGCGACGATTATCGAGGTCGTCCAGGGAGCGATCGAACCCGGCCAGCGCTGCGACTATCAGCCCCTGGTCAATCAGGCTCTGATGGGTGAAGCCCTTCGTCGCACGGACCCGAAGGGGCGCCGGTCCATCCGGGACATCTTTCGTGAAGATTTGTTCGAGCCGCTGCAGATGCATGATACGGCCATGGGCGCGCGCAAGGATCTTCAGCCTCGCCATGTCATACCCGATATGCGCGGAACCTTGCCAGTCACGAACCCGGGGCGCACAAAACCCGGCCCCTACGGCCTCTATGAGGAGGAAGAAGCGGAGATGCCGCATGTTGGATGCGTGTCGACCGCTGACGACATGTATCGCTTCGCCGAAATGCTTCGGCGTGGCGGGGAGCTTGATGGCCAGCGTGTCCTTTCTCCGCGGACGCTCGAAGTGGCGCGTCAGAACTGGACGGGTACGATGGAAGCGGAGATGTATCGCGGCCTCGCCCTGGCTATGGGGAGCAAGGGCTATCCCGCCTATATCGGTCTTGGCTTCTCGCTCAAGGGCGATACCATCGTACCAAGCCAATACGGCACTCTCACCAATGTCGGAACATTCGGCAATAATGGCGCCGGCTCCTCTCTCTATTGGGTCGACCCGGTGGCGGATGTGAGCTTTGTCTGCCTCACCGCCGGCGTTGTTCACGAATGGGAGAATATAAAACGGTTCCAGCGCTATTCTGATACAGTGGCCGCCGCGATGCTTTGACGATGTGATCGCGATGAAAGGCCTTGGTGGCGCCTGTTTGGTCGAAGCAGAATTGGCACTCGTTGGTCGATGGCTTTGTCGACAGAAGCCGAGCAGATGGAAGCGAATGAGGGAGCTGCCGTCCCCCTGGCGCAAGATTTCACGATCTAATCAAGATGGATGGGAATGAGCTATGACGAACTCCGATAATTCCGCTGGGGGCCTGCCAAGGCTCGACCCTGCAGCCAGTCACGCGGAACTCGCGGACGCCCGCAAGCAGAACTGGGTGGCAACCAGTGATCGTGGATTTGAGGTGCTCACCTATGAAAATGGATGGGCTATCCAGTCGAGCAAGGAAATGGACATCGGGGGAGGGTTCGGCGTCATTCTTGATCAGGTCGGCATCACCGAGGGGCCTTTTCGCGAGGAATGGAACAAGCAAGTCATCTGCCATGACGACGATCAGCGGGAGAGGTTGCGCAAGCCTTTTGAGCGACTGTTGAGGCCCCAGCAGGTGGCGAAGTTGCAGGGGACCGTTCGCAATCTGATCAATGGCATTCTGGACGACATCGAAGACCCCACCAATGTCGATTTCATGAAACAATTCGCGGATCGCCTGCCTACCCAGCTATTTTGCATACTCATCTCGGCACCGCTGGAGATGGAAGCGGATATTTTTCGGATCACGTCCAAGATTAATCCGCCGATTCTGACATTTGATGTTCCCGGCATCAAGGCGTCCGAGGCTGCCTACTGGGAAGGCCTCGAAATCATGCGGAAATATATCGAAGCCCGCCGTGGCAACCTGGGGGATGACTTCACGTCCGAACTCATCCGTTGCGAAGAAGAGGGGTTGCTCGCGGCGGATGAAGTCGAAACTGCCGCTATGTCACTTCTGATGGCTAGCATGGATAACACCATGCACCAGATCGGCCTCACCATGGGGACACTTCTCGAGGATCGGTCGCGTTGGGAACAACTCCTGGCGCGACCCATGGCGGCGCCGAAGGCAGCAGAGGAAACCTTCCGCATGTGCCCGCGCTTTAATGCGATTACGCGTCATGCATCGAAGGATGTCGAGTTTGATGATTTCACCTTCCCAGCAGACAACTGGGTGCAGGTGCACACCCGGTCCTGCGGTCGCGATGAAACAAAATTTGATAATCCAGATGAGTTCCGGCTCGATCGATCGCCATCTCGGGCGCTGCAGTTTGGTGCGGCTCAGTATAGCTGCCTAGGCGCGACCCTGGCTCGGCTTGAGGTCAGTGAAACGCTCAAGATCATCAGCGAGCGCTTCCCCGATATCAAGATGATTGGTGACTGGGCGTATGAAGCCGGGCCGCTGGTGTCGGAATGCAAGAAGTTGCGAGTCTCGCTCGTCTGACCGCGGTCGGCTGGATTTGTTTATTTAGCCGACTGCCTGCGATTCCACATGGAACTGTAATTGGATTCAGGACAATTGCAGTACAGTTTAGTTGCCGCGACAAAGGCGGTATAAGAATAAGCCGAGTGTCAGTGCTATGGGAACGTTCGGGCAGTGCAAAACCGAACCATCATTCCATCCAATTCTGACATGATGATCTGTAAATAAGGAAAGAGCAGAATGTCCTACAAATCGCTTCAAGACAAGATGGACAAGCTGGGTAATCCGGCAGAGTTTCTCCGTGACGTTCCGGTGGGTGCCTATTTGTATCCTGTCCAATCCGAATTCACCAACTGGCGGGAGGAACAGCGTTCCTGGCGCGAAGCCGTGGGTTTGCTGGACCAGTCGCTGCACATGACGGACCTGTACGTCAAAGGACCGGACATGATGCGGCTTCTCTCCGAGGTCGGTATCAATTCTTTCAAGGGATATGGCCGCGGCAAGGGCAAGCAGATCGTCTGCTGTAACTATGATGGCTATGTTATCGGCGACATGATCCTGTTTGGCCTTGAAGATGACATGGTCAATATCGTTGGGCGTCCGCCGGTCGCGAACTGGATCCAGTATCATGCCGAGACGGGCGGCTATGATGTGACCTTCGAGCGGGATGAGCGTTCCATTAACAATCCCAAGCCACGAAAAACATATCGGTTCGAGCTTCAGGGACCCAACGCATGGGCGCTCCTTGAAAAACTGAACGGCGCCCCGCTCCCGGAAATCAAATTCTTCCGTATGGGCGAAATCCAAATCGCCGGTCGCAAGATTCGCGCTTTGGCCCATTCGTTCGCCGGCGCGCCCGGTCTCGAATTCTGGGGGCCTTGGGACGAGCGTGAGGAAGTGCGCAATGCGATTGTCGAGGCGGGCGACGAGTTCGGTCTCAAGCTCGTTGGCGGTCGCGCCTATGGCACTTGTGCTGTCGAAACAGGTTGGATTCCTTCGCCCTTGCAGGCCATCTATTCCGGCGAGAAAATGCGTCCCTACCGTGAGTGGCTGGCAGGCACTTCTTTTGAAGCGAATGCCTCGATCGGCGGTAGCTTCATCTCGAAAAATATCGAGGACTATTATCTCACGCCCTGGGATCTGGATTATGGGCGCATCCTCAATTTCAACCATGACTTTATCGGTCGTGAAGCCCTTGAGAAGATGAAGGACCAGCCGCATCGCAAGAAGGTCACGCTTGAGTGGAATGCTCAGGACGTGCTCGACGTCTATTCAGGACATCTTTCGAAGGAAGGCGAGAACGGGAAATTCATGGAACTTCCCAATGCGCACTACGCGGCCCATCCCTACGACATGGTGATGAAGGGCAGCAAAATGGTGGGGCTGTCAACCTATCCTTGCTACCTGTCCGTCGACCATCAGTGGATCTCTCTGGCTATGATTGATGAGGCCGATGCTGAATATGGCGCCGAAGTCACTGTGATCTGGGGTGAGCCCAATGGTGGCTCGAGCAAGCCGGGCGTTGAACGCCATGTCCAAAAAGAAATTCGCGGTCGGATCACCCCTTGGCCTTATGCGGATTACGCTCGGGAGCATTATCGCCCCAAGTGATAATGGACAGTTGGCTCATAGGGCGGGCTTGGTGAAGCCGCGAAGGCTGTCGGCCTCTCACCAAGTCGCCCGCTGACAAGCGCAATCGAGGTACTCATAATGTCCATTACCGTTTCGACCCGATCTGGCCAGGCTATGGAACTGGAGGGGAAGGTCGGCCTTTCGCTCATGGAGGTCATCCGCGAGGGTGGCGTCGATGAGCTTATGGCACTGTGTGGCGGTTGCTGCAGCTGCGCCACGTGCCATGTTTTCATTGATGAGGAATTCCTGGAGAAGGTTCCGCCAATCTCGGCTGATGAAGATGATCTGCTAGAGGGTTCCGCATATCGCGATGGGCGTTCGCGCCTGGCATGCCAGATTCCCTATACGGCCGATCTGGATGGCCTTCATGTCCAGATAGCACCGGAGGACTGACCGATATGGTGCCGACCACGAGCGGCTTTGACGTCGTAATCGTCGGGGCCGGACATGGGGGCGCGCAGGCCGCGATAACGCTTCGTCAACTGGGATTTGAGGGAAGTATAGCGTTGCTGGGGGACGAGCCTTATCTTCCCTATGAAAGACCACCCCTATCAAAAGACTATCTGACGGCAGAGAAGGACTTCGATAGGCTTTTGATCCGCCCGAAGGAATTCTGGGAGGAACGGGCCGTCCAAGTGTTCACCGATCGCAAAGTGACCAAAATAGATCCGGTGACAAAGTTGGTCTGGACGGAAACAGACGAGGCATTCCATTATCGGAACCTGATCTGGTCTGCCGGTGGATCAGCAAGAACCCTCAAGTGCGAGGGAGCAGAGCTCGAAGGCGTGCATACGCTGCGCACTCGACGGGACGCCGATGGCATCAAGGAGGCGCTCAAGCGCGTTTCCTCCGTCGTCATCGTCGGCGGTGGTTACATTGGTCTTGAAGCAGCGGCAGCGCTCACCAAGCTGGGCAAGTCCGTTATCGTCGTGGAGGCTCAGGATCGTGTCCTGGCGCGCGTAGTCGGCGAGCCTCTCTCTCGCTTCTTTGAGAATGAGCATCGTTCGCACGGCGTTGATATCAGGCTCAACATGTCGGTGCATCGAATATTGGGCGGTCATTCCGTTACCGGGGTGGAACTAAGCGACGAAACCGTGGTCAGTTGCGAGATGGTGATCGTCGGAATCGGCATCGTTCCATCTGTTGGTCCCCTTCTTGCCGCGGGAGCTGCGGGACATAATGGTGTAGATGTCGATGCCGGATGCAGGACCTCCCTCCCTGACGTCTATGCCATAGGCGATTGTGCTTGCCATCCGAACGAGTTTGCCGACGGGCGGCATGTTCGGCTTGAGTCAGTTCAGAATAGCTCTGATCAAGCGAACGTTGTAGCGAATTTGCTGATTGGAAGGAAGGCGGCATATGTGGCGACGCCATGGTTCTGGTCGACCCAATATGATTTGAAATTGCAGACGATCGGCCTTTCCAGCGGCTTCGATCAATTTGTGGTCAGGGGCGACCCGGCACTGCGCAGCTTTTCCGTCATCTACCTCAAGACTGGGCGCGTTATTGCCCTCGATTGTGTGAATGCGGTCCGCGACTACGTCCAGGGTAGGAAACTTGTCGAAACTCGTATCCAGGTTGATCCCGTTGTCCTCGCGAATGTAGATGTGTCTCTCAAATCTCTGGTCGAGCCCATGTCAATTGACAGTGCCAGCCTTTGCTAGCGGCGTCAGGGAGAATGGAAGCGTGATGCGATGGCCCATCAGGAGCAGGCGAGGGAACTCGATGGCTTTGATGGGTTGCACCCGAGCCTAGCCGAAGCAGACGCCGGAGGCCTTTGATCTCGCGCGTAAAGTCGAGCGTAACGCGCGTTGTGAAGGCTTTGCGGAAGGCTTGGCTATCAATAAGAAGCGACAGCTTGGTGACGGGCGGCACATCCTTCAGGTGACGAGCGATGACACTTTCATCTGGAGCGAGCCAAGGCAGGAGGCGATCCAAATGGTGTCTGCGATCGGATCTTGATTTCATAATAAATTATTGTTTTTCAAATGGATGGGGCGGTTTTTCTTTTCTCGCATGAAAGTGAGGAAACTCTCTTGTGAGGCTATCTCAATCGAACGGCACCTTTTGTAGTTTGACGAAACGCGTGCAAACTCGGCATTTCCGCTGCAGCGCCCGACTGGTGCGTGAGCGGTTGAATGAAGAGTAGGGAGTGGGATGCCGGATTGGAACTTGCGGGATAAGGCCTGCATTGTCGGTGTGGGCTCGACCGAATATGGGGCGTTCCCGGAGACGGACGCGGTAGGTCTTGGCGTTGACGCTTTGCGCGCTGCCGTTGATGACGCGGGCATTACTTTTGATGACATCGATGGTGTGATCCTCAATCGGCTACCTTATGACCGTTTCGCGGAAGTAGCCAACCTTCAGACGCCATTTCTGATGCCCACCGAGGCGCACGGCCGCTTCTCCGCGATCGCCCTGAACATGGCCGTGGAAGCGCTTGCTTCGGGGCAGGCGAAGACGATCGCCTTGGTTTATGGAAATGACGGTCGCTCCGCCAAGATGAAATATGGTGGCGGTGCGGGCTTCTGGGCGCCTTGGGGCTTCACCTCTCCAGGCGCGAGCCATGCGATGATGTTCCGCCGGCACATGGCCCGGTTCGGCACTACGTCTGAAGACCTTGCGCACATCGCTGTTGCGTTCCGCGATCACGCCACCAAGAATCCGGCCGCTGTCATGCAGAAGCCGATCACGGTCGAGGATCATCAGAACAGTCGTTATGTCTGTGATCCTCTTCATCTTCTCGACTATTGTCTCATCAACGACGGCGGTGTCGCGTGGATCATGACGACGGCCGAGCGTGCCAAGGATATGAAGCAGAAGCCAGTCTACGTGTCCGGTTATGCCCGCCAGGATGATTTCTCGCAAAACAGCTATCCGGCGGACGATTTCTGGTATCCGGCGCTCCAGAAGGTCGCGTCCCAGATTTACGACCGCGCGGGCCTCAGACGCGATGATATCGACGGCCTGATGATCTATGACAATTTTTCTCCCACTGTGCTGTTCGCTTTGGAGGGAATGGGTTTCTGCAAGCAGGGGGAGGGTGGCGCGTTCGTTCGCGACGGTACGCTCCAGCTGGGCAGAGGGCGTTGGCCGACCAACACGAGCGGTGGGCATCTGTCCGAAAGCTACATGCAGGGCTGGGCGCTTATCGTGGAAGCCGTGCGGCAGCTCAGAGGCGGCCAGGTGCCTGAGAACCGGCAGATTCCCAATGCCAAGGCGCTCCAGTTCCTGCTCGCAACGCCCGTCGCGGCATCCATCATTCTGAGGAACGACGCATGACCTATCTCAAGCCGCTGCCCGAAGAGGATAAGTGGAGCGAGCCATTCTTCGCGGGCGCGCGCGATGGCAAGTTAGTCGCTCAACGTTGCGCGGAGACAAAGAAATTCTTCTTCCCGCCAGCGCCGGTCTCGCCGTTTACGCGGGATAAAAACTGGACCTGGGAAACATTATCGGGGACGGGGAAGGTCGCGTCCTATGTCGTCATGCACCAGAAATATTTTCCGGGATTTGCGGACGAAGTGCCCTACCCGGTGATCGAGGTGGAGCTCGATGAAGGCGTGCGGCTTCTCTCCAATATCGTCGATCTGGGCGAGCGGGAGCTTGCGGTCGGGATGCCGGTGGAGGTCGTTTTCCAGAAAGCCAGCGAAACCTTTACGCTGCCCGTATTCAAACCCAGGGACTGAGGTCCGCTGCAGCGGTTCATGCATGCGCGCACGTCCGCCACTTCAGGAGATGGATTGTTGGAAATGCGTGATCGCTTTGATTATTCCGAACTCTCCGAGAAGGTTCGCACCTGCTTTCCGATCGGGGGCGAATGGCGCTTGCCGCGAAGCAAGGCCACGCTTGAGCTTGTCTCTCCGATCACCGAGCAGGTCATGGCCGTGGTGCCTGGGGGCAGCGATGCGGACATGGCGGACGCGGTGGAAGCGGCGTCAGACGCCTTCGAACATGGTTCCTGGCCACGAATGACGCCGACCGAGCGCGCCGCGATCATTCGAAAGATTGGCGAGGCGGTTGCTGCGCGCCACGACCTGTTGGCGCGTCTCTGGACGGCTCAGGTCGCCGCGCCCATCTCCTTCACCAATATGTTCACCGGCCTGATCCCCGGCTATTTCCGATATTATTCCGAACTGGCGACTTCCTACCCTTTCGAGGAAACGCGGCTTACGGCACAGGGGCGCGCTCTTATCGTGCGCGAGCCGGTCGGCGTCTGCGCCATCGTGCTGCCCTGGAATGCGCCTCTCATCCTGCTCTCACAGAAGCTTGCTGCCGGTCTTCTTGCTGGATGCACCTTCGTGGTGAAGCCGAGTCCGGAGACCCCGTTCGAGGCGTTGATCCTAGCCGAATGCGCCGAGGAGGCCGGTCTGCCGGCGGGCGTACTGAACGTCGTTCCAGCCGGTCGCGAGGCAGGCGATGCGTTGATCCACGACTCCCGCGTTGCAAAGGTGAGTTTCACAGGGTCGACGGCGGCCGGTCGGCATATCGGCGCCGTGTGCGCAAGCCGGGTCGCCCGGTGCAGCCTGGAACTCGGAGGAAAGTCGGCCTCCATCGTTTGCGATGATGCCGACCTAAGCAATGTTCTGCCCGCCCTGGCCCCTGTCGCGATGCCCTTTGCCGGGCAGATATGTTTTTCACAGACCCGTATCCTGGTCTCGGAACGTCGGCACGACGAGGTGATCGAGGCTTACAAGGCGGTCGTTGAGCAAATGGCGCTTGGCGACCCTTGGGAAGCGGATACCGCCATGGGGCCGCTTTCGATGGCGCGGCAGCGCGAGCGCGTTCTGTCGTACATCGAAAAGGGCCGCCAGGAAGGGGCAAAGCTCATCCTCGGCGGCGGCAATGGCGGCTTCAATCGCGGCTATTTTGTCGAGCCCACTATTTTCGACGATGTGACGTCCGACATGACAATCGCGCAGGAAGAAATTTTCGGGCCGGTGGTCTCGGTGCTGCGTTACCGGGACGAGGCCCATGCCATAGAGATCGCCAATAACAGCCAATATGGTCTGTCGGGCACCGTCTTTACCGGTGACGTCGAGCGGGGCGAGCGAATCGCGCGACAGGTCAGAACCGGCAACATCAGCGTCAACGGTCTGCAAATCGACCCGAACATTCCTTTCGGCGGATTCAAACAGTCCGGCCTCGGGCGAGAAGGCGGCCCCGAAGGTCTCGAAACATTCCTTGAAACAAAGGCGATCTATCTGCCTCAGGCAGTCGCCGCCGAGTGACTTTTAACCAGATCAGGCTGCCCGTCGTGAACGACTGCACCTGCCAGCGGAGAGTGAAATGAACGACGAAAACCTCATCGTGGTCGAGGAAAAAGAGAATTACGCCGTTCTCCGGATCAACCGGCCCGAGAAGCGCAACGCGATGAGCAAGGCGGCGCGCACCCAAATGCTCGCGGCGCTGAAGGATCTCGAGGGCCGTTTCGGCGCCGTCGTCATCACGGGAACGGACATCAGCTTTTGCGCGGGCATGGACCTCAAGGAGGCGAGTGCTGATCGCGCAGCGGGGGTCGAGCCTGATGCGAAGACATCCTGGAACGCCGTGAACGAAGCGCTTCGCGCCCATCCCTCCATCTTCATTGCAGCGGTGAACGGTATCGCCCTTGGCGGCGGCGTCACCCTGATCAACATCTGCGATCTGGCGATCGCATCGGATAAGGCGTCCATGGGGATGCCGGAAATGGGCTTCGCGACCTATCCGGGCCTTGCCGGTCCTTCGACCCAATATTCCGTGCCTCGCAAGCATGTCGCCTGGATGATGTTCACCACCGACCGCATCGATGGCGAGACCGCCATGCGCTGGGGCCTAGTCAACAAGGTGGTCCCGCACGATCAGTTGATGGCCGAAGCCGAAGCCGTCGCAGCCAAGATCGGGCAGTTCGACAAGACCGCGCTGGCTGTCAGCAAAAAGGCGATGGACGAGATTCCGGTTGCGATCGACTGGGCGCAGGCGTTCGAATATGGTGTCCAGAAAAATCGTGAGATCGGCGAGAAAACATCCGCTGCCAATGAAGGCTTGGCGCGCTTCTCAAAGGGCGAACGCCTCGTCGGTCAAGGCTGACGAAATCAGCGCCGCCGGCGGATCCGGCGGCCTAAGGAGAGGTGAGGGCACGGGATGCAGGATTATCGCATATTCGTCGGCGGATCGTTCCGCGATGCCGAGCGCGGCGAGACGTTTGACAGCGTTCAACCCTGGTCCGGCGAAGCCTGGGCGCGGATTCCTCGTGGGCGCGCGGAAGATGTGAATGCGGCCGTCGAGGCTGCTCATGAGGCGCTTTCAGGTCCGTGGGGGCAGATGTCGGCATCCGCGAGGGGCGCTCTTCTGCGCAAGCTGGGGGACCTGATCGCGCGGGACGCCCAGCATCTTGCCGAGATCGAAGTGCGCGACAATGGCAAACTCCTGACCGAGATGCGGGCCCAGACAGCCTATCTGCCCGAAGTCTATTATTATTTCGCCGGACTTGCGGACAAGGTGGAAGGAACGGTTCCGCCTTTGGGACGGCCGGGATATTTTGGCTTCACTCGCCTGGAACCGGTGGGTGTGGTCGCAGCGATCACGCCGTGGAACTCGCCTTTGCTCCTCGCCGCATCGAAAATCGCACCGGCGCTCGCGGCCGGATGCACCGTCGTGCACAAGCCCTCCGAGTTCAGTTCGGCTTCCGCGCTTGAGTTCGCGAGGCTCGTTGAAGAAGCGGGCTTTCCCGCCGGCGTCTTCAACGTCGTTACGGGATTTGGCGCGGAAGCTGGCGATCCGCTCGTTCGTCATCCGAAGGTCGCACGGATTACCTTCACCGGAGGCACCGAGGCAGGCCGGACAATCAACCAGATCGCGGCCGCGCGCTTTGTGCGTTGCGATCTCGAGCTGGGTGGCAAATCACCGAACATCGTGTTCGATGATGCCGATCTCGAAATGGCAGCAAACGGCGTAATTTCGGGCATTTTCGCGGCCTCCGGTCAGAGCTGCATCGCAGGCTCGCGCCTTCTGGTCCAGGACACGATCCATGACAAGTTCGTCGAGAGATTGCTGGAGATCGCCAAATTAGCGAAAATCGGCGATCCGATGGAGCCGGAAACCCAAATCGGTCCTGTCACCACCGAGCAGCAATTCAACAAGGTCCTGCACTATATTCAGGTTGCGCGAGACGATGGCGCAACCTGTGTTCTGGGCGGCGAGCGGATCGATCGACCGGGGTGGTTCGTCCAGCCAACGATCTTCACCGACGTTACGAACGAGATGCGTATCGCGCGGGAGGAAGTGTTCGGTCCGGTGCTTTCGATCATTCGCTTCTCCGACGAGAAGGATGCTCTTCGCATCGCCAATGACAGTGATTTCGGCTTGGCGGCCGGGGTCTGGACACGTGATTTCGGTCGCGCCTTCCGGATGTCTGAGGCGCTTCAGGCAGGCACCGTCTGGATCAACAGCTATCGGATGCTGAGCAGCCTGATGCCATTTGGCGGCTTCAAGGAAAGTGGCTCCGGCCGGGAGAACGGTATCGAGTCGATCCGGGCAAATCTGGAGGTGAAGAGCGTCTATCTCAATCACAGTGCGCCGGTCGGCAACCCGTTCGTAATGAAGCTATAATAATGAGGTTCCGGTTTTCCTGATTGCAGACATTTCGTGAATGGAGACGCGGAATCCAGAGGCGCTCAAAGTCTCGGTAATGACGAATACCACGACCGACTGTTGATGAAGGATGATTTCTGCCGGAAAAGTGAGAGGGATCTATGACAAAGGCAGCGCTGTTTCGTAGCATCGGTGATCCCGACGTCATCGAGATCGAAGAGATATCCGTGGGCCAACCCGGGGCCGGCGAAATGCTCGTCCGGACGGAAGCTGTGGGCCTTAATCGGGGGGAATCGATCTTTCGACAGGGAAGATATGCGATCAATCCGGTCCCTCCCTGCTGGATCGGTGGGGAGGGGACAGCTATTGTCGAAGCGCTCGGTGAAGGCGTTTCGGGATTTTCCGTGGGCGATCGCGTCTGCGTGCTGCCTACCTTTCGTCCCGGACAATATGGCCTCGCCGCTGAACGCGCGATCATGCCCGCGGCCAGCATGATCCGGTCACTGGAGGGCATGGATCCGGTGGCGGCGGCCGCACTTTGGGTATCCTATACCACGGCGTATGCCATGGTTGAATTTGCCGGTCTTGGGGCCGGTGACTTCGTGATCATATCCGCCGCCTCAAGCAGTGTCGGGACCGCCGCAATCCAGGTAGCACGAGCCGTCGGGGCCATACCGATCGCCACCACGCGCCGGAGCGACAAGGCAGCATCATTGAGGGAGGTGGGGGCAGAGCATGTCATCGCCACCGAAGAAGCCGACTTCGTTGCGGAGGTGATGCGTATCACCGGGGGCCGAGGTGCCCGCGTTGCATTCGACGCCATCGTCGGTCCCTTCATGGAAACGCTGGCGGATGCCATGGCCGATGAAGGCGTTATCATCGTCTACGGCGACCTCAGCGGCGAGCCCGCGCCTTATCCTGCCTGGCCTGCATGCGGGAAAGGCTTGCGCATTCATGGCTTTGTAGCGCCAAAACATATTTGGGGAAAAGCCGAACGTTTCGAGCGTGCCCGCAAGTTCATCGAGGCAGGTGTTGCTGGAGGAACATTGCGTCCGATCATCGCCAGGACATTTCCTCTGGACGAGATCGTCGATGCACATCGTTACCTGGAGTCGAATGCGCAGGTCGGCAAGGTTGTCCTCACGATCTGAAGCGCGCCTCGATCCAGCGATATGAAAGGGATGAATATGGCCGCATTTTCCGATCTGAATGCCAAGGTGGCGGTCGTCACAGGGGGCGCCTCGGGTATGGGGCGCGGGATTGCGGCGCAGTTCAAAGCTGCCGGCGCACAAGTGGTGATCGCCGACATCGAGCAGGAGGCGCTCGACCGGACTGCCAAAGAGCTCGGGGTCGTCGGCTTCAGGACGGATGTGCGCCAGATGGCTTCGGTGGAGGCGCTGGCACAGGCGGTTCTGGACCGCTTCGGCGCCGTGCACATTCTGGTCAATAATGCGGGGGTCGGTCCGCTCGGGCGCATCGCCGAACTTTCAATGGCTGACTGGCGTTGGGTATTGGATGTCAATCTCTATGGCGTGATCCATGGCGTCCAGGCTTTCCTGCCCCATATCAAACGCAATCCGCAAGGCGGTCACATCGTTAGCACCTCTTCCATTGCAGGGCTGATCTCGGGCCCATCGGCCGGACCCTATGCGGTTTCGAAATTCGGGGTGGTCGCCTTGAGCGAAGTGCTGGCGCAAGAGCTGCAAGAAGAGAATTCACCAGTCGGCGTCAGCGTTCTTCTTCCGGGTCCAACCCGGACCAATATTTCGCGAAGCACGCGGAATCGCGATGATGGGCAGGGCGGTGGCCTCAGGGACGTCGAGATGGAAGAGACGGGACTCTTCGAAATTGTGCCCTGGAAGGATCCAAAGGACATCGGCGATATCGTCATCGAGGGCATGGCGCGGGGAGATTTCTATATCTTCACGCACGCCGAGCTGATCGAATTCGTCCACGCAAGGCACGATGCCATCGAAGCGGCAGCGGATGCCGCCGTTGCCCGATTTGCCGGGGCGGCGCCCTGACGCCCGGTGGTGCCCGCTACCTGCCGCCTGAACCATGCACATTGGAATATGGGAATTCAGCGATGCTCGAAGGCAAAGTCGCATTGGTAACAGGCGCGGGCCGTGGGATGGGCCGCGCGCATGCACTTCTGCTGGCGCAGGCAGGCGCTCATATCGTGGTCAACGATCTTGGCGGTTCCCCGCATGGCGAAGGGAAGGATGCGGGACCGGCCGAAGAGGTGGTGGCGGAGATCGTCGCCATGGGCGGCAAGGCGGTCTGCTCGGCCCTCAGCGTCTCCGAATGGACCAACGCTCGAGAGATCGTGGCCACTGCAATCGACAATTTTGGTCGCCTGGATATTGTCGTGAACAACGCAGGGATCACCCGCTTCCAGACTTTCGGCGACATGGACGAGCTGGGTTGGGATCTGCCCGTGGACATCATGTTGAAGGGCACGGCGGCCATCATCAATTGGACGGCGCGGCATTGGCGTGATGTCGGTCGGGAGGCGGACCGCGCCATCATCAATATATCCTCGCCCGCGGGACCGCACCCGTTGCCCAGCGGAGCGTCCTATTGTGCAAGCAAGGCTGGAATAGTGGCCCTGACCCAAGTTGCGGCGCAGGAGCTTGCGCCACTTGGCGTTCGGGCCAATGCGGTCGCGCCCATGGCGCGCACGCGAATGATGGATGCGGCTCCCGAAATGCTCGCGCTGATGCAGGCTCAGGAAGGGTTTGACCGATATTTGCCGGAGCATGTGGCGCCGCTGATCCTCTATTTGGCTTCGCCTTCCTGCAAATTCACCGGCCGCCTCTTCGGCATAGAGGGCGACGACGTGTTCCTGTTCAACGAGTGGAGCGCAGATCATCATGCCAGCAACGCTGGGCGGCAATGGACCGTAGAAGAACTGGCCGACGCCTTGTCGTCGTTCGATCCCGCGCCGACGCGATGGACATTGTTTCCCGGTGGACGCGTGGAGCTGCCATTTCCACCGCCTGAAGTCGTTAGATCGCTCGGCTGAGTCCATGGTCGTCGCGAGGTCTGAGCAGCGCGCCGTCAACGGCTGTTTGAATGAGTTGTTCGACGTGAAGGCGAGCGATCTTAAGCGCTCTGGCAGGAGTGCACACCTCCGGTAAGTAAAGGAATATGACATGATGCCTCAGTCCAGGTCCAACTCTGCAGATGAAATCCGTCTCCAGACTGGCGAACGGCCGCAGATCACGCGATCACTGATACTCAAGCGCCCGGCCAAGGATCTGGATGACGTGATACATGCCCTGGCGATCGAGACACGCCGACTTCCGCCGGTCGGACCTGACGAAATACTTCTTCGCGCGATCTATCTGTCAGTCGATCCCGCCCAGCTGATGTGGATCCGCATGGCCGCCCCTTATATGGGCATCGGTGCAGGCGATCCCTTGACGACACAGGTCGTCGGCGAAATCGTGCAATCACGCATTGATGGCGTTGTTCCCGGAGACTTGGTTCTGGTCGCGACGCAGATGGCCGAATATTCCGTCGTCGGTAAAGACGGGGCCTCGAACGGGGCCGGCCAGGGCGGCATTCTCTCCGTCCAGAAGATTGATCAAAGTCACGGCCTGTCGCCTGACCTGTATCTAAGCCTTCTATCGCACACGGGAATGGCGGCAAGCTGCGGCATCAAGCATGTTGCCAATGTTCAGCCGGGGCAGACGGTGTTGGTATCAGCGGCCGCAGGAGCGACTGGCTCCGTCGCGGCGCAACTTGCAAAGGTCCATGGTGCGCGCGTCATCGGCATCGCCGGTGGGCCGGAGAAGTGCAAGCTCCTCACTGAATATTATGGGCTCGACGGCGCCGTCGACCATCGCGGCGATATCGGGTCTCAGTTGGCGGCTCTGGCACCGGAAGGAATTGAAATCTTCTTCGACAATGTCGGTGGTTCGCTGCTGGATGAAGTCTTGAATCATATGGCGTTTCGCAGCCGCGTCATCATCTGTGGGGCGTTGTCGCAATATGGCAACGATAGCGAAACGGCCTATCGCTTTGCCAATATGTCCAGCCTGTTGCAGCGGAATGTTCAGCTCATTCCCTTCTGGCTCAGTGACTATGAAGAGCATCGCCACGAATATTTCGCCGAGTTGCGCAAGCTCTATCAAGAGGGCAGAATGAAGGTCCGGCCTCCGCATGTCTTGAACGGACTAGAGGGCGTCGCGGAAGGTTTCAGCTTACTCATGACCGGCGGCAATACCGGCAAGCTGATGGCGCAAGTGGCGCCGCTTTCTTAGGAACGCACAGGAGTCTCGCTCTTTCCGCATATGTCGAATTGACCTCTGTCGTTCCACTTTGGCTTGACCACATCTCAATAGCAGTTCGAAACGAGCTTGGCTGCCTGCCGATGTCCTGTGATCAATAATCAACCGACCGTTCATGAAAGTCGATTGTTGGAACGGCGTTCAGGCGACACGGTCGATATCGATTTTGACGACAGGAACGGGAGCAATGACGTGAAGATCCTGGTCCCCGTGAAGCGGGTTCTTGACTATAATCTGAAGCCGCGGGTGAAGGCGGATGGCTCGGGGGTTGACCTCGCCAACGTCAAGCAGAGCATGAACCCGTTCGACGAGATTGCGGTGGAGGAAGCCATCCGCCTCAAGGAGCAGGGTGTGGCGAGCGAGATCGTCGCCGTCTCCATCGGTGAGGCCAAGGCGCAGGACACGCTGCGCACCGCGCTCGCCATGGGCGCGGACCGCGCGATCCTGGTGGTGCATGATGGCATGGCCGAGCCGCTCGCCGTCGCCAAGCTGCTGAAAGCCATTGCCGATGAGGAGCAGCCCGGCCTGATCGTCCTGGGCAAGCAGGCGATCGACGACGACAGCAACCAGACCGGCCAGATGCTTGCCGCGCTGCTCGGCTGGGCGCAGGGCACCTTCGCCAGCAAGGTGGAAGTGGCGGGCGAGACCGTCAACGTGACCCGCGAGGTCGATGGCGGGCTGGAGACGGTGGCGCTCAAGCTGCCGGCCATCGTCACCACCGACCTGCGCCTGAACGAGCCGCGCTATGCCTCGCTGCCCAACATCATGAAGGCCAAGTCCAAGCCGCTCGCCCAGAAAACGCCGGCCGATTATGGCGTGGACATGACCCCGCGCCTCGAAACGCTCAGCGTCTCCGAGCCGCCCAGGCGGCAGGCGGGCATCAAGGTCGCCGACGTGGACGCGCTGGTCGAGAAGCTGAAAGCGTTGGGAGTCGCCGCATGAAAACCCTGGTTCTGGTCGAGCATGACAATGCGAGCGTCAAGGACGCGACCCTCCACAGCGTGACCGCCGCCGCCAGGCTGGGCGAGGTCCATCTGCTCGTCGCGGGTGCCGGCTGCGCCGCCGTGGCGGACGAAGCCGCGAAGATTGCCGGTGTGGCCAAGGTCCATCTCGCCGATGATCCATCGCTGGCCAACCAGTTGCCGGAGAATGTCGCGCCGCTGGTCGTCGCGCTGATGGCCGACCATGATGCGTTCCTCGCCAGCGCCACGACGACCGGCAAGAACATCGCCCCGCGCGTCGCCGCGCTGCTCGACGTCATGCAGATCAGCGACATCATCGCGGTCGACGGGCCGGACAGCTTCACTCGGCCGATCTATGCGGGCAATGCCATCGCCAAGGTGAAGACCTCGGACAAGAAGCTGGTCGTCACCGTGCGCGGCACCGCCTTCGACAAGGCGGCGGCGCAGGGTGGCACGGCGACGGTCGAGCCGGTCTCCGGCGCCACGGACAGCGGCCTTGCCCGCTTTGTCTCGGCGGAGATCGCCGGCTCCGAGCGGCCGGAGCTGACCAGCGCGAAGGTGATCGTCTCGGGCGGCCGGGGCCTGGGCAGCGGCGAGAATTACCACAAGCTCATCGATCCGCTGGCCGACAAGCTGGGCGCCGCCGTGGGCGCCTCGCGCGCCGCGGTGGATGCGGGCTATGTGCCCAACGACTATCAGGTCGGCCAGACCGGCAAGATCGTCGCACCCGATGTCTATATCGCCATCGGCATCTCCGGCGCGATCCAGCATCTCGCCGGCATGAAGGACTCAAAGACCATCGTCGCCATCAACAAGGATGAGGATGCGCCGATCTTCCAGGTCGCCGATATCGCGCTGGTCGCCGACCTGTTCACCGCGGTGCCGGAAATGACCCAGAAACTCTGATCCTGGTTCAATTGAGCATCCCATTACCTATTTATAATGCGTCCCCAATCGCTCAAATCGGGCGCTGGAATTTATGGGCAATTTCTTGCCGCTGAAAAAAGTTCCCAGTAAAAGCCGCTGTCGCTATTGACGACCGATTATATCGGTCAGCGACAAATAGATGCGCAAGCCGGTTTGGAGCGCCATTTAGAGCATCGAGCGTTTAATCTGACGCATAGCCGGCAGCTTTGAGGTAGTTCCAGCACTCGTCGGGCGAGAAGAGGTCGCAGATGTGGCCGACGGCGCGCCAGAGGGCGTCGATGGTTCTTGCGCCGATGCGTCGCAGGTGTGCCTTGAGTTTTGCGAAGGCCATCTCAATCGGGTTCAAATCCGGAGAATATGGCGGCAGGAACAGGAACCAGGCACCGCATTGTTTGAGCACGGCGGCGGCTCTGGGGCTCTTGTGACTGGATAGGTTGTCGAGGATCACGACGTCGCCAGGCTGGAGTGTGGGCGCGAGCTGGGTTTCGACCCACGTCTCGAAGATCCGGCGGTTCATTGGCCGATCGATCAGCCAGGGCGCGGTCAGGCCGTCGCAGCGCAGGCCGGCGATGAACGTTTGCGTGCCCCAGTGGCCGAACGGCGCGCGAGCTTTCAACCGTTGGCCGCGCCGGGCACGCCCACGCAGCCGCGCCATTTTGGTCGTGGTGCCGGTTTCGTCCACGAACACCAGCCGATGCGGTTCCTCTCGCATCCGGGGTTGCCGGCCCGATCGCCACGTCCGGCGAGCCCACGCCACGTCATCGCGTCCGGCTTCGCTCGCCAACAGCGTTTTTTTTGACGGTGAACCTCGCAGCCTTTAGAAAGCGCGACAAAGAGGCCGGGTGGGCCACCACCTGTCGCTCGCGCGCCAGCCGAGCCGCAAGCTCGGGCATGGTGATCTCGCCATCGCGCTCCACCCAGCCGATCAGCAGCGTGCGGTACGGCGCCAGCTTCCCACCACCCGGTGGCCGGCCTTGCCGCGCCGGTGCCAGCGAGCCCGTCTCCGCCATTCGCCGCGCCAACCGGACACCCGTGCTCGCGCTCACCCCAAACCGGCGAGCCGCTGCCCGACGGGATTGGCCGCTCGCAACCTCTCCGTAAACCCGCTCACGCAGGTCGCCAGAATGCGCCTTGCCCATGAACCACCTCCGGCTACGGTGAATCACAATTCACCAGCCGCGTGTAGCCCCCCGATTCAGGTTTCACGCTCGATGCTCTAGAAATGCGCGTCAGACGTGAGAAAATCGAGAAAGGTGCGCACCTTTGCAGACAGGAACTTGCGGCTGGGGTAAACCGCATACAGGCCGACGCGGAGCGCCATGGCCTCTTCGCATACGATCTCGAGGCGTCCGTCTGCCAGATCCTCTTCGATCATCGACATCGGCAGAAAAGTATAGCCCATGCCGGCAAGGGCGGCGCGCCGCAGGAGGTCTTCATTCTCGGATCGTAAGATCGGGTCAAATTTGATGGTCGCAGATTGCCCGGCTGAGGACACCCGGCCATCCAGGGGCAAGCCTGAATATGCAAGCAGCGGCTGACCGTTGAGCCCCTCCGCAGTCTTGATCCTTCCATCCCGATCAAGAAATGTCGGTGCTGCGACCAGCAGGAAGCGGATATCCGCCAGATGTCGTGCGATCAGGCTCGGATCCAGTGCTCGCGAGGCCCGGAGTGCGAGATCATATCCTTCCTCCAGAAGGCCGACCGGACTGCCGCTCAGGTCCACATCGAATCGCATATCCGGATATTTGCGCCGATAGTCCGCGAGCAGCGAGGCGAAGTGGGAACTGGCGAGCCACACCGGCGCGCTTATCTTGAGTATGCCCGTCGGCGTCGTATTGGACAGGCTCACCGCCGTCTCGATTTCGCCCAGCGTCTCCAGCAGCGGACGCGTCTGTTCGAAATAGAGAGCGCCGGCCTCACTGAGGCTGACATGCCGGCTGTTGCGATTGAGCAGGCGCGTCTTGAGCCGGTCCTCCAGATTTTTCACATGCTTGCTTGTCATCGCGGGAGTAATGCCCAGCCGCTGCGCCGCCGCAGTAAAACTTCGATGCTCGGCGACCGCGATAAAGACGCGAATGCTCATCAAATTGTCCATCGATCATTGATATCGGGGAAATGCTGAATCAACAATTGGCTCGGTGAATCCTCTGCCGATACGGTCTACTGCTTGTTCACAGTGCGGGTGGAGGAAAATGGTGGCTGGCAAGAACGAGAAGCGGCAACGATCAGCACTGCTGGATGTCGCACTCTGGGTTGCGCAATTGGCGATCGCGATGGTCTTTGTGATGGTCGGCTGGATGAAGGTCACGATTCCGATACCCGAGCTCGGCGCGATGATGCCCTGGGCAGAAGAATTGCCCTCGCATTTCGTTCGGGCGGTCGGCATGATCGACATTGCGGGCGGCATCGGCATCCTCTTGCCCGCCCTGACCCGCGTCAAACCCGGCCTGACGGTGCTTGCCGCCGTGGGATGCGTCGCGTTGCAGATCTGCGCGATCGTCTTTCACATCTCGCGCGGCGAAGCCATGATGACCCCGTTCAACTTCGTCCTGCTTGCTCTGGCCGGTTTTGTCCTTTGGGGCCGACGCGGGCCGGCTCCGATTCATGCCCGTCGCTGACGAAGGAGGCGCCGAAATGATCACCAGGCTGCCCACCTATTTCCTGTCTCATGGTGGCGGACCATGGCCCTATATGAAAAGCGAACTGGGTGACGCGTGCGACAAGCTAGAAACCTCGATCCAGTCCGTTCGGGATGAACTTGGGATACGGCCCACGGCGGTGCTGGTCATCTCCGGGCATTGGGAATGTTCCGAGTTTACCGTGTCGGCCAATGCTCGCCCGCCAATGCTGTATGATTATTATGGCTTTCCTGCTCATACCTATGAGGTGCGTTACGAGGCGCCAGGCGCCCCTGCGCTGGCCGCGCGGGTGCAAGCGTTGCTCCAGGCAGGAGGCATAGACTGCTTGTCGGATGAGGATCGCGGCTTCGATCATGGCACCTTCACGGTGATGGATTCGATGTTTCCGGAGGCGGATGTGCCCATTCTCCAGCTCTCGCTCCGGCTGGGTTTCGATCCGATGATCCATATGCACGTCGGCAGCCTGCTCGCGCCACTGCGAGAGGAAGGCGTACTGATCCTGGGCAGCGGACTGAGCTACCACAATCTTCGCATGATGGGTCCGGCCGCCGCAGAGCCTTCGAAACAGTTCGACGCCTGGCTGCAGGAAGTTCTGGTGGAGTCTTCGCCCTCGGAACGTCAGCGCAAGATCGTATACTGGAGCGCCGCCCCGTCCGCACGCCTGGCACACCCCCGCGAAGACCATCTGATGCCGCTGATGGTCGTGCTGGGGGCGGCGAACGATGATCCCGCCACCTGCATCTATCATGAAGAAGATTTTCTGGGTTCGCTCACCGTATCGAGTTTTCGCTTCGGCGCCGCGTAAAATCCAGTGACCCATTCCCTTTCTGAAATGAGCGAGGAACATTCGATGAGTAACTTTACGCCCATCTTCTATCTCAAGGAAAAATGCCCGTTCTGCCTCAAAGTGCGCATCGCGCTGCTCGAAACAGGCCTTGCCGACAAGGTGGAGATTCGGGAATTCGCCCCGGGGACCGAGGCCGAAACCGAGATCAGGAGCGAACTGAGTCCTCATCTTGAGAAAGTGAGCTTCCCTGCCGCACAGATCGAGCCCGGCAATTATATTGCCGATTCAGATGCAATCATCGCCCAACTCCAGAAGATCGCGAAGCTGGATTCAGCGGCTTTGCCTGTCCTGAACGCCTATGTCACCGGTCCCTTCAATGGTCTGATGGAACTGTATCGCGAAAACATGGAATTGAAGGCCCGGGCGACTTGATGCCGTTTCCCGAGCGAGCAGATGATCCGCTCGCTCGGGCCAGCCATCATGTCCCGAGATGAGGCACGATCGCGCCGGATGAATGGTTCTGCAAAAGCAGGATAGAAGAGCGGGTGGCGGCGAGATTTCGCCAGTGACGGGAAATACGCACGCAATCATTTTAGCCTATTCGGGAACATGTGAAATGAGCACTGCAAATCCAACGATATCTCTCCTGTCAGGTGAACTGCAATTCGTTTGCGGCGCTCGCCACGTCGAGGATCTGGTGGTGGTTCCCGATACCGAATTCCTTATCGGCGGCGGAGCGATAGGCCCCGGATCGCCCAGCGGCTCACTTTATTGCTTCGACATGAAGCGCCGAACCGCCGAACGCCTCACGCCTGACACGAGCCGTCCGCCATGGTCTGAATATAGCGCTGGACCTGCTAACCTCGACTTATCGGTTTTCGATCCACATGGCGTGGCAATCCGATCCGAAGCCGGGCAGGCGTCTCTGCTATATGTTGTCAATCACGGCGGACGCGAGTCGATAGAGATTTTCCAGCTCGACGTTGAGACGGGGCCGGGGCCTCTTCGCCTAACATGGATCGGCGGCCTTGTGTTTCCCGATGGCGTCTCCGGGAACGCGGTGACACCTCTGCTGGACGGCGGGCTTGCCGCGACAAAGTTCTTCGACACTCGGAAGAGCAGTTTCCCCGAGCAGGTGATCGGGAGGGAAAAAACCGGTTGGGTATATCGCTGGCATCCTCGAAAGGGGTTTGATGTCATTCCAGGGACGGAAGGCTCAGGGAATAATGGAGTCGATACAACAGCAGACGGCAAATGGCTGTTCGTAAATCTCTGGGCGGAGCAGAAAATTCTCCGAGTGGATCTCGACGGTATTGAAGACCCTGTCACTGTTCCTATCGATTTTATGCCGGATAACATTCATCGCATGGCAGATGGCAAGTTTCTCATTGCCGGCCACATCTCCACCCCTGAAATTCTATTTGCGGGCAAAAGGGAGCATTGCCCCGTGGACTGGGCGGTAGCCATCCTCGACCCTCGTAACATGGGAATTGAATATATTCTTTGGGAAAAAGGAAATCCGACATTCAGCGATGCCACTGGAGCAGTGCAAGTCGGAGACCAGATTTGGATCTCTACCTATCGCGGGGATCGAATAGCCATCGCTGACCTAGCCCTGTCCAACATTGGGGAGCCAACTGAATAAAGCCCCGCCTGCCGGTCATCTTGCACATGGGGCCAGATTCAGCACTGCAAGGCCCGACGTTAGATGGTATCTATCCCAGTTGCGGTACTAGAATGGGCGTTCGCAACTCTCGGTATGCGAGGCCCGGTGACATGCGACGACCAAGGCCTCTGGATGGTCCTGCCGCAATGCATGCTCAGATGTCGAGCATTGATTCTTAGGGAGGATTGAGTGCGATATATCAAACTAGGCGGCACGGGACTGGATGTCTCTCCGATTGCTCTTGGCTGCATGTCCTTTGGCGAGCCAGAACGAGGGCATCCTGACTGGTCCCTTCCAGAAGAGCAGAGCCGGACCCTGATCCGGCAGGCGGTCGAGGCCGGAATCAACTTTTTCGATACAGCCAATATGTATTCGCTCGGCTCGAGTGAGGAGATCACCGGGCGGGCGCTCAAGGATTTCGCGAAGCGCGACGAGATCGTTGTCGCGACCAAGGTCCGCTTTCCGATGCGGCCCGGGCCCAATGGCGCTGGGCTTTCCCGCAAGGCGATCTTCGCTGCGATCGACGATAGCCTGCGGCGCCTTGGCACCGACTATGTCGATCTCTATCAAATCCACCGCCTCGATAACGAGACACCGATCGCGGAGACGCTGGAGGCGTTGAACGATCTCGTGAAGGCGGGCAAGGTTCGTTATATCGGCGCTTCCTCAATGCATGCGTGGCAGTTTGCAAAGATTTTGCATCTACAGCGTGAGCGTGGCTGGGCGCGTTTCGTCTCGATGCAGCATCACTACAACCTGCTCGCCCGGGAAGAGGAGCGGGAGATGTTGCCGCTCTGCGCCGACGAAGGTGTCGGCACAATCGTGTGGAGCCCGCTGGCGCGGGGACGACTTGCGCGGGAGGCGGATCAGAAAACCGACCGCTCCGGCAACGATGCCTTTACGAACGTGCTATACCGCGAGGACCAAAGCGACAGTGCGATCATAGAGGCGGTGGCGAAGATCGCCGCAGCTCGAGGCGTTGGTCGCGCGCAGGTCGCGCTGGCGTGGTTGCGGCGCAATCCAGTCGTGACCGCGCCGCTGGTGGGGGCAACCCGGCCGGCGCACATCGCCGATGCGGTCGCTTCGCTGTCGATCGACCTCACCGACGAGGAAGTGGCCGCGCTGGAGGCACCGTACACACCCCGGCACGACTTCCAGGGCGTCTCTGATCCTGAGAAGCTCGCCCGCCTGACCGCAAAGTTCAGCGGCCGTGTGATGTCGCAATCCTCGGGCAAAGGAGCACAGGCATGAAGATCCAGCGGTTCGGCGATATCACCTTCGGACTAGGCTAGAGCTCCGTCTGGGTTGCCTGGGAGCAGACACGCTCTACTTTTGGAAAGGAGATTGGTCGATATGATCAGGCCGCTGATGCTTTCGCGATCTGGTCCACCGAGGGAACGGCAGGCTCTCTCGGATTGAGAAAAAGAGGGTGGTGCGATTGTCGCCTTCGGCGACGGAGGCTACGCAACACGTCCGCGGCCCCGCAAGACACATGGTGATCTTGCCCCGGTTTGAGCGGACACCGGCCATAGGTTCTGCGGAGCCAGAGGGGGAGCATCATTCCGACGAAGGCTGGCTCTATCTGGCGGCGGCCCTGAATCTGGCGACGCGCGAAATCGTCGGTCGGGTGATGCGCGACCATATGCAACCCGAATTGCCGCTGGCGGCATTGAAGAAGGCCGCGCGCGCATCGGGCCTAATCCGTCTCTCGGACAGGCGGGGCGCAATATGCGGCTAGGATGTATGTCGATCAGCCTTGCCGCCGTCAGCGCAAACGCGCGTCGATGAACCGAACCGGCAACTGCTACGACGACGCAACCAAGGGAAGATCAGCATAGTGGCGGCTCCCCGTTCAGGACACCTTGGGCTGCTCTCTTCATAGGCGTCCAAGCCTCAAGATCGTCCACGCCCATGTTCCGATACCAACCATTTGTCCCTTCAACTCAGCAGGCAATGATTCTGCGGAAGGCTGAGCCTCCAATTGCAACCAGATCCCGGCCAGCGCTGCCTAATCATCCCATCGAAATACGAAGCGAGGACACAGAACCGTCCATCGAGGTCACGATTTGGCTAAAATGCTGAAAGAAAGTAGGCCATTTGACCATCATCTGGGGCACACGAATCATATTCCCAAATTTGTGCCATTGTGTTTGTCAAGGTAATTTTTATCGCCCATTGTGAGATACAGTAATGGCCAGTACATTATTGTTGACCGTCGCTTTATAACGTGGGTACCTAGCGACAGAACTCTGCGCTGGTAGCAAGTATTCCGGTCGTTAACTCCGAGCGGCGTCATCACGCCAAAGCGCCACGGTGACAGAGGCATAAGAGGTTTTCAGGAGGGGATTTCTGATGAAGCGATCACGACTCATGCTGAATCTGCAGCTCGGAGCGGCTCTGTCGGCCTTGTTTGCGAGCGGCGTTGTTCACGCGGCCGATGCCGCTCCACCAGCAGATGCGCAGGCCAATTCCGTTGATACAACGGCAGAAGCGGATGCGATCATTGTCACCGGCTCACGTGTGGTGCGCAGCACCTTCTCGGCACCGACGCCCATCACGGTGATGAATTCCCAAGATATCGCGAAGCTGGGCCTGACGAACGCGGCCGACGTCGTGGCGGAGCTGCCGCAGAATGCGCGATTCGTTGGCGCAAGCAATTCCCAAAGCTTCAACACTGGAGCCGAGCTTGGCAACTTGCGCGGTCTCAATCCGTTCTTCGGTACGCGGACATTGACGCTGGTCGATACGCGCCGCGTCGTTCCCACCACGGATACCGGCGCGGTGGACCTCAACATAATTCCTTCCATGTTGATCAGCCGGGTCGAGACAGTCACCGGGGGCGCTTCGGCTGCTTATGGTTCCGACGCGGTGGCCGGGGTCATCAACATCATCCTCGACACCAAGCTGGACGGCTTCAAGGCCCAGATCGATAGTGGGCTGACGTTTCGCGGCGATGGCGGAGATATTCACGGGTCCGCCGCCTATGGCACCAGGCTTGGCGATCGAGGTCATATCATCTTCGGCGGCGAATATGAGGACGCCAAGAGTATCGGCCGTTGTTCGGACGTCAGGGCATGGTGCAGGGACGCGTCGGCGGTGTTCACCAACCCGAATTACGCCGCCACGCCAGCGGATGCCCTGTTTCCGGGCTCACCGGCTATCCCCGCCAATGGTCAGCCTCACTATGTGATTGGCTCCAACGCCAGGATATCCAACACTTCAGGGACAGGCGTATTCCCATATGCCGGGCCTTTCGGCACACCGGTTCAGTTCAACAATGCCGGCACCTCCATCATCGATTATGTTCCCGGCCTCTATGCGGGCGCTTTCCCGATTGGTCCGCTGATGCAAGGCGGCGGCACATCCACGGGCGTAGATGCGCCCAACGCGGCGGACGAAAATCCCTACCGCAACTTTCCGATTCGGCCGCGGATAAGGCGTATCTCCCTGCTTGCCCATATGGACTATGACGTCAGCGACGGCATTCAGGCCTATCTTGAAGGTTCCTTCGCGCAAAGGAAAGCGGTCCAGCTAACGACAGCGGTTCCGGTTTCCTTTGCCATGATTGCGCCGGATAACGCCTTTCTGACCCCGGAGGCCAGTGCGGCGTTGTTCCCCGGTGGTCTTGCTTCCGCTCCGCAGCCATTCAACCGAGACTTCCAGAATCTTCCGGAGTCAGACACCAGCGCCATTGCCTCGACCTGGCGCGCTGTTGCTGGATTGAAGGGCGATTTTTCCAGTACGTGGGGCTGGGATGTCTACTATACCTACGGTCATACCGTGCAACATCAGGTCGTCACCAATACGCCGGTGACCATTTTCTTGGCGCAAGCGCTGGATGCGGTCTCCGATGGCGCCGGCAATATTGTTTGCCGCGACCCGGCGGCACGGGCGAACGGATGTGTGCCGTTGAATCTGTTTGGCGCTGGCAATGCCGATCCGGCGGCGCTCGCATACACTTACCGCACGCTCTATCAGGATCTTAAATATACGCAGCAGGTTCTTTCCGGCAACATCCATGGCGATCTCTCCCAAGGATGGGGCGCCGGTCCAATCAGCTTCGCCGGCGGCGTCGAATATCGGCGCGAGACCTCGGACGTCACCCATCGCCAAGAGGATCAGAGCTATTATCGCCAGTTCCAGCAATATTTCGGCGAAGACTATCATGCCCATCAGGATGTCCTTGAGGGCTATGCCGAGGTCAGCGTGCCGCTCCTGCGGGACCAGCCCTTCTTCAAGAGCCTCAGTGTCGACGGGGCGATCCGCCAGACGCGCAACAAGGCGACCAACGAGGTCGCCGGCACCTCCCACACCGTCGATTTCACTACCTGGAAGATCAGCGGTAGTTGGGATGTAAATGATTGGCTGCGTCTGCGCGCGAACCGATCGCGGGACGTTCGGAGTCCGAGCTTCTATGAGCTTTATGCCATCAGCGTCCAGGCGGCGAACCCAGGCAACTTCTTCGCGTCGGCGGCCAATCCCATCAACGGCGGCGCCGTGGATGCCTTCGACGCCTATTATGGCGGTGCCGATCCAAACACTATCCAGCCCGAGAAAGCAGATACCTGGACTGTCGGCGCGGTGCTCACCGGCCACGGCGCTTTGGAGGGTCTGCAGGCTTCGGTGGATTGGTATCAGATCGACCTTAAGGGTGCGCTGACCACGCCCGGAGGCCTGCCTATTGCCATTATCTCGGCCTGTTATTTCAACAGCACATATTGTGATCAGCTCACGGGGACCGGCCCGGTCTATAACGGGGCTGGCTCGCTCATCGGCTATACGGACATCACCCGGGTCGACGTCCCCTATCAGAATCTTTCCAAGTTCCTGACGCGGGGCGTCGATGTGGAGCTTGGCTATAATCTACGCCTGAACCGGGACGGTGCGCTGAACTTCCGGCTGCTCGGCACCTATCTGTACGACCGGCTTATAGACACCGGCTCAGGCAGCGGCCCAGTCAACTATGCCGGGGTCACGGGTGCGGTTGCGCCGATCGGATCGCTATATTCGCCCTCGCCGAAATTCCAGGGCAGCGCCATGGTCAGCTATCTCCAGGGTAAGTTCACTGGAACGGTTCAGGTCCAATATATTGGGTCGGCCAAGCTGGCGATTTTGGACACGACCGGCTTGCCCATGCTCGCTCCGGGCGATGCCGGTTATGATCCGACACTTCCCAACAGCATCAGCAGCAATCATGTCAATGCAGCCGCTTATGTGAACCTTTCGGCGTCTTACGATGTTACCGAGCGGTTCTCGGTGTTCGGCGTCATCAACAATGTTCTGGATAAGAAGCCGCCTTTCGCTGGCGTCACGCCGGCTCAGCAGACTGGCGGCTATCCGACCAACCCCGTGTATTTCGATACTTACGGGGCCTCGTGGAAGGTCGGCGTGCGTGTCCACTTCTAGGCTGGAAGGCTGCTGATCCGAATAGAAGCGCCGGGGCATGGCCCCGGCGTTTTGGTTCGAGACGTAAAGTTTGGATTGACCCCATCAGTCGCATCCGGGGATCCGGACCATGGGGGGAATGGGTCGGCAATTTGCCGCGCTGGATAGGAGAAATGTTTTGGACAATCGGGCCTGGATCATCGTCAAGCCGAGCACCGGCAAATTTACGGCGGATTGCCTGAGCCTCGAATCCCGCGAGGTTCCGGCTCTGGCACAGGGCCAGGTGCGGGTCAGGCCGATCTATCTCTCGCTCGATCCGAGTAATCGCAATGCCCTGACACTGGCGCCAGGTTCGGGACCGGACCCGCTCCAGGTCGGGGATGTCATGCTCGGAGAAGCCATATCTGTCATAGAAGAATCCACCGTCGACGGTTTCGCGCGGGGTGATATCGTTTCGGGCCTGGCGGGTTGGGCGGACCAGTCGGTCGTCCCGGCGGCGCGCGTGCGCAAGGTACGGCCGGGCATACCGCTCGAAGCCAATATGACGGTGTTTTCGCACATCGGCCTCGCGGCCACCGCCGGCATGATCGGCATCGGTGACGCCAAGCCGACCGACACGATCGTGGTCTCGGCCGCGGCAGGCGCGACCGGTTCCCTTGCCGCGCAGATCGGCAAAGCCATCGGCGCCCGGGTTATCGGCATCGCAGGCGGCGAGGAAAAGTGTCGATATCTGATCGATGAGCTGGGGCTCGACGGCGCCATCGACTATAAATCCGACGACATGGATGCCGCTCTCGCCCGCCTCTGTCCGGAAGGCGTGTCGCTCTATTTCGACAATGTCGGCGGCGCGGTCCTGGACGCGGTGCTAATGCACCTGTCTTTCGGTGCTCGCATCGCTGTGTGCGGCCAAATCGCGCTTTATAATTCGGCAGACCGCAATGATGGGCAGGGCGTGCGCAATCTTATGCAACTGGTGTTCCGCAACGTCACGATGCGTGGCTTCTTCGCCGGCCAGCCTTTCGAGCGAATAGGCGAATATGAGGAATTGCTTGAGCGTCTTTACAAGGAAGGAAGGCTCAAGGCCCGTGCCCATATCGTCAAAGGGCTCGATCAGGCGCCTGCCGCGCTCGACATCATTCTTACAGGCCGGAATGAGGGCAAGATGCTGGTCGAAGTATTCCCAGCGCCCTGATCCGTAGCAGTCGCAGATCGTGCAATTCCGCTCGCGGATTGTTTCACGGGATGACGCAATGAAGAACATGCGTAACCTTGATTGTGGTGATGCTGGCTTCCTGAGACATGAAACGCGTCGCGGCGTGAGATTGGGCCGCCTGGCAGCTGGTCAAGGTTCACGCCGCCAGCGTCAATCCCATAGATTGGATAGTCCGGGCCATCTTTTCCTCTCACTTACCCGCTCGGCCTTGGTTACGATATCCGGACGATCGAGCGTGTGGGCGCTGCTGTCGGTCGTTTCCGACCGAGAGATCTCTAACTAAGGCAGATGAAGCTGCGCCGGCGCTGAAGTCGATCCCGCTCCTGCTCGCCCATGCAGCGGAGATTCCCGTTGCAGCGACGACTGGACAGCCTTTTCGAAAGGGCACGCCCGGCGCAGTCGATGCTGATGCTAGGCGGCTCGAGCGCCTTCGGAATCTTTCCGATTCAACTCGCCGATCTGATTGTCGCGGCAGCCGCATCAAGGCCGGACGAAAGGCTCGCGCGGCAATATGGTATCGAGACCGGATCGGAGAGGTGCACCTCAACGCCACCGCCGCGCGGCTTGGCGGCCTGGCCAGGTTGATCGATGCCGGAAGGATCTGTTTTCCGATCGCCCGTGAATTTTCCTTTCGATGAAGCCGCTGCTGCGCACCGGCTCAGCGAAAGCGGTCACATGACCGGCAAAATCATCTTGCGTGTGACCAATTGGAAAATGTCGGCATCGTCCGCTTCATTTTTGGCGCTCGCAACAACCATATACTAGACTCAATGGTATTATAAAGATATGGGAGGGTAGATAAGACGCTAGGAGAGCCAGCAATGAACGTCGCCTTTTCCGCCCTGCTCAATCATGAGCGTCATCTGGCTGATCGGCCGAGTCCGCTTTTGGCGGATGGAACGCGTCTGGGCGATCTGATCGACTTCGATAAGCGCGAAGTGAAGATGCGGGTGCTGAGCGATCCGCTGGTCCATCGTATGGAACTGGAGCGGATTTTCGCGCGCTCATGGCTCATCGTCGGACATGTCAGCGAGATTCCTAATCCGGGCGACTATGTGAAGCGCTGGATCGGTGAGGATCAGGTGCTGGTCACGCGCGGACGTGACGGCGCGGTCAACGTCCTGCTCAATGTCTGCGCGCATCGCGGCATGGAGTTATGCCGAGCCGACCAAGGCAATCAGCCGAGCTTCAAATGCCCTTATCATGGCTGGGTGTTTGATCATGCGGGTAACCTGCTCGGCGCGCCGTTCGAGAAGGAGATGTATGGCGAGTGGGACAAGAGCCAATATAAGCTCGCCAAGGCGCATGTCGCAATCCGACATGGTGTGATTTTCGGCGCGTTCAGGCCGATTTGTGATCTCGACGAGTGGCTCGGTGACTTCGCTTGGTATTTTGACGCAATGTACGGCAGCGTTGAGATGGAAGTGGATGGCGTGTTCATCGGTAATTTCAGGGTGCCTGCCAACTGGAAAGCGGTCGCCGAACAAAATGTCGGCGATAATTACCATGGAGTCACCTTGCATAACGGTCTGATCGAGATGGGCTTTCCCGACTGGGATCTCCAGACCTTTGGCGCGAGTTCCTATGACGGACATGGACTTCGGTTCTCGAAACTGGACGATGAGCACTTCCTGCCTGTGGAAGGCAACACCAAGAAAACCAGCAACGAGGAGGATCCCTTTCCGGTCAGCTGTGGCATCGCTGGTTCTCTGTTTCCACACGGAGCGATCGGCGGCCAAGTTGTGCGCACGCCCGATGGTCCGGACAGTGTCGGCGAGAAGAACGGCATATGGAAGATGGTGTTGGGCGGGGTCGTACCTGATGGACCGGGGTCTATCCGGAATTGGGGCCTCAGCCTGGTGCAAAAGTCGCTGCCCACGGAGCTTAAAGGCGAAACGGTGGGTGCGGGGGCGATGGGCGTCGTCGTCGGCGTGGACGATCTCGAGGCTTGGCCATCCATGACAAGGTCAGCCCACGGCGTCTTGGGTGGAGAGCAGTCGCTACGCTACAATACGTTGCTCGGCCCCAACAACCCGGACAATTTTCCAGGCCCGCTCATGTATCACGGCATCTCGAAAGACGACATCCAATGGAACTTCTGGCTGCGCTGGTACGACATGATGACGACCGAACTCTAAGAACGACTTATTTTGGATAATGTTCTGGCCGGCATCCGACAAAGGGACATTTGGAAAAATAAGAAGATAAACTAGGTAATGCGCTATGGGAAAATATCTCAGACTAAAGATAGATCGTGCTGCCTGCTGCGGATATACTATTTGTGCAGATATCTGTCCAGATGTGTATAAGCTGGACGAAAATAGCATAATCCAGGAATATAACGAGATTGTGCCAGCTCACTTGGAAGAGAAGGCGCAAGAAGGTGCCAATTCTTGTCCACAAAATGCCATCGTAGTTATTGAGATGGACGATTAGTTCGATTGCGGGCGAGTTAACAAAGTAACGCCCATAAATATGGTGCATGATATTGGGAGATAGGATAATGGGCGCTGCCCTGGCAAATCAGAACGACGCCCTGCAGTCCGCGCGCGTGCGGATCAAGGCATCCAGTGCTATTTACGCTGATATCGTCGATTTTCTGAACGATGAAGCCGCGCTCATGGATGACGATCTGCATAAGGAATGGCTTGACTGTCTTGCGGAAGATGTCAGCTATGTGATTCCATCGCGTCAAAATCTCCATCGTAAGGACGGCAAGGGTTTTGATGGGCGCGGTTTTCTCTTCAAGGATGACCTCGCTTCCCTGAATCTTCGGGTCCGACGCTCAGTCGAGATCACCCATGCCTATGATCGTGAGCCGCCGCCGCGTATACGCCGCTTCATCACGAATATCGTCGTGCACGAAGGCGATGCGTCGAACGAATATGTGGTGAGGAGTAATATCCTTTTGATGCGCAATCGCTTCAACGATGCGCAATACGACATGCTCACCGGTAAGCGGGAAGACGTTGTTCGGCAGGTCGATGATGGATTGAAGCTCGCGAAGCGTATCGTTTACGTCGACCAAGCGGTTCTGGGCGCTCCCTATCTCAATGTGTTCATGTGACTATTTCCGGATCTGGCACCTGAGCTCGTACATGGCGCTCGCGGAGGGGAGCCTGAATAGGTCTCTCCGCCGGCGGTGGAGCGAACATGTTTATCGGACTCTGCACGGTCGTTCCAGGATTTGCGTGACGGATCTCGTCATTCCGCGTCGGCTCCGTGATGATAGCGAGGCAACCGTCGCGGATCGCACTGAACAGCCGATGGCGCGGAATATGGTCCGCGAATGCGGCACCGAGCAGGCGTAAGGGTGGATGATCAAAGCAATGGGCGGACTTCCCGCCTTCGACGTGCGATGATCACAATGTCGAGGAGTGCGGGATGGATTTGCAATTGTCTGGTAAGACTGCCCTGGTCACGGGGGCGAGTTCCGGGCTTGGGCGTGGAATAGCCAAGCGTATGGCTCTTGAAGGCGCGACTGTCATCGCCGTCGCTCGCCGCCGGTCCAAACTGGAAAGTCTGCGCGAGGAAGTCCTGGCCGCCGGTGGCGCCGAACCCGGCATTATCGTGCAGGACATTATGGCGGATGACGCCATCGCGCGCATCTGCCAGCAGGCAAACGAGTTGCATGGACAGGTCGATATTCTGGTCAACTGCGCCGGTGCCAGCGCCCCTTTCACGCTGGACACCCCGGACGAGGCCTGGAACGCCAGCATGTTGCTGAATTTCACGCGCCACCGTGAAATCAGTCATGCGCTCCTGCCGTCCATGATCGCGAACAAGTGGGGCCGTATCATCAGTATAACGATGGTGCTTGAGCCCGGAGGCATCAATGGCGGAGCCGTCGCCAAGGCCGCGCTTAATCATTGGGCGAAAGGCTTGTCCCGCGTCGTGGCCGAGCATGGCGTTACGGTCAATTGCATCGGGCCTGGCCGAGTTATGAATGGGCCGCTGATCGATGGCGACGGCATCTTTCCGCCTGATGTGGCCAAGAAATGGATCGAGGAAACCTCGCGGCAAATCCCCATGGGCCGCTTCGGGCAACCGGACGAACTCGCCGTCGCCGCCGCTTTCCTTGCGTCGCCTCTGGCCAGCTATATTACCGGCACGCTGGTCGCGGTGGACGGGGGGTTCGGTCACTCCCTGTAATGAAGGTGGTCAGCAGTCTGGCGCGAAACCGGAATCGAGAGGTTTCCGGCTATCGACAATCGGCAATATTCTGCAGCGAAGTCGATCAGTTCGCCTAATCGCGTTCCAACGGCTAAAAAAGCGGCTTCGGTCGATCGCCAGACGTTCCTTGTGATTCAGATCCTCGCATGGCTGGAATCCGCAAACCGATTTCAATATGCTGCCCAAGTGTATTTACGAACTTCCGCGCCATTATCGCTCTCCTGAAATAGACGGAGATGGAATGACTGGCTGAGCTTCGGCATCAGTGATTGGTGAGTGAGCAGATTCGTCGTCCTTCCGGTTCTGTTGAACGAGTTGGATGACGAAGGGAGAAGGGACCCTTATGAGTGGTATCCGAATTGCGAGGAGATAGTTTCCTTGCCTGAACGAGCAGGAAAGACTGAACATGGCGACTTCGATGCGGCGGCAGCTCGGGCGACCAAAAGATTTGGTGAAGAGAGCCGCAATCATCCAGTCCGCGCGTCATTTGTTCGGACGCAAGACGTTTACCGCCGTCACCATGGACGCAGTGGCTCAAGGCGCCGGTGTATCGAAAATGACCTTATACAGCCATTTCGGGGATAAGGAGACGTTGTTCGAAGCTGTCGTTAAATCAGTTTCGGCCAGCGCAATGGAAGCCGGCGCGGAGGTCAAGGACGGAACCGGCCTGGAGCTTAAGGATCATCTGATTGCGATAGGTCTGGCTTTTCTCACGCCGCTTCTCGATCCTGATATAACGGGTCTGGGCCATGTCGTCGCTGCCGCCTTGGACAAAAACGCGGATCTCGCGCGTCGTTTCTATCATGCGGGGCCCATCCAGACACGAGATATGCTCGCTGAAGTTATCGAAGCAGCGGCACGTCGCAACGAATTGGTTGTCGATGATCCGCTGCAGGCGGCGGAGGATCTGACAGCACTTTGGCGTGGTGAGTTGGCCAATCGCTTAATCTTCGGCATGGTTCATTCGATTACGGAACAGGAAATCAGGGCGCAGATTGATCATGGCACCGACATTTTCCTAAGGGCCTATGGTGTACAACCACCCAACAGAATTCGCCCGCGGAGTATTTGATACCATATCGAGCAGTTCGGGGCCGTTCATCGCCCCCACGCGGGCCAAAGCGTACTGGTCGCGATGGTGCGCGTTCGATTGCTATCAATACGGGCTCGTTGGGCTGCCCCGTACCGTCCATGGAAAAGAGCGTGGCCGTTGTCCGTGAATTTCCCCTAAAATGGAAAAACGTCCGTCAACATCGCGCAAGGCGATCGGAAACGGTGTTGCAGCAAGGCGCGCCGCAGCACCGGAGCGGCTTCCTTGATCATGTCCTGCTATGAACGAAAACTGCTGTCCTTGCGGTCGAGCAATCGCATGATGGCGGGCCAATCGCGTCCTTGGAGAACCTCCTCCGACCGATCCCACTGACTTGCGGTGCGCTCGCAGACTTCGGGGGAAGGATAGATGGGCTCTTGGCCTCCGGACAAGATATCGATCTGGATCTTGCAGGCCATTTCGAGATAGTAGAGCATTTCGAAAGCTTCTCGCACGCTGGCACCGCCGGCGAGGATGCCATGGTTCCGCAGCAGCATCACCTTATGGGATCCCAGGTCCGCAATGAGGCGTTGCTGCTCGTCCAGATCGAGCGCAAGCCCTTCGAAATCATGGTAGGCGATCCGGTTGTAGAAACGCAGCGCATGCTGCGAGATCGGCAGCAATCCGCGACGCTGCGCCGAAACCGCGACGCCGGCGCGCGTGTGGGTATGGATGACGCATGCGAGGTCGTGGCGTCCCCGATGGACGGCCGCATGGATGACGAAACCGGCGGGATTGATCCCATATTCGGCGTTGCCGATGATGTTGCCTTCGATATCGACCTTGACGAGGTTCGACGCGGTAACCTCTTCGTAAAATAGCCCGAACGGATTGATGAGAAAGCGGCCTGGCTCGTCCGGCACCCTGACCGAAATATGATTGTTGAGCATGTCGGTCATGCCATAATGGGCGACGATCCGGTAGCAGGCGGCAAGATCGACGCGTGCCTGCCATTCTGCGGGTGTTATCCCGGATTTTGCTGCCATGGGCATTTCGGTGATTTCCGCCGTTGTCATTGCGCTTCTCCAGAAATTGCTGCAGCGATGTGGCTGTCCAGCTTGGGTCGATCAGGACATCGCGCGCCGGTCAAAACATAGCCCACAAGCCGACCCCCATGATCGCGATAGCCGAACATGAAGCCCGCGGAGTCACTGCCCATGTCTTCCCAATTTCCCTCAATCGCTGTCGGGACCGGAAGGAGGGCGATCGGATAGGCCGTCGTTTTCACCACGACGGAAAGCACCGGCATACGCATCGGCGTCGGCGCCCCCGTTGCCGCGGCAGCAATCGCGCGCGCCGCTGACATGATCGGCGTGACATAATGGGCGACGCCGGTCGGGTATTCGGCGCAATCGCCAAGGGCGTAAATGTCAGGGTCGCTTGAGCGTCCATTCGCATCGACGCAGATACCCCGATGCGTCGCCAGCCCGGCGGTCCGCGCCAATTCGACATTCGACCTCAGCCCAACGGCCGACAGAACCAGATCGGCTTGCAGAACCGTTCCATCGGACAGGGACAATGCGAAGCCAGCTCCGCAATGATCGACTGCCTGGACCGATCTTCCCAGATGCCAATCAACCCCGCAGGCTGCGAGCGCGGCCTTCAAGGCCTCACCGATTGGGGGCGGCAAAAGCAAGGGCATTGGGAGCGCCATGGGATCGATCACCGATGCTACATAACCGGCGGCGCTCAGGTCGTTGGCAAATTCGCAACCGACCAGGCCAGCGCCGATGATCGCGACATGTCGCCGGCCTTCCAGTCGCTCCCGGAAATCGGCGTAGTCGTCGATATGATTGACGGGCCGCACCTGCGCTGCGGCATCCCCGCCGAGGGCAAGTGGAACCGGATTGGCGCCCAGCGCCAGAATCAGCTTTGCGTAGGAAACTTTTCCCGCGGAAGTCGTAATGTAATGATCTTCCGGGTGGATGCTGTGTACGTGGACATGTTCCATGAGCTTCAGTTTGAGCTGCGACGCCATCGCTTCGGCGCGTGACGTCACCAGCTCGGGCGCGCTCTTGCGCTTGGCAAGCGCCGTGGAGAGCCCTGGCTTCGAATAGAAATGGCCCGCATCTGCCGAGACAAGCACCAGCGGCACCGCCGGGTCGAGCCGGCGCAATTCCCGTAAGACGCCATAACCGGCAAGCCCGCTGCCGACGACGACGATGGGGGCAGGTGATGCTTCCATATTCTCGGGTCTCAATTCACCCATCGGCGCTAAGCTGACCTCGGGGTCGCTCTTCAGCATGGGTGTACCCAACTATCGCGATCAACAATAGTGTACGAAAGAGTAAAGTAAATAGGCATTCTGATATCCATCATCTTATCGCGTGCAAAGGGGCGCAAACGGATATGGCGGGCCGAGCATCCCGGCCGCTGGCAGGTCCCGACCGTCGCTCGGCCAACGTGGCGGCGGGGCGAAGGTGCCGACGAACAAGCGTCCTTCGGCACCCGATGCGGGAAAAGGCGTGACCACGCGGCATCGGTCACGAGTAACGGTAACGGCCGATCAGGCAGTAGAACAGCGCCGCAATGCCGACACTTACTCCCATCACCACGAAGGAGAGATCGTAGCTGCCAGTCGCGTCGTGCAACCCCCCGACGATCAATGGCGCGAAACCGAATCCAAGAGAGAATATCGACATCTGCATGCCGACGATTTCGGTGAAGCCCTTGAGGCCGAAGAGCCGTGTATTGAAATAGGTGCCCGCCGCGCGAGGCGCTCCCGAGCCGATGCCGTACAAGACCGAACCCGCAACGAACAATATGATGCCGCCGAAACTCGCCGTGGCTATGCCCATCACGACCAAGCCGAGCAGGAAGATCACCATGAAGGGAGCAACCACCCGTACGGAGGCAGTCTTGTCCAGAATAAATCCAAGCGCGATTTGACCCACCACGCCGCCGAGCATCGAAACCATCAGGATCATCGCGGCGTCGCTGTTGCTGAAACCATGTGCCAGCGAAATCGGCACCAAATGCGCCATCAATCCGCCATAGGCCAGGCTATTGGCGAAGATTGCGATGCCCAGGAGCCAAAAGTCGCGGGTCCGGCGCGCCTCGGCTGCGGTCATGCCTTGCAGCGCAGGAGCGGGCTCGCCATCGGGCCGAACCACTTTCTTCGCCCCTGGCTCGGCCAGAAAGCCGATCAGGACAGGCACGACAGCGAAGACCATGATGGCGAGGCCAATGAACACGCCCCGCCAGCCGAAATTATTGAGCAGGAACAAGATCAGCAACGGCGTGAACGCCATTGCGATGGTCGACTCCGTGCCAAAAATGGCAAGCGCTTTGCCGCGATTGCGATCGAACAGCGCGCCGATCACCTTGCTGTAGCCGTAAACCGTGGATCCGAAAACGCCCAGGCCGGCGAAAAGCAGGTAGAAAAGGATGATCGAACTATTCTGCCAAGCCAGCGCCAGCGTGATCAGGCCAACGATCACCGTTCCAATGATGATGGTCGGTCGCACGCCATATCTGTCCGCGAGGCCGCCAACCACGGGGGAAGTCAGCGCACCGGTCCACATCAACACCGTAAAGGCACCTGAAATCGCCGTAAGGCTCCAGCCGAACTCCTGCGACAGCGGCACCATGACGAGATTGAGGGCAGTGTAGGGCAGGATCGAGCTACCGAACAGCGATCCCAGCAGGCAGACGGCCACCACGCCCAGCTTCCGCAACGAGAGATCGCTTTCGACCGCCCCCGGTGTTTCGGGTGCAACCGGGATTTTCGCCCGCGCCGCAAGAGCGGCCATTTCCGTTTCCCCATGGGACGCCATTCCTCATCCTCCCTTGCACGATGGCGTAGAACATCGCCTGCCATCTTTTTGTCGGCGCTCTCTTGGAGAGCCTTGTTCAATGATCAGGTCCACCCATCGGACTGCCGGCCTGCTTGTTGTCGTGTGGCGTGGGTGAGGGGCGGGAACCACCCATGTCCCTATATCTGTCTGTCACGGGTACATGAGCAGCCGCCCGAAGCGGTTGATCTATGTCTTGTGTTGTCGCAGGTGCCTTACTATCAAAGCTATACCTGCCAGTCCACTATCGTCTGCGTGCGGAGAAAACTTCCGCCGATTCCGGTATGATCGAGGCGGGGATGGATGTGATCCACGATTGGAGGGGAGGGCCGTCGCTTGACGCACCAGGGATAGGATCAATGGGATATAAAAGTTGAGCGACAAACCGGAAAAAGCTGCACCGAATTTGGACAGCGATCGAATAGTGGAAGCTGCATGGATTCTCGTCGATCGTGACGGCGTCGACGCTATGTCAACGCGCGCCCTTGCAACGGAACTCGGTGTGCGGGGGCCTGCACTCTATTGGCATGTTCGTAGCAAACAGCAGTTGTTCAGCCTCATGATCGAGCGAATTCTGATCGACGGAATCATGGCGCCCCCGTCCGATCTCGGATGGCGTGAATGGTTGCAAATGATGTGCCGCGACCAGCGAGCAGCTTTACTGAAGCACCGTGATAGTGGGCGTATCGCATCGCTTGCGCCACCCCTTGAGCGAACACGCACCGACGTTTTTCCGTTGATGATCAAGCCTCTTACAAGTGCCGGATTTTCTTCCAAACAGGCTGTCGCGGCAGCCGGCTTTCTTGTCAGTTTCCTGCTCGGACACGTCATTTATGAACAGCGAGAAAAAACACGAGAATTCCTCACCTCGATGGTCGATCCAGACGAGGCGTTCGAGTTTGGCCTTGACGTTTTCCTGCACGGTCTTGAGGCGAGGTTGGTTCAGCTTTTGCCACAGGCCGGAAAGGTCGAAGGCAGCACTGTCGCTTTGCCGTGCTGATTGAGTGGATACGACCACCCCGTTTTTGCTCCTCCGGCTCTTGGGGCTTGAAGGGCATGTTTGAGCAACATTTAGGTGACCACCTGATTTCGCGTCGATAAAATTCGCTATTCGCCTTGATGATGCCGGGAATCGGGACGCCGCCGGCAATGCGTTTTCCAAAACTGGTGCGGATGACATTGGGAGAGAGACATGAGTATGGATGCGTTCGACAAGGGCATGCAGGTCCGCCGCGAGATGTGGGGCCCGGAGCTGGCGGACAAGGCGATCGAGAACGCCTCCGATTTCGCCAGGCCGTTCCAGAATATCATGACGCGCTATTGTTTTGGCGAGACCTGGAACCGCGAAGCGCTGGGCCGGCGGGATCGCAGCATGATTACCCTCGCCATGTTGATCGCGCAGGGCAAGGAACTGGAAATCCGCATGCATGTCCGGGGCGGAATCGCCAATGGCCTGACGATCGAGGAAATCCGCGAGATCGTGTTGCATGCGATGGTCTATTGCGGCGTGCCGGCCTCGTTCACCGCGCTGCGCGCGTGCGAACTGGCCATCCAAGACATGGCGGAGGCGAAGTCTTGAAGGTTGCGTTCATCGGCCTGGGCAATATGGGCCAGCCAATGGCCCGGCACCTGCTGGATACTGGCTTCGACCTCACCGTGTTCGACGTCAGCCCGGCGCTGCGCGAGACGTTCGGCACCGCTTTCGCTACGACCGCAGCAGAGGCTTGCGAGGGCGCCGATATCGTCATCACCATGCTGCCTAATGGTCAGATCGTGCGAGATGTCCTGCTGGGAAGCGGTGGTGCGCTGGAGAAGGCGCGGCCCGGCACGGTGGTGCTCGACATGAGTTCGTCCGACGCGACCGGAACGGTGGTCCTGGGCGCCGACCTCAAGGCGCTGGGCTTTCCGATGGTCGACGCGCCGGTCTCGGGCGGCATGGCGCTGGCCGGACAGGGCAAGCTCTCCATCATGACTGGCACCGACGACGCCGACGCGCTGGCCAGATGCATCCCCGTGCTCGATGCGCTCGGCAGCAAGGTGCTGCCGGTAGGCAAGCTGGGCGCGGGGCATGCCGCCAAGGCGATCAACAATATGATCGGCGCCGCCATTCTGGGCGTGACATCGGAGGGCATGGTGCTGGCGCGGCGCTTCGGGATCGACCCCCGCACGATGCTTGACGTGCTCAATTCCGCCACAGGACGCAGCGGCATTTCCGAGACGATCTTCCGCCATCATGTGCTGGAGCGCAGGTTCGACGTCGGTTTCGCGCTGGGGCTGATGACCAAGGACGTCAATCTGGCGGCCAATCTGAAAGACAAACTGGACGTTGATCTTCCGCTATTCGCCAGCACGGCGTGCTGCTGGAATGACGCAGTAGACAGGATCGGTCCGACCGTCGATTTCTCCGCCTATCTCTCCTATGTCGAAGCGCTGAATGGCGGCGATGCGATCACAGATCCCGCAAAAGCCGGCCGCTGATCAGAGGAAAGATGCCGATCAAGCTTCCTGCTGGGAAGCTTCATCGGTCAGACGGCGGCAAGAGAGAGGCGCTTCAGTCCCCGTTTTGAGCCCGATCCACAACGAACTGATTGCTTCGTCATTGCTCGTTGAGAGCCTCAGCGTTTCAACAATTTAGGACAAGCTGTAGCCACCCGCCAAGTGTCACCGCCAAATCTGAACTGAAGTTCAGCGCAAGCAAATGGCGCCAGAAAAGGGATTATTCTACTTGGACTGGACACATGATCGGCAACCCACAAACTTGATCTTTCCGCCGTGCCGGAATGGTGCTTCAAAGGGAGGCAGGTTGAACTCTGGCAATGGCGACTTGGAAATGGTGAGGTATCCGTGATCACAACGTCTTTTCGACGCCTGGAAGTCTTTGTGACGGCCGTCGAAAGCGGCAGCTTCCAGGCCTGCGCCGAACGGTTGAATATTACCCAGGCCTCGGTCAGCAATCATATCACTGCACTTGAAGCGCAGATCGGTCATAAGCTTTATATTCGACAACGGGGTAGGCCTGGCGTTCTGACGGAATCCGGCGCGCGCACCTATGAGCGCGCCAAGGATCTTATAGAGCGTGCGGAGCAATTGTGCGATGGTGCGCACCTCACGACCAACGACCGCGCCGCCCGTCAAATCACGATCGGCCTTCATGGTTTCGTCGCGCTCCAGTTCTCGCGCGTGCTCGCCGAGTTTGTTTCCGAGCATCCCAAGATCAATATTGTACTAGAGACCGCAAACTATGAAGAGGTTGTAGAAGGTGTACGTAACGATACCCTGGACATCGCTTATTTTTTCGCCACAGGTGAAGTTCCTGAAATAAAATCCGAACATGTCTGGACGGAGCCTGTTAAGCTCTATGCAGGTCTTGCGCATCCGCTTACATCCAAATCGTCCGTCACAGCCAGCGATCTTATGGATTACGAGTTAATCGCACCTCCGCGACCTGTGCATTTAAGAAAGTTGATCCATCGCCTCCTTGAGGCGATTGGTGTTTCAACGGTATCAACCTTGTTTGAGACTGAAGATCAAACTTCAATTGTCAATGCACTTTGTCTGGGTTCGGGTTATGCATGTCTGTTCGAGCGAGGCCTTCCTGAAACCGATGCAACAAGGCTTTCCCCGTTAGCGATCAGCATACCGAATCTGCAGGTGCGAGCATCGATTCCACCAAAATATCGGCATGATCCCATCATCCAGGCCCTGACGAAACGACTTGCCTCGCAGGCATCGTTAGATTTGCGCGAGTGGTCCGCCAAGCGCGGCGTTGCCCTATAGCCTCTGAGCTATAAGGGCCATAGCCCGGCGATCCGTTGCTTGTTTCAACGCGCTTAAGTAATTCTCTTACCGTCAATAAATGGCGAATGAAGATCGCCTGATGGTCTTGGCCGGGATGTGGTTCCGGCCGGTTGGGAGAGTTTGTGACATGGAAGCTTCATCGGCCCTGAGGCGAGATTCTCAGGAATCCTCCGTCGTCGGAGAGCTTAACTATCTCGCCGAGATGGATTGCAAGCCGCGCTATTATGCGAATGACCAAACGCGAAACGTCCTGCGGCTGGACCCCAGGTCAGTCAGCATTTTCAATGGGCGCATGGACGGTCAACGCCCTTCGCTCGAGCGGGAAGGCATCCAGCTGGTCCGGTGGCCGACCAAAGTATCGGATTTTCGTGATGCCGATCAAGTGGCCAATATCTATCCGGGTGAAGTGGCTGAACTTATTCGGTCGCTGACCGGCGGCGACGAAGTGCTCGTCATGGGCCCGGCGGGCCTGCGCTTTGGCGAGAAATCGCCTGATTCCGGCCGACTTATGAACTCTCATCCGGCCCGGTTCATCCATAATGACGTCAGCACTCATTCGGCGCCCAACGTTGCGGCCTATCCGTTGGGGGATGAGCTCGGGCCGCTCGATCGATATCGCCGCTACGCGATCTTCAATGTCTGGCGGACTTTTTCCGGCCCGCCGCAGGACATCCCTTTGGCGGTCTGTGACGCGACGACGGTGGCGGATGCCGATCTTGTTCCCGCAGACGCGATCTTCGATGCGCCAGGCCAGCCTGAAGTGGGCTTCGAGGGCTTTCTGCTGCGCTACAATCCGAAGCACAAATGGGTTTATTTCCCGGACATGACGGTGGACGAGGCGATCGTATTCAAAACGTTCGACAGCGAACTCGGCCAGCCACGACTGTGCCCTCATTCGGCATTCGACGATCCTACCTGTCCGGCCGAGTCAGGCCCGCGCGAAAGTGCTGAAATGCGGATTGCGGTTTTCTTCCGCGCCTAGCTTGCTTGGTTCAGATCGGTCGATCTGGCTCTTCCCTCGTATGGAAAACAACTCATGAGTCTTACGCTCTACCATGCCGAACCTGGGGCAAATTCACTCAAGTGCCTCATGCCGCTGCACGAAAAAGGTCTGCGCTTCGAAAGTCGCTATGTCGACCTGCACAAGTTCGAGCAGCATGATCCGTCGTTTCTCGCCATCAACCCGGAAGGGCAGGTGCCGGTGCTGGAGCATGACGGCGCCATCATCACTCAGAGCAGCGTTATCAACGAATATCTGGAGGATGCATTTCCGGATACGCCCGCGCTTCGCCCCGTTGATGCGCTCGGCCGGGCGCGCATGCGTGGATGGAACAAGTTCGTCGACGAACATGTGATGAACTATGTTTCCATGCACGGTTGGCACCGCATGATCAGTGTTCTGGCGCGCGGCATTGAAAACGGGGAATTCGAGCAATTAGTGGCCCGCATTCCGTTGCAGGAGCAGCGTGACAAATGGCGGACGGCACGGTCGGGCTTTTCCGAGGCCGATCTCGCCAACGCTACGCGGAAGATTGAGGAGGCGGTGACCAGGGTTGAGGCGCAGCTGGCGATCTCGCCCTGGCTCGCCGGCGATGTTTACTCGCTGGCGGATATCAACTTCTTTTCCCACTGCGGCATGATGATCGAGCTGATGTTTCCTGAAATCGGAACGATCGAGCGATGCCCGCGCCTTCTGGATTGGGTCGCCCGCGTGCGGGCCCGGCCCGGCACCGCCGCAGCGATGGCTATGCCAGATCATACCAATCCCGCACTGCGCACCTTTACCGGTCAGGCACATTAGGAACTGGAAGTTTATATGATCGAGTCCACTTACCGGCAGCACGAGGCCGTTGAGGCCAACATCAACTATCTTGCGAAATCCTCGCTCGTAAACCGCCGCTATGTGGCGGCTGGCGAGGAGTTCAATACGGGAGACTATGAGCCGCACCTGGTAAAGATCCGTAACGCCCGCAAGTGTCAGGAGCAATTCACTCTCGACTCGCATGGCTTCACTCTGCTTGCGCACAGGAGCAACGTAGAGGATTTTAAGGATTCTGCCTCGGTCGATGCAATCTATCCCGATGAGATCGTAGCTGCCGTCACTCGCCTGACTGGCGCTGATTTGATTGTGCCGCTCGGCTGGATGCTGCGAACCTCCGGCGACATCCCGAAGCAGGACGATGTCGCGGGTTATCAGCATCAAGGTGGTCTGCAGCCGCCCGCTGGCGATGTTCATGTCGATATGCTGCCGGACCGGGCAGAAGGGATTGCGGAGGCGATCTACAAGAAGGTGGCGCCCGATGGCGCGCCATACCGACGCTTTATCGCCATGAGCGCCTGGCGTGCCTTTTCTCCACCGCCACAAGATTGGCCTTTGGCCGTCTGCGATGGTCGCAGCGTCGAGCCGTCCGAAGGCGTCGCGAACACGATGATTGTCTGCGATGCGCTGCCCGACAAGGCGACGATGCTGGCTCCACTCGCCGGTGAAGAAGAGATGATGGCGGCTGCGGTGTTTCGCTTTAATCCGGCGCATCGATGGTGGTATTTTCCCGATATGACCCGGGACGAACTTCTCTTGTTCAAGTTCCACGATTCCGAAAAATCCGTAGCGACACGGAGTCCTCATACGGCATTTCATGATATGAGTTATGAAAATCCCAATGAAAGGCAAAGTATAGAGTTTAGGATTATTGCCTATTTTCGGTAGGTGTCGAAATATTGTTGATAAAACGAAAATAGGTTCAGCGAATTTAAATACCTTAGGAGGGGAAATGCTTGTTCTATCTCGTGGCGCCATGTTTGGTGCTGCCAGCGTAATCGCTTTGATCGCTTCGTCATCGGCATGGGCGCAATCGTCGGCCGGAAATACTGAGGCAGACCAGCCCGGCGGCCTCGAAGATATTGTCGTCACTGCGCAGTTCCGGTCGCAGAATGTGCAGGATACGCCGCTCGCGATCACGGCCGTCTCTTCCGAGATGCTGGAAGCGCGCAGTCAGACATCGATTGCCGATGTCGCCAATCAGGCCCCATCGGTCACGCTCAAGCCGCAGGGCACTGGCATGGGGCCTGCCTTGAGTGCCAGTATTCGTGGCGTCGGCCAGTTCGATTTCAATCCGGCTCTTGAGCCGGGGGTCGGTGTCTATGTCGACGATGTCTATTATGCGACACTCACGGGCTCCATCTTCGATCTTCTGGATCTTGATCGGGTCGAGCTGCTGCGCGGTCCGCAAGGCACCCTTGCGGGCAAAAATTCCATAGGCGGCGCCATCAAGCTCTATTCAAAGAAGCCCACGGGCGATGGCAGCGGCTCCATTTCGGCGACCTATGGCAGTCGCAATCGGGTCGATCTGCGCGGCAGTGCTGATTTCGCGCTGACTGATAATCTGTTCATGCGCGTCGCCGGCGTAGCGAAACGGCAGGACGGTTACATAGACCGCCTGGATTTCGCCTGCGTCAATCCGCCCGGCAGCGCGCTCAATCCGGCCGTGGGTGGTGTGGCGCCGCAAGCATCGACGCGTGGGGATTGCGTGGTCGGCCACGAGAGCGATGTGGGTTACAATGCCTTCCGCGCGCAGGTGCGCTGGCTCCCGTCCGAGAAGATCGAAATCAACCTCATCGCGGACTATACTGATGACGATCATACCGTATCGGGTCAGGTACTGACCTATGCGGATAATGCCGATCCGGCCGTGCGTGGCAATTCTCCGAACGTGCCTTATGACTCCCGCTTCATCTGCGGGCCATATTGCAACTATGCGACGAACTTCGCTCCTGGAGGCCCCTTTGCCGGTTCCGTCGCCACGGGGTATCCGCTCGACGAGGTGAGCGCGGACGGGCGATCGAAGTTCAGGGGATATGGCTTTTCAGGCCAGGTCGACATCGAGCTGGCCGATGCGCTGCAACTCCAGTCGATTACGGCCTATCGGTCCTACAACAGCAAATTCACCTCGGACGACGATCTGTCGCCGCTCGCGGTGGGCCTGCAGAAGGTCGACCTCGATTTCTGGTCGTTCAGTCAGGAACTGCGCCTGAACGGCTCAATTGGTGATGGGGAACTCGAATATACCCTGGGTGGCTTCTATCAGGATCAGCGATCCAATTTCGCCACGATCCAGGATATCCGCTATGCCGGAATCCCGTTGCAGTTTCTCGGAAACGATCCAGTCAACGCGGATACGAAGGCAGCCTTCGCGCATCTGAGCTGGCGCGCGACCGATCGGCTGACCCTGACGGCGGGATTGCGCTACACCAAGGAACATAAGGACTATACCTTCCGCCGGCTCAGTCTTGATGGGACGCTCAATCCGTTCCTCAATCCGCCCGGAAATCCCATTGATGGGAAGACTGGCACTTACGACGGCGATCGCGTCGATTATCGCGCGAACGTCCAGTATGAATTCTCGCGCGATCTCATGGCCTATGCGCAGGTCTCGACCGGATTCAAGGGTGGCGGTGTCTCTCCTCGGCCGTTCGTCGTCGAGCAGGTGGTTCCCTTTGGTCCCGAAAAGCTGACAGCCTATGAAATCGGCTTCAAGAGCGAGTTGCTCGATCGCAGAGCCAGGCTGAACGTTGCCGCCTTCTATTCGGATTATAAGGGTATCCAGCTCACACTATTGTCCTGCCCGCAATATGGTGGCCCCGGTCCCTGCGCCGTACCTGCAAACGCAGGGGATGCGCACATCAAGGGTATTGAAGCCGAATTGTCTCTGCGTCCGGTAGATGGCTTATCCATCGATGGGGCGGTGAGCTATGTCGATTTCAAATATACGAGTATCAATCCGCTTGCCGGTGGGCCCTCCAATCCGACCGGGCCGCAGCTCGATGGCGTGCCACCCTACACGCCCAAGTGGAAATGGAGCGCAGGCGCTCAGTACGAGATCGATCTTGGCGACAGCGGCTCGGTCACACCGCGGATCGACGCTGCCTATCAGGGCACGATGTCGGGCGGCGCATCCAACAATGTGCTCGAGAATATTCCGCACTATATGGTCGCCAATGGCCGCATCACCTGGCGGAACGGCGGTCGCGATCTCGAGATATCGGGTGAGGTTACCAACCTTTTCGACAAATATTATTACCTGACGGCTTATGATCTGTCCGCAGCGGGGGCCGGCTTTGCCGCCGCGCAGCCAGGGCGGCCGCGTGAATGGGCGTTGACAGTAAAAAAGAAGTTTTGATGTTTCCGCCGCTCGGCCGTCATTGGGGATTTCTCTTATGATCGGCCGGGCGGTGCAAGCGAAGTTCGGCCCGTCATATCCGGCGCCTGGCAATAGAAATTTCATGAGAAAAGGGGAGCAGATGCTCACTTTATACCATTGGGAACCCAACGCGAATTCCGGCAAGCCCATCCTCGCGCTTGAGGAAAAGGGCGTGGCGTTCGAAAGCCATTTTCTCGATCTGCTGAACTTCGATCAGCATGCGCCGGACTATCTCAGGATCAATCCGGACGGCACCATTCCCGCAATGGTCCATGACAGCGTGATGATGAATGAATCGACGGCGATCATGGAATATGTCGATGCCGCCTTCGATGGTCCTGCCTTGCGCCCGGACGATCCGGAAGAACGGTGGCGTATGCGCTGGTGGATGAAGTTCTGCGATCAATATTTTGCGCCGGCGGCCAGTATGATCGGCTGGAATGCGTTTATCGGACCAATGGTTCGCAAGCGCGATCCGCAAGAATTGCAGCGCAAGATCGATGCCATTCCGATGGAGGAGCGCCGCATCGCCTGGTCCAAGGCGATTTACGGCACATTCACGCCGGAGGAGTTGGCGGAATCGGATCGGCGTGTCGCTTTTGCCGCCGCCAAGTTCGAGGAGAATCTGGAGCGTCATGAGTGGGTCGCCGGCGGAACTTTCTCTCTGGCCGACATCAATGCCTTCAATCTCATCTATTTCATGCCGGCCACGCCGGACGGCCATGTCGGCCCGGAAAAGACGCCGCGCACCATGGATTGGCTCTACCGGATGTATGAGCGGCCTGCATCGAAACGCGCCTGGTCGCATGGACGGATGCTGACCTGGGACACGCTGTCGCATCTGCAGCGACCATCGTCGTGACCTGATTTCGAAAGGTGGACGAGCGGATATCGCCGCGTCGCAGCAGACATCATCATTCGACATTAGACACGCGCCTTGCGAGGCCGAACTAGGAATTGCGCTATGCTTGATCTTTATCATTGGGAGCCCAACGGCTTCTCCCTGAAGGCGCTGGTCGCGCTGAACGAGAAAGAACTCGATTATACCAGCCACTATGTTGACTGGCTGGCCGATCCGATGCGTCGGCCGACAACGCTCAATCTCGAGGCAGAACTGAACCCTGAGATCGAAGGTCCGATCCTGGTTCATGACGAGGCGGTCATTACTGAAACCTTCTTCATGATGGCCTATCTGGATGACGCTTTCCCACGCACAAAGCCTCTGCATCCGGCCGATCCTTACACCGTCTGGCAAATCCAGGCTTGGGGCAGATATATGGGAGAGCGTGCCGCTCCAGCCATAAGCACGCTCGGGAATGACAAGTTCACCTCGCCTGCGTTCCAGCGCAGCGGGGCTGGGTCGATCGATCTGGCGGCCATCGAACCGATCGAGCGGCGCACTATATGGACACAGGTCGTTGAGGGTTCGGCCGGCGCGGAACTGCTCGGACAGTCCCGGCGTCGTGTTGGCTTGGCGATTGACCGGATCGAGCGAACCCTAACAGGGGCGGACTGGCTCGTCGCAGACATTTTTTCAGCGGCAGACATAGACGCATTTGCTCTGGCGAACAGTCTCCCTAAACTGGTGCCTGAGCTTTGCAACCCAACGGCCACACCACAGATGACAGCCTGGCTCGACCGCATGAGAGCAAGACCGTCCGTGGTTGCGGCACTCGCCCGGGCGCGGACCGAACAGCCCGAATTGGCCTTTGCGCCGGGCCCGGAACATAACCGTTGGGGATGATGTGGACCGTTAAGCGCGGCAGTCCAGTCCGACTTGAGGACGGTGCGTCAGATGAAACATCACTGATGGGAAATATGGCAAACTAACCGCAATTCTTATGTCAGCAAAATGATGCCTTCAGTTGCGCCCAGCAAAGAGAACCAATCGTACCGATGAGCAGACGCGGTAAACCAGCCCGGGCCGACGGCCACTTGACCTGCGTCCTGGCTCATCGGCTGACACTCCAGCGGCTTCGCCGCCATGACGACGTTTGTCGATTGCTTCCAGCTGGTCGGCTTCGAAGCCGGCACGGAGCAGCCTGGCGGCCCGGGCAGAGAGTCAGATCGGAATTTGCCGCGACCTTAGGGGATGGTCCGCTGAGGTGCTTGTCATTGCGTGTCTGGCTGCGTGACCGTTAGCTTGATCGGACAGCGTTGCATCCCCTATTTGTTGTGCGGCCTGAATGCGGTCCGGAGCGTCGCAACTACCCAAAATCCTGAGCTGGTAACGCTTGAATAATTTGCACCTGGCTTATATCTAGATGTCGTAAGCATCGTATTTTGGTGTCGTGATGTCGAGCCTGGCTGAGCAAATTTTCAATCGCGTTCCCGAGAGAGGGACAATAGATCGCGCACAGCTTGATGTGGGCGCGAACTATGATTCCATCGGGCGCGTGCTGCGGCAGCTTGTCGATGATCGGAGGCTGGTTCGGGTGGGGCGCGGCCGGTATCGACGCACTAACAGGCAACGGAGGGTTTCAACAGCGACGATCGCGGAGCGCATTGACCAGCGGATCGCTCGGTCGATGCGAAACGTATTTATCCGCACGGATTTCGCGAACTTCGGCAGCTATGACGCGGTCGGACGGGCGCTGCGCCAGATGGTTTATCGGGGGCGATTGATACAAATCGGCTATGGTCTCTACGCCAAAGCGGAGCGGTCGCCGTTCACCGGCAAGCCGGCGCCGATTGTCGGCATCAAGCGACTTGCCACCGAGGCGTTGAAGCGCCTCGGTGTGACAGTTGCCAGTTCGACGCTCGACGTCGCCTACAATGGAGGACTTTCAACGCAGGTCCCAACCGGACGAACAGTTGCGGTCAAAGAACGCGTTCGACGTCGCATAGGATATGATGGGAACTATGTCGTTTTTGAACGTTCCTGATCAGCGAACGCTGGGCCGGGTCGCTGGTGCATTAGTCGTAGATGAAGCCTTCGTTGAAAAGGACTGGTTTGTCGTCCAAGCGGTCCGAACGCTTATGAGCGTCGGCAGCGAACTGTTCACGCCGATTTTTTCGGGCGGGACTTCGCTGCTGAAAGGGTACGCACTCATCAAGCGGTTTTCTGAGGATATCGATTTCAAACTGGCGCTCTCGGACGCGTTCCTCACAATGTCGCTGGGCCAGCGAAAGAAGGCGCTCAGCATCTTCAAGAATGAACTGGCGATTGCCTGGAAAGCCGCAGGCTTCACCAACCTCTCTGTCGAGGCGGGTAGCGGCAATGCATTTATTAAAATCGAGATGGACTACCCGTCAGTGCTGAATGGGCACGCGTCGCTGCGCCCGCATATTCTGGCCGAATTATCCGCGAAGCCGCCACGCCGGCCGCCGCTCAAACGATCGCTGTCGTCCTTCATCTGGCAATATCGAGGCAACGAGCCTGAAGTGCCGAAGATATTATGCGTCGATCCGGTCGAGACAGCGGCCGACAAACTGAGTGCTTTATCTTGGCGCATTCTGGTCCGGGAACGCGGCAGCGAAAAGGACGATCCGACCATCATTCGACATGTGTATGATCTCGCAGCACTGGAGCCTGTTGTCGCAGACGACGAGCTGTTCGGAGCGCTGTTGACCGAAACGCTGGTGGCCGACACCGACCGTGGCAACGGCGCGGTCGCGCACTTGCCGCCCGAGGAGCGCCTTGCAGCAATGCTCGACAAGCTTGGAAGCGACCCGCTCTACCGGAATGACTATGATAAATTTGTCGGTGGGTTGGCGTTTGCGGGTGCAAAAGAACTTCCGGATTACCTGGCCGCCTCCGAAGCTCTTCGTCGTCTGACGAGAATTCTCGCGACATAATCGCGCCGCCCGAAATTATCCTTCAAAGGGACGAGCGCCAATCAATTTCTAGTTTTCGCGGGAGGCCGCAAGCCAGCCAACAAACTCTTGGGAAGAGGGTTCTCTGTCTGTCGCGTTCACCGATTGCCTCGTTGGGTGCCAGCGCGGGAGCTGCGGATTTTTGTGTGCACATCGATTCAGTCAAGTTCTTGTCGCTCTGTGACAAGCGGCATTTCGCGAAATCGGCAATCACATAAATTCTGGATGAAAGAAGCAATTACTCAGGCGAGAGGCATATAATTTTTACCAAGCTGGCGAGCAAGAATCCGAGCACGTCCGAAGTTGAAAGGCTGCTTCTGGGGCAGAGCCAACTTGCGCACTGCGTTCGCGTTACCCAGGGCAAAATCCTGTTGCCGCACAGCGTCTATTACAAAGGTTGCCCTATCTTCCATTATATCGGCTGTGGGCTCGCCACGCATGAAAGGCAGAAACCAGCGCTGATGGGCGCGAGCGGGAAGCAGAAGCAAGCAGCTTGATGACGTCGGACTTCCTCTCTTCCCGATGTCACGGTGGTGTGCAGGGCGTGCTGAAGCACGTCTCTGCCGCCGCTGGTCTTGCAAGGCCATCTGGAGCGATCGTCAAGGACCATCACGTTGGCGAACGACTGCCAATGCCCTGCCATATGTCTGGCCTGTTTTGTACATTTGCCAGTGTCATGGGAAAGGGTGAATACCGGCCGGTCAGCCAAGTTGCGGAGGTCATTATTGTCGTCCTCGATAATTCACCGCCAGATGGCGATGGACCCGATGCTCCGAGGAGATGTGACTTCCCTCCACGAGCCGCTTTTATCCCGAAGCGACAGAATTGCTATATTTGGCAGAGTGTCCCGGCCAATATGCCCCATCAGGGAATAACACGTCACAGCATTGGCGGGCAAAATGCATTGGCGATCCTTCGTCGCAACTCTGTCCCTTTTCGGTCCTCTCCGCCTCCGTACCCATCATTGGACCAAGCCAGGACGCGACGAGTGAGAGACGTTTGTAAGATTGTGGCTATCTCAATTATTTCATCTCGACCGTCATGGCCGAGCATGTCTCGACGGTATGCCGAACGGCTCCGTCCATGATTAGATTTGAAGTCCTCATCGTCGGCGCTGGTCATGGCGGCGCGCAGGCCGCGATTGCGCTGCGGCAGCACGGATTTGCGGGTTCGCTGGCCCTTCTAGGAGATGAGCCCGAGCTGCCATATGAGCGGCCACCACTTTCAAAGGAGTATCTCTCCGGCGAAAAGGCGTTCGAACGGACGTTAATCAGGCCGGCGGGCTTTTGGGACGAGCGCAATGTGTGCCTCGTGCTCAATCGGAAAGTCACGATGGTGAACGCGACAGAGCATTACGTGATCACCGAGACGGGCGAAATACTTCATTACGGAACATTGATATGGGCTGCGGGAGGTCATGCACGATGGCTGCCGGGCAGTGAGGGCCTCACGGGTGTCCACACGATTCGGACGCGCGCCGATGTTGACCGGCTGGCTGCGGAGTTGTCATTCGTGCGCCGTGTCGTTGTCATCGGCGGTGGATATATCGGTCTCGAAGCGGCGGCTGTGCTCTCCAAGCAGGGAAAAAATCTCGTTCTTTTGGAGGCGCAGGATCGCCTACTGCCGCGGGTTTCGGGGGAGCAATTGTCCCGCTTCCTTGAGCAAGAGCACCGGGCGCAGGGCGTGGATATCAGGCTCAACATGCAGGTCGCGGAGATCTTGGGTGATGATCGGGTCACAGGCGTCAAGCTGAATGACGGCACGATCATCACGTGTGAGATGGTGATCATCGGCATTGGTATCGTGCCTTCGGTCGATCCTTTGCTTGAGGCGGGGGCGACAGGTGGAAATGGCGTTGATGTCGACAGATCCTGCCGCACAAGTCTTGATGATATTTACGCTATCGGAGATTGTGCGAAACATCCAAATCGCTTCGCAGGAGGACAATCGATTCGGCTGGAATCGGTGCAAAATGCGAACGATCAGGCGACCGTTGCCGCGCGGGCCATCGTTGGGCAAGAAGCGATCTACGACGTGGTTCCATGGTTCTGGTCGAATCAATACGACCTTCGACTCCAGTCTGTTGGAATTTCGACGGATCACGACGAAACCGTCATCAGAGGCGACGTTGAAAGCCGAAGATTTTCCGTTATTTATCTCAAGGATAAGCGCATCATTGCGCTCGACTGCGTCAATTCCACCAAAGATTATGTCCAAGGACGGCGGCTAGTCTCCGAAGAAGCCGTGGTGGATTCCGGTGTCCTTTCAGATTCTGCAAGTGAGCTGAAGGATATCGTGATCTCCCCGCGACCTGACCGGCAATTTAATTGAACTTTTGAGAATTCTACTGAGGTGGCCGAATGTTTGAGAGAATTAACCCAATGACCGGCGCGGTGGCGTCGTCCGCCGCTGCGATGAAGGCGGGAGATATCCCGGCGGTTGCGGCGAAAGCTGCGCAGGGCTTTACGGTCTGGTCCGCCATGGCCCCCAATGCACGCCGCGCCGTGCTGATGAAGGCGGCAACGGCGCTGGAGGCGCGGGCCGACGCGTTCGTCGAAGCGATGATGGGCGAGATCGGTGCCACCAAGGGTTGGGCTCTGTTCAATCTGGGCCTCGCCGCCTCCATGGTGCGCGAGGCGGCGGCGCTGACCACGCAGATTTCGGGCGAGGTCATCCCCTCTGACAAGCCGGGCTGCCTCTCCATGGCGCTGCGCGAGCCGGTCGGCGTCATTCTCGGCATCGCGCCGTGGAACGCGCCGATCATCCTGGGCGTGCGCGCCATCGCCGTGCCGCTCGCCTGCGGCAACAGCGTCATCCTCAAGGCCAGCGAGACCTGCCCGCGCACCCATGCGCTCATCATCGAGGCGTTCGCGGAAGCCGGCTTCCCCGAGGGCGTGGTGAATGTCGTCACCAACGCGCCGGCCGATGCGGGCGACGTGGTCGGCGCGCTGGTCGATGCGCGCGAGGTGAAGCGCATCAATTTCACCGGCTCGACAGCGGTCGGCAAGATCATCGCCAGGCGCGCCGCCGAGCATCTCAAGCCCGTGCTGCTCGAACTGGGCGGCAAGGCGCCGCTCGTCGTGCTGGAGGATGCCGATCGCGATGAGGCGGTGAAGGCCGCCGCGTTCGGTGCGTTCATGAACCAGGGCCAGATCTGCATGTCGACCGAGCGGATCATCGTGGTCGATGCGGTGGCGGATGCATTCGCCGCGAAGTTCAAGGCCAAGGTCGCCTCCATGGCAGTGGGTGACCCGCGCGAAGGCACCACGCCGCTTGGCGCGGTGGTCGACGCCAGGACGGTCGCCCATTGCCAGAGCCTCATCGCCGACGCGCTGGCGCAGGGTGCCGCACAACTGGTCGGCGGCGAGACGACGGACAATGTCCTGATGCCCGCCCATGTCATCGACAAGGTGACGCCGGACATGAAGCTGTTCCGCGACGAGAGCTTCGGCCCGGTTGTCGGCATCATCCGCGCCCGCGACGCCGATCATGCGGTGGAACTGGCCAATGACACCGACTATGGCCTCTCCGCCTCGGTGTTCACGCGCGATATCGCCAAGGGGCTGGCGATCGCCCGGCGCGTCGAATCCGGCATCTGCCATGTCAACGGCCCGACCGTGCATGACGAGGCGCAGATGCCCTTCGGCGGCGTCAAGGGATCGGGCTATGGCCGCTTCGGCGGCAAGGCCGGCATCGACAGCTTCACCGAACTGCGCTGGGTCACCGTCGAAACCATGCCAGGCCATTATCCAATCTGAACGGTGTCTGTAGGTGAGGAGAGCGCCGATGAAGATCCTGGTCCCCGTGAAGCGGGTTCTTGACTATAATGTGAAGCCGCGGGTGAAGGCGGATGGCTCGGGGGTTGACCTCGCCAACGTCAAGCAGAGCATGAACCCGTTCGACGAGATTGCGGTGGAGGAAGCCATCCGCCTCAAGGAACAGGGCGTGGCGAGCGAGATCGTCGCCGTCTCGATCGGCGAGGCCAAGGCGCAGGACACGCTGCGCACCGCGCTCGCCATGGGCGCGGACCGCGCGATCCTGGTGGTGCATGATGGCATGGCCGAGCCGCTCGCCGTCGCCAAGCTGCTCAAAGCCATTGCCGATGAGGAGCAGCCCGGCCTGATCGTCCTGGGCAAGCAGGCGATCGACGACGACAGCAACCAGACCGGCCAGATGCTTGCCGCGCTGCTCGGCTGGGCGCAGGGCACCTTCGCCAGCAAGGTGGAAGTGGCGGGCGAGACCGTCAACGTGACCCGCGAGGTCGATGGCGGGCTGGAGACGGTGGCGCTCAAGCTGCCGGCCATCGTCACCACCGACCTGCGCCTGAACGAGCCGCGCTATGCCTCGCTGCCCAACATCATGAAGGCCAAGTCCAAGCCGCTCGCCCAGAAAACGCCGGCCGATTATGGCGTGGACATGACCCCGCGCCTCGAAACGCTCAGCGTCTCCGAGCCGCCCAGGCGGCAGGCGGGCATCAAGGTCGCCGACGTGGACGCGCTGGTCGAGAAGCTGAAAGCGTTGGGAGTCGCCGCATGAAAACCCTGGTTCTGGTCGAGCATGACAATGCGAGCGTCAAGGACGCGACCCTCCACAGCGTGACCGCCGCCGCCAGGCTGGGCGAGGTCCATCTGCTCGTCGCGGGTGCCGGCTGCGCCGCCGTGGCGGACGAAGCCGCGAAGATTGCCGGTGTGGCCAAGGTCCATCTCGCCGATGATCCATCGCTGGCCAACCAGTTGCCGGAGAATGTCGCGCCGCTGGTCGTCGCGCTGATGGCCGACCATGATGCGTTCCTCGCCAGCGCCACGACGACCGGCAAGAACATCGCCCCGCGCGTCGCCGCGCTGCTCGACGTCATGCAGATCAGCGACATCATCGCGGTCGACGGGCCGGACAGCTTCACTCGGCCGATCTATGCGGGCAATGCCATCGCCAAGGTGAAGACCTCGGACAAGAAGCTGGTCGTCACCGTGCGCGGCACCGCCTTCGACAAGGCGGCGGCGCAGGGTGGCACGGCGACGGTCGAGCCGGTCTCCGGCGCCACGGACAGCGGCCTTGCCCGCTTTGTCTCGGCGGAGATCGCCGGCTCCGAGCGGCCGGAGCTGACCAGCGCGAAGGTGATCGTCTCGGGCGGCCGGGGCCTGGGCAGCGGCGAGAATTACCACAAGCTCATCGATCCGCTGGCCGACAAGCTGGGCGCCGCCGTGGGCGCCTCGCGCGCCGCGGTGGATGCGGGCTATGTGCCCAACGACTATCAGGTCGGCCAGACCGGCAAGATCGTCGCACCCGATGTCTATATCGCCATCGGCATCTCCGGCGCGATCCAGCATCTCGCCGGCATGAAGGACTCAAAGACCATCGTCGCCATCAACAAGGATGAGGATGCGCCGATCTTCCAGGTCGCCGATATCGCGCTGGTCGCCGACCTGTTCACCGCGGTGCCGGAAATGACCCAGAAACTCTGAGGGCAGGTAGGGCGGGGCCAGCTCGAACGGCATTCTGGGGTGGACAGGAGGCACTTGGTTGCGTTCGAAAGCACATCACAGCCCTCGTAGCGTACCCTCTCGCCAGTGCCCGACAAACCGATTAGCCGGATGGCAGAAGATTTCCAATATAGAGCAAGGCAGCGGCGCTACCCGGAAGTCAATTGGGACCATAATGCAATGAGATGGCTGCGCTGGCCTTTCTTCGGGCAGACCGTGATAGGCGGATAGTGTGAGGCCGGACTATCGACAGGATGATGGGGATGGGCATGCATGAGCATCCATTGCGTCGGCAGGTTGTCGGCGAAATGCATTTGCGGCGCTGGCCGGATTTTGCGCTGCCCTGCCTGATCGTCCAGTGGGTGCGAACCGTACGAGAGGAAGATCGGCGCGCGGAAGTGGACGCGATTTCCGCGGAGATCCAGCACTCTTCCAGTGCGGCTCTTCCGACGCATCTGACCGGACAGTTGAGTGCGGATATCACGATCGCGTGGGAACGCCATAGCGAAGGCAGCACCCTCACGGTCTTTATGAAGATCGACCATCACAGGCCGTTTCTGCAGCCCGCGGTCGATCCCGTTATCGCCAGAGCCATCGGCTGGGCGGAACAACTGCCTGGCGAAGTGATCCGAGCCACCAGGATCCTGGCCATGGAACGGGAAGAAAAGCTTGAGACAGTCGTTCCACTGATGGCCTTTTCGCCTGCTGAACTGGTCAGTTGTCATTTGAAGGGACATGTGCGGCTTTGGTCGGACTTCCGCCTCCAGCCAGACGGTTATGGGCGTCTTTTGGTTGCCTCCAACGGGCTGGACCGATGGGACTTCATTCGGCTCGTCCAGAGGCTCCAGGAACTGGGTAATTATCGCAACCGTGCGTTGCTCGGTTTACCGGCGGCAAAGGAATATTGGCCGTTGCTCGATCGGGCCGAGAGCCAACTGCAGACGCTCACGGACAATGTCGCCAATGGCGTGGAGACCGATGATGCCTTGATGGGGCAGCTCTCCGCGCTTTCGCTTGAGCTGATGGCCGTTTCCACTGCGGTCAACTACCGTATGAGCGCAACGGCAGCCTACGCCGCCTTGGTCGAGGAACGTCTTGTTGACCTTGAATGCAGCCCGATCCCGGGATTTTCCTCGCTATCCGACTTTACGCAGAGGCGCTTCCAGCCCGCCGTGCGGACCTGCGCGGCTTTCTCCGATCGGGAGAAAAACCTGTCCATCCGTGTCACTCAGATCACGTCGCTTCTCCGTGCGCGGATTGAGACGAGGATCGAAAACCAAAATGGTCACCTTCTGCGGTCAATGGAAAAATCCGCGAGCATGCAGTTACGATTGCAGCAACTTGTCGAGGGATTATCCGTGGTCGCGCTCAGCTATTACATAATCGGTCTCACAGCCTATTTGCTGAAGGGCGCCGAACATATCTTTCCGGCTCTTGATGCAGGGCTTGTCATCGCAGCCCTGGTGCTGCCAGTGGCGACCGCGATGTGGGGTGCGCTACGCCTCTTGAAAGGTCGTTTTCTGCATTGAAGCGAATTTGGATCGCTGATCCCCGGTCTTACGGAGCAACGGTATTGTGCCCATTCCGCGGTGAACCACGAAGTTAGTCATTTCGGCGGGAACGCGTGCCCAACTGGATCGGTTCACGCTCTCGGTGACACATCCCGCGTACGTCGATGCCAGTCACGCCGCCCGGCAGTGGGCAAAGATGGCGGCACTGGCGCATGCTCTCGCACCTTGTGCGCTATGACATGGCCTTAACCGATAGCGGAAGATCGCGATTGAGATGTCAGGCGATCAGGCGGCGTCTAGACCCACAATCAGTTGCTAAATATCAACGCCATCTGCCGGCGTCTGCGACATGCATACTTCAATGCGCGCGGGGCATGGGCAAACAAGAGATCGTGGGACGTCGGCACGACTTATATGGCCTTGAAACCCCTCTCGCTATGATCAGCGCAATCACGGACGTGGGAGATTAGCGCAAAGCTGCCGCGTCGGTCGATCTACAATGATGTCTGACTTTGGCTCGACTCACGATGCGGCTGTGCCATGGCTTGTTGCTTCCAGACTTCCTTCACAAACATTTGACGCTGTGGTGCAAGCAAGGTCGGCGCTCGATCAGATAATACTCAAATATGGATGAGGATTGAGGAGTTCCCTATGTCAACCGCAGAACATGCTAGTCAGATCGACGCCTCTGCATCTGTAAGGGCGCCGCTGAATTTTGTGCCTAGGGATTACCTGGAAAAGAGCTATGTCATGTCCTCGGCCGGGCGGCCCTATGAGAATGAGGTGGTTCAGGTAGCCATCGAGGACGAAGGTCCTCGCAGATCCCAGCTTTCGCTCGAGCGGGAAGGCTTCATCCTTGTCCCGTTTGTGAGTGCGATCAAGGATTATACTGACCGCGACCAACTTTCCAACATCTGGCGCAGGGAAGTGGAGGATGTGCTCAAGGAGCTGACCGGTGCGGATCATATCATCACCTTCGCTTATACAACACGGCATTCTCTGTCAGATCCAACCGCCAAGAATGCCGGCATGGCCGCTCCCGCTCGCTATGTCCACAGCGACTGGGGCCCCAACCAGTTCAAGGATGGCAATGTCACTCACGGCGTGGTGAAGGCTGAACTCGAGCGCATCATGGGTGACAGGCAGCCGCGCAAGCTAATGCCCTACAACGTCTGGTCGGCAATCTCACCACCGCCGTTCGACAATACACTAGCCCTTTGCGACGCTCGGACAGTTTCAGAGGAAGATTACGTTCTAACCTACTTCCAGGCCAACACCGCGGACTCCAGCGCGATGATCGAGGTTCCTGCTTATCGGTACAATCCGAGGCAACGGTGGGTTTTCTTTCCCGATATGCAGAATGAACTTCTGATTTTCTCCGGGCTCGATCCGGACGTCGGCCCGACCTGGCAAATGGTTCCGCATACCGCGTTCGACAATCCTGACTGTCCTCCGGGTAGCGCTGCTCCGCGACAGAATGCGGAACTTCGTGCTGTCGCCGTATTTGAGTAAGCCGCGCCGCCGCAGTCGCATGTGGGGGTGCGGCTGCGGCGTTAGGAATATTCGAAGGATTGCAAACCGCGGCCGCAGTTGGGCCGAAATGACAACATCCACTTTCGAGTGGTGAAGGGGGAGGTGTATTCTGGAACAGATCGAAGCAACCATGCCGTCGCCGGTGAATGCCGCCGCTCGAACTGATCGAGGTGGTGCGTTGGCGGAGTGGTCGTGGATCTTGGCTGATGCAGCGCGAGGTCCGCATATCGCTCTCATCACCTTGTTCATCTTCTCAGCCTATTTTACCACAACGGTGATCGGAGATCCGGTTCGAGGGCAGGCTCTTTGGGGATATATCTCCTCAGCCGGGGCTGTTGTTCTTGCGATCGGAGCACCGCTGGCCGGTGCGATGGTCGATGCGGGAGGGCGACGTAAGCCGTGGCTGGCTGCGTGTCTCTGTCTAGCCGTTCCGGCGATGGCTTCTCTCTGGTTTGCAACCCCTTTTATGTCTGCAGGCGGGGTGGCCTGGATCGTAGCCGCCCTTCTTCTGGGCGCGATTGGCCTTCAGTTCAGCGGGCTATTCCATAATGCACTTCTTCCTGTTGTCACCACTCCTCAACGGGTGGGCACTGTAAGTGGCTTAGGGGTAGCGACGACCAATGCAGCGATCGTCGTTGTCCTGTTGTTTTTCTTACTGGCATGGAGCTGGAACGACACTCCGCTGTTCGGCTTTGCTATCGAGCGCTTTGAACCGCAGAGAGCAACGGGACCGCTGGTCGCGATCTGGCTGGTGGTATTCACGCTTCCCCTATTCCTTTTCGCGCCAGACGCCCCTCGCTCCAGCCTCTCGACACGGGCGGCGGTCAAGAATGGCCTTGTGCGGGTCTTGGGGACTTTTCGCACTTTGCGTGATTATCCCAATGTTGCGACATTCCTGGTCGCGCGCATGGCGTACAACGAGGGATTCATTATCCTGGGCATGTCGACGGGGATATTTGCAGCCGGTGTGTTGCACTGGACGCCGGCGATGCTCATCGTTCAGGGCCTTATCAACAGCGTTTGCGGCGTCTGTGCCGGCCTCGCTACGGCCTGGCTGGACCGAAAGATTGGAACCAAGGTCAGCACGATCCTGTTCGTTGTGGGCGCCCTGTTGGCGAATATCGCTCTCTGTTCGGTCACAGCCACAAGCGTCTTTTTTATTGCGATTGACCCGGTCTCTGCAGGTGAAGCAGGCGGTCTCTTCCCGACCGCTGCGGACAAACTCTTCCTCGTTGCGAACATCGGCGTGGCTGTATTTATGTCAGCGGGCATGGGCTCTAGCAGAACCATGATAGCCAAGCTTGCACCTTCTGACATGATTGGAGAGTTCTTTGCTCTATTTGCTCTGACAGCAACAGTCACTTCATTCATTGGACCACTGCTATTCGGTCTTATGACCAGTTACTTCCAGAGTCAGCGCGCCGGTTTGGCGGTTGGGGTGGTGTTCTTAATTGTCGGGTTGCTGGTAATGTTCCTTGTCAAGGAGCCGGAGATAAGCACAGACACGAAGTGAATTCTAATATATCTTAAATAATAAAACGTAATTTCACTTTTAATTCTTAGAAAAGGGGGTAGGGATGTCTGTAAAATCTTGGAAAGTATTGTCCCTTGTGACTGCTTCAACGCTTGCCTTGGGGGGCTATGCTCCTGCTTCTGCGCAGGCGTTGGATGAAGAGAGTCTGGTCACCCGTTCGGGGCAACTGGAGGAAATCATTGTTACGGCGACCCGACGGGCAACAAACCTGCAGGATACGCCGCTCGCGATTACGGCTGTAACGGCACAAGATCTCGAAAACCGTTCTATCAGTAGCATCCAGGATGTGGCTGCTGTAGTTCCCAATGCCAGTTTCAAGAAGTCTCCAGCCTATTTCGGGCCTTCTGTTACCGCCTTTATTCGCGGTATCGGCCAGTTTGATTCGAGTCTTGCGTTTGAGCCCGGCGTGGCCTTCTATGTCGATGATCAATATTATGCGCTGCTTTCCGGTTCCGTGTTCGACCTGCTTGATCTGGAGCGGGTGGAGGTTCTGCGCGGGCCACAGGGCACGACTTTCGGTCGAGGCGCGATCGGCGGTGCGGTCAATTTAATTCCCAAGGCACCGGATGGCAATCCGTCGGGCTATGGCGGGGTGACTTTTGGTGCGTACAATCGGGTCGATCTTCGGGGCGGTTTCAACCTTCCCTTGAGCGACAATTTGTTCATGCGTATTTCCGGTGTTTCGAAGAGCAGAAAGGGATATCAGAAGCTGCTCGATTTCCCCTGCGATATGGCGCGCAAGGGCACGCCCGAACTAGCTGGGACGCTTCCGACGACCGATCCCTTGGGTGTTGGCGACTGCGTAATCGACACATACGGGGGAGAAGACGTGCACGCCATTCGCGGGGCGCTGCGTTACGAAGGTAATGGTATCGATCTGACGATTAGTGCGGATGTGACCGATGATAAGTCGAAGGTCGCTGCCGATTCCCAGATCGCCATTTTTGAGACGGCCCAATATGCCGCGCTCAGCGACCAGGTTTTCGAACCGCTATTTGGTGTCCGTTATGACGATCGTTTCCTGACGAGCAGCATCTACGAAACCTATAGGACCTATGCAGACCCGGTATCGGCGGGATCGCGATTTCCTGTTGGGTGTGGCGGCAGCTCAGGCGTCCCGTGCGGCTATTACGATGGCTCGGTGGGGCATGGTGGCTGGAACACTGATCGGGTGGCCGGTGTGTTGAACTGGGGCGTTGCTGGCAAGCTCAAGATCGATCTCGCGACTGGTCTGGATATGGTGCTCAACGCAGGCTATCGCGACGTCAAAACGAAGTCGTTGCAAGATTCCGATGGATCTCCGCTTAACATCCAGACTATCTACGGCGGGTTGCATCACAAGCAGTATACTGTCGAGCCCCGCTTAAATTATAATAGTGATTTCCTCAGCCTTGTTGTAGGGGGATTTTACTACAAGGGTGATACAACCACCGGTGGAACGGGCGGCGTATCCCTTCCGTTCCTTCCATTTTACTCGAATGATCGTGGTGCGGTCCATGCCGAGAGCAAGGCAGGTTACGCCCAGGCGGTGGTCCACCCGATGAAATCCCTTGGGATCACTTTCGGTGCGCGTTATACGCATGATAATAAGCAGCTTCTCAATACACTTGACGTAAATGGGGTTCCTGACAACACGCTGGAATTTTCGGCCGGGAGGTTCGACTGGCGCCTGGGCGTTGATTATCAGGTCACACCCGATATCACCGTCTATGCTTCGGCTGCCTCGGGATACCGGCCCGGCGCATTCAATAATGTCGCCTTCCAACCCACGCAGCGGTTCGCGGTCGAGGGCGAGGAGGCGATTGCATATGAGATTGGCCTGAAAGGGGATTTCTTCGATCGCAGGTTGCGCGCGAACATCGCCGGCTTCTATACCGACTACAAGAAGCGCATCACCTTGGCAGATGGTCTCGATTGTATCGATAGCGGAATCGATAATCAGTGTGTCGTGCCCGGGGATTTGACACAGGTGAAGTTGGACTATGGCTACCAAACCTGTCTCCCCTATGATCCAACCAGGGACGGCCCCAGAAATGTTCTGGCGGGGATTGGTGTAACGTGCCTTCCATTCACCAACTATCTCAACACACCTGCCAAGATTAAAGGTATTGAGATCGAGTTGGAGGCGCGACCGATCGATAATCTTTTGGTCACCTTCAGCGGCGGTTATACCGATTTCGATGCTCCTGAACTGGAGCGGATTCCCATTATCGTAAACAAGAGCCCTACCTTTGTTCCAAAATGGACGGCATCGGGCGGAATCCAATACATGATTGTAGCTGATGGGATCAACGGCTCTATCACGCCACGTCTGGATTGGTTCTATCAATCCAAGATATTCAATTCCTCTACGTCATTGTTGGCCGTTACTCCCGGACGTTCGGTTTTCAATGGGCGGCTGACATACGATAATAATAAGTACGATTTCTCAATTGCCGTGGGGGCAACCAATCTGTTCAACAAGAAATATTTCCACAACACCTTCGACTTGGTCGGCATTGGCCAAGGCACCGTCCAGGGGCAGCCGGCTGCTCCGCGGGAATGGTACCTGCAGATAAGCAAGCGCTTCTAAAGCGTTGATGGTCGCGGGAAGAGCGCTGGGTGATCTTCCCGCGACACCGAAGGGGATCTCTACGATGGAAAACTATGCGTGGATCATCGCAAAGCCAAGCAGAGGAAAATACACGCCGGACTGCCTTCGTTGGGAACCACGAGAGCTTCCCGCTTTGAAGCCGGGCGAACTCCTGCTTCGAACAATCTATCTCTCGCTTGATCCCAGTCAGCGGAACGCCTTGACCCTTCTGCCGAACACGGCGCCGGTCACGATCAGCGTTGGCGATGTCATGATGGGAGGCGGTGTATCTATCGTCGAAGAGTCGAAAGCCGACGGCTTCCAAAAAGGGGATCTGGTCGGCGGCTCGACAGGCTGGCAGACCTATTCGGTTGCGTCGGCCAAACATGTACGCAAAGTGAAGCCGGATGTTCCGCTCGAGACCAATCTGACCATCTTCTCGATCATCGGCTATGCCGCGACTGCCGGGATTATCGGCGTCGGAGAGACCAAGCCGGAAGACACCGTCGTAGTTTCAGCTGCAGCCGGCGCGACCGGCTCTCTCGCGGCACAGCTCGCCAAAGCTATCGGAGCGCGTGTGATCGGAATCGCGGGAGGTGAGGATAAGTGTCGCTATCTGCTGGATGAACTCGATCTCGACGGTGCAATCGACTATAAATCAGATGACATGGACGCGCAACTTGCGCGCCTTTGCCCGGACGGCATCTCATTGTTCTTTGACAATGTTGGTGGCGCTGTTCTCGATGCCGTGCTGATCCATCTTGCGGTCGGCGCTCGCATCGCTGTCTGCGGTCAGATTGCGCTCTATGATTCCGATGATCGCAACGACGGCCAAGGTGTTCGCAACCTGATGCAACTGGTATTTCGTTCCGCTAAAATGCAAGGTTTTTTTGCGGGTCAACCGATCGAGCGCATGCCGGAATACGAAGAGACGCTAACGCGGCTTTACAAAGCCGGCAAGCTCAAGGCCCGTTCTCACATAGTAGAGGGAATAGAGCAGGCTCCGGCGGCACTGGACCTGCTTTTGACTGGCAAGAACATGGGCAAGTTGATGGTCAAGGTCTCTCCGGCACCCTGATGGCGGTCTAGGCCAGATGGATGGATCTCATTCCGCGGCCGACCTGCGCATTGACCGCCGATAGCGATCACCTCACGCGGTGTAAATTTGATCCGTCCGGTGGATGACTCAGGAGTAGATGATGTTGCTAAATGAAGCTTGGACGATCGTGAAACCCAGCCTGGGAGAGTACTCACCTGACTGCCTGAAGTTAGAAACACGACCGGTCGTCGAGCCGGTTGAGGGGCAGGTTCTCCTTGAAACGATCTATCTGTCACTGGACCCCACCAGCAGAAACTGGCTTAAGCTGGCTCCCAGCTCTAACGTATTCAACCTGAAGGTTGGTTCGGTTATGATTGGTCAGGCCGTATCCCGCGTTTTGAAATCGGCATCGCCTGATCTGACAGAAGGTGATCTGGTAGTCGGTGCATCCGGCTGGGAACGATACAGCGTGGCCGACACCCGTTTCGTTAGGAAAGTGCGTCCAGACGTTCCACTGGAAGCCAATCTGACGATCTTCTCTCATATCGGGATGGCTGCGATCAGCGGGATCGTCGGGGTCGGCAACGTCAAAGAGGGAGAGACGGTTGTCGTTTCGGCGGCCGCCGGAGCGACGGGGTCAATCGCCTGCAGCATTGCCAAGGCGCGCGGGGCACGGGTCATTGGCATTGCCAGTGGACCGGACAAATGCGCTTTTCTCGAGCAGACGATCGGTGTGGATGCTGCAGTCGATTATAAGAACCAGGATGTGGAGCAGAGGCTTGCTGAATTATGCCCCAGGGGCATCGACCTGTTTTTCGACAATGTCGGCGGTGGGATATTGGATGCGGTGCTCATGAATCTGGCGGTTCACGGCCGGATTGCCGTTTGCGGTCAGATGGCATTATATGATTCCGATGATCGCCAGGATGGCCAAGGCGTGCGCAATTTGATGGAACTGGTCTTCCGCCAAGCCAACATGCAGGGTTTCCTCGCGGGCGCAGGTGAGACGCCGGACCGGATTCAGGAATATAATGACGAGTTGACCCACCTTTTCAAAACGGGGGCCATCCAAAGTCGCTCGCATATCGTCAAAGGCCTGGATCGGGCGGCCGAGAGTTTGCTCATTCTCCTGCAGGGGCGCAACGAGGGCAAGTTGCTCGTGCAAGTGTCCGAACCTCCTGCGGAGGGATAGATGCCCGCGCCTGGGCTTGGTCGGTAGCCATCCGGTGAAGACCGCGGCGTCGACTATGAGTCGTTTGCCGGTTTGATGATGCGCTTTGCTGCGGCATTGCGGCGGGCTGCGATGCGGTCGAGGGCTACCTGAATCGGGAAGACATCCAACTCGTCGGGATCGTATTCGTCGAGCCACTCGGTGATTTCTGCATGGTCGGGATGTTGGGGGTCGGCTCTGGCGAACGCTTCGTTCAGGATCCGCAGCCGATCCTCGTCGCTCCAACGTCGACGCCGCTCCGGTCCGGAAAATACCGTGATTTGAGCCATCGACCGCTCCTAAGCGCACTCTCAAGAGCACGCTTAAAACCGGTCGCTCACCTCGCCGACAAGGCGGGACCCGCCGGATGGGTACCTTGGTTGCGTCGCTTAGTTGATTTTGCCCCGCAACGCTGATGGCTATCCGGCCAGCGTTCATAGGCCGAGTCATCGCGCGCGTGGCGGACGGGAATCATGAATGTTCCTAAACCACGCCGCCCTTATCCAAAAATGGTGGAACGCCTAACAGCATATTTCATGGATTGATTTCGATCCGTCGCTGCTCCGTCTGCAAAACAGTGGAACCGGCTTCCATCCCGAGAAATCGTCGACGGCCTATTTATGGATGGAACCGACGAAAGGCGCGGTGTTCCGACCGTTCCATCCATCTATATGTCGTCGATAGTGCCCATCGCCCACGATATTTAACGGCTTTAAGTTTGCCGGTCATTTGCCTTCGACAGATACTGTGGGCGAAAGAGTCGGTTGCGCCCCTCCTTTGCTTTGGTCACTACCCTCTGACGCCCGTCGAACCTTCTTTAATCAGATGTCATGACGCTAAGCGAACCCGCCAAATTTCCCCTTTGGACGCTTCGGTAACATAGAGGTAGCCGCCCGCGATCGTCATGTTGGTGACCAGACGACCCGCCTCATCCGGCAACCTGATGACGCCGAGGCTACGTTGTTCTGGCGAAAAGCATTCGATCTCGCCCGCTCCGATATTAGCGGTGAACAAGCGCCCTTTCCCGTCCATCAACATTCCGTCCGCGCCGACACCGCTGTTGGGCGTGACATAGACATGTACGAGCTGGATGCCCCCTTTTGCAGTGACCGACGGCATGGAAAGCACGCGACGGATGGCGAACTCCGACACGATCACAGTCTGCCCGTTGGGACCAATCGCTACACCATTCGGGAATGGGATATTCGCGGCCAAAAGCATGGGCTCCGACGCGCCAGGCGGGAGATAGAACAGGCGGCCAATGGGATTAACCGCGGACGATCCGTTGGGCTGTGTCATGTACACCCCGCCAACTTCATCGATGGCAATGTCGTTGAGCCCTGAAAGCGGCGTGCCTTCGAACGTATCCGCAATCGTTTTGATAGAATTTGCCTTTGGATCGAACGCCAACAGACCGCGGCTGCCGGCAATCAGGAGGGTTCCATCCTTGCGCCACTTTGCGCCGTTGGGCATGCCGCCGGCGGATCCGTGTGAGATACATCGGCCATCGGAAATTTCGAGAATGCGGTCCCCGCTGAGATCCACCGCCCAAACGCGGCCGGATGCATCGGTAGTTGCTCCTTCCAGAAAGCCGCCGCAACTCGCGACTTTCTCGATCACGCAGTCCCCGCAGACAGCTGCCATTGAATTATCAGCCGCCGCAGCGACAGTTGCGTACGAGAAAGCCAGCGCAGTCGCTGCGATTACGAATCCTTTGATCTTCATATTTGTTTCCTCTCCGTCCTCGATGGATGAAGCATTGATACAGGGTCGCGCGCCGCGCGCTTGTTTGAGCGCGACAGGAGCTTTCATCCTTCGTCCGCATCCGCCGTGACAAATGATCGTCATCACTTTCCGATTTGTCGCTAACTGACAAGTTATTGCCACTCTGCGGCAAGCTCCGTCTGTCACGGGGTGCGATGCTCGATGCTCAAAGAGGCGTCGACATTCTGCGGGGCTCGGCAATGACCTTGATTTGCGACTGGGGTGGATGAAGGTGTTGCAATCCTCAAATGGTTTTTCGCCTTCCTCACCAGGATTTTCTGCTTGTGCATGCGTTAGTTCGCTGATCGGCCTGAAAAATCAAGACTTAACACAGGAGGTATTATTATGACATCAGCGGAGCGCGACCACGAGGCCGATATACTTTCTCGCCGGTCATTGCTGACCACAATGGCCGTGACTGGTCTTGGTATCGCCGCGCAGCCACTTCTCGCCGGTGAAGCTAAGGCGATGCAAGGGGCCTCGACAGGTCTCAGTCAATCCGGTTCGGCGGAAGAAGTGGCTCCCATGGAACTTCCCCTTCGCCTCAACGCGCTGATGGGGCATACCGGTACGTCGGTCGAGGACGTGGTCGCATCGGCGACCTTCTATGCGCGCATGATTGGTGGTCGCAGCCTAAGCGGCGAGAAACTCGCGGACGGATCTGTGCGCTATTTCATGCAACTCGGCCGCGGCAGCGTTGCAATCGGTAAGCTGGGCACCCTCGGTTCTGTAGGACAAACAAAGCCATTGATCGACCATATATGCGTCGGCGCGGAAACCTACGACGACGCTGCTTGGCGCGCCCGTCTTAAAGCCGAAGGATTGCCCTACATTGCCCAGTCGGTGTTTCTGGATCCTGACAAGATCGCCATACAAGTGAGCGGTGGTCAAGGCGGCGAGGGGCTTGCCGCCGGATCATTAACCCGCCTGCCAGACCTCTATACCGGACAGCCGCTGGTGCAATCCATCGGTTTCGATCATGTCATTCTGCGAGTCAGCGATGTCGACAAGGCAGCGGCCTTCTGGAAGCGGCTCTTCGATATTCCCGAGGTCGGCCGCACGGGCGACATCATTTGGATTACAGACGGAGCGTCGAAAGTCGGTCTCCGCCGAGTGCAGGCAGGCGAACGACCAGGTGTGGATGCGCAGGCCATTCGCGTGGCGCAGTTCGACAAGGCACGGGTCAGTCGCGAACTCACCGCGCTTGGGGCCAAGGTGGGCAGGGGGCAGCCATACGACACCACCAACACGATCCACTTCGTCGGACCTGATGGTATCAAAGCAGCGATCGTCTCGGCAGTTTGACTAGTTGGGGAGTGGAAGTCCCTCGCAGCGATCTCGCTTCCCGCCGCTGTCACATCGTGGGACCGAAGTCCTGAGCCAGTCGAGCTCAATAGTGGAAGGCTCCTTTATGGAGCCTTCCAGTCATTCGAAAACGCGTTCTCGTCGTAACAAATCTCTATTGCGTCTGCGAGGCGGCTGGAGAAACCGTCGATTTTGCTTGCGATACCGAGGGACACTGCAAGCGTTGCATACCTCTCCCAAGTTACTGCTGTCGATATTCGCGCGGCGACTGCCCGAACTCCGCTCGGAAGCTGCGGCTGAAATGGGCGACATCGTTGAAGCCCCATTCAAGCGCAATCTCGGTAATCGACTTCGATCCGCTCGCATCGTCGCGCAGGACTGCGGCGCAACGTTCCAGGCGAGACTGACGGATCCAGCGACATAAGCTCAAACCCGTGCTCTGCAACGCTCTGTGGACCTGACGCTCGGTCACGTTCAGCTCTGATGCGACGAACGCCGGCGACAGGCTGGGGTCTCGCAGTCGGGATATCGTGACTTCGCGAATTGCAGCGAGCAGTGGGTCGAGCGGTTCAGCGTCTGCACGTTGCAGAGCAATATCTCCACGCAGAGTCGCCGACAGGATCGTCAAGATTGCAGCTTCGATTGCCTCATCCTGCCCGGTCGTCCCGCATGCAGCAGCCTCGAAGCCCGTAATCATCATCGCTTGCAGTATCGATGCTGAAGTTCCGCAGAGGCGGGTAGCCACGCGAGAGGAGATATCGGAATGCGGAAAATCGAGACGTGCGGGATCAATGTGCAGACAGAGGAGGCTGTTGTTGCCACTCATGCGGAACTCCGACGTCCTTCGTGATTCGACGATCGTCATTTCCCCCGCCTTCAAAACGGTTTCGTTACCGCCTTGGCTAACTTTCAATTCCCCCGCCAGCTGCAGAAAGATGAAGAAGCAATCCTCTATATAATCCAAATCTCGACGAGTACGAATCGCATCGTTCGTGGTCTGCTTAATACGAACGCAATCGAGCCTTGCCAGTTTCCGATGCTCTACGGACCCGATGAAATCGCGGCCTTTGAAGTCGAACTGAAACGGACCGGCGACGGTTTTTACCGCGTCTATCCACCTGTCTTTACGCTCCGTGCCTGATGCCATACGAGTAGAAAAATACATCCTCTATCCCTTTCTTTCTCGCTGCCCAAATTTGGGTCAGGTGAGCACATCCTCTGGCTTTTTGAAGGAAATGGGTGCGCCACAACGCCGCATGCACAGGCAGCGCGGAACTGTCCTGCACGAGTTGCCATGTGCCTTAATGGCTGCGAAGAGCATTTAGAGCTCCCGCTGGCTTCCGTCCGGACCCATCATCCTTACGTTTTTATCGCCGTATCGTAAAGTGGCATAAGCACGAGAGGGCGGCAACCTTTATCCGTTCGATGACATTCAAGCTCCTGTCATTCAACAAAAATGATGTGAAGATCGAACGACCGAATAGACCACAGCACGTTGCAAGCCGGGTGACGCCTCTTGCGGCCCTGTGGGGTCGAAACGCCAGCCTTCCAGCCTTCGAGGCGATCACTCTACAACCGTATTGTCGATGGGTCGGAAAGTGCTGGAAGCGCATGCTTGATGGTGTCGCAACGATCGCTGTTCTGGGGCACAAGTCTCATGACGTCGCCTAAAACCGAGCCCCAACGAATCCAACCGTGCGTCATTTTCCTGCGACCATGCGATCTGTGCAGTGGAAATCTCCAGATATCGCACAACGACCATCTGTAGAGGGGGTCTCGTCGCTTCGTCCGAATGGACGTCAGCGCCGCAAGGCACAGGCTGAGTATCGAGCAAGGCGTTCCACGTTGCCCGATCTTTAAGACCTGGCAATGTAGCTTGGACTGCTGTGCTCCCGTCCTTCGCGCAGGCTGAATCCTTCGACAAGAGCCATCAAGCCCCTCTCGAAGCTATCCTCAAAATCGATCATGTGCGCAACATGGTCATGCATCACGCTACTCTGCTCGTAGATGACCCACCCCAGTGTGTAGGCGACCACCGCTGCCTGGTTGGAGAGCGCCTCGTTTCTGTTCAGACCGGCTGCCACAAGTGGATCGGCCAGGCGCCTGGCTGTGGCGTCGACATCCTCGAGGGGCGGCGCAATCGCACATAGCCGAGCTGCATCGGGAACGCTAAGGAGTGCCCGCCGAAACGCGCGTGAATAGGCGAGAAGGCGATCCTGCCAACTTTGCGCTGAAACCTTGGCTTCCGTGGCTTCCCGGTAGAAACTCGCAGCCATCAATCCAAGCAGTTCCGCCTTTGACCGCACATGCCAGTACAAGGCTGGAGCCTTCACATTCAGTCGTGCGGAAACCGACCTGAGATTGAGGCCGTCCAATCCACTTTCGTGCATGACGTCGAAGGCGGCGGCAATAACGTCGTTTCGGGTGATAGGCATATCCGTGCCTTACAATAACTTTCCCGATGTTGACAATTGAACGATGTTCAGGAATATATTCTAACAACGTTAAGGATGGACGCGGAGAGGAACCGTACGGATGCCCTATGTCAGAAATGCTTGGTACGTCGGCTCGTGGACACATGATGTCGAATCGCAAAAGCCCATGGCTGTGCGCATCCTCGGTGAACCGATTGTCCTGTGGCGGAATGCCGCCGGAGTTTTGACGGCCCTTGAGGACAGGTGTGTGCACCGTCTGGCGCCTCTTTCGCTGGGGCGATGCGAAGGAGAGCAGCTGCGCTGCATGTATCATGGGCTTCTTTTCGATCGAAGCGGCGCTGTGGTTGAAATCCCCGGACAGGACATAATACCTGCCAATGCGAAGGTGCGTGCCTATCCGGTGATTGACAAGCATAGCTGGATCTGGATCTGGATGGGCGACCCGGCCCTTGCCGATGAATCCCTGATCCCGCCGGCGGTGGGTCTCGAAGATCCGGAATATGATCTTGGCTTCGGTCAGCTTGACTACGAAGCAGAGGCTCGGCTGATCAATGATAATCTCCTTGATTTCAGCCATCTAAGTTACGTTCACGCCGAAAGCTTTGGTTCTTCGGAGGCGTGGGCCCGGAACAAGGCGCGTATCACCCCCCTGGAACGCGGCGTCCGCTTCGAGCGCTGGATCGAGTCTGAGACGGGAGTGCCCGGCCGCACTTATGAACAACCGATCGACCGCTATTCGCGATACGACTTTCTGATCCCGGGCGTTCTCCTGATGACAGGCGGGGTCTTTGCCGAAGGGACTGCCAAGAAGATGGACTTCGGCGCGCCGAATCTGAGCGAAGCCCATTCGGGCGTCAACTTCACCAGCCAAGCAGTTACGCCGACGGACGATAAAACATCCCGTTACTTTTTCTCCTGGGGCCCGCGAAAGGACCATGGCGGGGAAGCCTTGCGCGACACGCTCATGCAGATCGCTGCGAAGGCATTCAATGAGGATCGGACCATCATCGAAGCGCAGCAGCGCGTCCTCGATGCAACGCCCTCACCGCGCATCATGCCGACTGCAGCCGATAAAGGGATTACCTTGTTCAATCGTCTCGTGGATCAGCTTGCGCGCGCGGAAACCGATGGAGGATCATCATCGAAGGCGCCTCCATCCCTCCAGTCCGTAAAAGCCTGATCAGCTACGATCCAGCTCTTAAACGGTCAGTGGAAGCAGTCGTCTTTTGCAGCCAGTGTTGCGAGCCTTCGTCGCTGGCTAGCCATGCCGATTGTAGATGTCTGCTCTGGGTTCGTCTGAAAAAAATGCGCTGAACAAGACCGGCTGGTTTGCAGAGTAATACTGGCGGCCGCCGATATTCACTCTGACCGTATCGGTTGCCCCTGACTCGCGTGGATGATGATTCCCGTCATGGTCAGCATAACGAAAATTTCTGAGCGCGGGCTTAAGTGTGTCTCATTCTGAGATGAGGTCCGATTGTGCAGGAGCGATAGAATTCAGGATACCGATGTCTACGCCAGGCATGGACAGCATCCGAACGGTTTTCGTCGATATGAACCCGTTATCGCCCTTGGAGTATCGGTCATCATTTTATCGTCGTGTCATGGGAATCGGACGACGCGGCAGTATTGCTAGGACCGGGTAGGTGCCGAGCAAGCGGGCTCGATCACTTGCCACCTGAAATACCCCCCCTCCTCAACGATCTCGCACCATAAGCCATGCGAATTGTGCGGAGATTATAATCGAGCGTTGGCCGACCTGCGATACAGCCACGTCGCATGCGAACAATAAATTGGCACGGAAAAGCAATTAACTCTGCCAGAGTGGCAATAGCATCCTCCCCAGAAAAAAATCGCAAACCACTGCCGAACATTTCTCATGATTGGCAACAGGGGGGGATACTAATGACTCGAATAGCATCGCTTCACATCCGTTCGCTTGCCTTGCGGACTTCCGGTAAGTTCAGCGTTTCTGCCTTGGTACTCGCTTGCATGCTCAGCCTGCCTGTCCAGGCACAAGCGCAGGGTGACGCTGAGGCGGAGTCAACTGCGACTGCCGCTGATATTATCGTTACCGGATCGCGTATTGTGCGGCGCGATATGGTTTCCAATACACCGATCGTGACACTGCAGCAGGATGCGATTGTCAATACCGCTGGCGCGACGCTCGAAACCAAGTTGCTCCAATTGCCGCAATTTGCTGGCAGTGCGAATAGCCAGTTCGGCGGCGTCGGGTCGAGTGCGGGCGCTGCTACTCTCAATCTGCGCAATCTGGGTGATTTTCGCAATCTGGTTTTGCTTGACGGGCGGCGGCTACAGCCGTCCACATCGACCTTTGCAATCGACGTCAATACGATACCGTCAATCGTCATCGACAATGTCGAGGTCATTTCTGGAGGTGCATCGGCGGTCTATGGTTCGGATGCCATGTCCGGTGTCGTCAACTTCAAGGTGAAACGGCGATTTGACGGCTTCCAGCTCGATTCCCAGATATCCTTCACCGAGCATGGTGGCGCTGGAACCAAGAATATCAGCGGTATATTCGGCACTGATTTTGCAGAAGGCCGAGGCAATATCTTTATCGCAGCGGATTATACAAATCGTGAGCCAGTACTAAATAGCCAGCGCGAATTCTACCGTAAGGCCGCGCGCCTCGGGAGCTCGGCTCTCGGTCAACTGAGCTTCCTCGATTACGGCTATCTAGTTCCAGATCGCTTGAACCTGCCAAGCCAAGCAGCTGTCAATATGTATTTCAGCTCCTTCGGAGCTGCGGCCGGCGCTGTGCAAAACAGTGCTAATATAGCATTTAATAATGATCTGACCTTATTCAATCAATCTGGAAGAGACATCTACAACTACAAAGGGCAGCTCGGGGAAGTTGACGCAATTATCGCGCGTGGCCCCGAAAAGGCGCTCGTCCAATCCAGCCGCTATCCGTTATTTTCTGGCGCGGGTCTCGATCGTTTCTCTCTGTTCGGTAATACCGAATATAAGGTCTCCGACAGAATAACGACTTATTTCCAAGGGATATTCACGAGCTATCGGAGTACCACCACGGCTCCATATGGCTCTGCTGCAAATCAGTGGACCCGGACCATAGCGCGTGATGCGGCGCACCCCGTTCCCGACGATGTCGCCTTCATTCTCGACAGCCGGCCCAATCCAATGGCGCCGTTCCAGGTGGCAAGCTCGACCAGCTTTGCTTGGCATTCTGAATACACACATGACAATGATATATTCCAGGTCTTGGGTGGCCTGCGTGGCGATCTTGGCGCGAACATCACTTGGGATCTATATGGCTCTCACGGTCGCACACAGATCATTGATCGACAGGGCAAGGGCGCGGTCAGTTTCGACCGCCTCCAGGAGGTGCAGGCCGCGCCCAATTATGGCGCCGGTATTTGTGCCGGAGGAATATCACCTTTCGGACAACTCAATGCTGCTGATCCTTCAGGTAATTTTCTCAATGTGGCAGGCCACAACCCTAACCCCTCCGCGGCTCAACTGGTCTCGGCCGAATGCCTTGAGTATGTAACGGTGCGGCCGATCAACCAGACCATCCAGAAGCAGGATATCGTTGAATTGAACCTGCAGGGTAAAATTGCCGACCTTCCGGCGGGCGAATTACGTTTTGCTGCGGGTGCGAGCTACCGTCGCAACAGCTATGAATTCAATCCGGACGCAGCGTACAAGCCTTTAGCTGGCGGGCAGAGTGACGTGATCGGACTTTTCGGACAATTGCCTACCATAGGGGCGACGAGCGTGAAGGAAGCTTACGGCGAGGTACTTGTTCCTGTCTTGAGCGATCTGCCCTTTGTAAAGTCGCTCAGCTTTGATGCCGCGTTTCGCTATTCGGACTACAACACCTCCGGCGGCGTCGAAGCCTATAAGATTGATGCCGACTGGCAGGTCAGCGATCTTATCCGGTTCCGTGGCGGCTATCAGCGGGCCGTTCGCGCGCCCAATGTCGTTGAGCTGTTTGGAGCCGCGCAGACGGTCTTTTCGCTCAATGCGCCCGATCCTTGTTCGGTGCAGAGTGGCCTGCCCTTTGGCAACACCGCCGCGAATACAAACAGGAACAAGGCGATCGCGCTCTGCCAGGCTCTCATCGGTCCGGGAGCGGATACCATCGACTTCCAAACCTATACCGGCCTCAACTTGCCGGTTCAGGTCGGCCAGCTGACCGGCAACCCCGGTCTTCGCCCGGAAACGGCAGACACATTCACGGTCGGCCTCGTATTGACGCCGAGGTTCGGTGAAACGCGGATTTCGCTGTCGGTCGATTATTATGACATCAAGATTGAAGGTGCGATCGCCGCGCTGAGTGCCGGCGACAAATATAATGCCTGCTTCAACGGAATCGGAAACAGCAACCCTGATTATGACCCAGCCAACCCTTTCTGCGCTGGTATCATGCGGGCCCCGGCGGCGGGCAATGGCGTGCCGTTGTCGGTCCAGATCGGACCGCAAAACCAGGGAGGTATCCAGACTCGCGGCGTGGATGCGCAGTTGGATTTAAGCACCCCGGTGGGACCAGGAAGGTTGGGTCTTAACGTGGTTGCCAACTATCTCGACAGCTTTAAGCAATCTCTGGCCTCGGGCTTTCCGTTCATCGAATATGCCGGCACGACGGGCGGCTATTTCCGCTGGAAGACGTTCACGACGCTCAGTTATAAGCTGGAGCAGGTCGGCATCGGCGTGCGGCATCGCTTTCTCAGCTCGGTGCGCGACGCCACAACAGCGACGAACGCAGCTTCAGTTACACCCGGCGTCCCTGCCTACCATCTGTTCGACGCATTCGCGAACTTCACAGTGAACGGAACCTTCAGCTTTCGACTGGGCGTGGACAATATATTCGACAAGGAACCACCGGCCGTCGCTGGCATTCCGGGGAACGTCGATCCTCAGAATTACGACATATTGGGTCGACGATTCTACGTTGGCGCATCGTTGAAGTTCTGAACGCCGGGGCGGGGAGGGTGGGCCTTCCCGCCCTCCACCGGAATCGAGCGCGCTTCCTGCGCAGGTATGTCAGTTCCTAATCAGATGAGACCGTGATGATAGATCATCAGGACCTGATTTCGATCGTCGGCGAGCAGAATGTGCTGATCGGCGACGATGTGCACGCCCGCAATGTCGCCTGGGGACGGGATGAACCGTGCCTGGCCCATGCGATCGTGCGCCCCGGTAATACGCGGGAGGTTGCGGAGGTCGTCCGGGCCTGTGCGAGAGCGGGGCAGACGATCGTCACGCATGGCGGGCGCACCGGGCTGGCCGGCGGCGCGGTGACGAGGGCACGGGATATCGTCATATCGCTGGAGCGTTTCGATCAGATCGAGGCCATCAGCCGCGAGGATCGCACTGCGCTCGTCGGTGCGGGCGTGATCGTGCAGAAGCTCCAGGATGCGGCGAGCGATATCGGCCTGTCCTTCACCGTTGATTTCGGCGCGCGGGGCTCGGCCACGGTTGGGGGCGCAATTTCAACAAATGCAGGCGGCAATCGGGTGGTGCGCTTCGGCATGATGCGGGAGCATATATTGGGCCTTGAGGTCGTACTGGCGGACGGTACCGTGATCGATGCACTCAAGGGGTTGATAAAGGACAATAGCGGTTACGATCTGAAGCATCTTTTCATTGGCGCCGAGGGGACGCTAGGCATCGTCACGCGCGCCGTGGTCCGTCTTCGCCCGCAGCTTGTCAGCCGGAACGCCGCGCTGCTGGCCATGCCCGACTTTGGAAGCGTGCTGCGCTTCCTGCCATGGATCGAAGCCGCGCTCGGTGGATCGATGAGCGCATTCGAAGTCATGTGGACGGAATTCTATGACGTCGTCACGGCCGATCTGAGCGGTAATCCGCCTCTGCCGCGCGGTTCCGCATTCTATGTCCTTGTCGAGAGTGAAGGCGGCAACATGGAAGCCGATGCCCGGCACTTCGAAGAGGTGATGGGCAGGGCGATCGAACTGGGCATGTTCGACGATGCCGTGCTTGCGAAGTCCGTCGCCGAGAGGGAAGCTCTCTGGGCGTTGCGCGATGATGTCGATGCGCTTGTGCGTCTGGGCGACCGGCTGGACTTTGACGTCAGCCTCCCAGCCTCTCATATTGAAGCCTATGTCGACGGCGTGCGGGGGGAGGTGGCCGCGTTGTCGCCCGATATACGCTGCATCGCCTTCGGGCATCTGGCGGACGGAAATATCCATATCATGGTGTCGCGGGCCGAGCCCCTTGATGCAGCGACGCGCCGCTCGATCAAGGAGGCGGTCTATGCTCCCCTCCGGGCGCTGGGTGGATCGATCTCAGCGGAGCACGGCGTCGGGCTAGAGAAGAAGGATTATATGTCGCAGTCAAGATCGGCAGTTGAACTGAGTTTGATGCGATCAGTTAAATTGATGCTGGATCAAAATAATATATTAAATCCCGGAAAAGTAATAAATCTGACCTAGGCTCAGGACCCATTGATCCGAAAGTCATTATCTGATTCAGGCACCGCAAGGAGACTGAGCATGAGCGACCTGTATTGGCTGACGGACGAGCAGATGGCGCGGCTTCAGCCGGATTTTCCCACTGGGAGGAAAAGGGGGGCGTGATGCTGCCTTCGTGTCGGTCTTGAGAGCCGTCACCGCCTCGCTTCCCCCAGGCATCACGCATTGCTATCGACGAGGCCGAACGTCGCCTCGAGGGACGACGTTGGATGTTCCAGACGACTTCGGCGGCCAAGCTTGGCCTCTCATCGCACCTTCACCAATTCATGGAGATCGCGCCCAGGCAACGCGTTCACTGCCGACCAGTCCCCAGCGCTTGCAGACGAAGCCCGCATACGGAATACCAGCCTGACGGAGCGAAGGACGCGGGAATGGACGATCGCAGCATTCTCGATTTTGACAGACAATTTGCTGGCCAGGTCTATGTGGCAATCAGCGACGGGCTAACGCGTTGGGCCTCGACAAACGACCGGCTCCACCTCTTCAAGCTCGGCTCGTCGACGCGGCTCGCCTATGAGCGGGCCGCTTCTCTCAACGCCGATTGGACTCTGGGTTTCAATACCAAACCGTGCCTCGGCTTCGACGACTGGCGCACGATCGGCGGCTGGTCGCTCTACGACAACGAGATGCCGCGCCAGTTTGAAAACAGGATCAGGAAGAGCTTTGCAAAAATCCTCGATCCCTTCAACTTCCGGGAGGTCCATGGCGCGACGCACGCCGGCAACGGCGAAACCGAGCTATTTCGCATAAGGCCCAGCCTGCTTGCCGGACTTCCCGGGCTGTTCGAGCTACATAAACCTGCAGGACGGGCCGGCCGCATCGCCGAGAGCATGATCGAAACTTTGCTCGCCGATGTTCGCGGGGCAACCGCCTGACCGCGCGTCCAGGCGACCGCCACTGACATTCTGGGTTTCCCCTTCGGACGCGCCGATCTATCTTTTCCAGGACCACCAATGCGGGGCTGGCTCGACTGTCGGCTGCAGGCGACGCCAAGGACGCCTGACGGAGGGGAGAGGGAGGATCGCTGCGGCAGCCGTCTGGATGGGCCCGGATCTAAGGCGCAATTCCCATGGATATCATCGTCACTGTTCTCGCAGCGCGGAGCCGCCACCATTCTATCAATATCGCGCGCTCGTCCTGACCGATGCCGTCGATGTGGCACGAAGCATTATGCCGATATCGGCACAAGGGCATTGTCGTCGCGACCCTAGGACTCATGTCCTTCGGCAACAAGACAGGTAGGAGTCGTGAGTGCAGAGTTGCTCGCTCAATCGCATCCATCGGAAAACACATGGACGACGCTAGCATTGCCTTCGTAGGACTGGGAAACATGGGTTTACCGATGGCCCTTCAACTGGTCCGGGCGGGCTATCGGGTGGTGGGGATGGACAGCGATTCGAACGCTGTGACCACGTTCTACGACAGCGCATCCGCGCTCTCTGTTCCATCAGCAACCGACGATCATCTTGGACTATTCGACGTCGTCATCACGATGTTGCCCACCAGTGCGGTCGTCAGAACGGTATTGCTCGATGCTGGTCCGCCGCTTCTTTCCCGGATCAGGTCGGGCGGGCTTGTCATCGACATGAGCAGCTCGGCGGCGAGCGAGACAATCGACCTTGGTCGGGAGCTGGCGAAGCACGACATTGCGCTCGTCGATGCGCCAGTTTCCGGCGGGACAGCTGCCGCAGCACAGGGTACTCTGGCTATCATGATCGGTGCGCGCGACGACGCATCCTTCAAGCGTGCGCAGCCCCTGCTGGCGGCTCTTGGAAACCGACTGTTGCGGGCTGGGCCGATAGGTGCTGGGCATGCCGCCAAGGCAATCAACAACGCCGTCGCCGCGACAGTCATCTCTGCGACGTCCGAAGGGCTCGTTCTCGCCGAGAAATGCGGGATCGAGCGTTCGGACATGCTGGAGATTATCAATGCCAGCACGGGCCAGAGTCTTTGCTCAAAAGCGCTTTTCCCCAGTCAGATCATGTCGGGGAAATTCGCTCAGGGCTTCGCGATAGAGTTGATGGCCAAAGATGTGGGTCTGGCGGCCCGCTTGGTCGAAGAATCCGGCAGCGTGGCGCCCATGCTTGAACTAGCCGCAGCGCAGTGGGCTCAGGCGGCAAAGGCGAAGCCGGGCGCTGACTTCACGGAGATGCAACTGTTCGTCGAAGAACGGGCATCGGAATGACCCTCTAGACACCAAAATCGAAAGGTCAGGAGATGGAAAACCTCCAGCGCGACGATGGATGGACTTTGCCAGATGTCGAGCAAAGCGAGTGGGAGGCGCGCACTGATCTGGCGGCATGCTATCGAATGGTCGCCCGGCTTGGCATGACGGACCTACTGTCAAACCATATCTCGCTCAGAGTGCCCGGCGAGGATCGTCATTTCCTCCTTAATCCATTCGGTCTCTTCTACGAAGAGGTGACCGCCACAAACCTCGTTAAAGTCGACATTGAAGGCAATATCGTGAGCGAGAGCGCCTTTGGCATCAATCCCGCCGGCTTCGTCATCCACTCTGCTGTTCATAAAGGGCGGCATGATGTCGCTTGCGTCATCCATACTCACACGCGGGCCGGCGTCGCAGTTTCTTGCCAGCGCAACGGTCTTCAACCCTTATCTCAGCACGCGATCCGATATTATAATCGCATCGCTTACCACGACTATGAGGGAGTGGCTCTGGATCTCGACGAACAGGAGCGTCTTGTCGAGCATCTGGGAACTCACAACATCATGTTTCTGCGCAACCACGGTTTGCTGGTCTGCGGGGCCACCGTTCGCGAAGCATTTGAGCGGCTCTACTACATCGAAATGGCATGCAAAATTCAGGTCGACATCCTGTCTGCTGGGGAGGAGGTCATCTTGCCCAGTCACGACGTGTGCGAGAAGACCGCCCGCCAATACGAGGAAAACTCGGATTCTATTCTGGCCGGCCGCGACTGGGTGGCCGTTCTCCGACTGCTGGATCAGATGAGTCCGGACTTCAGGAAATAGCCGTCCGCTTTCCACAGAATTCTATGGCTTTTTCGCTGTCGAGCGCGTCGTTGCCTGCACGCAGGAATCGAGCGCTCGACGTCACTCCCATCCATGGCCGAGTGGCGCGACAGCGCAAGACAGTGGCGTGACCGTGAGGCATGCCGGTCGGCGTTGAACTTCAACGAAACTACCAAAGGCGTGCCTCGAAGCCGCCGACAAGGGGAAGAGGAGATTGAAATGAGAACGGACTTGCCAATACGGCGTCAGTTGATGTGCGGTGCTGCCATCATTGGTCTTGCCAGCTTCAGCGCTTCAAGCCCAGCAATCTCGCAAGTCAGCGGTGAGCCGGCGCAGGCCCCACAGGACGCTTCGACCAACGAAACGCAGTTCTCCGGCCAGTTGGAAGACATCGTCGTTACCGCGCAGTTTCGGAGCCAAAACCTTCAAAAAACGCCCCTCGCCATCACCGCGACGACCGCGAGCATGATGGAAGCGCGAAGCCAGACGAACATCGTCGATGTCGCGGTGCGCGCGCCTAGCGTGACCTTGTCGTCAGGCGGCCAGCAGGGCGGATCGCAGGCGACCGTTCTCAATGTTCGCGGCGTGGGTCAATCGGACTTTAACCTCGCGCTTGAGCCCGGCGTCGGCATGTATATCGACGATGTCTATTATGGGACGGTCTACGCCTCGACCTTCCAACTCTTGGATCTAGAGCGCGTGGAAGTCCTACGCGGACCGCAGGGCACGCTGGCCGGCAAAAATTCCGAAGGCGGTGCCATCAAGATGTTTTCGAAGAAGCCGGATGGCGAAGGCGGTGGTTTCATCGAAGGAACCTATGGCTCGTTCAAGCGCACGGACGTGCGTGCGGCCGGCAATTTCACGCTTATACCGGACACTTTGTTTGCCCGCGTAAGCGGCGTCGCTTTCCAGCGCGAGGGCTTCGTCGATCGGCTTGACTATCAGTGTGTGACAGGTCAGGCACCGGCGCCGATCAGCGTCGGTTCTCTGGCAACTGGTGGTCCGGCGGGATGCAAGATCGGAACTGAAGGCAGCCAGGAAGTTGTTGCGCTTCGTGGCGCGCTTCGGTGGATCGTCACGCCCAACATCGAAAATCTTCTGTCGGTCGACGTGATGAACGATAACTCAGGATCTTCGCCGACGATCCTTACCTATCAGGGATCGTGGCATGGGCCGGGCTATGACCTGACGACCACCCCGCCAACCCCCAATACGCCGCAGAATTTCGTTCTGCCTTATGGCAGCTACGCTAACTATGCGAACTACGCAGGTTTGATCGGGACACCCAATCAATATATCGCCCCTGCTACCAGCCACGTGGATATGTGGGGTATTTCCAACATCCTCGACATCACGCTGAACACAGGTCTCAGCCTCAAGTCGATCACTTCGTACCGACACCTGTATCAGAACGCCAATCAGGACGCAGACGGATCACCGCTGAGCCGCCTGCAACAGAATTGGACGGTCAAGTATAATCAGTTCACCCAGGAGCTTCGGCTTTCGGGCGACGTTGGCGACCTTGCTGACTGGACTTTGGGCGCCTATTATTTCAGCTCTGACGCGCTTCAGGGAGGCAGGATTGGCATCGATGGCGCAGGCGACAATGGTATTCCATTTTACGTCCCGGCAGATTTCACCTTCAACGATCCGGTCAATGTTAAATCGAAAGCCGCTTTTGCAAACGTAATCGGCCATCTGGCGCCGGGGCTGAACATCACTGGTGGTCTGCGCTACACGGATGACAAGAAGACATACACGTATACACGCGGGACGGCGCCAGGCGTTCCGCTCGGCCTAATCGTGTCGACAATCGTGCCGCTCGATGGCGCCAGCGGCAAGTTCGCAGGTAATCGCTGGGATTACCGCGTGGCTGTCGATTTCGAGGTGACTCCAGACATCCTCGTTTATGCGCAGACAGCGACCGGTTTCAAAGGCGGCGGTATTAATCCGAGGCCATATTATGAAATTCAGGTCCGACCCTTCGACCCCGAGACGCTCACATCCTATGAGTTGGGCCTCAAGACCAACCTGTTCGATCGTCGCGCGCGTATCAACGTCGCTGGCTTTTACAACAAGGTGAAGAAAATCCAGCAGACTCTGTACGTCTGCCCGCAATATGTTCCAGCCGGTGCGACCCAAAATTGCTCTATGACGGCAAATGTGGGTGACGGGACCATCAAAGGTATCGAGGTTGAAACCGAACTGCGTCCGATCGACGGCATGATCATTGATGGTTCTCTAAGTTATGTCGACTACAAGTACGACCGGATCGATGCTGCGACCAAGATCGATATCAACAATCTTCCAACCTATACGCCGAAGTGGAAATATTCGATCGGCGCTCAGTATAAGTTCGACATTGGGCAGGCTGGGTCGATTACCCCGCGCTTTGACTATATCTATCAGTCGGGGGTCTGGGGCGAGGCGCTGAATTCACCGCGCAGCTTCCTGCCGCACTTCGGTGTCGCCAATGCACGGGTCACCTATCGAAGCTCTGATCAGGACTGGGAATTCAGTCTGGCGGTCACCAACGTGTTCGACAAATATTATTTCGTGAACTCCTATGACCGCTCGCCTCCAATCGCGACGAGCTATGATTTTACGGCGATGCAGCCTGGGCGACCTCGTGAATGGGCTGTCACGGTGAAGCGCAACTTCTAATCAATATCGGTGCGGCCGGATTGTCGCGGCTGCACCGTCACTTTGCTCGCTGATTGTCACGTACATGGCTATCGCGATCTTCGCTCCAAACTGGCTCTGTCGCGGACGGAAAAGACCATGACCTCAATACATCAGTCCGCCTGGTACCGTAACTATGTGCTGGGCGTCCTATTCCTGGTCTATTGTCTCAGCTTCATCGATAGACAGATTATTGCGGTACTCTCGCCGGCGATTAAGGCCGACCTCGCTCTCAACGACACGGAGCTAGGTGCGCTGAAAGGCTTGGCATTCGCCCTCTTCTACGCGGGAATGGGCATTCCGCTAGCGATCATTGGGGATCGGGGAAGCCGGGTCAGATTGATCTCCATATGTCTTGCCCTGTGGAGCGCCATGACAGTCGCCTCGGGTGCGGCTCATAGCTTCATCCACCTTTTTCTCGCGCGAATGGGCATAGGGATCGGAGAGGCGGGCGGCGTCGCCCCAGCCCATTCGATCATTTCGGATTATTTTCGCAAGGATGAGCGAGCCAGAGCTCTGGGACTTTTCTCCCTCGGCATTCCCGCCGGCATCCTGTTCGGATATCTCCTAGGCGGCTGGCTCGCGACAGCCTATGGATGGCGTCTTACATTCGTGATCGTGGGCACGCCGGGTCTGGCGATGGCGTTCCTTCTCTATCTGACTGTCCGCGAGCCGGAGCGTGGGGCAACGGATGAACGCGAAGGGGTTGAGCGAGAAGAGCAGCTACATTGGCTGACTGTTATCAGATCACTGTGGAAAATTCCGACTTACCGGACCGTCGTCTACGCTGGCTCTCTCAACGCATTTTGCGGATATGCGCTGTCGAACTGGCTCGCTGACTTCTTCGTGCGGACACACGATTTTACGATGCGGGACCTGGGCGCCCCGCTTGCCTTGGTGAACGGTGTCGGTGTCGGTGTCGGGATCTATTTGGGTGGAGTTTGGGCCGACCGCTACGCTACCAAGGACGGTGCTCGGTATTTGAGTATCCCAGGGACTTGCTTTGCACTGGCCGTGCCGCTGCTGATCTGCGCATTCTGGGTCTCAAGCTCACTGGTCAGCCTGGTACTCCTGTTCATTGCATTCGTGCTCAGCTATGTCTCGATCGCGCCCTTGTTCACGGTGTTGCAGCTGTTGGCTCCGGTCAACAGCCGTGCATTGTGCGCAGCCTATTTTCTGCTGTGGCAAAATCTCCTGGGCGCTGGGCTAGGTCCGTTCGTGATGGGTGGCGCGAGCGACCTTCTTCACATCTATTTTGACGAGAGCGGGGCGCTGCGGATAGCGCTGACCAGTCTCGGGCTTGTGACAGGAATTGCGGCGGTTGTCCTGCTCACTAAAGCTAAAAGCGCGCGCGCGGATCTTGGAATTGGCTTGAAAACGAAAAGTGCTGAGCCGCGGATCGCAGCTCTGACATCCGGTGAGTGAGAGAAAGTGATGGCCCATGAGTTTTGCACGTGCCGTGCGGATCGAACAGACTGGTGGACCCGAGGTCCTTAACCTAGTCGAACTTGCAATACCGCCGCTAGGTCCGCACGATGTCCTCATCCGTCAAGTGGCAATCGGCGTCAATTATATCGACACATATCATCGCTCGGGCCTTTACCCGGTGGCGCTGCCCAGCGGCCTTGGAATCGAAGGCGCGGGCGTGGTGGAGGCGATCGGCTCCGCAGTTACTGGTCTGGAGGTCGGTCAGCGTGTCGCGCATTGCACGGCTGGTCTTGGCGCATACGCTGATCGACTGGTGGTGAACGATGCGCAGTTGGTGCCGGTTCCCGATGCCATTTCCTCGGAAGTCGCGGCTGCGGTTCTGGTCAAGGGGCTAACGGCCCAAATGCTTCTTCGAAGGGTGCGAACTCTTCAGTCCGGAGAAACGATCCTCCTTCACGCGGCGGCGGGTGGCGTAGGTCTCATCGCCGCGCAATGGGCAAAACACCTTGGTGCGATCGTCATTGGCGTGGTTGGATCAGAGAATAAAGTGACAATAGCCAAAGCCAATGGATGCGACCATGTGATCGTTAGCAGCCAGGAGGACATCGCTGCCCGGGTGAGAGACTTGACGGGAGGTGAGGGCGTACCCGTCGTTTACGATTCAGTGGGACGTGATACGCTTGAAGCGTCGCTAGACAGTCTCGCTCCGCTTGGTCTGCTCGTCAGCTTCGGGAATGCCTCCGGGCCTCCGCCCCCGATCGACTTGGGCGATCTCATGCGCCGCGGATCGCTTTTCGTGACGCGACCAACTTTTGCAACCTATGTGAGGACACGCGAACTGCTTCACGCGACGAGCGCTAAGTTGTTCGACCTTATTGAGCAAGGGGTCATCAACGTTTCGATTGGGCAGCAGTTTTCGCTTGTCAACGTACGAGACGCGCACTGGGCGATCGAAAGCAGGACGACGCAGGGCGCTACCATTCTCATTCCCTGAGGTCGCCCCGTTCCGGCGTGGTTGGGCCGAGGGCCATCTGAGCAATTTTGGGGAGACGCGGTCTCTCAGAAGAATGATCATCGACGTGTCGCTGGAGCAATTCCTATCGCTTCTCCCGCCGGCTTAATGCGATAGAAATGTGCCGCCTCGCCAACGCTCCAACCCGAAGCCGCTGCGATTCCACGGATACTCAGCATGATTCAAAGCAATCGGAAGGTGGGGATAGCGGACCGGCATCACCGCAGCTTCTTCAAGATGTCATTAAGGGACTTTCAAATCGCACGAAATCCCATGTTACCCGAGCAGGCCCAATCCCCAAGCCACCGCTCATCTTGGAGAGATCGTGGCTCGCCGCGAACGTCTTCTAATCCCTCGGACTAGGGGACGCAGTGCCTGTGCCGCACCATTGCGGGCGCGTCTGGAGTGTCCAGCCAACTGTGAGCAACGATCGCATTTGGAAGGCCATGCGCCTGCGCTCGGTTCACGAGCCAGTCCGTCTCCTCAAGCTGAAACGATCGGTCCGACTCAACTTCGACGTGAACCGTCCCCCGAACATCTTCCCACCTGGCATCACCCAGATAATCAGCTGGATAAAAGTCCCGGCATATTGCTTCATGGTCACCATCGGGAAGGACAGACCTGTCGTGAAGCCCCGGGTTTGGATCGAGCCGTTCAATTTCCACAGATGATGATGCGCGTCGATGATGGGAAGAGGCTCTTCCGCCAGGCCATTCATAACCTCCCCAGGAAGCTGCAATTGTGAGCTGAAAGCTATCGGCAAGCTACGGGCTGTCAATGAAAGTTGCGACCGCAACAAATGTTTTGGCTTGCTTAGGAGCGGCTGGACCTTAGGTTCAGTGCCGAACAGCATGCGATGGGGTTGCAGGCGAAGTGAGGATGGCGCCGTGACAGCGGAAGCACGAATAAAGCGACACGATGCCCCGGACCAGAACGATCCGGCAACGGTCCTCGCGTTGATCGGTTGGATCGACAATAAACTCTCGGCGGCAACCTCGGCGCTTTATCGTGAGCGGTTCGGCATAGGAATTACGGAGAGACGTGTCCTTCTGGAATTGACGCGTAATAACGATTTGGGGATTACGCGTCTGTGCGAGATTATCGGAGCAGACAAAAGTTCCATCAGCCGAGCCGTGAACCAGCTGGAAAAGCTCGGTCTGGTCGAAACGCAGATCAGTCAGCGCGATAAGCGGAATAAGATTGTCGGCGCGACCGCGCAAGGAATGCGTCTCACCCGACGGATTAACCAAGTGTCCGACCTACGCGACGCGTTTCTGAATGACTTTTTCACCAAGGATGAGGCCATCACCCTTCGTGCTTTGCTTGTCCGTCTTCACGAGAATGTTCCGGCGATCGTGGCTTACCGGCCGAATCTGTCAGATTTCGCCAGTAGTCAACCACGACCCAGATAAGGCATCGCAGTTGCCATTATCGTCACGAACGGCGTGTTCACCTCCAGTGGAAGATTGGCGATTTGGCCAACCATATTTGCGACATGGTCGATGTGGAATGTAGGTTCAGGAGCGATTGTACCATTGGCCTGCAGCATTCCGACGGCCATCGGCGCGGCCATATCGGTTTCAACATTGCCAATATCGATCTGGCAGCAAGCAATGTTGAATGGCCGCCCGTCGAGCGCGAGCGATCGTGTCAAACCGGTCATGCCGTGTTTCGTCACCGAATATGGTGACGTGCCAGGCCGCGGGACGTGGGCAGAGATGGATCCATTGTTGATGATACGGCCGCCTTGTGGCGTCTGCCGTCTCATGATGCCGAAGGCTTGCCTCGCGCAAAGATATGCACCTCCTAAATTGATGGCTAGGATCTGGAGCCAGTCCTCTAGAGGGATTTCGTCAATCGTAGCGGGCTTCGCGACAATTCCTGCATTGTTGAAGAGTATGTCTAAACGACCGAAAATTTTCACCGTCTCCTGAAAGAGCCGTTCGACATCATCCGGTCTGGCAATGTCGCACGGGACGATATGGCAGGACCCACTCTGCGCCTTGGCAAGATTTGCGGTTTCCTCGAGGGGCGAAGATCTTCGGCCCGCAAGTACCACTTTCCGGCCCTGTTTCGAGAGCTTGAGGGCTACAGCTCTGCCGATCCCGCTTCCCGCGCCTGTGACAATGGCGACCGACTCTTCCATATATTTTCTCCGGATGCGATCAGATCAAGCGAATGGAGGTAGGAGGCAAAGCAAGGCCATTTGAAGAGGTGACCTGCCATTCCTCGCCAGAGGATACCGGGACAGGGAGAGTCATTGAACCACTGCTGATGAGATCGCCCGGAGTGAGGGAAATGCACGTCGGGGCTCGTGCGGCCAATATTGTCAACCAGGCCAGAGCGGAAAGCGGGCTGCCCATCACGGCGGCGGCAGTTCCGGTCGCTACCTCCAGACCATTACGCGTGAAAGCAACATTTATGGCCCGAATGTCCCGAGGTGAGAGGTCATCGGCATCGATCCAGTCGCCAACAATAAGGGCGCCATGGACGCTTCCAGCCGCGACGGCCTCTGCGGGTGTGAACTTCCAGTCAGGATAGATGGACTGCACAAATTCGAAGCCGAGCGCGACACGGGAAACACAACGCATAAGCTCGTCCTCACTCATGTCAGGATCTGGCGTGCAACCCAATTCGAAGATCAGTTCGGGTTCGATCTGGGGAACGCCACAAAAGCGCTTCAGCGACAGATTGCTTGCCGTTGCTCCGATTATGCAACTGCTCCTGTAGATATGCCCGGCCATCGGTTCGGTTATGCCGAGAAGCGGCCAGAGGGCGGGATTTGTAAAGCCGATCTTGTAGCCGACCACAGGATCCGCTCGGGAGGCGTGGAGCTCCATTAAATGGCGAGAAACCTCGTAAGCATGGGAAAGATCGAGTGCAGGATCGCGCAAAGTTGATGAAACGGTCCTGGCCTCTAGGGCCTCAAAGATTGCATGAGCGTGGGCGGACTCATCTGACAAAACCGTCATCCTCATATCCTCTCCGATCAGCTATCGCCTCACAGAATACTTGACGTCACAACTAATTATCGTCAAGTGCGAATAGCCTGCTTCGATGCCCGGATCAGCGTCTGATGAGACGGGCATCGGCTCGCCCCGCTGGGCTGACCGAGGACAACGTCGATGAGTGACTGGGAAGAGGGAATGTCGCGTTCGGCCGGATGGTTCGGCGGAGCCGATCGGGCATCTTTCCTGCATCGAAGCTGGATGAAAGGGCAGGGCCATCCTGACGATCTTTTTGACGGTCGACCAATCATCGGCATCTGCAATACATGGTCGGACCTGACGCCATGCAATGCGCATTTCCGCGGATTGGCCGAGCGTATCAAGCGCGGTGTCTATGAGGCGGGAGGCTTTCCGCTCGAATTTCCGGTCTCGTCGCTTGGCGAGCCGACCATGCGGCCCACCACAATGCTGTTTCGCAACCTGGTTTCAATGGATGTGGAGGAGGCGATCCGTGCCCACCCGCTCGATGGCGTCGTGCTCATGGTGGGCTGCGACAAGACCACGCCTGCGCTCATGATGGGAGCCGCGAGTTGCGACTTGCCCACTATCGTCTTGTCGGGCGGTCCGATGCTGAATGGCAAGTATCGCGGCAATGACATCGGCTCGGGCACCGATATCTTCAAGTTCATCGATGAGGTGAAGGTTGGCGCGATGAGTGTCGACGACCTCATGTCAGCGGAGTCCGCGATGAGCCGGTCGATAGGCCATTGTATGACGATGGGGACTGCCTCGTCGATGGCTGCGATGGTCGAGGCCCTGGGCATGGGTTTGCCGGGCAATGCCGCCATTCCGGCGGCGGACTCCCGTCGCTGGAAGCTCGCCCAGCTTGTCGGGCGCAGGATCGTCCAGCTGGTCAAGGACGGAACTGCGATGTCGCAGATTGTTGATCGGGCCTCGATCGAGAATGCGATCCGGGTCAACGCCGCCCTTGGCGGGTCAACGAACGCCGTGCTGCATTTGCTCGCTCTGGCGGGAAGGCTCGAAGTTCCGCTCACCCTTGATGACTGGGATGAATTTGGAAGGGACGTCCCGACAATCGTCAATCTCAAGCCATCAGGCGACTATCTGATGGAGGATTTTTATTACGCCGGGGGGATACCCGGGGTGATACGCAGGCTCGGTGATGCAGGGTTGCTCAACAAGGATGCGGCAACTGTCAACGGCCACACCATCTGGGAAAACAACAACGACGCTGAAATATTCAACGACGATGTGATCCGTCCGTTTGATCGGGCTCTGTTGGCCAGCGGCGGGATTGCGGTCCTTCGAGGCAATCTCGCCCCGCTCGGCGCGATATTGAAGCCTTCAGCCGCTACGCCGCGCCTGACACAACATCGTGGTCGGGCAATCGTGTTCGACACCATGAATGACTATCGTCGGCGCGTGGAGGATCCGGATCTCGACGTAGACGCAGACAGTATCTTCGTGCTCAAGAATTGCGGTCCACAGGGCTACCCGGGGATGCCAGAAGTCGGAAATCTGTCCTTGCCTGTGAAACTGCTGAAGCAGGGCATCACGGATATTGTTCGCATTTCCGATGCGCGGATGAGTGGCACCGCCTTCGGCACGGTGATCCTCCATGTCGCACCAGAAGCCGCGATCGGTGGTCCGTTGGCGCTCGTGCGGGAAGGCGATTTCATCGAGGTTGATGTCGCCGGTCGACGCCTTCACTTGGAAGTGGACGATGACGAGCTTGCCAGACGACGTGATGGCTGGCGCGCGCCCGAACCGCCGATGAAGGGGGGCTATCTCCAGATGCATCTTGAGCATGTCCTTCAGGCGGATCGGGGCGCGGATCTGGACTTTTTGGTCGGACGGCGCGGCGCCTCCATACCGGCGAGTTCCACATGAAAGGTACGCAGGCTGTGAACAGCACAAACATTGCGCAGGGGCACTGACGATGCGTGTCGACCAGTGCTATAGCATCGCAGACTTTCGTACGCTCGCGCGTAAGCGACTGCCACGGCCTGTCTTCGATTTTCTGGATGGCGGAGCCGAAGACGAAGTCACCTTACGTCACAATCGAGACGATTTCGATACGGTGCAGCTCGTTCCGAGGGTACTGACCGGCGTATCCGACGTCGACATGTCCAGCACTTTGCTAGGGCAGAAAGTTTCTGTCCCTCTGATGCTATCTCCGACCGGGATGAACCGGATGTTCCACAACCATGGCGAAAGAGCGGTATCACGAGCGGCGGAGCGGTTTGGGCTATTCTATAGCCTCTCCACCCTCTCAACGGTTAGCATCGAGGAAATTGCGCGTTTGAACAGCGGTCCGAACTGTTTTCAGATCTATATCCACAAAGACCGTGGTCTCAGCCGACACTTCATCAATCGGTGCAAAGATGCCGGCTATGCCGCATTGTCTCTCACCGTAGACACCACCATCGGGGGCAATCGTGAGCGCGACTTGCGCAACGGCATGACGATTCCACCACGCTTCTCATGGTCGGACCTTTTAAGCTTCGCGACCCATGCGCGATGGTCGCTCGAGCATTTTGTGCATGGTGACATCACGCTGGCCAATCTTGTCGACATGGCCGGCAAGGATGGCAAGCTGCAGTCCATCTACGCCTATGTCGGCGAGCAGCTCGACGCGGCCGTCACGTGGAATGATGCGAAGGAAATGATCCAACAGTGGGGCGGGCCCTTTGCGATCAAGGGTCTTGTGTCGGTCGAAGATGCCAAGCGCGCCGTTGACATTGGCGCATCCGCCATCATTCTATCCAATCATGGCGGCCGGCAATTGGACGGTGGGTGCTCCGCTTTCTATCAACTGCCTGCGATCGTCGACGCGGTCGGCGGAAAGATAGAAATTATCGTGGAGGGCGGCGTGCGACGCGGCACACACATTGCCAAAGCCATTTCCTTGGGCGCAACTGCAGTCGCGATGGGGCGCGGGTATCTGTATGCATTGGCTGCCGGCGGCCAAGCCGGAGTCGAGCGAGCCCTGGAGCGTTTGATTGCGGAATATCGCCGGGATTTGATGTTGCTCGGCTGTGCGTCGACGCAAGACCTCGGACCCCATCTCGTTCGCTCGGCGCCTCAGCGGTAGGGCGTAAAAAACAGATACTGAAACGTCGCCAGAGAGCTTCCGTTTAGAAATCGTCCGGATCGTACCGGCTGATCGTTTGAACATTTTCATAAAGCTTGCCCAGCAGGGTGAGCAGTTGCTCATATTCGCCCGGTCGGAAGGTTCCGGCAAAATGCTCGCGACGCTTCCGTGCCAGTGCGCTTACGCGCTTCTCGAGGGTCCGCCCCTTTTTCGTGATTCCGATCAACTTGAGACGATTGTCCCTGAGATTGACGTGAACTTCGATCAGAGAAAGGCTCTCCAGTGCCTTGACCGCTCGGCTGATCGTAGCCTTGTCGCTCCCGATGATGTCGCAAAGCCGTTTGAGGCTGAGGTCCTGGCCCTTCGAAAGCTCGCTCAAGACTCTTCGCTCGCTGATGCCGATGCCAAAACGCCGCCTATAGATTGCCGAAGTGGCCTTCGACAGTTTCGTCTCGATCCTCGTGATCAGTGCATGTGCGCTGATCTCGTCGCCCCGGTTCATCGCTCCACCATCACTGCCTGCGCTTTGGCCAGTAGGCACAAGCGTCTGAAGGAATCAATTCCGGTGAGGCGCGGCTGACCTAGAGGCGTTCGACGAGAATGTTGGCGCCATGGGGAGTGGGGAGCGCGTCGGCTGGCCGTGGAGGGGGTGACGACCTCGGCGCCTTGCTCGGCGATGGCGGCGTGGATGGCGTTGGTGTCGTCGCCCGGTCAGCGATAAGCCGGCTGAAGCGGCCTCGGACCGCCTTGATGAGTGCGGCAGCCATGGTCATGTCATGGATACTCTCCGCTGAGATGAGCAGCACGCGCGGGTTCCTCGTCGGGCAGTCCGTGGAGTTTGCCGGCTCGTCCGCCATGCTGCGTGTCAATGGCTTGCGCAAAGGCCCCCTTTTGCACCGCGCGCCGAACGATGCGCTTTGATGTGGGTGGCGTCGATCGCGACCGCTCCCCACACTCCACTACGCGCGGTCCATACCTCGAAGATCTCGAACAAGATGCCTTGTCGGTTTCACCGGTTGAAGCGGTTGTAGATCGTCGTGTACGGCCCGTACTCCGCCGGGCAGTCGCGCCACCGCGCCCCGATCTTCAGCATGTGCACGGGGCCCGAGATCACCCGCCGGTCGTCCACCCGGTGCGCACCCTTGCGCCCCTTGGGCAGCAAGGGCTCGATCCGGGCCCATTCCACATCGCCCAACCAGGTCAAGCCTCGCCATCCATCACTTCCGCATCTCGCAGAAGCTCTGAATCACCGACGCCTCAAACGTGCAATCCTATTGAGTAGCGTCCCTAGGACGAGAGAGAGCCCGGATCTGGTCGAAGCCGGATTTCAGGGCATTGCGAAGAAGATAGACGTCTGCCGAGTAGGAGATCCAGTCGACACCTTCGTTGAAGAGACGCGCGCCTTCCTCCGGCGAGCCGACCAGGCGGCCGGAATTCAGGCCGTGCTTGCGCGCCGCCGTTATGACACTCGCCGCAGCGTCCCGAAATTCGCGGGAACCAAAATCGCCGGGACGTTTCAGGCTACAGGACAGATCAAAGGCCCCGACCCACAATCCATCAACGCCGTCGGTTGCGGCTATGTCGGCAATATTTTCCACGCCCTTAACGGATTCGATCAGCATGATCGCGCCGACATTTTGGTTTGCTGCAGCGAATGTTTCGGCCATGCTGCCGCCCCGATAGCGATCATGCGCAATGCCGAGCGCCGCTCCGCGCCGCCCATCGGGATAGTAGCGGCAGGCCTGGACCGCATCACGCGCTTCGTCGGCCGTTTCTATCATCGGCACAAGCACGGCGTTGGCACCAGCATCAAGAACCTGGCCGATATGATGGGTCGCCTTCGTCGGCGGTCTCACCACAGTGGGGAGATCGGCCGACTGGAAATAGCGTAGGACGCGCTTGATCGTCTCGATGCCGAACCCGCTATGTTCCATATCGACGAAGGCATAGTCCGCTCCCGCCGCTTTCGCGATCTGGCCGACGCCCGGCGTATCGAATTCCAGGAAGCCGGTGCCCACCTTGAGTCCCCGCTCGCGCAGTGCCTGCCGCATATTCACGTCCATCACGATTCTCGCTCCTTCCGGCCCGTATGGGGTCTATCTAATACTGCTATTTGGATTGTCACAGCGATGCGGCCGCAGCCCGCCCGGCGGTCCGGCCAGTCAAGATACAGGCGCCGAGGAACGTGCTCTCAAGGGACCGAAGTCCATGGATTCCTCCGCCCCCGAAGCCAGCCGCTTCTCCGGCCGCATAGAGCGTGGGCATGGAAGTGCCGTCGGTCCCAACGACATTGCACGTGAGGTCGGTCTGAATGCCGCCAAGACTTTTGCGGCTGATAATGTTGAGCTTGATAGCGATGAGCGGTCCGGCAACAGGATCAGCGATCTTCTGGAATTTGCACAGGCGGCCGCGCTCCTGGCCGTAGCTGCGCAGATGGCCAAGTTTGATGAGTTGGTGATCGTTGTAAAAACGCGGTCCCCGCTCAATCGCGTCGTCATAAGCTGTAATGTCTGCAATCATTCCAGCGCCATCGATCGTCAAACCTGGAGAGATTGACTGCATTTTCTCGATCAAAGCCGCCAGACTGTGCGCGACGACGATCGCCTCGTTCTCAGCAATTATCCTGTCCATCGCGCTTACATCGCCGAAGAGCGCTGTCCGGATTGTCGATAGGAGTTTCTTGTCTCGCAGATTGGCATTGTACTCGGACCCGCTTATCGCAAACTCCTTGAGCATGATCTTTCGGTTCATGACCTGCCACGAGTGCTTAGGCAGACTCTTTTGTTCTGCAACCTGACAGATCGTGGAAACGAGATCCCGCGTATCGTAGCCGGGAACGAGCGGGGCAGGGCCAAACCGCCGGCCAGATGCGTCCAGCCATAGGGCTGACTTGCATGGGACGGTGCTCAGTCCGTGGCGCGGCTTTCGTGGGCGTGGATGCGGGATCCCTGCAGCATAGTTCCAGTTGCGGTCCAAATTGCTGAGAGCGCCACCGGCCTCTCGAACGGCCTTGTGCAGAATTCCAGTCGCGTATTTGTGCGATCCGTTCAGCACCACCTCAGGCGACGTGGAACCCCAGTCGCGATGCCAGTTCTCGCGAATGATCTCATCATTGCCATTCACTCCCCCGGTGGCCACGATGACCGCTTCGGCCTCGACCTCAAAGGCCGTGCCGGTGGCCTCGTCAATACCATGACATCCACGAACAAGGCCGCCCTTGAGGCTCAGGCCATCAACGCGGTGCCGAAACTTGCAGGTGAGGCGATTGCTCGCCTGGTGATGTCTGGCGGTTTGGGCGAGCACCCGGGCAAGCTCGAACCCGGTGCCCCAAACAAGATGGTGCCGCGGAACGGCGTTGCCTTCTCCATTCAGGCCACGCTCAGCCCAAAGCAGCGACGGTACAAACTTGATACCCAGCGTCTTGACCCATTCGTAAATGTCCGGCCGGCATCGCTCGACATATCGTTGGGCCCAGAGATAGGCGTTGCCGTCGGCCTCGGTCAGCTCGCCAAACCGGCACCAGTCACGGAAAGCGAGCTCCTCTGTATCAAGAATGCGTGCTCGCTTCTGTTCCGGTGTTCCAACCACGAAGAGGACGCCAAAGGACTCGCGCGCCAGACCGCCAAGCAAATCCTCGTCATCGCGGTCGATCAGCAAGACCCGGTTTCCGGCATGCAAAAGCTCGATTGTCGCTGCGAGGCCGGCTACACCTCCTCCGATGATCACCACTTCTGCCTGGTAGCGCGTCACCGAGGCGTCGCTCCAGCTAGGATAGCCTCGATAAGTGTGGGACCTTGAGTGGTCAGAGACTCGGCGAACGCGTCGTCAAAATCTTCTGCAGTTACGACCCTCACTCCTTTCACGCCGAAACTCTTGGCAAGATCGGCAAAGGAGATTTCTGGGTCGTTCAACGTCATCATGGATTGCGCCCGCGCGCCCATCGTGGCCGCTTTCATTCGGCTATACTCCCCCTTGAGGATCGCATATTCCCGGTTTGCCAGGATCACGATGGTGACGTTCAACCGCTCCCTCGCCATCGACCAAAGAGCAGGAAGTGAGTAAATGGCACTCCCATCGCCGACGAATGCAATCACCCGGCGATCAGGAGCGGCAACCGCGGCGCCGACCGCTGCCGGAAGGCCCCAACCGATCGCGCCACCGGTCGTGAATATCCAGTCGTGAGCCGGGCTTGACGCTGTCTCATCGTGCAAGGTTAGGCCGCTTGTCAGGGACTCATCAACGAGGATCGCCTCGTGTGGAACATGGGCGGCAACGACCTTAGCAAGCGATGCTGCATCGAGCTGGCCGGATTGTCGTTCTGACAGAGAGGCTTGATTCTGCGGGAACGTCGCCGTCTCGCTCTGGACGCGCCTTTCGAGTTCCGCGAGAACATCGTCAACATCGTCGTCGGCTCCGGCAAGGTTGTGGACCGTGCATCCGTGCGGAACGACCTCGCTACGAACATTGGGATAGGCGAAAAACGAGACAGGTGGCGCGGCGCCAATGAGGACCAAATCTTCCACGCCTGCCATGAAGGCATGCATGCCTTCCGGACTGTAGGGTATTCTGTCGATTTTTGGTCGCCCCGCCCCATGTGCCAGCAGTGTCGGGAAGACCTCACTCGCAAGGCGAGCACCAGTCGCTGTAGCGATGCGGGAGGCCTTTGCGAGCCTTTCAGGCGTTAAGCTGCCGCCAAGCAAGATCACGGCCTTGCGACCCAGCCTCAAACTCTCGACTGCAACGCCGATGGACGCCAGATCTATGGCGCGTCCGGCCGGTTTGACCGCCACTCTACCCACTTCGCCCTCGCTCCAGGCGATATCGGCGGGCAAGATCATGGTCACGACACGACCGGCGCCTTCCAGCGTTTTCCCGACAGCTGCGCTGGCCTGTGTCGCCGCAGTCTCGGCTGATGTGAATGTCTCCACGTAATGGGACATCGGCGCGGCGAGACCCGCCACATCAGAGGTCAGGGGCGCATCGAGTGCCAAATGATAGGTTGCATGATCGCCGACGATGTTCAGGATCGGGGCGGGGCCGCGCTTGGCGTTGTGAAGATTGGCTAGGCCGTTGGCCAAGCCAGGGCCTGTGTGCAGCAAGGTGATAGCTGGCTTCCCCGCAATTCTCGCATAGCCGTCGGCCGCACCCGTCACCACCGTTTCTGCTAGCCCGAGAACGCAGCGAATTTCGGTCACTCGATCCAGAGCCGAGACGAAGTGCATCTCGGATGTACCAGGGTTGGCGAAGCAGGTATCGACGGACTGGCCGACCAACGTTCTCAGTATTTGTTCTGCGGCATTCATCGCTTGAGTCCCTGTCCTATTTTTGCCCGACGACTTCCGCCAGGCTAAGTCTGTATGGGGCGAGCAATCTGCCGCTTGCACGAACGGGACATGCTTTTTTGTGCTGAAGCGACATGTCTGTGGATGTCCAGTTGTCGGGGCGATCGGATCCCGATTGCGCCGTCTCGGCGCTGACGCTCAGACCAGCTGAGTATATTTTATGCCGCGGCCTATCGGAAGCATGGGAAGCACTTCGTTCTGAGCACGCAGAAGGGCCGCATAGTCCCGAATGACGGATTGGGCGTCTGTTACTGCCACAACAGCCCCGGTCTCATCGAGGTGAAGCATCGCTCCACTCATGACGAACAAAATGTCCGTCTCATCGTCATTCGCGTCCGATACCTTGAGGGTATGCGTGCTCCCGGCAGGCTCAAACAGATAGGAACCTTGGCGATTTGAAGGACCGTCTGGATATTCGAGATAAGACCACTCACCCGAGAACGTGAAGGCGTGGATCTCGCCGCTATGCTTATGCGGTGCGACGAGAACGCCGGGCGCGAACTGCATCCGCACGACGTATCGCCCAGCATCAATATCGGCCATCAGAAGTTTCAGGCGCACGCCGTCCAGGCCGCCCCATCGATCGGCCCAGGGTAAATCGTTCGAAGCCGTGTGAAACGACTCTGAGAAGGTAAGCTCATCGATGGCCATTCGATTCATCCTTTGTTCTTGAAGCCGAGCGTAACTGCTTCAAGCTCCTTTCTGAGATGATAGGCCGCACTCTCATCAACCGGCGCCAAGTCAGCCCAACAAACTGGCTGATCTGCCGGAATATCCCTGATCACCCTAACACCATGAGCGAGACCAAGCGGCAGATGCCCCTCGCGGACCGATATTTCCGCTGGTTCCAGCTTGCCATAGACCGTGAAGCCGCCCTCACCGTCGAGAACCTCGCCTGATCTGAGCTGGCGCTTTGCGGTGGCCACGACGTCGGCATTGAAGATGCTTGGCGTCCCCGTTGCTTCACCGCGCAACCCGACCATAGCGACCGACATACCGACTTCCAGGCCGATGAGATGCCAGGCACGATGCAAGGACATGTACCGGCCTGAGGGATCAGTGTTGATCTTATATTCGGCCAGACTGTCCCGCACATATTGGGTTTCGGCTTCGATGCATACCCAGACGCCCGCGCGCAAATCGTTTGCCACAGGACTACCGTCGGGAAAAATGCTCGAAACGGTTTCAACCAGACCTTTGCGTTCGAGGACTCCGCCTTCCGACCGCGGCCGCATAATCGTGGGAATATCGTCCACGCCGCCGGGAGGATAAGCGAGACCGTCGACCGGCGCATGAAGCCCTGCGGCATTCGCAATAGCCGCCGATTCGATCGATGGCTTGGAGCCATCGAGGAACGCATTGAACATCTTCGGATTGAGATTAGCAGCCCGCGCTATCTCCGCCGTGAGGCCCAGTCCCCAGTGCTCCCAAACCTCGTCCGGCGTCGATGAACGGTAATGCGGCAACCACTTATGCCCGCGGCCAGCCGCAACGACAGTGAAACCGCTCGTGCGAGCCCAATCGACGAGTTCGCATGCCAGCGCCGGTTGGTCGCCATAAGCCAGACTATAGATCACGCCCGCCTGCGCGGCCCGCTGCGCAAGCATTGGTCCACACAGCGCATCGGCTTCCACTGTCACGTTGATGACGGGCTTCCCATTTCGGAAAGCCAGAAGGCAATGGTCCACCGCCGCAATCGGATTTCCGGTACATTCGATGATGATGTCGACCGAGGGATGACCGACGAGCAGATTGACCTCGTCGGTCAGAAAAGTGCCACTCGAGGTAATCGCTTCATCGATCGAAGAAGCTGCATGGCGAGCGGCGTCCCAGCCCAAAAGCTCCAGATTGCGGATCGCATTCGCCGGGGATCGATCGGCGATGGCGACCAGGTGGATACCCGGTGTTCGATCGGCTTGTGCAATGAACATCGTTCCGAACTTGCCGGCTCCGATCAATGCAACCTTGATTGGCTTTCCCTCAGCCGCGCAGGATTTTAGCATGGTCGAGAGATTCATTTGGTTCGCCTCTACCTCGTTGACAGCGACCGACTGGCCGCGCCGAAAGACTAATGTTGGTAAGACGATACCGCTCCGAACTACCCTCGTCTTGTTCGACGACGACCCCAATATTTGGCAAGGGGTGACGATCCCAGCTCTACCAGCCATGGCCGGCGAGGCAGGTGATAGAGTGGCTTCCTCATTCCCCTGTGCGGAAATTCTCTAAGCTGTGACGGGGAAGGAGATCGTTGGCGACGCAACAGAACGCCAGAATCCGCATATCTTCGATTTGCGCGAGCTACGGACGTACTTCGACAGTGCGCGCGATACCCTTTCGAATTTGACAAATTAAAATTAGTTTCTGTCGCAACTAAAAAATTGCAAACTAGCTTGAGCGAAAATTGGGAGAGACTCATGCAGGCACCATTGCCACTCGCCAGATTCACGGTGCTGGATCTTTCATCCCATCGGTCTGGGCCCACGGCCATCCGCCAATTCGCGGACTGGGGCGCCGATGTCATCAAGATCGAGGCACGAGATGCGGCCGGCCGCGATGTTGTTGGGAGCGATCGGCTTTCGCCCGATCCCCAGAACCTTCATCGCAACAAGCGAGCGATGACTCTGAACTTGAAGACGCCGGAAGGGCGGGGGATTTTCTTCAGGCTCGTCGAGCAAGCGGACGTGATCGTCGAGAATTTTCGTCCCCAGGTGAAACACCGCCTGGGAATCGATTACGACACGGTGGTGAAGGTCAATCCTCGGATCGTGTATGGAAGCATTTCCGGCTTCGGAGAGGACGGTCCCTATGCAGATCGGCCGGGCGTCGACCAGATCGCACAAGGTATGGCCGGCCTCATGTCAATCACTGGCATTCCCGGGCAGGGTCCGGTTCGCGTCGGCATTCCAATTGCCGATCTGACGGCCGGTCTTTTCCTTGCTCAGGCGATTCTGATCGCATTGCTTCAGCGTGAGGTGACAGGAGAAGGGCAGTGGGTCAGGACGTCGTTGCTGGAATCCCAGATTTTCATGCTCGATTTCCAGGCTGCCCGCTGGCTTGTATCCGGTGAGGTTCCTGTCCAAGCCGGCAATGACCATCCAACCGGTATTCCCACGGGCGTCTTTCCTACGGCTGACGGGGCGATCAATCTCTCCGCGCTGGGCGATAAAATGTGGTGCATCCTGTGCGATGAGATCGATCGCGCGGACTTGGCGCAAGATTCTCGCTTTGCAACGGCCCAGAAGCGTTCGACGAACCGGGTCGAGCTAAACGCGCTGATCGCGGAGCGAACCGTCCAGCGTGATCGGGCCTATTGGGTCGCCAAATTGAATGATGCTGGCATTCCCTGCGGGCCGATCAACAGCATCGACCAAGTTTTCGACGATGAGCAAGTGAAGCATCTGGGCGTCGCACGGCCAATGGATCATCCCGTCCTGGGTGCCGTCGCTTTGGTCGGTCAGCCTTTCAAGATGAGCGCCGCCAGCGAGCGGATAATGACGCCCGCGCCCGAGCCCTCGCAGCATACCGACGAGATTTTAGCCGATCTGGGGTTTATGTCCGCAGAGATCCAAGCCTTTCGCGAGCGGAATATCATTTGAAGGAGCGAACATGACCAAGTGCGTAAACTTTCACACGCAAGGGCGGACAGGCTATGTCGAGTTTGACAATCAAGATCGCCTCAATGCCATGTCGATCGACATGTGGCGCCAGATGAAGGAGGGCTTGGAACGCTTCGCTCAGGACTCCTCGTTACGCGTTGTCGTGCTTATGGGTGCGGGCGAGAAGGCCTTTATCTCCGGTGCGGATATATCCGAGTTCGAAGATCATCGTGCCGATGCCGAAAGTCGGGAGGCGCATGACGCCGTGGTCAACGGGGCGTGCCAGGCCCTGAAGGCGCTGTCTGTCCCGACCATTGCTAAAATAGATGGATGGTGCATCGGTGGCGGTACGGCCGTCGCTCTCTGTTGCGATTTGCGCATATCGTCAGATCGCTCGCGTTTCGGCATACCCGCGGCAAAACTAGGGATCGGCTACGGCTATCCGCAGCTCGACGAACTCGTCCAACACGTCGGCCCTGCAGTTGCACGAGAGATACTCTTCACCGGAATGACATATTCCGCCGAAGAAGCCCTCCAAATGGGCCTTGTGAACCGGGTATTCTCCGTGACCGAGTTTGAAAACAAGGCGCAAGCCTATGTCCAGCGGATCGAAAATAACGCTCCGCTCGTGATAGCGTCAACGAAAGTGATCGTGCGGGAGATCTGTAAGAATCCCGAAGATCGCGACATCGACTTGTGCCGTGAGGTCACCAAACGGGCGAATTTCAGCGAAGATTTCGCCGAAGGTCGCCGCGCCTTCATGGAAAAGCGACCGCCTGTATTCACAGGGCGTTGATGCCGTGAATAGCTTCTTAACCAAGCCGACCCACCTCCTTGGAGCCGCACGCGCATTGCCAAGGGTTTGTCGTGCTCAGGCCAAGTCACCGGGCCGGCAAGCCGATATCCTCCTACCGCCCTTGCAGACCTCATTTCCGTTGTTCCCCGTCGTTGGTGGAGGATCGGCACAGTGAGTATGGGAGCGAGATCGTCGCCATTGCTTTTGTTCAGCCAGCCAAGCGAACGGCCCCTACCGGAAGGTGTCAGGCAGCTCGGCCTCTATCTCGGCGTAGTAAGGCTGAAATGAGAGGAATCCCACAAGTGGAATGCCCAGATGGCGGTGGGTTTCACATGCATTCTCGATCGTGACGGGCGCGGGAGTCGCACCGCTCGCTTCGATGAGCAGCTGAACCTCGCAGGCCCGGTTGAATGCAATGAACAGCCAGGCAGCTTCGTCGATGCTGTGTCGGCTGGCTGTCAGCAGGCCATGATTTTTGTGAATGACCGCCTTGTTCGTGCGGAATATCTCTGCAATCGGGAGGCCGGACTTGTCGCCAACCGGCACTTTGCCTGCGTCATCGTCCAACACCGCATGGTCCCCAAAGAACATGCAGGCGTCCTGGGTGTTCGGTGGGATTGGGCGGCCCATTGCTGACCAGGCCGCGCCGTGGACCGTGTGTGCATGGCAGGATGCGATAATATCCGGATTGGCCTCATGAATGGCGGAATGGAGGACGTAGCCGGCGCGATTGACGGCATAATCGCCCTCGATGACACGCCCGTCCGGATCGACCAGAATCAGGTTGGAAATGCTCACGCGCGAAAACGGCACGCACATGGGGTTCGTCCAAAACAGGTCAGTGGAGACGGGGTCGCGGACCGTGAGATGGCCGCCTGCGCCAAAGCCGAAACCATGACGGGCGAAAATCCGGCACGCTGCGGCCAGACGTTGCTTACGATGGAGACGTTCATCTTCCAAGCGCTCGAAAACCGGTTCGCGCGGAAAGATCAGATTGTCCTGTTCCGGCTCGTAGATCGATCGTCTGGTTAGCGCCTCGCCAAGCATGGTCCATATTCCTCCAGCGACTGTAAGAGCGTCGGGATTTTACAGGCAATGTGGCGCAGCTGGCTTGTGCCGCGGCGTCGACTTTCCTTTGTCCGGAGCGACGCACACGCAATCTCGCTTTACCTGGCATAGGCCGCCCTTGATGGATGAGGTCGCCCTCTGCATGGTTTCACTGTCGCAGCCGGACAAAACTGTATGTCTCGCCCATACAAGCCCTCCCGACCAGCGGTCCTTAGGCACGACAAAGCCATCGCCGGATCGCGAAGGTTCGGGACAAGTCTCGATATACTTGGGGCCCGGCTCGACTAGGCGGGACTATCGTTTTGATCGGGACACTCTGTCCCTCGCCACGGGGCAAAAGAATTCTGGCGCTTAGACGCCGGTCGATCAGGAGAGTAAAATGGTCGAGCTTTCATGTGATGTCGCAGTCGTAGGATGTGGCATTGCCGGACTGTCCGCCGCGGTGCAGGCTGCGGAAAGCGGCGCACACGTCATCATCCTCGAGCGCGCGCCTATCACGGAACGCGGCGGGAACACCCGTTGGACTGAGGCCTTGCTTCGCGTCACCCCAGAAGGTGACCCACTTCCTGATTTCGCCGACGGCTACGCGAATAGCCCGGGATTTCACATCCTTCCCGAGTTCGTCTCGGCGACTGCTTCTGATTATGACAGCTGGACCGATTTAGTGAAATCCGCACCCTTTGCCGATCCGGACGTCCTTGATATGTTCTTGTCAGGAGTCCGACCCGGGATCGATTGGCTCAAAGATCATGGCGTGCGTACGCAGGACACGATCTTCCCGCTCGTACCGCCGGTGCCGGCTTTGACTGGAATCTATGGCGGCGGTCTCGCGCTTGTCGATGCGCTTTGCCCCGCCTTTGAAGCGCTCGGCGGTAAAATTGTTTATGAGACGACCGCAACCGACCTGGTCCGGGATGATCAGGGAAAAGTGATTGGTCTGTGCGCCGAGCAAGGCGGCGAGCGTATTGAGATCAGGGCGAATGCAGTCGTTCTCGCTTCGGGAGGCTTCGAGGGAAACAAGGAGATGATGGCGCGCTACCTAGGTCCATCGTCGAAGTTTCTGCGGCCTATTGCCCGGGGCGGGTGGTACAACAAGGGCGAGGGCATCCGAATGGCACTCGATGCGGGGGCGGCAGGGGCTGGCGACTATACCGATTGCCACCGCGAACCTGTCGATCCAAGGTCGAACATGCCCGAAGCGCTCGTCAATGCCTTTCCGCTCGGCATTGTCGTCAATCAGAATGGCGAGCGGTTCATGGACGAAGCGTCCTCGGATCCTTCCTTCTTTCAGGAAGGCCCTTGTATTGCCGTGTCCGAACAGCCGGGCGGCGTCGGCTATTTCATCTACGACTCCCGGATTGACGAAGTGACGGGCTGGCGTGCGGCGATCCGGTCCGATCAGCCCCCAATCGAAGCTGACAAACTTGAAGAACTGGCCGACAAAATCGGCATTCCCGCATCTGCTCTGCTCGAGACCGTCCATGCCTTCAATCTAGGCTGTGTAGATGATCCCCTCGACGCGACCACGTTCGACGGTCGAGCGACCCACGGTGTCAAACCTGCAAAGAGCAATTTCGCGCGACCGCTGACGACTGGCCCGTTTGGCTGTTATCCGATGATTAGCGGAATCGTTTTCACTTACGGCGCACTCAAGGTGAACCGAAACGCTCAGGTCATTGCGAGTAGCGGCAATCCGATACCCGGGCTCTACGCGGCCGGTGAGACGGTCGGACTCATTTATGGCGTCTATGTCGCCGCGACATCGGTCTTGCGAGGACTGGTCTTTGGTCGGGCAGCAGGCGCGCATGCCGCGTCTGTCGCGGCGACGCGCAATGACCATCCCGCACGCATCGCATTTGAAGAAGAGGTGAATTCATGAAGTTGCTGCGTTATGGTGAGCCGGGCAAGGAACGGCCAGCACTGCTCGATGCCGATGGCATCATTCGCGATCTAAGCCATGTCCTTCCCGATCTCGGACCCGACACGCTTGGCAGGTCGACAATGGATCATCTGCGCTCGCTCGATACTGCCACGCTGCCGCCAGTGAGCGCATCGGAGCGCATCGGTCCATGCGTTGCTGGGACGAGAAACATCATCTGCGTCGGCCTGAACTATGCGGACCATGCCGAGGAGGCTGACACGCCGCTTCCCAAGGAGCCCTATCTATTCCTCAAATCAGTGCATTCGATCATCGGCCCGAACGATGTCGTCGAGCTCCCGCGCGGTGCTTTGAAAGGCGATTGGGAAGTGGAACTCGCCATCATCATCGGAACAAAGGCGAAAAGCGTTCCGCTCGAGTCAGCCATCGACCATATCGCAGGCTACTGCATTATCAACGATCTCTCGGAGCGCACCTACCAGTTTGAACAGGGGGGGGACATCGCGAAGGGCAAGAGCTGCGACACGTTCGCACCCATTGGCCCTTGGTTGGTGACGCCCGATGAGATTCCCGATGTTCAGGACCTCGCCATGACCTGCGTCGTGAGCGGCGAAACGATGCAAAGCTCAAGCACCAAGGCAATGGTGCATGGTGCGCTCAAACTGGTTAGCTACATCAGCCATTATATGACCCTGATGCCGGGCGACATCATTGCCTCCGGCACGCCCAGTGGCGTTGGTATGATCCGGGGGCGCTTCTTGCGGGACGGCGACGAGATGATCCTGCGGGTTGATCGTCTCGGCGAGCAGAGGCAGCGGGTGGTCGCTCTCTAGAAAAGCGGCGGCGATCAACCCGGTACGGCGCTGGTAATGGGAATGCGGTGCCCGGTTGATTTCGCCTGCGCTCTTCGGATTGGCCCTCAGAAGCAGGTTGAATCAGTCCTGGCGACCCACCGCACGTTCGTCACCTGTGTGTCTCCCGCATGCTGAAGCCGTCGACGAGCGCAGTCGCGCCACTTTCAAAGCTTTCCTCGAAATCGTTCAAGCTAGGCCCGGCCGCGCAGCGGTAGACGCACGCTACGGTCCTAACGATTATCAGGCTGGCCAAACCGGCAAGATCGTCGCGCCGGACGTCTATATCGCGGTCGGCATTTCTGGAGCGATCCAGCATCTCGCGGGCATGAAAGACACCAAGAATCTTCATCGCCACGAACAGGAAGGAGGAGGAGGAAACTTCGATCTTCCAGGTCGCAGACACTGGCTCGGTCGGCGATCTCTTCGCGATCGCCCTGGAGTTCACCGCAAAACTATAGGTGGGCTCGGCCGCGGCTCCGTGCGGTGACGCAGCCAAGGTTCAGTTCGCTAGCGTCGACTTGGCCGCGCGCCGAACGTCGGTCGGACTGATGTCGAACATCTCGCGAAAAACGCGGCTAAAATGGGCCGCATCGTTGAAGCCCCAGCGAAAAGCGATCTGCGTGATTGAGAGATGCGACATCGCTGTATCCTCGAGATCAGCCCGGCAACGTTCTAGGCGCTGATATCTGATCCAGGACCGGCTGGACCACGGTGTCACTTTGAAGAGACGATGCAGCTGCCGCGTCGTAATTCCACACGCCGCGGCGATATGTGACGGCCCAAGATCGGGATGAGCGAGATGTGCCTCGATAAACGACCGAATGCGGGCGTTGGGAAGATTATCAGCTTCCTGTCGACGCACCGGGCGCTGCCGGGCGACCATTCCGCGTACGATCTCTACAAGCATGTTGCGGGCGCAAATCCCGTCAGCGTCGTCGATCGCGGCTATGTTTCCAAGAAGGGAATCAAGGAGCGGCCTTGCCAAAAGGCCGGCCGACTTGTCGGCTGAGTGAAGTTGCATACGTGGCAAGCGCTCGCCCCCCGGCAGGACTTCTTCGGCGGGCAGATAGGCAAGGATCTGGCTCGTCGGACCATCGATGTTGATCGAGAAGGCATGTCGCGAATCCAGCAATAGCCCATCTCCGGTGCCGAGACAGGCTTCATGGCCGTTCTGACTGACGCGCACACGACCACGCATCTGCATCATCAAGATAACGTGCCGAAGGCCATGCTCGGCAGCTGGACGATCAACGCGCCGTGCGTTGTGGTTCAGCTTTGCGAGATTGATCCCACCGACCATTCCGGCTTCAATCTCGCCCGCGAAATTGTGATCGGGAAATTGGATTGACGGGGCGCGGCCGCAGATACGGCTCAAATGGAAAGACCAAGCCTCCCTTCTCTCTGCCGCTCGGCTCGCCGACGTCGAATATTGTATCATCTCCCGGTCCTCTCATCCTCTGTGTCGAGGCGTTCGGCCGAAATTGAGGCTTCCTCCACTGTTTTGCAATCAACCCGCAGCAATGATAACTATTGCCAGTGGTGATAGTGAGTGGAAGGAAAATTGATATGGCCAAACTTAGCTTTGCTAAGACGGGCGGCTCACCACTTGGGCTGGAAGAGGTTCTTTCCCCAGATTGAGCGTCGAAAGTGCGATATCGGACACCAAAGATTGAGCATCGATTTAAACCTTCTCCGCACATTAGTCGCTCTGGTGGAAACCAGAAGCGTGACCCGCGCCGCGGAAAAACTTGGGTTGAGCCAACCCGGATTGAGTTCTGCGCTGAGCCGGTTGCGAGAGCAGCTTAAGGATCCGCTTTTTCTGCGGACATCCGCCGGCATGTTGCCCACGCCTTGTGCCGAGAAGATTTATGGCCTCGCCAGCGCCTTTCTCAAGGAATTCGACGAGAACGTTGAAGCAGGTCAGTTCGACGCGCCCTCCTTTGCAGGCGAATTTCGTCTGGCGATGGGGGACGCGGGCGAGCCGGATATACTGCCGCCACTCATGAACGAGCTGGAGATAAGTGCACCAAAAGCGTCAGTCCGCTCGCTTACACCCACTGCAGACGAAATGCCTCGGGTCCTCGAGAGCGGCGAGGCAGAGATTGCAATTGGCTATTATCCTGAACTGGATGGCACCGGCTTTCTTCGCCAGTCTTTGTTCAAGAGGAGCTTCGTTTGCATGGTTCGCCGTGATCATCCGTTGCGATCGGAACGACTGAGCTGGGAGGATTTTGCCGCGTGCGGACATGTCGGCGTGACTGCGCCTGCCAGAAGCCTTCGCTTGCTGGACGCATTTCTGAAAGATCAGGGCATCGATCGCAGGGTCGCCCTATTGACGTCGCACTTCATGAGCTTGCCGCCGATCGTCGCGCAAACCAATTTGTTGGCGATCGTGCCGTTCGCCATGGGCGTCCAGATCAACAATGTCGAGCGTCTGCGTCTGATCCAATTACCCTTCGATGCCCCAGAGTTCACGGTGTCGCAACACTGGCATCGCAGATTCAATGAGCAGCCGCGCCATCGATGGCTCAGGGGCCTGCTTCATCGCTTGTTCTACGAGCGTTCGGGAGGAGCCAGCTCCACCCCTTCTGTCCTTCGGCGACAAGATTAGTTGGCTTTTGGCAACAAGCATTGATCCAGAAAGGCGCTACCCAATTCGGCGGCGCAGCGCGCATTCGTCCAATCGAATTCGGAGATCCTATGAGTGACTTTTTTGAAGCGGGCATGGCTGTCCGCAGAGAGATGTGGGGTGAGGAACTTGCCGAGCGAGCAATCGCGAACGCGTCGGATTTCGCGAAGCCGTGGCAGGAATTCATGACACGCTACTGCTTTGGCGAGACTTGGAACCGTCCTGGGCTGAACCGTCGGGATCGCAGCCTCATCACCCTGGCAATGCTGATCGCCCAAAGCAAGGAGGTTGAGACGACGATGCACGTGAAGGGCGGCGTAGCGAACGGTCTCACGCAAGAGGAAATTCTCGAGCTGATCTTGCATGCGATGATTTATTGCGGCGTGCCAGCTTCCTTCACCGGCCTTCGTGCCGCAGAAATCGCATTTACCGACCTTGCGAAGGCGACGTCCTGAACCGGGAACAGGGCAGGCAAAACCCGGTGCTTCATCGAGCCGGCCGCGATTTTTCGATACGATCGAGTGTCAGGCCGGCTGATTGATTTTGCGCGACAGATTGTCTTGTGCGTCAGCGACCTCGTCGCGGCGTACAAGCCTATCGTTGTTGTGGGCCAAGTTGACCGCGAATATGCTTGTCTCGCTTCGAGAACAGAGGCGAGGAAGATGGGATGCAGGAAAATCTTGCACTGTCCGCATCGGCCGCGGGGTCTGATAGCGAGTGGCTGGGTCAACTACACGCCTTGTGCTCCCACAATCCCATGATGTCCTATTCGGGCGAGCGCCTCAGAGGGGACATCGCGGTGACCAGCTTGGGAGGTATTCCGCTGGCGCATGTGAGGCACAATGCGATTGCGATGACCAGACCTGCTCCTTCCTCGCACGAAGATCGGTCCCGATATGTCATTCTGGCCATGGAACTGGCCGGCAGCAGTGAATTTTGTCAGGCGGGTGTTGTTGCACGCATCGATCCTGGCGAGGCGGTTCTTCTGGACTCTTCTTTAGCTTTTTCAGCCTCTTTCGACGGAAATTGCCAGCAAGTCCTGGCGTATCTCCCCGCGGAGGAGCTTCTTTTCGACACCAATACAGCGAAGCTGCCGCGCCTTCGCACGCACGGTCGAGCCGAACCCATCGGCTCGATGGTGGCGCCGGTCCTTATGTCCATCCTGCGCGGGGGTGGGGACATGACCAACGGTGAGACCCTGTCTGCTCGGCGTATCTTGATCGAGATCGCACGCGGTTTAGTGGGCCGTCAAAGGCCTGTGATCGAAGATGCCCGCCCGGTGGTGTCAGACGCACGTGTCCGCAACTTCATCGATCTGCATCTTTCCGATCCCGAACTGACACCCCGACGGATCGCGGCGGAGTGCAGGATATCGCTACGCCGGCTCCATCGGATTTTTGCCGGGACGTCCTGGTCAGTCTGTAGTTGGTTGCGCCACTCTCGACTGGAAAGATGCCGGCAAGATCTTCTCGATCCGGCACTGCGGCATCTCAATCTCACACAGATTGCATTCCGCTGGGGTTTTAACGATGCTGCCCATTTTAGCCGATCTTATCGGGAGGCGTATGATGAAACACCTACGGACACGCGTCGCGGACTGTTGGAACGGCCCACGCATTAGGCTCAGGGAGCGTTGATTAGAGCCAAAAGATGACGGTAGCGGCGACGTCGATGGCCGAGAGAAGGTGGTGCCACCTCAATTCTTGCGCCGCGGTCTCCCCTGGCCATCCTGGCCATGGTCTCCAGCATCGCGTCGAACACCCCGGTTTCACCCAGCGCCGGTAGCACCGGGACAAGCTATTCCACTTTCCATACTCATCGGGCAGATGGCGCCGTTGCGATCCTGTCCGCGCGATCCACAGCATCCCTTCAAAATAGGGGCGATTCTCGCTCGCAGGTTGGCAACCGCGCCCTCGCTCCGATGGCAAGCGGCCCGATCAGAACCCATTCCTCATCCGAAACACCGATCCGCTCGCCCAAGTCTGCCTCCCAAAAAACAGGCTTGAATCAATCCGGTGTCATCCAATCAAGCTTCGTCACGACGCCTAGATAGTGGCATCACAGCACTGCGACCACTCAGGCTCCATCGACGGCTAGAGAGCAAAAAATACTTCAACGCGCGAGAACCGGACGTTTCTTTGCCGGTATGGCTGCACCGTAGGTTGCGCCTCTAAAGTGCGATGATGACCGACTTGAGCTCGGTATAGGCCTCGACACCCGCCCGGCCCTGCTCGCGGCCCAGGCCACTCTCCTTGTAGCCACCGAAGGGCAGCGCCGGGTCGATCATCGAGTGGCAATTGCCCCACACGGTGCCGGCCTTGAGCTTGGCGGCAAGCTTGTGCATCGCGGCGAGATTGTTGGTCCAGATGCCGGCGGCCAGGCCGAAGCTGGTGTCGTTGGCCTGGCGGGCGACCTCATCCAGATCGTCGAAGCGCTGGGCGACGACCACCGGGCCGAAAATCTCCTCGCGCACCACGCGCATGTCCGGCTTCACGTCCACGAGCACGGTGGGGTTCACATAATAGCCGCCGTCCGAGCTGGGCGTATCGCCGCCGATCATGACGCTGGCGCCGGCCTTCCTGCCGTCCTCGATATAGCCCATCACGCGGTTGAACTGCTCATCGGAGACCAGCGGCCCCATATGGCCGGCCGGATCGAGGCTGGCACGCGGCTGCCAGAAGGCGGAGGCTTCCGAGAATTTCTCCAGCACATCCTCGAACACGCTCTTGTGGACATAGAGCCGCGAGCCGGCGACGCAGACCTGCCCGCTGTTGAAGAAGATGCCCTGCGCCGTGCCCGGCCCCGCCACCGCCGGATCGACATCGGGCAGCACGATGACCGGCGACTTGCCGCCCAGCTCCAGCGTCACGCGCTTGAGGCTGTCGGTCGCGGTGCGGTTGATGATCTTGCCGACCTCGGTCGATCCGGTGAACGCCACCTTGTCGACATCGGGATGGCGCACCAGCCGGTCGCCGGCGGTGTGGCCATTGCCGGTGATGATGTTGACCACGCCCGCCGGAATGCCTGCCTGCGCGATGAAGTCGGCGAGGCGCAGCGCGGTGAGCGAGGTCTGCTCGGCGGGCTTGAGGATCACCGTGCAGCCGGCCGCCAGCGCCGGCGCGATCTTGAGCACGGCCATGAGCAGCGGGAAATTCCACGGCACGATCTGCGCGGCGACGCCGATCGGCTCGCGGCGCACATAGCTGTGGAAAGCGCCGCGCGGCGTGGCGCTCGGCTCGATCATCTCGCCGCCCAGCTTGCTCGCCCAGCCGGCCATATAGTGGATCATGCCGATGGCGCCGGGCACGTCGATGGCGCCGGCCATGCTCTTGGGCTTGCCATTGTCGATCGCCTCCAGCTCGGCCAGCTCGTCGGCATGGGCGGCGAGAATGTCGGCCAGCTTGTGCATGATGCCCTCGCGCACCATCGGTGGCAGGTCGGACCAGCGGCCATCGTCGAACGCGCGGCGCGCGGCGGCGACGGCCTTGTCGACATCGGCATCCGTCGCGTCGGCGAACCGGCTGACTTCCTTGCCCGAGGAAGGATCGATCACGGCGATGGTCTCGCCGCCCGTCGAGTCGACCCACGCACCGTCGATGAACAGCGCGGGCTTGCGCGCCAGTGCCTTCCTGGCGGCGTCCGAATAGGGGAATTGCTCGAGCTTCACGTTGGTCATTCGGTTCATCACTCTCAACTCCTGTGCCGACCGTCGGGCGTCTGTTTGCAGAGGTTCGCTTGAAGGCCTTTTAACGACAACTGCACGGATCGTGCCTCAAAGTATTGGCTGGGAGCGACAAGCTTTTGTGTCTGCGGATGCGGCATTCACTCTGGCAGGTTTTCGTGTCCACCACTAGGCGTCGTGGATTGTGGATTCACATTTGAAGTGCAACGGGTTGAAGGTTTCGGCTGGGGTTTTGAAGCCGAGGCATTTTCTGGGCGTGTTGTTGTAATTTGCGATGATGGCGTCGAGGGTTTTGCGAGGCAAGGCGTGGATGTTTGTTTTGCGTGGCAGGTTGCGGCGCAAGCGTCCGATGGCGTTTTCGACGCCGCCTTTTTGCCAGGGGGCGCGGGGATCGCAGAAGTAGACGTTGAGGCCGAGTTGGCTGGCGATGTGCTGGTGGCGGTTGAATTCGGTGCCATTGTCGAAGGTGATGGACCGTCGCAGCGGGGCAGGCATGGGCTGGAGCATCTGAACGAGGGTTGCAGCGACGGGATCGGCTTTCAGGCTGCTTTGCTGCACGGCGAGGGTGAGGCGTGAGTGTCGTTCGTGAGCGACGAGAATGGCCTGTCCGGGAGAAGAGAAGAGCATGGCATCAGCTTCCCAGTGACCGGCCTGCTTCCTGCTTGCGATGCTGATGTGACGGTCGTGGATGGAGGGGCGGTCAGTGTAGCGCGGCCAGCCGCCCTTGGTCCTCCAGCCGCGCTTGTATTTGGCGCGCGGCAGGTAGAAGCGCCAGCGTCGGTCGTTGGTCCGCTTGAGCTGTGCGTAGACGAAGCGATAGATCGTCTCATGGCTGATGATCTTGTGCCCGGCTTCATGAAGCCGGGCAATCGAACATCGTTCCTCGAGCGATAACTGGTGATAACTGGACATGGCAGCACCTGTCTGAGGTGTTGCACTTCGTTTGTGAACTCAGAGATGAAGCTTGACTGGAGAATACCAGATTGATTCAAGGCTGTTTTTTGGGAGGCAGACTTGGGTGACCGGATCGGTGTTTCGGATGAGGAATGGCCCTGATCGAACCGCTTTGCCATCGGAGCGAGGGCGCACAGGATCGCTTGTCCAGCTTTCCGGCAGGTACAGTCGAAAGCTCAGCATGACTGGCACTTCTCCCGAAGCGGGCGTCACCGAGACCAGCGTCTGGCAGTTCGCGTTCTTACCCAGCGCCGTGGCATATTGGGATGCAACCCCGACCGATCCTTACCCTTCTTCGGCAACGCGGTGTCATCGATGATCAACCAGGCCTTGTCACCGCCGACCAACTCGGCAGCCTGCCGCCACAAATTCGTTTTCAGCGGCGCGCTATCCCGGATGCCTGCGCCGATAAAATGGTGCAGCCGGTCATAGCTGCTGCGCGAGCAGCCATGGGCTGGATGCTCTTGCGATCACCATCACCAGCGCCCGCTTCTGGTCGTCAGACCATACCCGCCGCCGCTCAACACCCGAAATTATCGTCACCTGACCCATCGCACCGTCTCTAGTACCGGTGCAAACACCAGTGCTTGCACCGGTGCCATCTCCGAATATCAGCCGATCACCGCAAGGCGGCCCTCACCGGAGGCGTACACTTCGTCAGCCTCACCTCAGTATTGCTCAGGCTGCCCTTGGACCACGAAGCTGGGTTAGCCCCGACTCGCTGTGACGTTTCAAAAGAACATTCGCGGCGCATCGCGTGAGGAGGCCTTGCTCCTCAGATTTTTGCAGCTCTCAATGCGGTATTAAATAGCGCCGTCAAATGTCTGCGCCAGGCAGTCTTCTCCACTTTTGACATCGATACTGGGCTCAGGACATTGCAGACGATCTCGCTGCCAAGGAGCACTACCAATGCGAGCGCAGCCCGCAACGGTGCATCGGGAGCGTTGAGCCGGGACGCGATGGGTATAAGGATCAGCTTGCTGATTGCCTCGTAAACGATCGCCGAGGCTTCGGGCGAAGTGGCGGAATGCAGGATGATCAGCAACCGGTCGAGTTGTTCATCAGCATGCTCCGTATCCCAATCGGCATCCAATATCACCGATACCAAATGACTGGCGAGATCGCTGGTGGCGACCCCATCGAAAATCGATCCAGAGCCCTCGCGTTGTAAGGCCTCGCGAAATAGCTCTTTCTTGCTGCCGAAATAGCGAGAGATAAGAGCGGGATCGACCGAGGCGTCCCGCGCGATTTTTCGGACGCCAACCCTATCATAGTTTTCGCGGGCAAAATGTCGCCGTGCAGCCTTCAGTATGGCCTGACGCGTGGCCGCGGCATTGCGGGCCCTGAGCGTGTTGGGGATGGGCTCGATCATAAAACGAATCTAACGCAGCCTCGTGTTCAGTCACTTAGCAATGTTAATTTTTTGCTCATCGATCGCGTTTTGCCTGAGGGGACCGTACCTACGGAATCTGGAATCGAGGAAGGAAAGTTGTGGGATGGTCGCATGGAGGCTTTGTATTCGCCATTATGACTGGTCCGCCCTATTCGTCCCCTGCGGCCTGCCAATGTGCAGAATGATAAAGACGGCCAATGGAACTTGTTCGCCTATTGATTTTCAATCGCCGTCCGATCGGGCCACCGGAGACTCGCAAAATCATACACCTGGCGGCCCAACAGGGCAAGTTGACTTGATACAACAGGGTCAATGCATTCGCCTTCGGCGAAGATTCCTCCAGAAGTATTGATTGCAGCACCAAAAGGAGTAGGCCAGCCTCGCAAGGCATGCACGATTGATCGTAGAGCCGCGAGGGTACTGCCAGTTGCTTGCCAGCCATAGGCAGTGGCTATGAGACCGACCGGGATACCGTCAAGGTAAGCACGCGTATCGTTCGCTGTTTCCTCTATATAATCGATCGCGTTCTTTACCAAGCCGGAGATTGAACCATGATAGCCGGGACTTGCTAGAATTACGCCGCTGGCACTGCGGATTGCAGATACAAGTTCCTGCGCCTCCACGCAGTCCCGAAAGGCGGGGGAGAGGTAATGGGGTAGGGCGGTCAATTTCTCACCACCAAAGAGGCGGGTGCGTGCGCCCGCTTGCTCGACTGCTCATGCGAGCTTGCGAGGAGCATGAGGCGGCATCATAAGCGCTTGAAGAGCAAGTGGAGTTAGTTACCAATAAGGTAGGTATCTAACACGGCTACCGAGGACACTTAGCTTGGCGGAGTCAATCCGGCGCACGGGCTGCCGACCGCCGCTTCGCATAACAGGAGCCATTGCTTTATCAAAGATCTCGCCCCGAGGCCGAGTTAGCCCGGGGCGAGGAATAAAGCTGCCGCGCCAATCGTCAGACGCGGAAAAGTGTCAAATCCGCTACTGTTTTGGCGGGTCCATGAATACGACCTGGATCTGGATCTTGCCGTTGCGAATGACGAATACATCCTTGCCGCTTATCGCGTTGGGTGTTCCTGCTCCCAGTGTCCAGGGCGCGGAGACCACCGAACCTTCTGCAGGCAGGATCTTGCTATCGAGGGGTGGTCCATCAATGCGGGGTGACCAGAAGTTCCTGATTGCGGCCTTGCCCTGTAGGACTCCGTCGGCTGTCACAAACAGCGCGTCGTCGGCATAGTCGCTCACGACATTATCGAGGCTTTTCGTGGCGAATGCCGCCATATGGTGTGTCGCGACCTGCTCGGGGGTCCGGTCGGCCGCACATGCAGCCGCCGGAAGAGAGAGCGCAAGGCCCATGCTGGCGATAAATTTCGATCTATTCAACACGCGTATCTCCTTTGTGTGACAGGTGGGCTCAGTCGGGAACAAGCAGCGTATGGATACCGTCCAGGCCGACGAACCGTATCGACGCCGCGGAATCATAGGACTGCGGCGTCAGAATTTTAGCTTTGAGCGATGTGAGGCCACTCAAGACATTGCGCCGGTCGAATGGAGCGGTTTTGACCCCTTGATAGTCAATTCCAGGCTGCTCCTGCCCGGAAACTTTGCGCAGGCCCAAACCAACGGTGCCATCGCTCAGCCATGCAATCCCGTCACGCCGTTCGGTTTCATTGATCCCGAACATCTTCTTCCAAAAGCCAACCGATCTATCAACATCCGTCACGCGCAACATGACGTGGTGGAAACCGTGGGTAGTGACGAGCGGCGGTCCTTCGTAGAGGACCGGCATTTCGGAGACGGCGCCTGCCGAGAGGCTCTCGCCGCCTTCACCCCCTGCAACCTGGATAGGGATATTGTCAGCGTCGAGGAAAACACCCGAAGCGATGTAGGGAAGCTTTTCCTCCTTGAGACGCGCCCGCCATGCGGCATCATCATATGGTACTGCTTCCACGCAGATATGATCGATCAAAGGAACGGTTTGCCCTTGCGATCCTAGCGTGCCTAGCTTGCCAATCGCCACACTGCCTGGATTGAGCTGGATGAAGTACCGTAAGAACGGTTCCTTCTCGCCCTGTACGTTGCTGCCGCCGAACAGTTTGCTGTAAAAAGTGGCGGATTCGAGCACGTCCGGGACGGAAATCCCCGTATGGTGCAGCAGCGCCGTGAGCCTGAGCGGAAGTGTGAGCGGAGCGGCGTCCCCTGCGAGCGCTTGCGCGCGCGCCACGTTGGCGAGAAACGGTGCCGCTGCTACCCCAAGTCCACATATTGCGAGTTGGTTGAGGAGCGAGCGCCGCGACATCGCCGTCATGGTTTCGTGCACGTCGCTTGAAACAATGTTCTCCACTTACACTCTCCTATCGTTATGCTGAGCGGTCACCGTTCCGGGCAGCACTGTGTCGCCCATGGCACCGACTTATATATGAAGGGACGACTTCCATATCTTCCGGCATAGCCGTTGCCGCGCAGCTACCTCTCTCCTGAACATGGTGCGGAAAATTGGGGAGCCAGTTTTCGCGCGAACGATATAATAACAATGGCTGTTCGACTCCGGACTACCGAGGATTGCTCGAGCACCCACGAGCAACCAGCACACTGGCATACGCAATGGTCCAAGAAGCCTATTTGATGACCAGCGTCTTGCGTTTCTGCGACGGCGACTTGCGGCTTAGCGACAGCCAGGAGTGTTCGCCCGTTTGCGTGGCTGCTGCAACGCGCCCCGCACCTGTGATCTGCGTTCGCCTGAAGCGCTCAAGAATTATGATGGTTCGATGGCATCAAGCCACCACATTTGCTGCGCTATCGATAATATGTCTCCATTGAAGTGCGGGCTTTTTCGGGAAAATCTTCTCGGCCCTCGGGCCATCATCAGACTGCTTGAAAACAGGCAGGATCTGCTGCCCGCTGAGCCTCATTCACGAACGCCCGACCGACAGAGGTGTCGCGGAAAGACAAACATAGGGCAGGGTCGTGCAATGTTTTGCGAGGCTTCCTGATATATTCGGCGATAATCTACGCGGTAAGGTGCTGTGATTGAACGACCGTGCGCGACCCCCGCGATAGCGGGATATGGAGGCCATCGTCAGTCGGATCGAGCAACAGTAGCCAATCTTCCCTTGATCAGGCGGCCGCAGGCATAGGGCGTTTGCGGCCAAATGAGTGGAGAATGATCGTTGGAGCAGAAGCGGGGAGAAGCAGCGAAGCCGGGCGTTCACGGTCAATCGACGGTAATGGGCTCGTCAATATTTCCGCAAGAGGGCGAACCCGCATCCATTGAGCCTGGCCCCAAGCCGTGGATCATGGGCATCTCTCCCTATGTCCCGGGAAAGGGGGCTGACGACGATGGGAGAAGGCTGGTCAAGCTTTCATCGAACGAGAATGCGCTGGGCACAAGTGACAAGGTGCGCTCCGCTGTCGTCGCCGCCGCCGCCGATCTCGCAACTTATCCGGACGCGGGGGCCTGCGCCTTACGAGAGGCCATAGCGAGGGTCTATGACCTGGACCCCGCGCGCGTGATTTACGGCACCGGCTCGGACGAGTTGTTGCGCCTCGCGGCAAGCGCCTATGCGGGCCCCGGTGACGAGGTGCTGTACGTCCGCCACGGTTTCTCCGTCTTCGATATCGCGGCGCGCAGAGCTGGCGCGACGCCTGTCGTGGCGCCAGACCAGGACTATGGAGCCGATGTCGATGCACTTCTGGCATCTGTGACTGACCGGACGCGTGTCGTGTACATTGCCAACCCGAACAATCCCACCGGCACTCTGGCATCTCGTAAAGAGATCTGGCGCCTCCATGCCGCGTTGCCGCGCGATGTTCTCCTCGTGCTGGATCATGCATATACCGAATATCTGGAGCCCGGGGAGGACGACCTCGGACTGGAACTCGCAAAGAAGACCGCCAATGTTCTCGTGACGCGCACATTCTCGAAGATTTTCGGGCTGGCGGCGGAGCGCATCGGTTGGGGCTATGCCAGCGCCAATGTGATCGGCGCGATGCATCGCATCCGTGCGCCCTTCAACGTTACGACCGCCGGCCTCCATGCAGCGCAAGTCGCATTGGCTGACGGGGACTGGGTCGAGCGCAGCCGCAGGCACAATCGTCAGTGGCGGGATTGGTTCGCCGACGAGATCGGCCAGCTCGACGCTGACGGCATCCGCGTCGTGCCGAGCTTTGCCAACTTTGTGCTGCTGATCTTTCGCGGCGCGCTGTCCGCGGAGGCGGCATATCGGGGTTTGATGGAGGCGGGCTATGCTACGCGCTGGCTGGCGCCCCAGGATATTCCGGATGGCTTGCGCATAACCATAGGGACCGAGGCGCAGATGCGTTCGGTGGCTGAGATCCTGCATCGGATGGCGGGCAAGTTTCGCTCGAACACCGCCGGCGCGGCCGAACGGAATCATTGAAAAGGGTGAACGCCTTCGAATCCCCTGGACAGCAGTCCGCGCTCACAGCCGGCCTCAAGGTTGCGGACCGGGCAATATGCGGCGCGGCGCGGCAAGGGGTTGCATCGTGCAGATAAGGAGAAAAATGGAATGACGATCACCATCTCTGGAGAGGGGCTGAGCATCGCCGACATTCGCGCCGTAGCGAACGGGGCGAAGGTGGAATTGACCCGCGACGCCGAAATCCTGCGCCGCTTCAACGGCTCCCGCGAGGTCATCAGGCGCGGCGTCGAACAGGGCGAGCAGATTTACGGCGTGACGACGCTGTTCGGTGGCATGGCAGACCAATATGTGGGTCCCGACTTGCTTGTCGACGTTCAGCGTCTGGCTTTGTGGCAACATAAGAGCACGACCGGGCCGCGTCTGCCTGTCGGCGATGTGCGAGCGGCGATGCTGTTGCGCGCCAATTCGCTCATGAAGGGCTATTCGGGCGTGCGCCTCGAAATCGTCGAGCGCTTCGTCACCTTCCTCAACGCCGGTGCGCACCCACATGTATATCAGCGCGGCTCGATTGGCGCGTCAGGCGATCTCGTGCCGTTTTCTTATATCGGCGCGTCCATCATGGGGCTCGATCCCGCGTTCATGGTTGATCTGGATGGTGAAACGCTGGATTCACATGCCGCGCTCGCGCGCATGGGGCTGGAGCCTTTGCCGCTTCAGCCCAAAGAAGGGTTGGCACTCAACAATGGCACGGGTGCATGCACCGGGGTGGCGGCCAATGCCGTTGGCCGCGCATTCGATCTTACCGCCCTGGCGTTGGGCATTCATGCGCTCTACGCGCAAGCCTTGCTGGCGACCGATCAGAGCTTCGCGCCCTTCATCCATGCGGTGAAGCCCCATGCCGGCCAAATCTGGACAGCGGAGCAGATGGCGCGGCTGATCGACGGATCTAACGTCATCCGCAGTGAGGCCGCTGGCGATCGTGGCCACCGCATGGGCAAGCTGATCCAGGATCGCTACTCGCTGCGCTGCCTGCCGCAATATATCGGGCCGATCATCGATGGTCTGGTCACGGCCGCCCGGGAGATCGAAGTCGAATCCAACTGCGCCAATGATAATCCGCTGATTGATCCGGAGAGCGGGGAGATATTCCATACCGGAAACTTCCTGGCCCAATATACCGGCATTGCGATGGACCAGCTGCGCTATTTTATCGGCCTTCTGGCCAAGCATGTCGATACGCAAATCGCATTGCTGATGACGCCGGAATTCAGCTACGGCCTCAATCCATCTCTTGTAGGGAATATGGACGCAGGCATAAATGTCGGCCTTAAGTCGCTCCAGTTGGGCGGTAACTCAATGATGCCGCTCATCAGCTTCTATGGACAGTCGATCGTCGATCGCTTCCCGACCCATGCCGAGCAGTTCAATCAGAACATCAACAGCCAGGCCATGAACTCCGCCAACCTCGCGCGCGAGACAATCGACGTTCTCGAGCATTATCTGGCGCTCGCATTGCTCTGCGGCGTGCAGGCCGTAGAACTGCGCGCGAAGCAGACCTGCGACAGCTATGATGCGAGGGATATTCTCTCTCCGGCCACGGCGAGCCTCTATGAGGCGGCGCGCATCGCGGCCTTTGGACCACCCACAGCCGAGCGGCCCCTCCACTGGAATGATCTTGACGAATTCATCCAGCCGAAAGTCGAGGGTTTGCTGGACGATATCAAGGCCGGCGGCGCGGTGATGGCAGCCATGGCCGGACTGCGCGGTTCGCTGGAGAGCTTTAAGGCAAGGCCGGCCTGAGAGTTCCGGTATGAGATGCAGCCGAACTCTGGTCAACTATTCGGCCGGAGGGTATGGCCATAACTGCTGGCAAGGGACCGGCGTCGATCCATCGCGCCGGTCCCTTGCGGGACGTCAGTTGCCTTTCAGTCGCCCCAATGATGAACCGATCCAGTGAAAGATAAGGCTCCATCCATGCTGGCCGCCTGCACCAGCATGGATTCTGAATCAGAAAGCCGCGCGGTGGGGCATCCCCATCGCTTCAAAATCGTCCACACGCCGCCGCTCCAGCGAACAGAACATGCTCAGGAGATTTCGTGCGCATCGGCTACCCAGTTCAGGACTTGGATCTGTGGTGGCCCTGCTAGCAAGTCGGCCGGGCCGTCCTTTCGAGCGTGAAGATTGCGCATATGCGCTTGCAGCGCGGCATCGTCCGCATATAGTTCCAGCACATAATAAGTGTTTGGGTTCTGCGGATCGCGGTTTAACCAATAGCGTAACGTCCCAGGTTCATTGTCCTTGACGACCTTGGCCCAGGCCTTGAAATCTTCTTCGAACAGCTTTTCCTTGCCCGGTGTGACCTGCAATGTCGCGATAACAGTCTGCATCATCTCTTTGTCTCCTTGGTTGGATTGCATAGAATACGATCAAAGGAAGTTGTTCGGCCAGATCATCGTGCGCCACATATGCGCGACGGGGGAGCGATCGAAGCCCAGGCCTTCCTCGGGCTCACGGAAATGCCGTCCGATGATGTCGGTGAAGATTTCCGGATCGAACGCCGGGGTGTCATCGAAGAAATAGGTGTCGTAGAGCGTCACCAGCCGCGAACTCATATACCATTTATGATTACGGGCATATTCGGCGTCCCGGCGGATATATTCCGGCGGTTGATAGTCCGGCCCGAAGAAGCGCTTGTAGGATTCCGGATAGTCATACCCGACCGATTCATCGGCAAAATAACGTAGCGGCTGATGATATTGCACCGCCCATGCAATCTCTTCATCGACATAGGGCGCGATCATCTGGGCCCCCCAATAGCCATGGTCGGAGCGGACGAAGCAGCCGTTGGATATGTCGTGGAGAAGGCAGGCGAGCACGATCTTCTCCTCCATTCCCTGTTCAAGCGCACGCTTCGCGCTCACCGTGAGATGGCGCACAGCTAGATCGTTGAAACGATATCGGAAGAAATCGACGAGCTTCGGCTTGTCGGGCATGCGCGGCAGGGCGGGATTGTCACCCATCATGAAGACATGATCCGCATCCATGCGCGAGAGCAGTGGGGGTTCAGGATCAGGGGCGCCCGTGCCGATATGCCCAACAGGCGCTGGAATGATCATGCGCTCCCGGCCCGCTTGCGGTCAGGTTTCCTCATCGTTCATCGACATTTCCTTTCGCGTAGCGGCGTGCGATCGAAGCGCATACCATGAGTTGCAACTGGTGAAAGATCATGAGTGGAAGCAATATAAGGCCCAGATCCGGCCCGGCGAACAACACCCGCGCCATGGGAACCCCCTGAATCAGGGATTTCTTGGTGCCGCAGAAAACAATCGCGATCTCGTCGTCCCGGCCGAACTTCAGCAATCGCGCCATGCCGTGTGTGAACAGCAGCGCGCAGATGAGAATGAAGATGCACAGGGCGCATAAGATGCCGAGCACGGGCAATGGCAACCTGCTCCACACGCCCTGAAGGACCGCCCCGGAAAACGCGCTGTAGACGGCGATCACGATCGTGCCGCGATCGGTGATCCCGATCAGGGACTTGTGGCGTTGGACCCACGCACCAATCCACGGCCGCAGCAGATGTCCCGCTATGAAGGGGGCGAGTATCTCCAGCATGATGAAGCCGACACCGGATATCTCCACCTGCCCGCCGCTGGCGCCGGCCAGCAGGCCGACCAGTGGCGGTGTCAGGAGTACGCCCAGCACCTGCGATGCCGAGGCGGAGGCAATCGCGGCCGGAACATTGCCACGAGCGATCGACACGAAAGCGATCGAGGACTGCACCGTGGAAGGGAGGGCGGCGAGATAGAGTATTCCCGTCCATAGCGCGACCGGCAGCAGGCCGGGCAGCGCGCTTGCCAGCCCCAGGCACAGGACGGGGAACATGAGGAAGGTCGATCCCAGTATCACGAGATGGAGCCGCCAGTGGCGTAGACCCGTCAGCACCGCATCGCGGGATAATTTTGCGCCATGAAAGAAGAACAGGAGAATGATCGTCGCCGTGGACAGCCAGCCGACGATCACGGCGCCCTCGCCATGTACCGGCAGCACTGTCGCAAGAAATAGCGTGACAACAAGCGCGATCATGAAAGGATCGGGGATCAGGCGACGAAGCATGAAGCGCTACTTTCGAAGTATAGGCGCTACGCGAAAGAAAAGTGCCGGACGCCAGAACGACATATGGTTTGCCAGACCCTTGTTCATGTATCGAGAGCGCTCCGCTTGTTGCTGAGCGCCAAAAGTTTGCACATGAGCGACATCGGCATCCACCTTGCTTGCCGCCTTGGAGCAGTTCCATTACTGCTGTGGCAGAGCAAAGCTGGTCGTCTGACCGACGCGAAGGGCCTGATCCCACCAGGACATGGTCAATCACGAGAATGATCTGCGCTTGGGAAGGCCGAAAAAGATGTTCTTCTCGACCAGTGGCCTGGAAAAAGGTGTACGCCGTGATGCTTGGCTTTCCGCGATACATGGCCAGTGCGGTGAGTTCGCCTTTGAATTCGATTCCCGTGAATTCGAAGCCAGTCTGGACGTCCGCGACGTCGGTCGCTTTCGATGTGCCAGAATCATGCAAACTTCAAAGCAGGCGACGCGTCTCCTCAAGCAGGTAGATACCAAGGAACTGGATTGTTACTTCGTCATCCTGCAACTCGCTGGTAAAAGCGAGGTTCATCAATTCGGTCGTGACGCGGAGATAGCCACTGGCGACATCGCCATATTGGACGGCAACGCGCCGCTGTCGATGCGATATGGCGGGCGCAATAGCCAATTGTCGCTCCATATACCGAAGGCTGAACTGAACGTCCGGTCGATCGATTGGACTGACGTCACCGCAACGAAATTACCGCATAGTTGGAGCGCGCTCGTCAGCCCTTTCATGGTGTCAGCGTTCCAGGCCGGGAATGGCTTTTCGGAAACTCAGAAGCGGACGATCAGCGAGGCGCTTGTCAGTTTGTTATCCAACGGTTGGAGTGACCCCTTCAGGGTAGCGGGCCACCAACCTGTTGATAGCCGGCGCGCGGAACTGCTGGCTCTGCTTCAGAATTATATCCTTGGGCATCTTGATGATGAGACTCTTAGCCCCTGGAAGATAGCGAAGGAGCATGGACTGTCCGAGCGGCAAATCCATCGGGTGTTCCAGTCGTCTGGCCACACACTTGGCAGCTGGATACGGCGAAGTCGGCTTGATAAGTGCGCCATGGATCTGCGCGATCGCACAAAGTTGAATGAGACGATCACCGAAATCGCATTTCGATGGGGCTTCAGCGATTCCGCCCATTTCAGCCGTGCGTTTCGTGCCGAGTTCGGCGAATCTCCTCGGGCCTACAGAGCCGCAGCGTTACAGCGCTAGGTTGAACTTTGCTCAATAATCCAGAGCTTATCGCCACAGCCGGAGATCGTCGATGCTTCGTGAAAAGCGAAGCGTACAGGCGATCGAACGGCTATGCGATGTCGAGCGGGCGTGTCTTTCGAAACGCTCAGCGTGATTTCGACCGGGTCATATTTGGCGTTGCTGCGCAAATCAGTGACGCTCTGGCGCAAGTATCTCATCGAACTGCTTGCCATGCTGTTTCAAGGCGTTTCCAATGATGCTGGCCGGTAGAGCAGCAGATGATATGGTCAATGGAGCAGAGGATGAATGAACGGAAGTCTCAATCGGTCCGTCGGAAATCTGCAATAGCAGTGATCTTGCTATGCAGCGCCGTTGTCGTTGCCTGTCAAACGCCCAAGGACGTCGGGGACGGCCGGAACGATTGGCCCGCTTACGGTCGCGACGCTGGGGAGCAGCGTTTCAGCCCACTCGCGAAACTGACGACCGCCAACGTCGCGAACCTCGGCCTGGCATGGTCCTATGACTTCCGCGTTGGCCGCGGGGTCGAAGGCACACCGTTGATGGTCGATGGCGTGCTCTACGTCACCTCGGCTTGGAGCATTGTCTATGCAGTCGATGCCCGCACCGGCAAAGAGCTATGGGTATTCGATCCCGAAGCGGATCGCATTCAAGGTGCCAAATCATGCTGCGATGTGGTGAGCCGCGGCCTTGCATATGACAAGGGCAAGATTTTCGTCGCGTCGATCGATGGCCGGCTCATTGCGCTGGATGCCAAGACCGGCGCCAAGTTGTGGGACGTTGCGACCATCGACAAGGAAACGCCGTTGGTCATCACCGGCGCTCCTCGGGTAGCGAATGGTCTCGTGGTCATTGGCAACAGCGGTGCGGACATTACCCTGGGCCCCAAAAACGGGTCACGCGGCTATGTCAGCGCTTATGATGCTGACACCGGCAAGTTGGCATGGCGCTTCTATACGGTGCCAGGCGATCCTTCCAAGGGTCCGGAAGGTGCGGCATCCGATTCAGTCATGCCGATGGCGGCCAAGACCTGGACCGGTCGCTGGTGGGAGAATGGCGGCGGCGGAACCGTATGGGATTCCATCACTTACGATCCCGAGCTCGACCGGGTGTATATTGGCGTCGGCAATGGATCGCCCTGGAATCGACAGGTGCGCAGTCCGGGCGGCGGAGATAATCTGTTTCTGGCGTCGATTGTCGCCCTCGACCGCAAGACCGGGCACTATATCTGGCATTACCAGACCAGTCCGGGCGAGACATGGGACCACACCGCCACGCAGTCGATCATTCTGGCGACCGCTATGATAGACGGTCAATCCCGGCGCATCCTGATGCAGGCGCCCAAGAACGGCTTCTTCTATGTGATCGACCGCGATACCGGGAAGCTCATTTCCGCCAAGAACATCGTGCCGATGGCCAAGGCGGCGGATACACCGCCCGGCGCACCGATTTCATGGGCCTATGGCGTCGATCTGCAGACAGGGCGCCCGCTCGAAAATCCCGAGGCGCGGTTTGAGAACGGGGCGACCGCATTCGTCCACCCCGTCGGCAACGGCGCGCATCCCTGGGCTCCGATGGCCTATGACCCACATAAGGGAATCGCCTATTTCTACGTGCAGGATCCGGCGAGCATGTTCAAGTCGGACCCGGACTATGTTCCACGTCGTTTTATTCGTGCAAGCGGGTTCGCCGCCGCGCGCGGCTCGGTGCCGGCCGCGGCTCATGCCGCCACTGGTGTTTCCCGCGCGCTCAAGCCCGACAACGGCGCGCTGCTGGCGTGGGACGTGATGGGACAGCGCGAAGTCTGGCGCTCGCCTTATGATTGGGCCGGCAACGGTGGCGCGCTCGCAACTGCGGGCGAGCTGGTATTCCAGGCAACGGGCGATCCGCTGCTGGTCGCTTATGACGCGCGTACCGGAAGCAAGCTGTGGTCTTACGATATTCAGGCGAGCGCGCAGGGCGGACCGATCAGCTACGAACTGGACGGGGAGCAATATATCGCGGTTGCTGCCGGTAATGGCGGATCTGGTTACCTCCTGGCCCCACCAAGCATTCCCGACAAGCCGGCAGCGGATGTCGGGCGGCTATTGGTATTCAAGCTTGGCGGAACAGCGAAGCTTCCGCCGCTACCGAATGCGCTTCCGCCGTTCCCCGTCCCGCCCGAATTCTCGGCGTCAGCTGAATCGATCACGCACGGTCAGCAGTTGTACGGTGCATATTGTACCGGCTGCCACGGCATCAATGCCGTCAGTCGTCGCGTGCTTCCGGATCTGCGCAAATCGGCGGTAATGGCCGATGCCAATGTCTTCAGATCGGTTGTTTTCGAAGGTCTATTGGAAGGAAACGGCATGCCCAAATTCGGCCCGTATCTGTCCGTTCAGGACGTGACCGATATCCGCGCCTTCCTCGCTGATCAGGGAAAGAAGGGCTACGAACAGCAGCAGGCGCAGTCCGAGGGTGCCGCAAAAACGACGATGAGTCACTGAAGAACCCCGCAGCTCACCGCCATCGACGATCCCCGCTCTACACCCAGAGGGTCGGACGACGATGGCGCGTGCGCCGGTGGACGAAGTTCTGCGCTCAATATTTTGGCGGCAGGTCGGCAAGGGGCCTAGGTTTCCGTCCGGTCCCGTCCACTTTCACGTCGTCCGATCAGGAAACTGCGAACCGGAATTCTAGTTGCGATGCTCGGGAAAGAGCAGGCAGGCCATTCCCTCGCCAGAGCCCGAAGGTAAATGATTGACGACTCAGAACCACCCCAGTCTGCGCAGGCAAGCGAATTTGACGCTTCCATTCAAGCGAACAGCCAACGCTCGGTAGAACAACTTCTCGCCCTTCTCGAGATTGAGTATGAGACGCTGCTCGCGCGCCTCTCAGCACATCTCCGCTCCCCAGAAGCTGCAGCCGAAGCGCTCCACGATGTCTATTTGAAGTTGAGGGCCGAGCCGTCGATCGGCGACATCCATCGCCCGCGCTCTTACCTCCACCGGATGGCCGTCAATCTCGCAAAGAACCGGGGACGGAGTGACTGGCGCACGGTGAACATGGACGATGCTGAGCTATCCGAGTTTCCGGATAGCGCGCCGGACCAAGAAGCCGCCACACTGGCCTCGGATGAGATGAGCCGGGCCCTGCAGGCGCTTCATACCCTTCCGGTCCGGCGGCAGGCGATCTTTCTGGCCAAGTGGCGCGACGAGAAATCGCAGGGCGAGATTGCCGCCGAATTCGGCTTGCACAAGCGCTCTGTTCAAAAGGAACTGGCTCGCGCGGAAACCTATCTCCGCAAGATTCTGCATCGCCCCAAGCAGCAGTTCTGACAGGGCGCGGCCCTCGATCCCTTGATCGGCGGTCCATGTGAGTCGCCCGAAGCCCACCTCAAAAAAAGTGGGGCGTTTTTGGGTTCGCCAATGTGTCTACCCACTGGGAATAGTAGGGTTTCCTCCTTCGAGTGTGAGACGGCTTGCGCCGTTGCGCCTCATGGTGGTGGCCGATGGGGCAGGGCGCTGAGGTTCCCGGCGCAAGCAATCTGCCTTGCAACCCATTGGGGGTCGCCATGGCGGCTTTTGGAAGTGTAGGCGCGGGCGTGAAGGCCAGCGCTCGATCGGCGCGGACTAAAGCACAGTCAATACGGGTTGCGCGGCAGAAGCATTTCGGTGGGAGCCCAGTTGAAGGGGCCAGCAGCCGACCGATGCTCGCCCCCTGGCAAGTCAGCCTGGCCATGCGCACGATGCGGGGCAATCTCGGCAGCGCAATCTCGATTTCGGAAGTCGCGTCTCTGTGCAGATTATCGCTTTGCTATTTCGTGCGAGCGTTCACGAACACGGTTGGGATCGCGCCCTATGCCTGGTTCGTGCAACAGCGCATCATGTGCGCAAAAGGCCTCTTGACCGATACCGAGCTGCCCCTGGTGCAAGTCGCTCTCGAGTGCGGGTTTTCCGACCAAGCCCATTTCACCAAGGCGTTTGCGAAGGCTTCCGGCATCACGCCCGCAAAATGGCGTCGTCAGATCTGCACGTCCTGAACTCCAGGCGCGTCGGCTAGAGGTCAAACGATGACATCTGGTACGCGTCTCGCTATCGCCCGCGATCGCGTCATGCTTGGCCACTGCGCCCTGTTTCCGACTGTGCCGAGTCTCTCGAACGGAATGCAAGACGCCCGCGACGCGAAAAGGAAGGGCGCCGGTTGCCCGGCGCCCTCATATCTCGTCGGTCGGTACCCGATCTCCAGCTATCTCGTCCCTACGACGTGGCCGCTGGTGGCGCTGCCCGATCCTACGCTTCCTTGTGAGAAGCGCCTCATATTTAGGGACCGCAAGGTGTAAGTGCGGTCCATGTAGATAGGGGATATAGAGGCGAACTCTGAAAAGTCAACGAATCAGCTCAGACGGCTGAGCAGCGTTAAGGCGCTGACACTAGCGGCTCCAGCGGCGTGCAATGCAGCTTCCGCCGTCATCAGACTGCTGCCCGAACTCAGGATATCGTCGACCAGAAGGACATGGCGATTGGCGCATTGAACCGCAAGCCCGCTCGCAACGACCGGCGAGAAATAGGGCCTCACTGGCCCCTTCAGCGTCTTCATTTCGATCATCAGAGTGGGGTCGAGGCGCTGCAGCTTGGCGAGCTGCGACGTGTATTCGCCGCGGTGGCGTCTCTTGATCTGGCCTGCGGCCGGTGCGATCGCCAGCACCTGTCCGATGGTTGCCTTGTCGAGGCAGGGAACGACCGCGCATCCCGGCCGCTGACGCGCCGCCCGTTGGGCGATGATCGCTGCGACCACCGAGGATGATGGCAGCGGAACGGCCATATCGAAGTTCACGTCCGCCAGCGCATTCGGCAGGATTTGCATCGCCGCGATGTAGAGGAGACGGAAATCGCGATAAGGCATCGTGTAGCCGAATTTGCCCTTGAGTGCGTAGATCAGCGGATTGCCGTCGTCGGTGTCATGGGAGGTGATTTGCCGCCGGAAGAGGCTCACGATGTCCAGGCGGCCGTATCGGACCCGCGGGATCGCCCGCGTCGGATCGGTAACCACGCGATGTTCGTGAAGAGCGTTGAAGGTGACGACCTTATGTGCGTCGACGTCGATTCCCATTTTTAGGCGTCAAATTCCCTCGCGTGCGCTCCCATGCCGTCTGAGTGTTTCCGCAACGCGTGCCAAAAGCTAGATTTTACGACCATATTCCTCAGTCCTTTCCTTCGCCCTCCGCTGTTCGAGCAGCGGCACGGCGATTGGCGAAGGCGAGGAGGGCAGGGTCATGCTCCGGTCGATTCCAGCGCGCGGAATCGCGCAGAACCACAACATCTTCGAGGTGTGAGAGGAACGTGTAGACCTTGTTGACGATGTCGATCATCAACGCCTTCATCTCTTCATCGGAGATCCGGGAAGTCTGGGTCCAGGGTATCTCGCCATAGGGCGTGACCACCTTCACATCGCTGTAGTCGCCGGTGAGGCTACCCGGCACGGTGCCGGCATGGATGTCCTCCAGCCGGGTGTTGCGGACACAATGCTCGACGAGCGCCAGGGCGACCCTGCGCATTGCTTCGTCAGGCACTTTCTCTTCGGGCATACAGTCCTCCCGCCTGCAGAACTTGAAGCATTCGGCTTCCTCAGATCCAGAGGGGCCCCGACGCTCTAAAGCTGCGCGTGCAGTTCTGACAGCCTCTCCTGGCAGAGCTGGTTGACGATCGTGCCAAGCACTTCAACGCGCTCGGAGAGATACGCGAACTCCTCCTCCGTCATCTTGAAATGCTCGGAATGTCGGGCTTTCACATAGGCATCTTTGAGCTTGTTGAAATACGCTTCCTGCTTGCGCGTCTCCCTTGGCCAGGCATCCAGGAGTCGCGCGGAAATCCTCTCAGCGCGCGTTCGCAGGAATCTGATGTTGTGGCTGTAGGGCGTGTAGAAAGTGAAGACGAGCAGAACACAGTAATAGAGACGTTCGCACGCCTGCTGGAGGTTGTAGGCGGCGTCGGGAAATTGCTTGTTATCGTAGAAGAACTGATAACCCATCCGCGACGATACGGCGAGGTCAAACCACTGGTCGAAATATCCCTTCGCCATGTCATAGGCTTGCTGCGGGGTTTTCGGCTTGGGTTCGTGCAGTTCGGTGTTGTCGATCTGATACAAGGCAATGCCGTCGCGCGCGATGTCCATGAAGAAATAGCGGCCATGAGCCAGTCCGTCGTTCACTTCCTGCAGCGTGTGAACGATGAAATTGACCGGCGTGCGCAGGCGGTTGAGGATCATGGTTTCCCGGTCGAGGCGTTCTTCCGCCTTCTCCCAATATTCAGCCCTGTCCGTCAGCTCCTTCTGATTGACGATGATGAGCAGGTCGAAATCCGATCGATAGCCCCTCTCGGTATGCGGCTCATGCACCCATCCCCCGGTCGCATATGAGCCATAGAGGATGATCTTGAGAATGCGGCCGAGCTTGCGAGAGCCGGTCGGCTCGCCATGCGCATCCTCGAATTCTTCGAAGAGGATCTGGATGACCCGATCGAGCTCACGCCGCTTGTTTACCGGAAGATGGTCAAGCTCGGTTTTCATCGTTCAAGTCATCCGGTTCAGGTTAGAGGGAAGCGCGAGGGTTCGTCTTCCCACGGATTGAAGATCACGGCGCCGCTGTGCCGGGTATCCTTTATGTTTCGCGTCACGAGGACGAGGTCGTGCTCGATCGCGGTTGCCGCGAGCAGCGTGTCGATGACCGGCGGGGACTGGCCCGTCCGTCGCTTCACCTCACCCGAAATTGCGCCCCAGCGATAGACGATGGCGTCGTCGACGGAGAGAAGCCGGTCGCTGAAGCGTTCGCCGAGAGCGTCGCGCGCCGCGATATAGCGGGAACGATCCGGATGATCCGGCTCGAGATTGTGGATGCCCTTATCATACTGCGCGAGTGCCAGCACGCTCAGGAACATCCGGTGTTCGGGCTGCGCCGTTGCCCACGCCTTGACGCTCGGCGCACCGTTCGGGTTCGCCAGCGCGGATAGGATATGGGTGTCCAGCAGCCAGCCTCTCACAAGGCAACGTCCCGCCCGCGGTCGATCACGCGCTCAAGGTCGAGACCGTCGAGCCCAAGGCTCTCGATGAACGGAACGAACGCAGGTTTGCCGGCATCCTTGGGGAGCAGCCGATCCAGTTCGTCAACGCTCATCACCACCACGGCCTCCCGGCCGCGGACAGTGACGCGCTGCGGCCCCTCGCTCTGGGCCAGCCTGACGACTTCGCTGAACCGGGCCTTGGCATCCTCGAGTTTCCAGGTGCCGCCCGGACCGGACTTGCGGCGTTCGCCCTTGCGATTGGCTGTGCCCATCGGCCTTCTCCTGACTAGCTAGTCAGACATAGCTGGCGGCGGGCATCGTTGCAAGTGTATCGAGCGGATCAATTCGATGACCGAACTTGGATTTATGACGGTGTTCTATCTTTCGTGAATTGATGTGAATGACGACTCTCTTCCGAACGATGGATTAGCGCCGTCGCATCTGTTCCACCTCTGCGGATTGTTTCCAAATTGCGCCATCGACGTGAACGAAGTTGATAGTGGCTTCGGGATCGAATGTGATCATGGTCCGGCACCCACCAGCAGACGCAAATCCTTCAAGAGCAGGAAGAGGTGCATCGGGTCGCTCGGCGATTCGATGAAATCGAAATGCTGATAGAAAGATCGCGCGTCATCATCCTTCGCGTGGACCGCGAAGGCGCGAAGGCCAGCAATATCGGCGGCTGCAAGCGTGCGGATCATGGCATCCTTGAGAAGGCCGGAGCCGATGCCTTTTCCGCTCCAATCCGACGACACCGCCAGCCTTGCCAGGATCATCAAGGGGGTCGGGTGGCGCGCCACACCCTTGCGAAGCCGCTCTGGTGAGTCTTCGAAGCCGACGTCGCCGAACACCAATGTATAATATCCCACAACCGCCTCATTCGCGAGGGCGAGATAAGTTTGTGAGCTGCCCGAGAGCTGCGCCTGCCAGGCGAAGCGCATGAGAAATCGATTGAAGGGTTCCTTGCCGCAATCAAAGGAAACGACCCGATGATCGCGACCCAACTTCTCAATGTGAAACGTCATGACGTTATGAAGACTGCCCTTGCTCGAACACGCTTTGTGTTTCGAACAGGCGCTTCAGTCGCGCCGTCGGACGGGATGGAGCGTCGAGCGCATCAAGAAAGGCTTGCCAGCGCTCTGCGCTCAGTCCGAAATGCTGCCTGTCGGGCAAGGCTTCCTGCGCGCGCGCCAGCGCGCTCTCAAGGACGAACTCACTCACCGAGCGATGGGTAGCCTTGGCGGCGGCATGGAGCGTGCGCTTGGCTTCTGCCGTCAGGCGTAGGTCCAGCTTTTCGGATCGAACGGTTGTCGCTGCCATGATTCATACCTCCAATGGTGACCACCATAGCAAAGCATCGAGACATTGTCATGACATTGTCTGGCAATCGCGGCGCATCCAGATATGGCAACCTGAACATAGCCGCGATTTCCAATCGCGTGACTGAGATGTGCCATCTCTAGTACAGATTGATGGAACCGGTTCACGACTGACGGCACATCGACAGTTCATGCCGGCGGCAACCGGCACCACCTTGACTTGGACTACCATTTAGTCCAATTTAAGGCGCTGTAGGCCATCTTCATGGAAAAGCCATATGCGAGTTTCTGTAAGCGATGCCAAAGGGCAGCTGACCGAGTTGGTGCGGCGGGCCGAGGCTGGCGACGAAGTCGTTCTCACGCGCCACGGACAGCCGGCCGTGAGGTTGGTTCCTGTGCGGCGCGTCCGCGACGGGACTGCCCGGCAGAAGCTTCTCGAGGCGGCTCGGAAAGCCGGAGCTGCCAAGGCGAGTTCCGGTCCGGATGCAGCGCATAGCCAGGACTTCCTCTATGGCGACGATGGCATGCCCGCGTGATAGCCGTCGACACGTCCACGCTTATGGCCATCGTTCTCGACGAGGAACAGGCGGCGGCCTGTATCGCCGCCATCGAGGCTGAGGACGATTTGGTGATCTCTGCAGGGACTGTGGCCGAAGCGCTGATCGTATCGGCGCGTCGCAATGTCCAGGAGGAGGTCGCCAGCTTGATCGACGGGCTTGGCTTCGAGATCGTGAGCGTGACCCCGGCCGCTGCGCGCCGCGTAGCACAGGCCTATGCTGATTGGGGGAAGGGAGTTCATCCCGCGGGCCTTAATTTCGGGGACTGCTTCGCCTACGACGTCGCCAAGCAGCATGACTGTCCTCTGCTTTTCGTGGGGGACGATTTCGCGAAGACCGATATCGAGCGTGCAATCTAGTCGGAAACGGGGTCCATTCGTGGGTCGATTTACAGCCTGAAACTGCGCGCAAACCGTAGAAAGTCGACGCGATAGTTGGTAAGAGAAAGCGGAAAGGATTTTCCGGTGGATACAGCCGTCGACCACAAGCGAAGCCTGAGAGATGCAGACCGGCCGCGGCTGTCCGCATGGCTCTGGCAGCCATGGTACGCCAAGCTCTGGTGGACGGCCATTCCTCTCTGGTGGCTGGGGATGGCGTTGTCGACGCGCGTCGACGTTCTTGCGACATTCTATCGAAGCGCGCTCGCAGGCTATCTGAACGTCCTTTTCTTCCCGATGACGGCGCTCATGGTGCTGAGCGTCGGCTATGTCCGGAAGCGCCTAGACACATTCGTTGGACCAAGCGATGGAATGCCGCTGTCCGATGAAGAAGCTTTGGCTGTCACGAGAGACATGTGGGAAGCACACGAGCGGGCACTGGAAGATGTGGGCGCTTCGACTGATATGTTTGACCCGCGGTCTGGAGCACTCTGGATCGGCAACCCTAACAATCCCAACAACGGGGCTTACATCAACCCACACACCGGGAAGCACGTTTAACGCTTCTTGAAGCGGCTATCGCCGTCACTAGGACTGCCGGCGATATCCGTCGAGAAAGTTCCTGTTCCGAGAATTGAGTTCTGTTCCACCGACGTCAGCGGCCCGGTGATGTCAAAAGTGGCGCGTCCATCATCCGCATCCTGCAGGTAGCGATTGCGCAGGCCTTCGTTGCCGAGGATGCGGTTAGACAATTCACTGGAAAAGGTTGCAGCAGGATCGCTGGAACGTGCTGCCGCGCGCTCGGCAGCAGCGATGGACTCGCGCACGTCGTAGTTGACGATATCCAACGCCGATTGGGCTGTCTCGCTGGTGACCCCAACGTCCCTACTGCTGAATCCGATGCCGGCGCCGACGCGCCCAGATGTCGATTGCACCTTTTGCGGAGTTTGCCGGCGCCCGCTCTGCTGCCTTCTGGCCGTCCCTCCGCCCCGACAACCAATTTCATCACTTTCAGTGATACCCACCGAACGACCGACCTCGACGTTGATATTCGTCCCCATAGTCGTTTGATCTTGGGCCGACCGGGACAAAGTTCTCTGCCACCCTGTTTGCGCCATGATCGCCTGAACATCGCGCTGGAGCGTGTCGGCAACTTGCGGCTTCAGGCGCCATTCTCCTCTGCGGTCCATCTCGAATCCCCCGCGCAGCCAGTTGGCGAGCAGGGCCTGACCTTCGGCACCGCCGCCCATGAAATGCTCGATCGTATCCGGTCCCGCCTGTTTGCCGGCTTCGAACCGCGTGCTGGTATCGCTGCGGGCCGACCGGCTGAAATCCGTCCCGCTGGAGACGAGCAGATCGTTGTGCGCGAAACTGAAGCGGGCATGCCCGCCATTCGCAATCGCGCCGAGCTGGCTTTCGTTGATGAGATCGGCCTTCCACATGGCAGCTGCCGTCTCGGGCGTGAGATTGAGGCTGAAATCGCCATTCTGGTCCATCGCGATTTGCCGCTTCGAGAGCTTGATGCCGTTTTCGGCAAGCAGGCCTTGCATCCGCGTCAACCGCTCCCGGTCGACGATCGAGGTCAGGCGCTCGTTCCGGGAGCGATCGGCGACACCGCTGGCGCCACCCTCGGCCATGTCGACCTGATTGCCCGCAGTGCGGCTCAGCGCCTGGATGAAGCTGTCGAGCCGGGCCGCCTCGCGTGTCGAGACGCCGGCAGCATTGGCGCCCTCGGCATAACCGAAATTCTCCGACTGCCGCCGCTGCTCGCCGATACGCGCTGCGCCCCGCGTGCCGCCGGTCCCGACCTCGCGCTGCGCGTCGAGCCTGCCTGAGCGCTCGGCAAAGTCATAGCCTGCAACCTCGCGCGTGCGGCCATAGATGCTCGTGCCCTCGCGGCCCGCTTCGGCGCTCGCGCCATCGGCTGTCCCGACCTGCACAGCGGCATTGTAGTGCTCGAGCGCCGCCATGACCTGCGCCTCATTGCGTCCGGTGGCTCGGGAGAGCTGGCTGATGGCCGAGCTGCGCGCCTCGCCGGAGAGCGCATTGATGAACCCGACCCGGCGCGCCGTCTCATCGACGGAGAGACCGAGCATCGAGGCCGCCTCTCGCTGGCCGTGATTGCTGCCGCTGCGCCAGCCCTGCTCGGTCGCGACATTGGCGCGCTCGATGCCCGCGACAGTGTCGCCGGCATAGTCGCGGCGGCCTTCCATCGCGCCGACCTGGATCTGCGCTGCCGTAAGGTCGTTCCTCAGCATCTCCTCCTGGTCGAATGTGTTGGCGATCAGCTTGGCGATGGTCGGGTCGGCCTGTGCCTCTCCGATCACGCCCGAGGCTTTGAGCTCGGCATCGCTCGCCGGATAGCCCGCCCGCTCGAAATGCCGCGTCGCCGCCTGCATCATCATGCCATAGGCCCGCTGATCGCCAAATGCCCGCCATTGCACGAGGTTCTGGCTGAATGCCGCGAACGTCCGCTCGCCGGCTTCTCCCTGACCGAAATAGCTGGTCCCCAGGCTCCTGAGCGCGTCCTTTTCGGCGAACTGGTGGATCGCGGTGGTCGCGGCGTTGGCCTGAACAGCACGCGCAACCGCCGGATCGGCTAGATCCCGGCCGGCCAAGACCGGCGCGAGGCTCCCCCACTGGCGAGCGCCCTCAATGCCGCCGAGCGCCATTGCCGTCCCGCCGGACGTGCCGGGCCGCTCGCCAAGGATGCGGCTTGCCTCGCCGAAGGCCCGATTGGCACCGAAGGTCGATCGTTCCCCGAAGTCACCGAAGCTCGAAGCTGCCGCGGCGCGGTTGCGGGTGCCCAGCGCGGACGCCTGGGCCTCCAGCGCCGACGCCTGCCCCTCGGCCGTTCCCATTGGCGCGGCGGCCGCCGTCCCCTGGCTTGCCACGCCGAGGGAACCGGATGTGAAGGCTGTGAACACATTGCCGCTGAAGCGGAACACGGTGAAGACGAACGCGCCGGCGAGGCCGGCCGCAGCCGTGCGAAAACTCCCGAAAATCGCCAGCGCCTTCATTGCTGCCGAAGGAGCGAGGAGCCAGGCATTGGCCGCAAGCGCGTTCGAGCGCAGCTCCGCTAGCGTCGCGGTCGCGCGGCCGAGCGTGAGTTGATAGATGCCGGCGTCGATAACGCCCCAGAGGGCGACGAAGACGAACATGCCGAGCGCGAAGCTCGCCACCCGCAGATTGATTGGCGTCAGGATGAACAAGAGTGCGACCGGGATCATGAAGAGCATGATGCCGAACACGGTGGCGCGGATCGTCGGCATCCATTCGTTCGCCACCGACATGGTCGCGAGGCCGTTGGAGATGACGGCCCGATTGGCCATGACTCTCGCCGCGCTCGCCGGGGAATCCTCGAACAGCACGTCGCCCACCGTGTTGCCAAGGAGGATGTGCGTCAGGAACGCCTGCGCGCTCAGCGGCCGCCCCAGCATCATCTGGCCCATTTCGCCGAGCTGCTGCCGGCATCGAGCCATCTGTTGGGGATTGTCCGTGTCGTAGCCGGTCCGGGAGCAGACCTGTTTGGTGTAGCCGTCGAACAGGATCGGGTCCGAGAGGCGATCCGAAATATGCGCCCACGCATCGCTGCAGCTGACCGTCGTGCCGCCCTTGTCCGCCTCGGTATAGACCGTCGAGAAGGTCGCGGGCCCCGCCATCGCCTCGAAGGCAGCAGGCAAGTCGGTCGACGTCCGGAAGAGCTGGTCATCATCCACGCCATAGGCGGCCGACACCCGCGCGACGGGATAGCATTGCCGGACATAATCCTTGATCGTCGCGTCGAGGAAAATGTCGGTCATCGGCCCGCGCGGGGAGACTGCGTTGAGGAAAAGATCGAAGCTGTGCCCGCCGGCGCCGAACTCGATCTTGGCGTTGGGATCGACGGTGTTGTCGTCGATCGTCTCGACCATCGCGCGCTCGATCATGTTGGTCGCGCCGGCGACGAGCACGAGGAGATTGGGGACGCCGCCGACCGGCTGATAGGCATTGCGCACCCGGTCATAGACATGGACCGTTCCCGTCGTGGCGATGAGCCCGACGAACAGGCCAACACCGATGAGAATCTGGAAGCCGAACGCGACCAGCCCCATTCCGCTCCCGCGCACGCTGGCGATGATCGCGCCGAGGCCGATCCCGACCGTCGCAACGATCATCACCAGCGTCTCGTAGCGCGGATCGCCGAAGATCATCGACACCAGCCGGAAGGCGTCGACCGTCTCGGCAAAGCCGTCATAGGTGTGGAAGCTCGTGTCGACCGCAAGGGCGGGCGAGGCGGACAGCAGGGCGAGGATGGTGGCAAGAAGCCTTGGAATCCGGCGCATGACAGACGGTCCTACTGATTGCGGGCGGCAGCGCCGGCGGCGTCGCGGGCATCGCGGTCCCGGTCGCGCAGCAGCCCGGCATAGTTGGCGGAGAGGTTGGCCTGATTGAGCGCCGCCATGTAGCTCTGGCGCATCTGCGCACGCTGGCGCAGCACCTCGTCCCGAAGGTCGCGCAGCTGCTCGATGCCCTTGGACAATATCCGCGTCTGGCAGACATTGGCATTGTTCCCGTCTGCCGAGCCCGCGACTGTCGCCCCACGCTCGGCATTCGTCACCGTGAAGTCGATGGTGCGGGTGAGGTCGTTGAGCATCTGGTAGGCGAGGGTGAGCGCGACCAGCTCGTCCGTGTCGGCGATCACCGAGTCGACAACGCCCTGGCGCACACCCCATTCGAGCATGCGATAGACCGGAAGCGTCCGCACATTGGCCACGAACTGCCGTTCCTCGGCCGACAGCGCAGCACGCGTGCGGATCTTGGTCGCGATCGACTGCATGCGCTCCCGCGCCAGCACGAGCGCACCGCGTCCGCTGCCGTCCTGCGCGCAGTCGGCACCGGTGGGCGGGATGTTGAGCGAGCGGCGCTGGACCTGGCCTGTCAGGAAATCCTGCGCGCTTTCAGTATCCTGTGCAGGGCATTGGGGAATGGCTGTGAAGAGCGGGACGCGGTCGCCATCATCCCAGCGCATATAGACGTCGCCGACCCGCGCACGCATCACGCTCGCCCAGTCGCCGGCGCCGACCCGCTGCGCGGCATGGGCGAGGAGCGAGCCGGTCCGGAAGATATCGGTCACCTCCGCCGGGCAGTTGGCGAGCGCGTCCTTCAGATCCTCGGTGGGATTGTTGTTGTTGGCCTCGATATGCTCTCGGCTCTGCTGATAGCTCTTGGCGAACCCCTGCTTGACGGAGCGATAGCCGGTCATCTCCTCGATGATGCCCGACATGTTGTCGTCGCCCTTGGCGATCTGGACCATGCGGTTGGCGAGGCGGCAGTCGTTGACCTGGATCGAGTTCAGGAAATTGGTCGCCGCCTCCATCTTCGAGATGATGTTACCCATCTTCTCGTCGAGGGTCTCGAGCAGATATTGAAACGCCACGGCAGGCGCGGCCTGCAGGATGCTTTCGAGCTTCTGGACGAGGTAATCGGGATCCAGAAAGCTCATCCCGCCCAGGAACATGTCGATGCCGCCGCAACCGGCGCGGACCTTGGGCAGGCTAACCGACATGAGATAGTCGTTGTGGACATCGACACGGCCCGACATGCCACCGGCTGTGATGTAGCCGCGCGTCTGGTCCTCGAAGCTGCCCGGGGACGTGTAGGTCACATTGTCGAACCAGCTCTCCGCCCAGCTCTGTGCGTGAGCGGGAGTCGTGGTGACGAGGGTCGCCAGGACAAAAGTGATCAGTGCGCGGACGGCGGCGCGATGGGAAGCGAACATGGCGGACTCCGGACGATTGGAGATGAGGCTGGAAGGACTGAGGCCGCCATTGCTCAGCGCCTTCCTGCACGGGTCGCCGGCAGCCCCACGATGCCGGTGAATTTGGACATGGCCCTGACGCCGACCGCGGGCCTCACGCCCGTCAGCATCTTCGCGGCCAGATAGAGATTGCGGGCCAGATTGGGCGAATGATCGGTGCCGATCGCCACCGGCACAACACGCGTGTCGTCGGCGATTGGCCTGACCCAAGCGACCGGATGCCCCACCCAGGGCAAGCCCAGGCGGCCCGATCGGATCATCGCTTCCTGGCCGCTGATCGTGCGGACCTGCCAGCCATAGCGCGTTCCCAGCGCCGTCAGTTTGGTCCAGAGGTCGCCGCAGGGAATGCAGCCGGGCGCCGTCGTCATCTCGATGACGAACGCCGCGCCATGCCCGCGCAGGGTCGCATTGAAGTCGTCGGGAAAGTCGCGCGTCGTCGGAACGCGCGAGAGCCAGGCCTGCAAGGTCTTCGCGTCGCCAACCGGGTGGATCGCTGCCCGCATGGCGTCATCGCGCGTCACGGTCTGCGCCGCCGCCGAGCCCATGCCGATGACGAGGCCCGGAATGCCGAGGAGAATGAGCCCACGCATCACGGGCTCGGCTCGTTGGACGTGTCCACGAGATCGCCGCCGAGGGCTCTCGGGTCGGTCGACGAGACAGGGCCGTTGCCCAGCGCGTCGAAGAAGCCCGCATCCTCGCCCGGGCCGGTCATGAACTGCTCGGGCCGAATGTCGCCCCGCAGGAGGCGCACCGCCTGATAGGCCATCTGTGCGAGGTTGGGATAAGCCTCGACGCCCGAGGCGATGATCATGCGCTGCTGGCTCCCTCGCCGGATGACCATCGTCGTCGGGGTGATCTCGACTCCGAACCGCTCGCTGACCTCGGGCCGCTTGTCGATATCCATGAGCGTGACCTGCCAGCCCATCTCTTCCTGGAAGCGCTGGATGATCGGCCACTGGACACGGCAATAGCCGCAGGTCGAACGCGAAAACATGACGAGCGCGAACTCGCCCGCATGAGCGCGCAGATAGGACCGTCGGATGGCGTCCTTCTGCGCGGTCAGCTCGGAGCGCGCGTCACCCACCATCGGATTGGCGGACTTCGAGTTGAGCTCGGGATATTGCAGCATCGCGATCTGCGTGACGCCGGCGAATGCCCGCGCCTTGCGCCGCGCGAAATCCTGAAGCCTCCAGAAATCCGCGACGGCATCGATCGTCAGCACGGTCGCGGCATAGTCGCGCTGCTCCTCAATGAGCTTGCGTATCTTTGTCGGCGTCCATGTCGCAAGCTCAGCCATCGGCGGAATCGCCGGTTTCTTGAGCGCGTCCGGATCCTCTTTCTGTGCCTCGCCGATAGGCTTTGGCGCTTCGTACCACCAGTATCCTTGCTTCTCACGCGTCGACGCCTGGGCCATTGCCGGAAAAGGTGCGAAAGCCGCTAAGGCCAGGACACCCCAGATGACAGCGGAAGGTGAGCGCATTCTGCTGGGAAGCCCACGGCCATGTATTGACATTGTCGTGGCAAAGCGCCAGATGATGGACACAGGAGACAAGATTTGACGCAGCCCGCCGCCCAAAATGGAAGCGCCTCGACGCGCAAGGATGACGTGATCCAGATCCGCGCGTCCGCGGGGATGAAGGCGATGCTGAGCCGCGCCGCGTCGCTGCGCGGTCAGAAGCTGTCCGAGTTCATGCTCGACAGCGCACGGCGCGAAGCGGAAGAGGCAATCCTGGATCAGCGCGTCTTTTTTCTGGATGCCGAGCAGCATGAGCAGTTTCTCGCCATGCTCGATGCTCCTCCTGCACCGTCTCCAGCCCTCGAAAGGCTCATGAAGCGCACGCCGCTGTGGGATCGGTGACAGCCCATCTGCGCTGAGCGAATGCCGATGCATCGCGTCACCGCGCCCGAACGCCTGACGTCCGACCACCAGGTTGCGGACTTTAGCAACGGACACCATGCGGCGCTGGACACCTGGCTCCACGACCGCGCTCTGGCAAGCGAAGGTGCCTCGGCGCGAACCTATGTCGTTTGTGATGCCGACGATGTCCGGCGGGTCGTGGGATACTACACGATTACCACCGCGATGGAGCAGCGCGGCGTGCTCCCTACAGCCAAACTCCGGCGCGGAATGCCCGACCAGGTTCCTCTTCTCCTGATCGCGCGCCTGGCCTTGGACGCTGCCTATCAGGGCACGGGCCTTGGCGCCGACCTGCTGGCCGACGCGTTGCTGCGGTGTGCTTCGGCATCGGAGATCGCCGGCGCTCGCGCTGTCGTCGTCCATGCCATCGATGCCGAGGCCGCGGCCTTCTACGAGCACCATGGCTTTCTTGTCTCCCCGCTCGGAGACCTCATTCTCCTGATGCCCATCGAAGCCGTGCAATCCGCCGCAATCCGACCGGCTCCCTGACAGGGCCCGGACTGCCCCGCTTGCCGGTATCCGTCCAGACAAAAGCTGTCCCAATGAAGTGTCGCAGCGGATCACGGCCAGCGATTGCAACCTGTTCATAGCAGCCGCTCCATGCGCGTGAGGGAAGAGATCGGCAGCAGGCCGAAATAGCGGCTGTCGAACCCGCGCGGATGCGTCGAGCCGACATAGACCATCCCCGCGGGAATGATCCCGCTCCACCTCATATGGTCGAGCTTCATCCCGTTATGGGCTCGCGGCAGACTCACGCCCAGGAACATGTCGTTGCAGAAATAATGACCGTCCCTGCTTTGGGGGACGAGAGGCGACGGGGTCTCGAACATGGTCAATCTGTCGCCTGGCATGCAGAGTGCGTGCTTGGTGACGGAAACCGGATTCGGCCCGGCGATCGGGTGGTGAAGCGTGAACATGACATAGTCGCCGCGTGCGATCGGGCCTGGGCTCTTGCGCACCGCGAAAGCCTCGATCGACGGCGTCATGACCAGAGTGACCTGCGGAACGACGAGTGCTGCGATCAGGGCGACGGGCAGGACGACGAGCATGACGCGCAGGAGCCGGTCCGGCCGCGCCGGCTGATCCGGCCCAGGGGCGCCGAGCGCCATCGCCGCTTTGCGGGGTAATCGGCACAGACGCGGCCAGAAGGCGGCGATCGCTTTAGCGAGCGCCCAGAAGAGCCTGAGCATGGCTAACCTCCTCCTTCCCGCCGAGGCGGGCATATTCGTCCAACAGGCCGGGGAGCGCGCTGTCGCCGAAGACGACATGAGCTGCGCGCGGGCTTTCATCGTCTCGCTCGCAATAGGCCTGGGTCGGATCACCCGGGATCATGGCGAGCGCCGGAACCTGGGTGATCCCATGCTGGCGAAAGACGATCGGATCGATGATGAGCTGAACGTCGCGCATCACGCAGTTCGGCCCCTCGCAACCGGGATCCAGCCGGAGGATTTGCGCGGTCAGCTTCGCCATCGGGCCCATCTTCCTGAGGCCGCCGGGCGCGCCGCGGAAGGCCATGACGCCGCGGACCTTTTCGAGCTGCACGGCATAATTTCGCAGTGTCGAAATCGGCATGGACGAGGACACGAACAGGACCGGCACCCATCCCGTGGCGGTTACCGCCGGCGTCGCTTTGGCAAGCGCCAGCTCTTCCGCCGGCTCCAGCCCGAGTGCCTGACGCAGCGCTTTGGCCTGCCGCTCGCGCTCGGCCGCGAGACCTGCCTCTCCGCGCGCCCGGGCGGCGCGGGCGCGTGCCTCCATGTCAGGCGCGGGCAGCCGCTTGCGCAGTCCATCGAAGGCCCGGCGCCGGTCGGCGGGGCTGTCGGTCCGCGGAACCTTCGGGTCGGGCAACTGCGCCGCCTCTTCTCTGCCGCGCGCCACAGTGGCCTCGAGCCGGTCCATGCTGGCCTGGCCCTGATCGGTTGCGGACTGCCTGGCACTGTCCTGGGCGAGCGCGGCGGTCGCCACGCCCAACAGCAGGCCCATGCAGGCGCTATGGATTGACCGCGTTGAGATACGCATCGATGCGCTCC
>Ga0180223_1000112_pt1 | contig 164103 bp, 131 predicted proteins | sample eDN5th30CKraftOP_FD_151337 | JGI IMG/M metagenome (GOLD analysis project Ga0180223, IMG submission 151337) | Enriched Organic Plus compost microbial communities from Emeryville, California, USA - eDNA 5th pass 30_C Kraft OP (version 2) (version 2) ...
CAGAGTTACGGCGGTCATAGCGAAGGGGAAACGCCCGGTCCCATCCCGAACCCGGAAGCTAAGCCCTTCAGCGCCGATGGTACTGCCCTGGAGACGGGGTGGGAGAGTAGGACGCCGCCGAACAACCATTCACACGAGGCCCACCCTTCACGGGGTGGGCCTCGTGCTTTTCCGGGGTGTACGCCTGCGCCGCGGCTCTGCGCTCCGGGGAGTTCGTGGTCTCCACGGCTGTCGGCGGCCGCACGTAGACTGAGACCATGTCCACGATTTCTCGCGACGAGGTCGCGCGCGTCGCGGAGCTCGCTCGTATCGAGCTGCGCCCGGATGAGATCGACAAGCTGACCGGAGACCTCGGCGTCATCGTCGAGTCGATCGCCCAGGTCAGCGAGGTCGCCACCGACGACGTGCCCGCCACCAGCCACCCGCTGCCCATCGACAACGTCTTCCGCGCGGACGTGCCCCAGCCGGCGCTGCCCGTCGAGGACGTCCTCGCCGGCGCGCCGGCGAGCGAGGACGGAAAGTTCCTCGTGCCCCAGATCCTCGGGGAGGAGTGAGATGACCAGCGACGTCACCCGCCTCAGCGCGGCCGCGCAGGCTGCGCTCCTGCGCACCTCGGAGATCTCGAGCGTGGAGCTCACGCGGGCCCACCTGGACCGCATCTCCGCCGTCGAGCCGGCGGTCAACGCCTTCCTCCACGTCAGCGAGCCCGAGGCGCTCGCACAGGCCGCTGCCGTCGACGCGCGCCGCGCGGCGGGCGAGGAGCTGCACGAGCTCGCCGGCGTGCCGATCGCCGTCAAGGACATCGTCGTCACGAAGGGGATCCCCACGACCGCGGCGTCGAAGATCCTCGAGGGCTGGGTCCCGCCCTACGACGCCACGATCGTCGAGCGGATCAAGGGGGCAGGGCTCCCGATCCTGGGCAAGACGAACCTCGACGAGTTCGCGATGGGCTCGAGCACCGAGCACTCCGCCTACGGCGACACCCGCAACCCCTGGGACCTGGATCGTATCCCCGGCGGTTCCGGCGGCGGTTCCGCCGCTGCGGTGGCGGCGTTCGAGGCTCCGCTCGCCGTCGGCACCGACACGGGCGGATCGATCCGCCAGCCCGCCTCCGTCACCGGGACGGTGGGCGTCAAGCCGACCTATGGCGCGGTCTCTCGCTACGGGCTCATCGCGATGGCATCGTCGCTCGACCAGGCCGGCCCGGTCACCCGCACGGTCCTGGACTCCGCGCTGCTGCAAGAGGTCCTGGGCGGCTACGACCCCCGGGACTCCACCTCCATCCCCGAGGCGCTGCCCAGCCCCGTCGCCGCCGCGCGCCGGGGCGCGCTGGGCGACCTGAGCGGGCTCCGCGTCGGCGTCGTGAAGGAGCTCAGCGGCGAGGGCTACCAGGCCGGCGTCCGCGCGAGCTTCGAGGCGTCGCTCGACCTGCTGCGCGCTGCCGGGGCCGAGGTCGTCGAGGTCTCGTGCCCGAGCTTCGGGTACGCCCTCGGCGCCTACTACCTGATCATGCCGTCGGAGGCCTCGAGCAACCTGGCCAAGTTCGACGGGATGCGGTTCGGCCTGCGCGTCGAGCCGAGCGAGGGCCCGGTCACCGCCGAACGCGTCATGTCCGCCACGCGCGGGGCGGGCTTCGGCGACGAGGTCAAGCGTCGGGTCGTCCTGGGCACCTACGCCCTCTCTGCCGGTTACTACGACGCCTACTACGGCAGCGCCCAGAAGGTGCGCACCCTGGTGCAGCGCGACTTCGACGCGGCCTTCGGCGTGGCCGACGTGCTCGTGTCCCCGACCACGCCGACCACGGCGTTCAAGCTCGGTGAGAAGCTCGACGACCCGCTTGCGATGTATCTCAACGACGTCGCGACCATCCCCGCGAACCTCGCCGGGATCCCGGGGCTGTCGCTGCCCAGCGGCCTGTCCGACGACGGGCTGCCGGTCGGGTTCCAGATCCTGGCGCCGGCGAAGGCCGACGATCGTCTGTACCTGGTGGGCGCCGCGCTCGAGGCGGCGCTGGAGAACGGCTGGGGCGCGCCGCTGCTCGCCCAGGCACCTGAGCTGGAGGTCGCACGATGAGCACCCCTACCGTCGACCTGGTCGACTTCGATGATGCGATCGCCCGGTTCGACCCGGTGATCGGCCTCGAGGTGCACGTCGAGCTCGGCACCCGCACGAAGATGTTCTGCCCCGCCGAGGTCAGCTTCGGCGCGGCCCCCAACAGCGAGGTCACCCCGGTCTCGCTGGGCCTGCCGGGTGCTCTCCCGGTCGTCAACGGCACCGCCGTCGAGTACGCGATCCGCATCGGCCTCGCGCTCAACTGCTCGATCGCCGAGACCTGCCGCTTCGCCCGGAAGAACTACTTCTACCCGGACAACCCGAAGAACTTCCAGACCTCGCAGTACGACGAGCCGATCGCCTACGACGGATACCTCGACGTCGAGCTCGAGGACGGGTCCACCTTCCGGGTCGAGATCGAGCGCGCGCACATGGAGGAGGACGCCGGCAAGAACACGCACGTCGGTGGCTCCGGTGGGCGCATCCACGGCGCGGAGTACTCCCTGGTGGACTACAACCGCGCGGGGATCCCCCTCGTCGAGATCGTCACCCGCCCGATCACGGGCGCCGGCGAGCGGGCTCCCGAGGTCGCCCGCGCCTACGTCCAGACCCTGCGCGACATCTTCCGCGCGCTCGGGGTCTCCGAGGCGCGCATGGAGCGCGGCAACGTCCGCGCCGACGTGAACCTCTCCCTGCGCGCGACGCCCGACTCGCCGCTCGGCACTCGGACCGAGACCAAGAACGTCAACTCGTTCCGCTCCATCGAGCGGGCCGTGCGCTACGAGGTCTCGCGTCAGGCCGCCGTGCTCGACGCCGGCGGGTCCGTGGTCCAGGAGACCCGGCACTGGCACGAGGACAGCTCCACGACGTCGCCGGGCCGGCCCAAGTCGGACGCCGAGGACTACCGCTACTTCCCCGAGCCCGACCTGGCTCCGGTCTCCCCCTCGCGCGAGTGGGTCGAGGAGATCCGTGCCTCGCTGCCCGAGATGCCTGTCGCGCGCCGTCGACGGCTGCAGGGGGAGTGGGAGCTGAGCGACCCCGAGATGCGCGACGTGGTGAACGCCGGCGCCGTCGACCTCATCGAGGCGACCATCGCCGCCGGCACATCGAGCGCCGGCGCTCGCAAGTGGTGGATGGGCGAGCTCGCCCGCACCGCCAAGACGCAGGAGATCGAGCTGGGCGACCTCGCGGTCACCCCGGGGCAGATCGCCGAGCTGCAGGCGCTGGTCGACTCGGGTCGCATCAACGACAAGATCGCTCGGCAGGTGCTCGAGGGCGTCCTCGCGGGGGAGGGCGACCCGGAGCAGGTCGTCGAGGCCCGCGGGCTGGAGGTCGTCTCCGACGACGGGCCGCTCCTCGAGGCGATCGACTCGGCCCTCGCGGCCCAGCCGGACATCGCGGAGAAGATCCGCGGCGGGAACCTCGGTCCGGTGGGCGCGATCATCGGGGCGGTCATGAAGGCCACCCGTGGTCAGGCGGACGCCGCGCGCGTGCGCGAGCTCGTGCTCGAGCGGGTCGCTCCCTGATGACCCCTGAGCCGCAGGTCGTGGGGGAGATCGTGCGGCTGCGACCGCTGAGCGTCGACGACGCCGAGGCGATCGTGGCGGGCGCCGGCGACCCCGAGGTGTTCCGGCAGACGGGCGTGGCCCTGCCGGGGACGCTCGACGAGGCGGCCTCGTGGATCGGGCGGGTCGCCGTGGACGCCCGGCGGGTCGACCTCGCGATCACCTCTCTGGACGACGACACGATGATCGGCCAGATCGTCCTGGACGACCTGGACCTCGCGGGCCGTCGTGCCCGGCTCCAGATGTGGATGCTCCCGGGCCATCGTGGTCGTGGATACGGCCGTGAGGCGATCTACCGGATGCTCGAGCTCGCCTTCGAGCCGGCCCCGCGGGGTTTCGGCCTGCACCGGGTGGGGCTGCGGGTCCCGGCGCTGAACCCTCGTGCGCAGTCGTTGTACGAGTCCTTCGGCTTCCGCGACGAGGGTCGGATGCGTGACTACTTCCGTGACGGCGACGGGCATGTCGACGCCCTCGTGATGGGGTTGCTGGAGGCGGAGTTCGAGGCGGAGCACGCGATGTTCTCCCCCAGCTTCCGCCACCCGGCCTGATCTTTCCTCGGCCGCGGCGTTCGCCGACGAGCACCGGGAGACGACGCGGGAGGCGGCACCTCGGGTGAGGTGCCGCCTCCCGCGTGCCGGGGGAGAGGGGCGGTGGACCGTCGTTCTCAGCGGAGCCAGGCGAGACGGCGGACGACGGGCAGCTCACGCCACCGGCGTCCGAGCCCCCAGGTGTCACCGGCGAGCGTCGCCGCGATCACGATCAGCATGAGCGCGTAGACGATGTGGTAGTCCACCAGCGGGTTCGTGGAACCGTCCGCCAGGGGCCACTCCGCCATCCACATGAGCAGCATCACCAGGCTGCCGACGACCGCGGAGGCGCGGAGCCCGATGCCCAGGATGACGGCGACACCGACGCCCAGCATGGCGAGCATGAACAGCACATCGGTGGCGGGGCTGGCGAGCGTCGCGAAGAGACCCTTGAAGGGTCCCACCGCGGCGTGGGTCATGAAGCCCTGGCTGGGAGTCCCCCCGTGGATCCATGCGGCCTCGCGGGCGGTGCTGAAGCCGAGGCCGAACGTCTTGTCGAGGAAGGCCCACAGGAAGATGAATCCCGTGCCCCAGCGTGCGACGGCGAGCCAGCGCCGAGCGCCGAGGGACGTGACCCGCTCCTCGCCACGCACCAGGGTGGCGGTGCGCACCGGGGCGGCGGCCTTGCTGCGGGGTACGGCGGTGGCCGTCATGGTGACCTCCTGAGTCGGTGACGGGCTGGTTGCTCGTCCTCCATGACTCCATCGTCGAGCGTGCCGGCGCCCGGTTCCTGGGCCCTTCGTCCCGAGCTGCAGGAGCGAGACGCGATCAGTGACGGACCGCGAGCAGCGCAGGCGGTGACCTGCGCGGACCCGCGCGCAGGTGAGACCGTGACACCACGATGTGAGACAGGGCGATGCTTGCGTGACAACGCGGGGCCAACGGCGTACTGTTCTGACCATGCAGACGATCGACCGAGTAGTACTTCCTGGGCGCGCAGGCTGAGGCCACCGCATCAGGTACGCCGTCTGCGCGCTCTTCCCCTCGACACATCCCCACAAGGGACGAGGGGTTTTTTCATGTCACGACCTCGACACCTCGATGAGATCTCGAACCACGAGCAGCACCGCACGAACACTCGAGTCCAGGAGAAGCACATGGCACAGGGAGCCCATCCCGCACCGCCGCGACCGTCGGCCCTCGCGGCCGTGCCGACCGCGCCACCGGTGAAGCCCAGCGCGCCGCCCGCAGCGCCGCCCAGCGAGCAGATGACCGGGGCGGAGTCCATCGTCCGCTCGCTCGAGGCCGTCGGGGTCGACACCGTCTTCGGCATCCCGGGGGGTGCGATCCTCCCGCTCTACGACCCGCTCATGGACTCGACGAAGGTCCGTCACATCCTGGTCCGTCACGAGCAGGGCGGCGGGCACGCCGCGGCGGGCTACGCCCACGCGACCGGCAAGGTCGGCGTGACGATGGCGACGTCCGGCCCGGGCGCGACCAACCTCATCACCGCGATCGCCGACGCCAACATGGACTCGATCCCCATGGTCGCGATCACGGGGCAGGTGGGTGCGAGCCTGATCGGCACCGACGCCTTCCAGGAGGCGGACATCGTCGGCATGACCCTGCCCGTCACCAAGCACAACTACCTGGTGACCGACCCGGCCGAGATCCCGCGCGTGATCACCGAGGCGTTCCACCTCGCGGCGACGGGGCGCCCGGGCCCGGTGCTCGTCGACATCGCGAAGTCCGCGATGCAGGCCACCACGAGCTTCTCGTGGCCCCAGGAGATGCAGCTGCCCGGTTACCACCCGGTGACCAAGCCGCACATCAAGCAGATCCGCGAGGCTGCCCGGCTGCTCGCCACCGCGAAGCGTCCGGTGCTCTACGTGGGCGGCGGGGTCATCCGCTCCGGTGCCTCCGCGCTGCTGCGCCGCCTGGTCGACGAGTCGGGCGCCGCCGTCGTGACGACGCTCATGGCGCGCGGTGCGCTGCCCGACTCCCACCCGCAGCACCTCGGCATGCCCGGCATGCACGGCACGGTGCCAGCAGTCGCGGCGCTGCAGAAGGCGGACCTGGTCTTCGCGCTCGGAGCACGGTTCGACGACCGGGTGACCGGCAAGCTGTCGAGCTTCGCCCCGAACGCGGCGATCATCCACGCCGACATCGACCCCGCGGAGATCGGCAAGAACCGCGTGGCGGACGTGCCGATCGTGGGGGACCTCTCGGAGGTCATCGCGGACCTGCTCCCCGAGCTGGCCCGTGAGCACGAGAAGCACGGCAAGCCCGATCTGGGAGCCTGGTGGCACCAGATCGACTCGTGGCGCGAGACCTACCCCCTGGGCTACCAGAAGCCCGAGGACGGCCTGCTCGCGCCGCAGCACATCATCCAGCGCGTGGGAGAGATCTCCGGGCCGGAGTCGATCTTCGTCGCGGGTGTCGGCCAGCACCAGATGTGGGCCTCGCAGTTCATCAGGTACGAGCGGCCCAACTCGTGGATCAACTCCGGCGGCCTCGGCACCATGGGGTACGCCGTGCCGGCGGCCATGGGGGCCAAGGTCGGGGCGCCGGACCGCACGGTCTGGGCGATCGACGGCGACGGCTGCTTCCAGATGACCAACCAGGAGCTCGCCACCTGCGTCATCAACGACATCCCGATCAAGGTCGCGCTCATCAACAACTCGTCGCTCGGCATGGTGCGCCAGTGGCAGACGCTGTTCTACGACAAGCGCTACTCGAACACCGACCTGCACACCGGCCACGGCACGCGCCGCGTCCCGGACTTCGTCAAGCTGGCCGACGCGTACGGCTGCGCCGGCATCCGCGTCGAGCACGAGAACGAGGTCGACGCCGCGATCGAGCAGGCGATGGAGATCGACGACCGTCCGGTGGTCGTGGACTTCACCGTCTCGCGCGACTCGATGGTGTGGCCGATGGTCGCCGCCGGCGTGAGCAACGACGACATCCAGTACGCACGGGGCATCTCGCCCTCGTGGGACCGCGAAGACTGAGGGCGAAGGAGACCGTCATGACCCGCCACACCCTCTCGGTGCTCGTGGAGAACAAGCCCGGCGTGCTCACGCGCGTCGCGGGGCTGTTCGCCCGGCGCTCCTTCAACATCCACTCGCTGGCCGTCGGCCCGACCGAGCACGAGAACATCTCGCGCGTCACGGTCGTCGTCGACGTCGACGAGCTCCCTCTCGAGCAGGTGACCAAGCAGCTCAACAAGCTGATCAACGTCATCAAGATCATCGAGCTCGACACTGCCGCATCCGTGCAGCGCGAGCTGCTGCTCGTCAAGGTCCGGGCCGACGCCCCCACCCGCGGCCAGGTGCTGCAGGTCGTCGAGCTGTTCCGGGCGCACGTCGTCGACGTCGTGCCGGACGCGGTGACGATCGAGGCGACCGGCAACCCCGAGAAGCTCGCCGCGCTGCTCGCGGCGCTCGAGCCGTTCGGAGTTCGTGAGATCGTGAAGTCAGGTGTCGTCGGCATCGGCCGCGGCTCCCGGTCCATGACGGACCGCGCGGCGGAGTGGATCGCCCGCACCGCCTGAGCCCGGGTCGTGCCCGACCCACCCCACACGCTTTCGTTTCCATCTACACATCAAGGAGAACCACGTGGCTGAGCTGTTCTACGACGACGACGCAGACCTGTCCATCATCCAGAGCAAGAAGGTCGCCATCATCGGCTACGGGAGCCAGGGGCACGCGCACGCGCTGAACCTGCGCGACTCGGGCGTCGACGTCCGCGTCGGCCTGCGCGAGGGCTCGTCCTCCCGCGCCAAGGCCGAGGACGAGGGCCTGCGCGTGCTGTCCGTCGCCGACGCCGTGCGCGAGGCCGACGTCGTCATGATCCTCGCTCCGGACCAGGTGCAGCGGAAGCTGTACTCCGAGGACATCGAGCCGAACCTGCAGGACGGCGCCGCGCTGTTCTTCGCCCACGGCTTCAACATCCGCTTCGGCTACATCAAGCCGGGCGCCGGTCACGACGTCGCGATGGTCGCGCCCAAGGGACCGGGCCACACCGTGCGTCGTGAGTACCTCGACGGTCGTGGTGTGCCGGACATCGTCGCGGTCGAGCAGGACGCGTCGGGCCAGGCCTGGCCGCTCGCGCTCTCGTACGCCAAGGCGATCGGCGGGCTGCGTGCCGCCGGCATCAAGACGACCTTCACCGAGGAGACCGAGACCGACCTGTTCGGTGAGCAGGCCGTCCTGTGCGGTGGCACCTCGCAGCTGATCCAGTACGGCTTCGAGACGCTGACCGAGGCCGGCTACCAGCCCGAGATCGCGTACTTCGAGGTGCTGCACGAGCTCAAGCTCATCGTCGACCTCATCTGGGAGGGCGGCATCACCAAGCAGCGCTGGTCGGTCTCCGACACGGCGGAGTTCGGTGACTACGTCTCGGGCCCGCGCGTCATCGACCCGAGCGTCAAGGAGAACATGAAGGCCGTTCTCGCGGACATCCAGAGCGGTGCCTTCGCGAAGCGCTTCATCGACGACCAGGACGCCGGTGGGCCGGAGTTCAAGGAGCTGCGCGCCAAGGGCGAGTCGCACCCCATCGAGGCCACCGGCCGCGAGCTGCGCAAGCTCTTCGCCTGGCGCAACTCCGCCGACGCCGACTACACCGAGGGCAGCGCCGGACGCTGACCGGAGGTATTGGCGAGGGACGAGCCGGTGCCGTAGGGCGGCGGTAGGTGCTTCCCGACCAGAAGGTACTGAGGGTTCGGCCGGACGGTAGTCGGAGGTGACCCTGAGGGACGAGGGGTCGCCGAAGACGGACGGCAGGCCGGACCCGACCAGAAGGGACCGAGGGTTCGGCCGGACGCTGACCGTCCTGTCGACAGCCTGACGACGACTGCGGGGCCTCGGCTCTCCTCCAGCACGGAGGAGAGCAGAGGCCCCGCAGTGCTGCTCCCGGTCAGTGGCCCGGGGCGTGGAGGGTGCGGATCGGGGTGCCGTCCTGGTCGATCAGCGTGATGGTCTGCCCGCCGTCGGAGGTCCCCACGGCACGAGCGGTGCCGAGGTCGCGCGGCAGCCTGACCTTCTTCCACGGGCAGGCGACGGCAGCAGGGGTGGCGTACGCGCTGCTCCGGAATCCTCCGTCGTCCTCGAGCACGTAGACGAAGCCGTCCCCCGTGCACCCGTCGGCAGCGGTGCCGCGGCCCGTGGTCTCGAAACGGATCTCGGGCTCGCGTCCGGCGTGCTCGCGCCGGACGGAGGGATACCACGGGTGTGACGCGAGGACGGTCTGGGTGACCGGCTCCATGCCCGCGAGCAGCGGAGGCGTGGGGCTCTGCCAGAGCGCCACCACGTCTGCGCGACCGGCGGAGAGCTCGTCCTCGTCCGAGGCGGACCCCGGCCCCGCTGCAGTCCCGCCGGGCGTGAGCACAGCCGTCGTCGTGCCGTCGGCCGCGAGCAGCTCCAGCGAGCCGTCGTCGCTCCAGGTGGCCCGTGTGGCGTCCTCGAGCCAGCGCACGGTGCGGGCGGTCCCTGCCGCCGGGTCGTCCCCGGGACAGCCGTCGCCCGACGCCTGTGCGACGAGGCGCCCGTCGCTCGCGATCACGTAGGCGTACTCCGCCGCCGCGTCCACCTGGCTGGAGCAGGGTCGGTAGACCTTCACGTCTCGAGCGATCTGGACGACGGTCCCAGGGGCGTCGTCCTCCGCGCTGGTGACGGTCCACCGCCCGACGACCCCGCCGTAGCCGTCGCCCGCTGCCTCTGGGGCGTCAGGTCTCGCGGCCGGGGAACCGGTCGAGGGAGGCGAGGGACTCGCCTGCGGGGTGCTCGGCGCGCAGCCGCTCAGCGTCGCGGTGGCCACGAGGGCGGTCGTGGCGGCGAGCAGACGGAGCCGTGGCGCCCGTCCCCGGCGACCTTGAGGGGCCCGGTTCAGCATCTGGTCATCCATGGGTCAAAGGTATGCCTGGGCACCCTGGTCCGGCCCCGCACGGGACGCATCGTGACCGAACTGCAATCCTCGCGTTCCAGACTCGGTGGTCGGGACCGTCAACGACGGCTGAGCCGTCCGAGCTCCGTCCCTTCGGAGTCGAGCAGCACGAGCGTGCCGTCCTCGGTCAGGCCGAGCGCCCGGGCCTGCGCGACCCAGCCGCTCACGGGAACGCCGTCGCACCCGATCAACGTGCTGGGGCCGCTCGTGGCGCGAACCCCGCCGTCGTCGGCGAGCGTGTAGATCCCGCCCGAGCCGTTGCAGCCGTCCGTGCCCTGCCAGGTGCCGTCCTCGGCGAACGACGCCCAGGAGCCGTCGGGGTTGCTGGAGGGCGGGTCCGGCGGGAACCACTTTCCCCCGGCCAGCACGCCGACCGTGGCGGGAACGAGGCCGGTCGGCAGGGTGACGGCGTGCCAGGAGAGGCTCTCGCGAAGCTCGGGCGTCAGGACAGGTGGCGCGGTGAGCGCGGGGGAGGTGCTCTCGTCCACGTGCGGCTCCCCGCCCGGGACGAGGGTGGCCGTCGGGCGCCCGTCGGCCCGCAGCAGCAGGATGTCGTCGCCGCGGTGCGCGACGACCGTGGCCTCGGTCAGCCAGGCGGCCGTCGGCCGGTCGCCGCAGTCGCTGCCCCATGACTCGGGCCGTCCCACCCGCAGGTCACTGTCCGGGCCGGCGATGTAGGGGAAGGAGATGCTCCCGCACCGCCGCCACAGCGTCGCCTGGGTGTCGAACTGCACGACGGTCCCGGACCACTCGTCCGCCGCGCTGCGGACCGTCCACCGCCCGACGAGGGAGGAGGGGTCGAACGGGGCGGCGGGGGTGCTCGTCGCCGGCGGCGTCTGGGCGGACGTCGCAGGACCGCTCTGCGGTGTGCCAGGGGTGGCGACGCACCCGGCCAGGAGCACGACGGCACTCGTCGCGGCGAGCACGGCCGTCGCGAGCGGCCAGGCGTGCACCAGGCCCGCTCGGGGGCGTCCCACGGTCATGGTGATCTGGCCTCCGGTGGTGCTGGGCGCTCTCGTGCGCCGGACGGTCGGTCGCCGGACGGTCGGTCGGGCGAGCCCGCGAGGCGGGCCCTGTGACGTCTGTGTGCCGCGCGCGTGCTTCCTTGCGTCGCGCCACCTCTCGTTCACGCAATGAGACGCCGATGTTCGCTCCGTGGCTGCTGCGTAGCATGGTCCTCATGACTCGGAGCATCAGGCTGGCAGTGATCCCCGGTGACGGCATCGGCGTCGAGGTGGTGGAGCAGGGTCTCGCCGTGCTCGACGCCGCGATCGCGGGCGCGGACGTCCGCATCGAGCCGACGAGGTTCGACCTGGGCGCCGCGCGCTGGCACCGCACCGGGGAGACCCTCACGGACGCCGACCTCGAGTCCATCCGCGCGCACGACGCGATCCTGCTCGGCGCCATCGGCGACCCGTCGGTGCCGTCCGGCGTGCTGGAGCGTGGCCTGCTGCTCAAGCTGCGCTTCTCGCTGGACCAGTACGTGAACCTGCGCCCCGGCAAGCTCTACGAGGGTGTGTCCTCGCCGCTCGCGAACCCCGGCGACATCGACTTCGTCGTCGTGCGCGAGGGCACGGAGGGCCCCTACGTGGGCAACGGGGGCGCCATCCGGGTCGGCACGCCCCACGAGGTGGCGAACGAGGTCAGCGTGAACACCGCCTTCGGCGTGGAGCGCGTGGTGCGCGACGCCTTCGCCCGCGCCCAGGCCCGCCCGCGCAAGCACCTGACGCTCGTGCACAAGCACAACGTGCTCGTGCACGCCGGTCACCTGTGGCGTCGGACGGTCGAGGCCGTGAACGCGGAGTTCCCCGACGTGACGACGGACTACCTGCACGTCGACGCCGCCACCATCTTCCTGACGACCAACCCGTCGCGCTTCGACGTGATCGTCACGGACAACCTCTTCGGTGACATCCTCACCGACCAGGCCGCTGCCATCACCGGTGGCATCGGCCTCGCCGCGTCGGCCAACATCAACGCCGACCGCACCGCTCCCTCGATGTTCGAGCCCGTCCACGGCTCGGCGCCGGACATCGCCGGCCAGGGCAAGGCCGACCCGACGGCCACCGTCGCGTCGGTCAAGCTGCTGCTCGAGCACCTCGGTCTGACCGAGGAGGCGGCGAAGGTCGAGGCCGCGATCGCGGCCGACCTCGCCGAGCGAGGAGACCGAGTACGCACGACGGCCGAGGTCGGACGAGACCTGGCCGCGCGAGTGGCGGGCTGAGCCCAGCTCCACCCCCCTCACGCGACCCGCACGGACCCCGTCGTCCGTGCGGTTCGTCGTTGTACCCCGGCCGTCTTCACCCGATATCGTCAAAGCAGCGAACCACGCTCGACGACCGAGCGTGAGCGACAGGTGAAAGGCCCCATCATGACCACACTCTCCCAGGAGTCCGACCTCGCCTCGACCTTCCGGATCGAGCGGTCGGACGCACCGGCGTCCGCCGAGCAGCGTGCCCGAGAGCTCGCCGACCCGAAGTTCGGCACCGTCTTCACCGACCACATGGCGCGCGTCACGTGGACCGTCAGCGAGGGCTGGCACGACCGGCGCGTCGAGAAGTACGGGCCGCTCAGCCTCGACCCCGCGACCGCCGTCCTGCACTACGCGCAGGAGATCTTCGAGGGCCTCAAGGCCTACCGGCACGCCGACGGGTCCGTGTGGACGTTCCGGCCCGAGGCCAACGCCGCCCGGTTCGCCCGCAGCGCGCACCGTCTGGCCCTGCCCGCGCTGTCCGAGGCGGACTTCATCGCCTCCATCGCGGCGCTTGTCCGGACGGACGTGGACTGGGTGCCGGACCAGGACGGTTTCAGCCTCTACCTACGTCCCTTCATGTACGCCTCCGAGAAGTTCCTCGGGGTGCGCGCGAGCCTGGAGGTCGAGTACCTGGTGATCGCGTCGCCCGCCGGCTCATACTTCGCCGACGGCGTGAAGCCGGTCTCCATCTGGGTGGCGCAGGACTACCACCGCTCGGGCGCGGGCGGCACCGGTGCGGCCAAGTGCGGCGGCAACTACGCGGCGAGCCTGCTGCCCCAGGTCGAGGCGTACGGCAAGGGCTACGAGCAGGTCGCCTTCCTCGACGCGGAGACCAACACCGCGCTTGAGGAGCTCGGCGGGATGAACATCTTCGTGGTGCGCCGGGACGGCACGGTCCAGACCCCCGAGCTCACGGGCACGATCCTCGAGGGCGTGACGCGCTCGTCGATCCTGCAGCTCGCCACCGACCGGGGCCATGCCGTGGAGGAGAAGCACCTCCTGCTCGCCGACCTGCTCGACGACATCGCCTCCGGCGACGTCGTCGAGGTCTTTGCCTGCGGGACCGCGGCGGTCGTGACGCCGATCGGGAAGCTGGGCGGGGCGGACTTCGAGGTGACTCTCCCGGAGCCCGACGGCGGGCGGCTGAGCCTGGCCATCCGCGAGGAGCTCACGGGGATCCAGGTCGGGGCCGTCGAGGACCGCTACGGATGGCTCACGCGGCTCGCCTGACGCGGGCCCACCTACCTACATGACGGAGGGGGCTCGACCGCCACGCCTGGCGGTCGAGCCCCCTCCGTGCGTGACGGGTGGTGGCGCAGTGCTCAGTAGCGATGCACCGTGATCGTGAACTTCCTCGTGCTGTACTTGCCGGCGAACTTGTTCTTGCCGACCTTGAACCAGACCTTGCCCGAACGGGTGAGCTGGCGGGTCTTGAGCAGCGCCTGAGCGCTCCCCTTCTTCCGCTTCAGCTTCACCTTCCCCAGCGAGTGGGTCGTCTTCGAGCCGTTGGCACGGTAGAAGCCCTTGACCTTCGCGCCGACCTTGTACTCGGAGGCACGGATGGTGATCTTTGTCGTTCCACCCGCCCGCCAGCCGGGCGCATTCGCGGAGGTGGTCTGCTTGGAGTACTTCTTGTTCGCCTTGACAGTGACCGTCTTGATCGCCCAGCGGACTGTCTTCACGTCGGTGTAGCTGCCTGCAGGCGTGAACGACTGCGTGATCGGCACGCGGAACTGGTACTTGCCAGGGGCCATCGAGCTGTACAGGCGGATGTAGAAGCCGGCGTTGGTCCCCGGGACGATGTCGCCGCCGATCGGGTTGTACAGCGAGGGCGTGAAGGTGTTCTTCTTCGCGACGGTCTTGAGAGTCTTGGGCTTGCCCCAGGTGAAGTCGGTCGAGGAGGAGTCGCGGTACTGCACGACCGCACCGTCGCCGTTGACGTCCGTGTAGCTCTTGTCGCTCGGGGTCCCGGTGAAGGCGATCGAGAACTTCACGTCCTTGTACCCCTTGGCCGGGAGCGTGAGGGACGACGCAAGGCCGGAGAAGGTGGGGGTGCTGAACGCGCCGGGTGCGGGCGCGGCGCTCGCGGCGGGAGCCACGGCGAGGGCACCCCCGCCGAGGAGGGAGAGCGCGGCGAAAGTCGTCGCCGCCCGCTTGATGGTCATCTTCATACGTCTGGATTCCTCTCTGAGGCGGTCGGTCGATCCGCCGCGGGGCGCGCCCGACATCGGGGACCATGGCTCAAAGCCACCGGGACCCGTCGTCGGAACGCCTCTGGAGGTTCCAAAACTACGGGAAACCGAGCGGGTCGCAACCGGAGAGCCGCGTGCCGGAAGGCCCTCCCTGCCCGGTGCGAGGACACCGAGCCCCACGACCAGCGGCGTTCGACGGAGACCCGAGCCCCGCGGGGGGAGCGCGGCTCGTTGCAATCGGTTGCCCCGGGTGGGACCATGGGACCATGCAGGCATTGGCCACAATCATTCTTCCGCGCGTCTGAGCCCACCAGGCTCGGACGCGCAGACCTCCCGACCGCTCGGGGGGTCTTTTTGTTGGTCCAGACGACGGCCGCACCACGGCCGGGACCTCGAACGACCCAGAGGGCAGGACGATGAGCAGCTTCCAGGTGTACGACACGACCCTGCGCGACGGCGCGCAGCAGGAGGGCATGAACCTCTCCGTGGCGGACAAGCTCGCCATCGCCGTGCTGCTGGACGAGCTGGGAGTGGGCTTCATCGAGGGCGGATGGCCCGGGGCCATCCCCAAGGACACCGACTTCTTCTCTCGTGCGGGCAGGGAGCTCCACCTCAGGAACGCTCAGCTCGCGGCGTTCGGCGCCACGCGCAAGGCAGGGGTGCGCGCGGAGGACGACCCGCAGGTGCAGGCCCTGCTGGCCTCCGAGGCTCCGGTCGTCACCCTGGTCGCGAAGTCCGACATCCGGCACGTCGAGCGCGCCCTGCGCACGACCCCGGAGGAGAACGTCGCGATGATCGCCGACACGGTCGGCCTCCTGACCCGTGAGGGGCGGCGCGTCGTGCTCGACGCCGAGCACTTCTTCGACGGTTACCGCTTCGACCCGAGCTATGCGAAGGTCGCCGTGTCCGCCGCCTTCGAGGCCGGTGCCGAGGTCGTCACGCTGTGCGACACCAACGGGGGCATGCTCCCCGAGTGGGTCGCCGACATCGTGACCGAGGTGCGTGAGGCCACCGGGGCGGGGACCGACGATGCCATCCTGGGCATCCACGCCCACAACGACTCCGGCTGCGCCGTCGCCAACTCGCTCGCTGCCGTCCGGGCCGGGGCCCGCCACGTGCAGGGGACGATCAACGGCTACGGGGAGCGGACCGGCAACGCCGACCTGGTCGCCGTCGTCGCCAACGTCGAGCTCAAGTACGGCGAGGACGTTCTGGGCGGCCGCCTGCCGGAGGCCACCCGGATCGCGCACGCCATCAGCGAGGTCACCAACATCGCACCATACGGGCGGCAGCCCTACGTGGGCGCGAGCGCGTTCGCGCACAAGGCCGGGCTGCACGCCAGCGCCATCCGGGTCGACCCCGACCTCTACCAGCACATCGACCCGACCCGTGTCGGCAACGACATGCGCATGCTCATCTCCGAGATGGCGGGGCGCGCGTCGATCGAGCTGAAGGGCAAGGAGCTCGGCTTCGACCTCGCGGGCCAGGGCGAGCTGCTGGGCCGGCTCACCCAGCGGATCAAGGACGCGGAGGCGGACGGCTACACCTTCGACGCGGCGGACGCCTCCTTCGAGCTGATGCTCGTCGAGGAGATCGAGGGACAGCGCCCCAGCTACTTCCGGGTGGAGAGCTGGCGCGCGATCGTCGAGCGTGAGGGGAGCCGTGGCACGGAGGCGACGGCCGAGGCGACGGTGAAGCTCCACGCGGGCGGGGAACGCATCGTCACCGTGGGGGAGGGCAACGGCCCGGTCAACGCTCTCGACCACGCCCTGCGGGAGGCGCTGCTGCGCGTGTACCCGGAGATGGAGAAGTTCGAGCTCATCGACTTCAAGGTGCGGATCCTCGAGGAGTCGCTCGGCACCGACGCGGTCACGCGGGTGCTCGTCACGACGACGGACGGGCACGACACGTGGTCCACGGTGGGCGTGGGACCGAACATCCTCGAGGCTTCGTGGGAGGCGGTCACCGACGCCGCCATCTACGGGCTGCGCCACCTGGGCATCGAGCCGCGGTGATGCTCGGGGTCGGGCTCAGCCCCTCCGGGTGAGGACGGCGTAGGCGGTCACCGCGACCGCGAGCAGGACCCACACGAGCGTCCCGAGCACCGCCAGCGCCGGCACGCCGAGCGCCACGAGCACGGCCGCGACGCCGGTCAGCGGCAGCGAGAGCATGCCCAGGACGGCGCCCGCGCGTTCCGCGATGCGCTGGTCGCGCTCGTCACCGGTGTGCGTGAGCACGCGCTCGGCGGTCGTCGTCGAACCGGGGTGACGTGCCGCACGCCAGGTGGCGAGGGCGGCCGCCACGAGGACGACGGCGCCTCCGACGGCGAAGCCGGCGCCCATGCTCCCGGGGCCGTAGCGCACGAGCAGGACGGTGCCGGTGGCGAGCACGGCGCTCGCGGCGAGGAAGGACGCGGCGGCGGCCGCGGGTTTGAGGGGGCGCGTTCCCGCGCTGCTACTCGTCGACATGAAAGATCTCCTCCACGGTGGTGCCGAAGTGGCGGGCGATGGCGATGGCCAGGGGGAGCGAGGGATCGTAGCGGCCGGTCTCGATCGAGTTCACGGTCTGCCGAGAGACGCCCAGCGCCGTGCCGAGTGCCGCCTGGGAGAGGCCTTGGTCCTCTCGTCGCGCTCGGACGTCGTTGCGCACGGTGCTCCCCTTCTCACCCGGTGGTCGGCCGGATGGTGTCAAGTGTGCTTGACAAGGGCAGGGATGTCAAGGGTGCTTGACGTGGCGGTCTCTTGACGTCTCTTGCATACTCGGTAACTATTGAGGGGTCACTTACCGAGTATGTAGAAGGGGGCACGATGTCGATCCGGCTCGGGATCATGGCGCTGCTCGCCGAGGAGCCTATGTATGGCTACCAGGTGCGGCAGGAGTTCGAGTCGCGCACGGGCGGGACGTGGCCACTCAACGTGGGGCAGGTGTACACCACGATCGGGAGGCTGGTCCGCGACCGCCTCGTCGAAACGGCCTCGCAGGGGGAGGCCGGTCACCGGGAGGGCGACGATGCCGACACGCGTGAGACCGAGAGGTATCGGCTCACTGCCACGGGACGGGCCGAGGTGGGCCGGTGGTGGCGCACGCCCGTGCGGCGTGACGTCCCGGCCCGGGACGAGCTGACGATCAAGCTCGCGCTCGCAGTCACCGTCCCTGGTGTCGACGTCGGCGCGATCGTCCAGATACAGCGTAACGAGACGATGCGCGCACTGCGCGAGTACACGCTCCTGAAAGCGCGTGCGGACCGCGCGGCGCACGCGGTAGGCGGCTCGGACGCAGGAGCCTCAAGCGGCAACGACCTGGCCTGGTCCTTGCTGCTCGACAACCTCGTCTTCATGGCGGAGGCTGAGATGCGGTGGCTCGACCACATCGAGAGTCGGCTGGCACGGGCGGCGAGGTCCAGGTCCATGCGGCCCGCGGCGTCGGACGGCGTCCCCCGGGACACCTCCGCGCCGGCATCCGGCGTCGCGGGCGGTGCTGCTCGGGCCGGAGATGCCTGGTGAACGCCGAGCGAGAGGTGGCGCTGCGGCTCGTGGGGGTGAGCAAGACGCACGGCGAGGGAGCGACCGCCGTCGCAGCCCTGACCGACATCGACCTGGACGTGGCACGCGGGGAGCTCGTCGCTTTGATGGGCCCGTCGGGCTCGGGCAAATCGACGCTGCTGAACATCGCCGGCGGGCTGGACGGCCCCGACGCCGGGGAGGTGACGGTGATGGGACGTCGCCTGGACACCGCCGACGTACGGGAACGTGCCCGGATGCGGCGCCAGCAGGTCGGTTACGTGTTCCAGGACTACAACCTGGTCGCCGCGCTCACGGCGGTGGAGAACGTCGCGCTGCCGCGCGAGCTCGACGGCACACGACCCCGGCGGGCCCGGCGTCAGGCGATGGAAGCGCTCGAAGCGGTCGGCATCGCGGACCTCGCGTCGCGCTACCCCGACGACATGTCCGGCGGCCAGCGGCAACGTGTAGCCATCGCGCGGGCACTCGTCGGACCGCGGTCGATCGTGCTCGCCGACGAGCCGACCGGTGCGCTCGACTCCGTGACGGGTGAGGAGGTCATGGCGATCTTGCGCGCGCGGGTCGACGCCGGGGCCGCCGGGCTGCTCGTGACGCACGAGCCACGGTTCGCCGCATGGTCCGACCGAACGGTGTTCCTGCGCGACGGGCGTGTGGTGGACGCGACGCGTCCCGCCGGCGACGTCACCGAGCTCCTGGTGACGGACCGGTGAGGGCGAGCGCGGACGACGGCGTGCACTCGTGGTTCGCGCCCTGGTGTGCCGTGGCACGGATCGCGCGACGTGACGCGATGCGGCATGCGGGACGCACCTGGCTCGTGGCGCTGCTCATCGGGATCCCGGTGGCCGCGGCGGCCTTCTCGATGACCGTGGGAGCCTCGACCGCGCAGACGCCGGTGACGAGAGCACAGTCGTGGCTTCCGGTCCCCGGGGTCAGAGCAGCGGTCACCTGGGAGGGCACTCCGATCGTCCAAGATCCGATCGGGGGTCACTCCGAGCCTGTCGACGTCGATGGTGACCTCAGCAGCACGACCAGCGACGACCCTGCCCCGACGATCGAGGCCGCCACGCAAGAGATCCGGGACCTGCTACCAGGCACCGTCGTCTCCACCGCTGTACGGACCTCCGTGCTCGCGCAGACGCCGGACGGCTCGCGCACGCAGCTCGACGTGCTCCATCTCGACACGGCCGACCCGGCGTTGCGTGCCACCATCATGCCGGTGGCGCAAGGGCGGCTCCCCGAGGTGCGCGGGGAGATCGTCCTCAGCGTCACCGACGCAGCCGTGCTGCACGTCGGGATCTCAGACAGGGTCGCCCTCGCCGCGGACCGCGACAGCAGCCTGCTCGACGGGAACGAGGCGATCGTCGTCGGCATCCGTCCCGACGTGCCCGAACACGGGGTGTTGTCTCCGGGGACTGCCGTCGCCGGCCCGCTGACCGGGCTCACGACCGAGGAGGACGCCTCTGTCGCATGGTGGATCACCGCGGGCGCCGTGCCCTGGTCGGACGTCGTCGCGCTCAACGCGGCAGGCTTCGCCGCGACCAGCCTCGATGTCGCGAAGCACATGCCCGCCGATGTCGACGTGCCGTACTACCAGGACGGCGGTGCGCGGGACGACGCTCGTGGCCTTGACGGCTGGCTCGTCCTGGCGGGCGCGGCAGGAGTGGGGCTGCTCGAGATGGCGCTGCTGCTCGCGCCGGCCTTCGTCGTCGGAGCGCGCCGTGCCGAGCGCGACCTCGCCCTCGTCGCCGCGAGCGGCGGCACCCCCGGTGCGCTGCGGCGCGTCGTGCTGCTGGGCGCCGGGTCCGTCGGGCTCGTCGCGTCGTCCGTCGGCGCGGCAGCGGGCGCGGCCGCCGGGATCGGCGCGTTGCGGGTCGTGGGGAGCGGGCTCACGGGGACGGCACCGGCGGGAGCCGTCGTCCCCGTCGTGCTGCTGCTCGGGCTCGTCGTGGTCGCGGTGCTCGTGTGCCTCGCTGCCGCTCTCGTGCCGGCTGTCCGTGCGGGTCGGGCCGACACTGTGGCCGCCCTCACCGGGCGCCGGGCCCCGTTGCGCATCCGGCGTGGGCACCGGGTCATGGCGGTGGCGGTGCTTGCCGCTGGCCTGCTCGCGGTGGCAGCGGGGTGGCGCAGCTCCTCGATGCCGGTGGTGGTGCTCGGCGCGCTGGTGACCTTCGTCGGCGTGATCGTGAACCTGCTCCGGGTCATCGAGGCGCTGGGTCACCTGGCGCCGTGGTGCGGTCCGGCGGGGCGCTTTGCGCTGCGTGACGCCAAGCGGCAGAGCGCGCGCTCGGTGGGTGCCACCGCTGCCGTCGTCGGCGCGATCGCCGCGATCGTCGCGACCAGCGCGTCGGCTATGGCGACGGAGGCCGGTGTCAGGTCATCGTTCAACATGTTCGCGGGCCAGGACATGATCGGTGCGGTCATCTCGTACCCCACCGTGGGCCTTGACGCTGAGGCACAGGTCGCCAAGGACCGGGACACGTACCGGGTGATGGCGACCGCCGCCGCGCGCGCAGTGCCTGGCACGACGGCCGTAGCGGTGCAGGTGGCCCTCGACCCGACGGAGATGGTGCCCGACCACGATGCCGAGGCCTCGTGGGAGCTTCTCGTCGATCCGCATCGGTGCGCTGCGGGAGACCAGTCCGGGGACGGGACTGACCCCTCAGACTGCCTCATCTATGGCGGTGGCAGCTTTCGGCTCCAGTGGGGGTCATCGATCGTCGGGTCGTTCGGCGGGTCCGTCATCGTCGTCGACGACGGGACCCTTGTGGGCTCGTCGAGGCTCGACGGTGCTTCCGAGGCCACGGCAGCGCTGCGCCAGGGCAAGCTTCTGGTGCCCTCGCAGAACACCGTCTGGGCCGACGGCCAGGCGAGGTTCGCCCGGACCACCTGCGCCGACGAGGACGGCGACGACTGTGTCACCGCAGATCCGGTCGTCCTCCCGGCGGCCGTGACCCCGATACGGTCGGCTCTCTACGGGCTCGTCATGCCTCCCGACCTCGCCTCCGACCTGAACCTTCGGGTGGTGCCCGGCGGTCTGCTCGTGCAGCCTCCTGCGGGTGCGACAGAGGCCGACCTGGCCGCGATCACGGCTGCGTTGCGGGGCTACGACGGTCTCGCGACGGTCGAGGTCAGCAGGCTGCCCCACGCGTCTGACCTGCCTGCTCGCGCCGCGATGATCGCTGCGCTCGTCGCCGGGCTGGGCGCGACGTTCCTCGTCCTGTTCCTCGCGGCGCGCGAGACGGACCGGGACATGCGTGTGTTCGCGGCAGTCGGGGCGAGCCCTCGGTCCCGACGTCGGATCGCGGCCGCCCAGGCCGTCGTCGTGACCGGAACGGGCGCGGTGCTGGGATCGGTGCTCGGGACTGGGCTCGCCTGGATCAACGTGAAGGTCTCCCTCACGCAGCTCTACGACCCGTCTCAGGCTCCCGTCGCACAGGTGCCGCTGACGACCATCGCGGTGATCTGCGTCGGGGTCCCGCTGGTCGCCGCGCTCGGGGGATATCTGTTCACACGCTCACGGTTGCCGGCGCCGAGCGCGGTTCGCTGACGGCGACGGCGGGCGCGGCCTCAGTCGGCGACGACCTCGACGGTGAGGGCGGTTCCCTCCAGCTGCGCGTCGACCTGGTCTGCCAGAGCGGAGGTCGTCGATCCGACCACGGCACCGCGGGCGAACGACACCGTGACGAGGTAGGCGACCTCGGAGCCCTCGGGTGCGAGGTCGCGGCTCGAGGCCTCGCGCAGGGCCGTGAAGACGGCCTCCATCGTGGCGGCCAGTGCGCGGCGGCTGGCACCGTCGGACGAGGTGAACGGGACGTCCACGTCGGCAGTGAGCGCCGCGCGGTCGTCGTCCCACGTGAAGGCCACGGTCGGGATCTGGACCGAGGTGCCGTCGTCGTCCACCTCGACGACGGGCGCTTCCTCGACCACCTCCGCCTCGTCGTCCTCGCTGGGCGGGTTGGCGCCCGGTACGTGCTCGAGCGGGATCGCGACGCCGAGGCGCTCGGCGAAGATCTCGACGGTCCGTACCTCGAGCGGGCCGAGGTCTCGGTGGGTGGGCTCGAGCACGACGCGGACCGTCGGCGCGGAGGCGTCCTCGGGGATGACGTCGTGGCCGACGTTCCCTGCGTTGATCGCGTCCACCGTCTGCACGATCGCGGCCGTGAGGCGGTCGGCGCTCTCGTGGTCCTCGGGTCGCTCGGTGGGCACCGGGACGTGGATGACGACCGCTCCTGCGGCCTCGTCCCAGCTCTCCGTGGCGCCCGCAGGCAGGGTGGCGGCTGACGGGCGGCGGCCGAACAGGTTTCTCATGGCACGACCCTATCGAGTTCCGCTGGGGGAGCGGTCGCGTGCCCCGAACACCGCGGTGCCCACCCTGACGATCGTCGCGCCCTCGGCGACGGCGGCCTCCAGATCGCCGGACATGCCCATCGACAGGTCGACGGCGTGCTCCGTGCCGGGGGAACCCAGGGCGAGCACCTCGTCGCGCACGGTGCGCAGCGCAGCGAACCCGGAGCGCACGACGGAGACGTCGTCGGACCGTGCCCCGATCGTCATGAACCCCACCAGGCGCAGCCCCGGGTCGTCCGCGACCCGCAGCGCCAGCTCGAAGGCCTCGGACGGCGTGACGCCGCTCTTCGTGGGCTCGCCCGACACGTTCACCTGCACCATCACGTCGAGCACCCGACCGGCAGCCGCGGCCCGGGCGCCGAGACGGGTCGCGGTGTCGGCCGTCCCGACGCTCTCGACGGCGCCCGGGACAGGCGCGGAGAACATGGTCTCCAGGGCGCGGCCCGCCTTGTTCGACTGCAGCGGGCCGATGAGGTCCGCCCGGACGCCGAGCTCGGTGAAGACCGGCGCCTTGGCGACCAGCTCCTGGACACGGTTCTCGCCCACGAGAACGTCCAGCCCCAACCGGCGCGCCGCATCGACGGCGACCCGCACGGCGGCGGCCGACTGCATCTTGGTGGCGAGCATCAACCGCACGGAGCCCGGGTCGCGCCCGGCGCTCGCGGCGGCCTGAGCGATCCGTGCGGACACGGACTCGATCCGGGCGGTCACGAGCGGGGGAGTCAGGGCGCCCGGATCGTCAGTCACGCGCGATCGCCGCCGTCGTGGCCCCGGTGAGCCTCGCGAGGTCCGCGGGCGCCAGGCTCACGTCGAGCCCGCGGCGCCCGCCCGAGACGTAGACCTGGTCGAAGGCCATCGCCGACTCGTCCAGCACCGTGGCCAGGCGTTGTTTCTGCCCGAGCGGGGAGATGCCGCCCACCACGTAACCCGTCGTCCGCTCGGCGGTCGCCGGCTCGACCATCGTGGCCTTCTTGCCGCTGACAGCGTGGGCCAGGGCTTTGAGGTCGAGGCGCCGGGCGACGGGCACGATGCCGACGACGACGCGCCCGTCGACGCTCGCCAAGAGCGTCTTGAAAAGTCGTGCTGGGTCGATGCCGAGGGCCCGCGCAGCCTCCTCGCCGTAGCCCAGCTCGCTCGCGGGGTCGTGCTCGTAGGGATGGACGGCGTGCGCCGTCCCGGTGCTCTCCAGGAGCGCGAGCGCCGGGGTGCCGGCGGCCGGCTGCTTCTTCCGGGCGCGACTCACGTGAGCGTCCCGACGGCCACGACCTGGAGCACGACGGCCCCCGCCTCGTCGCTCGCGTCCAGGTCGACCAGCGCGGTGATGCCCCAGTCGTGGTCGCCGGCCGGGTCGTGCAGCACCTGTCGCACGGACCACAGCCTCGGGTTCCCGTCCACGGACTCGGTGATCTCCACGAGCCGGGGCGAGCGGGCCTCGGCGGAGATGTCGATCGCGTCGTCGCCGTACTCCTCGAACATCGGGTCCAGGGCGTCCGCCCAGGTGTCCTTGTCCCAGCCGGCCGCGCCGTCCAGCGCGCCGAGCGCCGTGTACGCCTCGCGCGAGGCGAGCTCCACGCGGCGGAACATCGCGTTGCGCACCAGCACGCGCAGGGACCGCAGGTTGCCGCTCACGGGCCGCACCGGCGCGCTCTCGCCGGTACCCGACAACGGGCCGTCACCGGTCTCGTCGTCGGCGTCGTCGTCCACCGGGTTCGCGAGCCGCTCCCACTCGTCGAGCAGGCTCGAGTCCGTGCCGCGGACCAGCTCGCCCAGCCACTCGACGACCTCCTCGACCTCCTCGGTGCGGTGGTCGGCGGCCACGGTCTGGCGCAGCGCCCGGTAGGCGTCGGCGAGATAGCGCAGCACCACGCCCTCGGTGCGCTCGAGCTGGTAGCGCGAGACGATCTCGCCGAAGGTCGCCGCTGTCTCGAGCATGTCGCGCACGACCGACTTGGGGGCCAGCTCGTGATCTGCGACCCACGGGTTGGAGCGCTTGTAGGTGGTGAAGGCGGGCTCCAGCAGGTCGCGCAGCGGCTGCGGCCAGGTCACGTCCTCCAGCGCGGCCATCCGCTCCTCGTAGTCGTAGCCCTCGGCCTTGAGCGCGGCGACCGCCTCGCCGCGCGCCGCGCGCTGCTGGCCGTAGAGCACCTGGCGGGGGTCGTCGAGGGTCGCCTCGATGACCGAGACGACGTCGAGGGTGTGGGTGGGTGAGTCGACGTCGAGCAGATCCTGGGCGGCCAGGGCGAAGGGCGACAGCGGCTGGTTGAGCGCGAAGTCCTCCGGGACGTCACGGGTGAGCGTGACGCGGGCGTGCAGCCCGTCGGTATCGCGCACGGTCGTGCGTTCCACGAGCCCGGCCTGACGCAGCGAGCGGTAGACCTGCAGGGCCTTGCGTACGTGGGCCCGGCGCTGGGCGTCGTTGTCGTGGTTGCTGGTGAGCAGGTGGGCCATCGCCTGCACCGGGTCCACCGAGGGGTCGCGGCGTGAGCGCGCCAGGATGTTGAGGACCATCGCGTGGTTGACGGTGAAGTGGCTGGTCAGCGGCTCCGGGTCGGCGTCGCGCAGGCGCTCGAAGGTCTTGTCGGTCCAGTTGACGGAGCCCTCCGGTGCCTTCTTGCGGACGATCTTCTTGAGCTTCTTCGGGTCGTCGCCGGCCTTCGCCAGGGCGCGCCGGTTCTCGATGACGTGCTCGGGGGCCATGATGATGACCTCGCCCACCGTGTCGTACCCGGCGCGTCCCGCGCGCCCGGCGATCTGGTGGAACTCGCGCGCCGTCAGGTGGCGCATGCGCTCGCCGTCGAACTTCACCAGGCTCGTGAACAGCACCGTGCGGATCGGCACGTTGATGCCGACGCCGAGGGTGTCGGTGCCGCACACCACCTTGAGAAGCCCCCGCTGGGTGAGCCGCTCGACGACGCGCCGGTACTTGGGCAGCATGCCCGCGTGGTGCACGCCCACCCCGTGGCGCAGGAACTTGCTGAGCGTGCGCCCGAAGCCCGAGGCGAAGGAGAAGTCGCCGAGCTCCGTCGCGATGGCGTCCTTCTCCTCGCGCGTGGCGAGGTTGGTGCTGAGCAGGGACTGCGCCCGCTCGACGGCGTCCTTCTGCGTGAAGTGGACCACGTAGACCGGAGCCCGGTGCGTCTGCACGAGCTCCTCGATGACCTCTCCCAACGGCTCGACGACGTAGTCGTACGTGAGAGGCACAGGGCGCTGGGTGCTCGTGATCTCGGCGACCGGACGTCCGCTGCGCTCCTCGAGGTCCTCGCGGAACCGCGTGGTGTCGCCGAGGGTGGCCGACATGAGCAGGAACTGCGTGCGCGGTAGCTCCAGGAGCGGGACCTGCCACGCCCAGCCGCGCTGGGGGTCCGCGTAGAAGTGGAACTCGTCCATGACGACCTGGCTGATCGCGTCACGGCCGGTCTCCGCCCCACCCCGGCGCAGGGCGAGGTTGGCGAGGATCTCTGCTGTGCAGCACAGGATCGGGGCGTGCGGGTTGACCGCGGAGTCACCTGTCATCATGCCGACGTTCTGCGAGCCGAACAGCGCCACCAGGGCGAAGAACTTCTCGCTGACCAGCGCCTTGAGCGGTGCGGTGTAGTAGGTGCGCCCGCCCGTCCCCGCCTCGAAGGCGGCGAGCGCCGCGAAGTGCGCCGCGGCCGCCACCATGGACTTGCCCGATCCGGTGGGCGTCGCCAGGATCACGTGCGAGCCCATCACGAGCTCGAGCGTCGCCTCCTCCTGCGCGGGGTAGAGCGTGTAGCCCGCCTCGAGCGCCCAGGCGGTGAAGCCCTCGGCCACCTCGGCGGGGTCCGGCTCCTGACCGGCGACGACGGGGGGCAGGTGCGCGGCGAGCGGCGCGGTGGTGGGCATGCCCTCGATTCTCCCAGACGCCTCAGACACAGGTCGGGTCGGCGGCGCCCGCGGCGAGCAGGGCGTCGCACACCGTGAGCAGACGCTCCCGCAGCGGCGCGGAGCGCTGCGCGAAGCCGCGCTGCCGCTCGACGTACTCGGCTCGGCCCTGCGGCGTCTCGATGGCGACGGTGCCGTAGCCGAGGCGCGTCACGTCGTACGGCGAGGCCTCCATGTCCAGGACACGGACGTCGCGAGCGAGCTCGAAGCAGTCGAGCAGCAGGTCGCCGGGCACGGCGGGACCGAGCTTGAGCGCGTGGCGCAGCAGGTCCATGTTGGCGTGCAGGCAGCCGGGCTGCTCGTTGCCGGCGCGGTCCTCCGCGGTGGGCTGAAGCACGTTGAGAGGCCGGGCGGGCTCGGTGAAGAAGCGGAAGGCATCGAAGTGGGTGCAGCGGATGCGGTGCGCCTCGACGACCGCGTCCGTGCCCTCACTGCCCAGGCGCAGCGGCAACGTGTGGCGGACGTCCGTGCCCGCGCGGTAGACCATCGCCCACTCGTGCAGACCCAGACAGCCGAGCGAGGCCGGTCGCCGCGCGGTGCTCGCCAGCACGCCGCGGATCCACCGGACGGCCTCGCCGCGGTCGTGGAGCATCGCCGTCGCCTCGAGGGCCACGCCCCGGCGGCCGTCGGCCGACGTCGTCGACCGGTGCCATCGCCAGGAGGCACGCTCGGCGACCTCGTTCGCGGCGCCCAGCAGCGCGCGGCCCACGCCCGGGTGCCAGCGCCGCAACCGAGCAGGCCGCACGGGGTAGTAGGTGAACAGGAAGTCCTCGACCTCGTCCGCCTCTCGGGCGGCACGGCGAGCGTGCCAGGCCGCGGTGAGGGCGTCGGCGCGGACCTCGTGCCGGTGCTGCTCGTCGAGCCAGGTCGCCGGGCTGCGGAGGCCGGCGACCGCCGGGGCTCCGGGGGCGCCACCGCGCGGCGGCGGGTCGAGGACGGCCGCGGCGGACGGCGTCGAGGTCGGGTCGGGCACGCTCTCGAGCCTAGCGGGCGTCGCTGCGGTCGAGCAGGTCATCCCGGGGCCCCCGGATGCTCTCGAAGGTGGGGTCTGCGCGGGGCTGTGGACGGTGGGGCGGTGACGTTCTCGGCTGTGGATCCGCGTCAGGGCATGACCGACGACGAGACCGTGGGACCGCCACCGGTGCCCGTGCCGGTGGCTGCGGCACGGGGGACCGGCGGGGGGAGCGCGATGAGGATCAGGTTGACCGTCGGGAGCCGGACGGACGGTGACACGGACGTGGAGATCACCGCTGGACCTGCCGTGACGGTGGGCGAGGTGGCTCGCGCTCTCGTGCTCGCTGCTCCGTGCCAAGATCCGCCGCGTCCGGGTTCCTCGCGTCCTCAGACCGGTGACGACACGAGGTCGTGGACCTTGCGCGTGCGCCTGCCTGGCGAGGAGGCGACCTATCTCCTGGAGCGCACGGCCCGCCTGGACGGTTCGGGGCTGCGCCAGGGGTGCTGGGCCGAGCCCGTCCCGGTCGGGCGACCGCAGCCGCAGGACGTCCACGTGGAGCCCGTGGCCGCGTGGCTGCAGGTCGTCGACGGCATGGGCGGTGTGCGCGACATGCCTCTGCGCCAGGGCGAGAACCTCGTCGGGCGCAGCCCGTCGTGCCGGGTCGTGCTGGACGACGAGCTGGTCTCCCGGCACCACGCGGCGATCGAGGTCCTCGGGGACCGCGTGAGGGTGCGTGACCTCGGTTCGAGCAACGGGACCGCCGTCGGCGGAATCCCGATCTCCGAGGCCGACCTGCCGCCGGGCGCGGTCCTCGCGCTGGGTCGCGCTCGCGCCACCGTGCGCGTCGCTCCGGCAGCGGTGGGCGCGGTGCCCTCAGGGCCGCGCGGACTCGTCGTGCCGCACGTCAGGTCGCCCCGGCTCGAGCCGGTACTCGTGGCTCGTACCGTCGAGCTTCCCACGCCCTCCACCTCGACCGACCGGCAGCGACCACCGATGCTCGCTCTTCTTGCCCCGCTCGTCCTCGGTCTCGCCATGTACGCGGTCACGCGGTCCCCGGCGAGCCTCGTGCTGGTGGCGCTCTCCCCGCTCGTCGCTCTCACCGCGTACGTCGACGGCAAGATCTCGGCCCGACGGGACCGGCGCCGTGCCGCTGCCTCCTTCGACGAGGCGCTCCGGGAGACCGCCGGGACCCTGGCCGAGGCGCGGCACGACGAGCTGCGGGCGCGGGAGGGGGAGGCGCCCAGCACCTCCACGGTGGTCGAGGCGGCCGCTGACCGTGGATCGTTGCTGTGGTCGCGTCGCGCGGACCTGCCCGGGTTCGGCGACGTCCGGCTGGGCACCGGGTCGCTGCCCAGCCGGGTCACCGTCGTCGTTCCTGGGCGGCCCGCGCACGTGCGGCGGGACCAGGACGCCGCCTGGGAGGAGCTCGCGTCGCTCGCCCGCGCGCACGGCGTCGTCGGGCCGGTGCCCGTCGTGGAGCGTCTCGCCGACGCGGGCAACATCGGGATCGTGCCGGCTGGGGGCCTCAGCATGCCCGGGCCGGCAGCGTCGGCGGAGCCGGACGGTGCCGAGGGCCTGCTCGCGGCGCTCGTGGTCCAGCTCGTCGGGCTCCACTCGCCCGCCGACCTCGTGGTGACCGCGATCGCCGGCGAGGACCAGGTGAGGCGGTGGGCGTGGCTCAAGTGGCTCCCGCACGCGGCGACCTCCGGCAGTCCCGTGGCGGGCGAGCACCTCGTCGACGACGCCGTCGCCGCGGAGCACCTCCTGCGGCGGCTCGAGGCCGTCGTCCGTGCCAGGTCGGCCGCGTCGCCGGGCCGGCAGCAGACCGGTCCGGCCGCCGCAGCACGAGACCCGCTGGTCGTGCTCGTGGTGCTGGAGCCCTCGCTGGCCGACCGCGCGCGCCTCGAGCACCTCGCGGAGGCCGGGCCCGCGGTCGGGGTGCACCTGCTGTGGCTGGCACGGTCGCTCGAGGCCCTGCCGGCGGCGTGCCGGACCTTCGTCGAGGTCGGGACGGTCAGCCGGGTCGGCCGCGTGCGCACCGGCGCCGTGATCGAGCTGACCGCGTGCGAGCAGGTGCCGAGCGGCTCCTTGCCGGAGGTGGCCCGGCTCCTCTGCGCGACCGCGGACGCCGGGTCGCGCGCGGGGAGCCGGCCCGACCTGCCGAACCGGATCACCCACGCCGACCTGGTCCCCGGGGTCTCGCCGGACTCGGCGAGCGCCGTGGTCGAGGCCTGGCGGGCACCGAGCGACGACCTGGGCGCGGTGGTCGGTCGCACGACCGACGGGCCGATGAGGCTGAGCCTGCGGGGCCAGGGCCCGCACGCGATCGTGGGCGGGACGACCGGGGCGGGCAAGAGCGAGTTCCTGCAGACCTGGGTGATGGCGCTCGCTGCCGCTCACAGCCCGCGCCGCGTCACGTTCCTGCTGGTCGACTACAAGGGTGGTGCCGCGTTCGCCGAGTGCACACGGCTGCCCCACACCGTCGGGCTGGTCACCGACCTCACCCCGCACCTCGTCAGGCGAGCCCTGACGGCGCTCCGGGCCGAGCTGACGTTCCGGGAGAGGCTGCTGGACGACCGGGGCGCCAAGGACCTCCTCGCTCTGGAGCGTCGAGGCGACCCTGACTGTCCTCCGGCGCTCGTCATCGTCGTCGACGAGCTCGCGGCTCTCGTCGCGGACGTGCCGGAGTTCGTCGAGGGGCTGGTCGACGTCGCGCAGCGAGGCAGGTCCCTCGGGCTGCACCTCGTCCTCGCCACCCAACGACCTGCCGGGGTGGTCAAGGACAACCTTCGCGCGAACGCCAGCCTGCGGGTGGCGCTGCGCGTCGCCGACGAGCCGGACAGCCGTGACGTGGTCGGCGTCCCCGACGCGGCACGGATCGACGCGGGCCTGCCGGGCAGGGCCGTGGCGCGGTGGGGGGCGGGACCTGCGCTGCACTTCCAGACGACGTTCCTCGGCGCACGGCGGGCGTCCGGGTCGGAGCCGTCCGTCCTGGTGCACGAGCTTCCTTTCGGCCGGGAGGAGCACCGGGTGGCTGCGGCGCCCCGTGAGGGGCTCCGGGACGCCCCGGAACCCGAGCGGGACATCGTGCGACTGCTGCGAGCGATCCGCCGTGCCGCCCGCCGGGAGGGCTTCGCGACGCCCCGACGTCCCTGGCTCGACCCGCTGGCGCCGGTCGTCGCGCTCGACCCCCTCGTGACAGCCTTGCGCAGCGAGGCCGTCGGGTCGCAGGGGGCGGACGAGAAGATCCCGCTCGGCCTGATCGACGAACCGCACCTGCAGCGTCGGTCGATCTTCGCCTTCACGCCTGGGCGGGACGGCCACCTGGGGATCATGGGCGCCGGTGGTTCCGGCAGGTCCGGCGCGCTGCGCGCGGTCGCCCTCGCGGCGTCCGCACGCAGCACCGAGCCGGGTGCGTCCCCGCTCGAGGTGCACGCGATCGACATGACCGGCGGTGCGCTGTCGGTGCTCGAGGCGCTGCCCACCGTCGGATCGGTCGTCGCCGGTGACGACGAGGAGCGGACAGGTCGCCTGGTGCGCCGGCTCGTGACGGTCGTGCAGGAGCGACGGCGCCGTCTTCGAGACGCCGGTGCACCGGACCTGGCGGAATACCGCAGGCTCGTGCCGGCCCACGGCCACCTGCCACGGGTGCTCCTCCTCGTCGACGGGTTCACCGAGCTGCGTCAGCGTGACGAGCAGACGTTGAGCATGCCGGTCCTCACCGGTCTGGCCTCGGTGATGGCGGCGGGACGACAGGTCGGCGTGCACGTCGTGCTGACCGTCGACCGACCGGGCGCGGTCCCCGCATCGATGTCGTCGAGCATCGCGGAGTGGGTCGTGCTGCGGCTGGCTTCTCCCACCGACCACGCTGTCGCGGGTGTCCCGCCCGGCATGCTCGAGGAGGCGCCGCCCGGACGAGGCGTCGTGCGCGGGCGTGAGCTCCAGCTGGGCGTGTGGGGCGGCCGGCCCGATCTGGACGGCCAGCACCGCGCCGTCGTGGCGCTCGCGACCACCCTGAGGGCCGCCGGGACGCGGGAGGCGGAACCCGTGGGGCGCCTCGCCACCGCTATCCGCCTGGCCGACCTGCCGGCGTGCGCGGGCGGGCGGCCGACGATCGGCGTGCGGGACGAGGACCTTGCCCCCGTGGGGCTGCCGCCCGGTGGGCTCGTCGTGGTGGCGGGCCCGCGCGGCAGCGGGCGCAGCACCGCCCTCGGCACGATCGTCGCGGCTCTGCGACGCGTAGGCGCGGCCCGGAACGCCGCGCTGCTCTCCTTGTCACGGAGCGCCGACGGGTCACCGGGGACGTGGCAGCAGCACGTCCGGGGCGCGGAGGCGGTCGCCGAGGCCTCCCGGGCGCTCGCGGCTGCGTGGGGCGGTGCTCTCGGCCGGGGCGGTGACGGTTCCTCCTCCAGGTGGACGGCTGGCAGAGCGACGTCCACGAGAGACGATCGTGGGTCCGAGCCGGGCACGAGGACCGACGTGGTGGACCTCGTCGTGGTCGAGGCCGCCGAGGAGGTCGAGGGCACCGTGGCTGAGACCGGGGTCGTCGCGCTCCTCAAGGCGGCCCGGCGGTCCGGGGTGACGGTGGTCGTCGAGCTCGACTCGGCGAGCGCGGGGACGGCGTGGCAGCTCTCTGCGGAGCTGAGGACCGCCCGCACCGTCCTGGTCCTGGGGCCGGACGAGGGCGATCCGGAGTCCCTGCTGCGGATCACCCTGCCGCGCGGGGCGCGTCGTCGGCTTCCGGCGGGACGCGGCTACCTGGTGGAGCGAGGACGCCCGAGCCTCGTCCAGGTCGCGACGAGCGCGGCGGCCACCCCGCGCAGGCGAGACGGTTCTGCGCAGCCTGACCTCGCCCGGCATGGTGAGGAGGGTGCTCTCAGCGTCGCGGCATGACGAACGCGTGCCGGGGAACCGGCGACGGCGCGGCCGGGTGCCCTTCCGGCACGAGCTGCTCGGTGTCTGCGGCCTCGAAGGCGATGATGGACGGGACACGCTCGCCGGGGTCGTCGGGCACCGCGTCGTACCAGGAGTCCCAGTCGCCCGGCAGGCGGTGCACGGCCTGCGTCCAGTCGACGTCGAGGCAGGTGCCGTTCTCGTGCTGCAGCGTGATCAGGATGTCGCCCGTGGGCGTGTACCGCCGTAGCGACCACAGGGTGCGCAGGCTCCACAGCACGAGCGCGGTCGGGTCGTCCAGGACCGCTCCGTCCTCGACGACGTAGTCCATCCGGAGCGTCTCCCTCCCGCCGAGCCAGGACGGCTGCTCGTGCTCCCGCGTGATGTGGGCGTCCACCACGTGCTCCATGAATCGCGACTGCGCCTCGGCCTGCCACGTCGGCTGCCCGGGATCGATCGCGTCGGTCAGGGCGCAGCCGGCGACCAGGGCGCCGGCCGCGCCGAGCAGCAGGCTGCAGGCCACGGCCGTGGTCCTGCGGTGCGTTCCCCCAGCGCGACGGGGGGACCGCCTGCGCGCGGGGCCGCTCACCGTGGCCGCACCGCGTAGTAGTCGGTGACCTGGGTGGCGCCACGGTCGAGGAACACGTCCAGGTGGTTCGCCTTCCGCGGTGGATGGGCGTGCGCGGCCCGGGCGTAGGTGGCTGCGTCGTGCTTCCCGCCGGGCACGCGGATCGTCTCCCAGCTCTCCTTGTCGGGGTTGCGGGCGTGGTCCACCTCGGGGACCAGGTCGTCCTCGAACTCGTAGGCGAGCACCTTGGTGCGCGCGGGGATGTCGCTGAACCGGCCGATGGGGGCGCCGATCGTCACCACCTGCTCGACGCGGTAGGTGTGCTGGAACGTCTTCGCGAAGGCTGCCGCGGTGATCCCGCCCTGGCTGAACCCGACGACCATGACCTTGGTGCTCGCGGGACGGGTGACACCCGCCGCGGACATCGCCTTGCGGAGCGCCTCGTCGGTCGCACGCAGCAGGGCGCTGTCGCCCGTCATGATGTTGAGGTTCCCGCGCAGGTCGTTGGGGGTCCGCGACGCGATGCTCCATTCCTTCGTGGAGGGCACGACGACGGTGAAGGCGGGCGGGTGGTCCGTGGTGCGGATGACCCGGATGACGGCCTGGTCCTTCGCGCCCAGCGCGTCGACGTAGCCGGCGGCGTGCGCGAGGTCGCCCGCGTCCCGCGGGCTGGTCACGGGGCGCTCCGTCGTCATCAGGTTCTTGTCGCGGTACGCCTTGCCACGGCGCACGAGCTCCGACGCGTCGACCACCGAGCGGTCGCGGACCTCGACGCGTTCGCGCGCACCCAGCCTGCGCAGCAGGAACGGCAGCTCGCGCAGGGTCTGGGCGTACAGGGCGTCCGGCATGGCCTGCGTGCCGCGGACGGCATGCCCGAGGAACTCTTTCCCGGCGTTCGCCCACACGTCTCCCAGGCCCGTGTAGCTCTGGATGCTGAAGGGGCTGGAGAGCACCGAACGGTAGCTCTGGGCGACGTTCTGGTAGTAGGTGACGACACCGGCCGCGCCGACGATCGGGGCGAGCGTCGCGGTGATCGACCGTGCAGCGAGCTGGGCCAGCGTCACGTCGATCAGGCTCTGCCCGCCGGTGCGCAGGGCGCGGTCCACGGCGACGGTTCCCGTCCTCGTGACGTCGCCGGCGCCGGACAGGGTGTGCGCGAGACCCCGGACGGCCGACTCGAGCGCGCCGTCGACGGCTCGGTACGCCCACGCCGCGGCATCGGCTCCGCTGCCGAGCGAGCGGGCCGAGCTCCCGACGGCGGAGGCCTGCCGCCGCGCCTCGGACAGCGACGTCGCCACGCGTGCGGCTGTGAGGGGGCTCAGCGGGGCGGTGGTCAGCAGGCGAGGGTCGAGAGCGAGCCGCGCCGCTTCGGCCGCGGCGTCCGCGCAGCCCTGCGCCAGGTGTGTGAGCGATGATGCAAGGCCGTGGAGGTCGGGGAAGGAGACGGTGACGCCTCTCGCCGCCCCGGGGGTGGTCTCACGCGGCATGGCCGGCCCCCTGGTCGTCCATGAGCGCGCACAACAGCTCGGCGTGCATGAGAGCGCGGTCCGTCGCGGAGAAGGTCAGCAGGCCGTGGGCGGCAAGGTCCGCAGCGACGAGGGGACGGGTCGTGGCGCGCGCCCCGAGCGTCCCCGGCAGCGAGAGCGTCACCGCGCGCCAGCGCCGGTCATGGCCCTGGCACCACTCCGCGTGGTGGGTCACCCCTCCCGCCGGTCCCACCCAGCGGACCGAGAGGTGGGCTGCGGTGCCGGCTGCGAGCGGCCCGAGCACGAGCGACGAGGCTGTGCCGGCCGCGCGTGCCCCCGCGCACCCGGCCTCGTCGCGCGCCTCGTCGTCCATGGCTCCGTCTCCGTCAGGGCTCAGCACGACCCGGCTCTCGAGGAGTCCCACGTGCTGAGGCGGCTGGGCCGCCCAGGTCGGTGTCGAGCCTCGTGCGCGGTCCGGTGGAACGGGCACCTCCTCCGGCTCGGGCAGTGTCCCTGCCAGGAGCGCGTCGAGCCGGTCCGGTGCCGTGGTGAGCGGCCCCGCCGCGATCACGAACCTCGCCTGCGAGTCCGCGCGCAGCTCGACGACATGCCCGTTCGTGAGGAGCGCCAGGACAGCCTCACGGCGCAGGCTGCCCACCCCGGCACGCGCGTGCACCGCCCTCGGCGCACCGTGCGCGCTCGCGAGCAGCGCCAGGAGCCCGCTGTGAGGCAGCGGCGCCGTCTCGCGGCTGGCGGTGAGGACGCCCCGCTCCAGGAGCGAGACGACCGCCGGCACCAGGCCGGCGTCCGACGTGCGCGACGACGGCGCGCCACAGCTCGGCTCGCCGTCCTTCCCGGACCGTCCTCCGGTTCGTCCCGCCTCCCGGTCGAGGGCCCAGGCGAGGTCGGGAAGCAGCCCAGGGGGCAGGGCCGCCTGCAGCACCGTCCACTCGGCCTCGCCCAGGTCCAGGTGCAGCCCGGGGGACGCCGTCCGGGCGACCGCGGGCGCCCGCACCGTCACCACCCCTGGGCCCGCAGCCGGGCCGCCACGTCCAGCCAGTCGGGAGAACCCGCGGAGGGCAGGTGCCGCAGCAGCCCTGGCAGGACACCGTCGTCCGCCGCCGTGGCGGCGAGCGACGTCACCCAGCGCTCGGCCGCGGCGATGAGCGTCCCGGTGTGCTCGACGGCCCGTACGTGCTCCTCGAGCGCGGTCGCGGCCTCGTCGAGCGCTCCTGCGGCCTGCTGGTGCTCGAGGCCGAGCCGACCGAGCCGCGCCGCGAAGGTGCTGCCCGCGACGGACCGCCAGTCGGCAGACGCCGCGCGCCGGTGCATCTCGCGTGCGGTCGCGCGCGACTCCTCGGCCTGGTCGTGCAGTGCCACGGCCCGTGCCGCCAGCGTGGTCAGATCGCTGTGCACGGCAGGTCTCAGACGAGCTTGGCCGCGAGCTGCTGGTCGACCTCGGCGAGCGTCGTCGCCGTCTTGCGCAAGAACGTCCCGAGCGCGTCGAGGCCGCTGATCGTGTCGCGGGCGCCCTTGGTGAACGTGTCGTAGGCGTTCTGGAAGGCCGCGGAGGTCTTGTCCGTGACGAAGCCCGAGGAGACGAGGGTCGCCACCTGGCTCTGCAGCGTGGCGAGCTGCTGGTGGATCTCGTCCCGGCCCGTGGTCAACCGGTCGGCGGCCGTGTTCAGGTCATGGAAGGACACGTTGATGTTGGTCATTAGCTGCCCCCTGCGTCGTCGTGCGGGCCGCCGTCGGCCCGCTGATACGACGACGTTAGGGGTTCCGCCGACGTCGAGGCCGCTGTCCACAGGCGTCTCGCTCACCACCACCCGTGCACAGCAGCTCCGTCGTGGAGCGCTCGCGGGCCCGGAGGTCTCGGACCGAAGACGTGACCCCCGCACAGCGGCCCGAGGACGGCAGGCCTCAGAACAGCGCGACCTTGCGCGGCGCGGGGAACAGCTCGTCGATCCGCGCCAGCACCTTCGGGCTCAGCTCCACCACCGCCGCGGCGTTCTGCTCCACCTGCTCCGGGCGGGTCGCCCCCGCGATCACGCTGCCCACCGCCGGCTGCGCGGCGAGCCAGCTGAAGGCGAGCTGGAGCATGGTCAGCCCGTGCTCCGCGGCGAGCGCCTCCAGCGCCTCGAGCTCGTCCCACGGCGCCGTCGCCAGCATCCGCTGGCGCACCATCGAGAGCCGAGACCCCTCGGGCGCGGCCGTGTCCCGGGTGTACTTGCCGGTGAGCAGCCCGTTCGCGAGCGGGAAGTAGGGCAGCACGCCGAGACCCAGCTCGACCGCCGCGGGCACCACCTCCAGCTCGGCACGCCGGTCCAGCAGGTTGTAGTGGCTCTGGGAGGAGATGAAACGGGTGGTGCCGAGCTGGCGTGCGACGTACTCGGCCTGCGCGATCTGCCACCCGGCCCGGTTCGAGTGCCCGACGTACCGGACCTTGCCGGCCCGCACGAGGTCGTCGAGCGCGGACAGCGTCTCCTCGATCGGGGTCCCGAGGTCGGGCGTGTGGAACTGGTAGAGGTCGATCCAGTCGGTGCGCAGCCGGCGCAGCGACGCCTCGACCGCGCGCACCACGTACCGGCGCGAGCCGCGCGCCCCGAAGTCCGGGCCGTTCGCTCCGGCGAGGTCCATGCCGAACTTCGTGGCGACCACCACCTCGTCGCGTCGGGAGCCCAGCGCGGCCCCCAGCAGCTCCTCCGACTCGCCGGGGTGCGACCCGTAGTTGTCGGCGGTGTCGAAGAAGGTGATCCCCGCGTCGAGGGCCGCGTGCACGACGGCGTCCGCGCCCTGCGGGAGCGCCGTCGGGGTGTGGGGGCGCCCGAGGTTGTTGCAGCCGAGCCCGACGGCGGAGACGACGAGACCGGAACGACCGAGGTGGCGGGTGGGAGGCGTCATGCCTACGACGGTAGGCCTGCGTCCGCCGCTGCCCGTCCGTGGCGGCCAGCATGTGAGACCGACGTGCCCCGCCACCCGGATGAGGTGGCCGTTTCGCTAGGGTCGTCCCCATGGCGGAATCACACTCGCGGTCCTCCGCGGAACGTCGCGCGCTCCTCGCCTCCGGGCTGGCGGCCCAGGGGAGCGACCTCGCGCTGGAGTCGGAGTCCTACACGCACGGCCACCACGAGTCGGTGCTGCGCTCCCACCGCGCCCGCACGGTGGCGAACTCGGCGGACTACCTGCGCAGCTATCTCACGCCGGGCATCTCGTTGCTCGACGTCGGCTGCGGTCCGGGCACGCTGACCGCCGACCTCGCGCGGCTCGTGGCGCCAGGCCGCGTGGTCGGCGTGGATGCCGCGGAGGAGGTGCTCGACTCTGCCCGCGCGCACTCCGTGACCGAGGGTGTGACGGTCGAGTACCTCGTCGCGAACGCCTACGAGCTCCCCTTCGAGGACGCGTCCTTCGACATCGTGCATGCGCACCAGCTCCTCCAGCACCTCTCGGACCCGCTCGCCGCCATCCGCGAGATGCGACGCGTGACCAAGCCTGGCGGCGTCGTGGCCGCGCGCGACTCCGACTACGCGGCGATGGCCTGGTACCCCGAGTTCGACGGTCTGACGGAGTGGAACCTGCTCTACCACGAGGTCACCGCCGCGCACGGTTTCGAGGCCGACGCCGGGCGCCGGCTGTTCGCGTGGTTCCAGGAGGCCGGCTTCGCCGTCGCGGACCTGGTGCCCACGGCGAGCACCTGGTGCTACGCCACACCCGCCGCGCGCGACTGGTGGGGCGGACTGTGGGCGCAGCGGTGCGTCGAGTCGAACTTCGCGATCCAGGCCAAGGACGCGGGCCTGGCGGACGACGTCGGCCTCGAGCAGCTCGCGCAGGACTGGCGCGACTGGGCCCAGCACCCGAGCGGCTGGTTCTCGGTGCTCCACGGCGAGGTCGTCGCGCGCGTCTGACGACGGTCCCGCCCGCTCGGTAGGCTGGTCCCGTGCGCATCGCGAGATTCACGACGGGTGACGAGCCCCGTTATGCCTTTGTCCAAGGAGACCCCGGTCACGAGCAGCTCGCCGTCCTGAACGGCGACCCCCTGTTCCAGCCCGTCGAGCCGACGGGGGAGCGGATCCCGCTCGGTGACGGGGTGCGCCTGCTCGCGCCGGTGATCCCGCGCTCGAAGGTGGTCGCGGTGGGTCGCAACTACGCTGCCCATGTCGCCGAGATGGGCGACGAGCTGCCCACCTCGCCGCTGCTGTTCTTCAAGCCCAACACGGCCGTGATCGGGCCCGACGACCCGATCGTGCTGCCCGACTTCTCCCAGGAGATCAGCTACGAGGCCGAGCTCGCCGTCGTCATCGGCCGGCTCACCCGCAACGTGAGCCCTGAGGCCGCGCGTGCCCACATCCTGGGCTACACCGTCGCGAACGACGTCACGGCGCGCGACGTGCAGCGCGCCGAGGACCAGTGGGCCCGCGCCAAGGGCTTCGACACGTCCTGCCCGCTCGGGCCGTGGATCGTCACCGACCTGGACTTCGAGGACGCCGCCGTGCGCAGCCGCGTCAACGGCGAGCCGCGCCAGGACGGCACCACCGCGGACCTCGTCTTCGACGTGCCCTTCCTGGTGTCGTACATCTCCGAGGCCTTCACGCTGCTGCCGGGCGACGTCATCCTGACCGGGACCCCGGCCGGGGTGGGCCTGATCGAGCCGGGGGACCGCGTCGAGTGCGAGGTCGAGGGCATCGGGGTACTCAGCAACCCCGTGGTGCGCCGCAGCGTCGACTGAGGGGCTGCTCGGGGCGGCCGGAGAGAGCGCCGTCCCGGGTAAAATCGCCGCATGACCCTCCCCACCGTTCCTTCCGTGCTGCCGGTCGCCACCGGCAGCGACGTCCGTGTCCGCTTCTGCCCGTCGCCGACCGGCACGCCGCACGTGGGGATGGTCCGCACCGCCCTGTTCAACTGGGCGTGGGCGCGCCACACCGGCGGCACCTTCGTCTTCCGCATCGAGGACACCGACCCGGCGCGCGACTCCCAGGAGAGCTACGAGCAGCTGGTCGAGGCCATGCGCTGGCTCGGCCTGGACTGGGACGAGGGCGTGGAGAAGGGCGGCCCCTACGGGCCCTACCGCCAGTCGGAGCGCTTCGACGTCTACCGCGACGTCGTCGCCCGGCTCGTCGAGGGCGGCTACGCCTACGAGTCCTTCTCGACCGCCGAGGAGATCGCCGCGCGCAACGTCGCCGCGGGGCGGCCCAAGGAGTGGGGCTACGACGGCTTCGACCGCGACCTGACCGAGGAGCAGAAGGCTGCGTTCCGCACCGAGGGCCGCGAGCCGTCGCTGCGCCTGCGGATGCCCGACGAGGACGTGACCTTCACCGACCTGGTGCGCGGCGAGATCACTTTCAAGGCCGGCAGCGTGCCCGACTTCGTCATCGTACGCTCGGGCGGCCACCCGCTGTACACGCTCGTCAACCCGGTCGACGACGCCCTGATGAAGATCACCCACGTGCTGCGCGGGGAGGATCTGCTCTCCTCGACGCCGCGCCAGGTCGTGCTCTACCGCGCGCTCGTCGAGCTCGGCATCGCCGACCGCATCCCCGAGTTCGGGCACCTGCCGTACGTCATGGGGGAGGGCAACCGGAAGCTGTCCAAGCGCGACCCCGAGTCGGACCTCTTCCTGCACCGCCAGCACGGCTTCGTGCCCGAGGGGCTCATCAACTACCTCTCGCTGCTCGGCTGGTCCATCTCCCCGGACAACGACGTGTTCTCGGTCGCCGAGCTCATCGAGGCCTTCGACGTCCACGACGTCAACCCCAACCCGGCCCGCTTCGACCTGAAGAAGGCCGAGGCGATCAACGGCTCGCACCTGCGCCTGCTCGACACGGCCGACTTCACCAGGCGCCTCGTGCCCTACCTGGCCGACGCCGGCGTCGTCGGGCAGCGTGACTACGACGCCCTCGACGACCGCGCGCGTGCCGTCCTCGACGCCGCGGCGCCGCTGGTCCAGGAGCGCATGGTGCTGCTCGGCGAGGCTCCGGCCATGCTGGGCTTCCTCTTCGTGCCCGACGACGTTCTCGTGGTCGAGGAGGGTGCGCGCGCGGCGCTGCGCGAGGACGCACGTGTCGTGCTCGCGACCGCGGTCGAGCGGCTCGACGCGCTCGAGACCTTCGACGCACCGAGCATCGAGGCCGCGCTGCGCGAGGCGATCGTCGACGGGCTCGGCATCAAGCCCAAGTTCGCCTTCACCCCGCTGCGCGTCGCCGTGACCGGCCGCCGGGTGTCCCCGCCGCTGTTCGAGTCCCTGGAGATCCTGGGCAAGACGTCGACGCTCTCCCGCCTCGCGAGCCTGCGTGACCAGCTCTAGCCGCCCGCTCTCCCACCTGGACGCATCCTTCCCGGAAAGTGCAACGGTTCCCGTGCCCTGAGCACGGGAACCGTTGCACTCTCTGCTCCGCCGGCGGACCGCTCAGCCGAGCACCATCACGAGCGCGCCGGCGACCACGGTGATGATCCCGGTCGCGGCCAGGCCGAGGAGCAGCGGTCGGCGGGCGGTCCGCACCAGCCGCGGCAGGTCCACCCCCAGGCCCATCGCGAACATGGCGGCGACCAGCAGGAACGTCGCCGTCCCGTCCGCCGCGTGCAGGACCGCCCCTGGCACCAGGCCGGTGCTGCGCACGACCACGCAGGCCAGGAACCCCAGCACGAACAGCGGGACGAGCGGGGCGCGCTTGCCGGCGCTGCCGTAGCGGGGGACGGCGTCGCGGGCGCCCTCGGGGGCCGAGGTGCGGGGCGTGCCGCGTCGCGCCCGCTCGCCCAGCGCCGCGCTGACGACGGCGGTCAGCGGCGCGAGGAGCGCGACGCGTGCCAGCTTGGCCACGGTGGCCACCCCCAGCGCCGCGGCGGAGACCGTGCCCGCGGCGGCCGCCACGTGCGCCACCTCGGGGAAGCTCGCCCCGATCCACAGACCGGCCTGCGCGTCGGTCATGCCGAGGCCGCGTGCGACCCACGGGCCGACCAGCACGCAGGCGAGCCCGAGGACGGTGACGAGGGCGATCGCCGTCGCGAGGGCGGTGTCGCGCTCGCGGACCTCCTGGTCCGTCTCCTCCTCGCCGCGCGGCAGGACGCTCACCATCGTCGAGGCCGCGGCGGCACCGCAGACCGAGAAGCTCGTGGCGATCAGCAGCACGGTGCCCCGGGGCAGGCGCATCCGGTGCCCGATCGCGAGCGTCGCCCCGAAGGTCACGAGGAGGGCGCCGCCGGCCACCAGCACGCCGTGCCACCCCAGGGCCAGCACGTCCGGCACGCTCAGGCGCAGCCCGAGCAGCACCACCCCCGCGCGCAGCAGGTGGACCGCGGCCCAGCGCGTCCCCGCCGCGGTCCGTCCGGCAGTGGTGGCCGGGGCCGGACCGCGGGCGCCGGAGCGGCGCACGGCCCCGCCCACCGAGGCGACGACCGCGCCCAGCACGATCGCGAGCAGCATCGGAGAGGCGAGCGCCGCGGGGACCCCGGGCAGCCTCAGGAGCACGGTGCACAGCGTCGCGACGGCGAGGCACCAGGCGACGCCGGGCGCGAGCCGTGCGACGGCGGTGGCGGCACGCGGTGCGTCGGCGTCGCGCAGGCGGGAGATCTGGAGCATGCCTCCAGCCTCCCGGTCGCGAGGGTGCGCCGGTAGACCGAATCGCGATGCTTCCCATAGTCTGAGGCTATGGATGCTCAGGAGCGGGTCCGAGACGACGGCGCAGTCCGCAGCGCTCGCAAACGCGAGCGCACCACGCTCGCCTCCCTCGAGGTGCTCGTCGCCACCGACTCGCACGGCTCGATCAGCGCCGCGTCCCGCGCGCTCGGCATCACCCAGCCGACCGCCTCGGCCGCGCTGCGCCGTCTGGAGCGCACGGTCGACCTGCCCCTCGTCGTGCGCGCCGCCCGCGGGTCGATCCTCACCGAGACCGGCCGGGCGACCGCGGCGTGGGCACGCGAGGTGCTCGACGCCTCCGACCGCTTCGAGACGGCGATCGAGGCGCTGCGCCGCGCCCCCTCGACGGTGCGCGTGCGCGTGGCGGCGAGCATGACCATCGCCGAGCATCTCGCCCCCCGGTGGCTGGCGGCGAGGCCGCTCGGGCCCGACGATGGCCGCGGCCGCACGGCACCCGACGTCGAGCTGGTGGTGCGCAACTCCCGGGAGGTCATGGAGCTCGTCCTCGAGGAGGACGTGCACGTCGGCTTCGTCGAGAGCCCGACGGTCCGGCGTGGGCTGCGCTCGCGCACCTTCGCCCGTGACGAGCTGGTCGTGGTCGTGGGCGCCGATCATCCCTGGCGGCGTCGCACCACCGTCGACCTCGACACGCTGCTGGGCTCGCGCCTGGTGCTGCGCGAGCCGGGCTCGGGCACGCGCGAGACCTTCGAGACGGCGCTCGCCGCAGCGGGCGCCGCCCTGCCTGCCCACCTGCCCTATCTCGGCTCGACCGCCGCCGTGCTCACCGCGGTGCTCCACGGTCAGGCTGTCGCCGTCGTCTCTGCGCTCGCGGTCGCTGACGGCGTCGCGCGGGGGACCGTGCACACGCTCACCGTGCCGGGGCTGGACCTCTCGCGCACGTTGCGCGCGGTGTGGAAGGACGGCGTCGACCCGGCCCCCGAGGCGCGGGCGATCGTGGCTCAGGCGATGCGCTCGGCCCGCCAGACCTCACAGGTGTAGGGGACGTCGACCGTGGTGCGTCCGGCGAGCGCGGGATCGGTGGACACCAGCCGGTCCACCCGGGCGAGCAGGCTCTCGCGCACGTCCTCGGGGAGGGTGATGAGCGTCGACCGGGTCGCGGCGAGGGCGTGCAGCTCGCCGGGCGGCACACGGTCGGCCCAGGGGAACGCGGCGTGACGGCGCGGGCCGAACTCGTCGGTGAGCCGGGGCTCGCCGTGGATCTGGGTGAGCGTCTCGCCGGCATGGATGATCCGGGAGAACTCGGCCATCCACGGGACCGAGTCGTCCCGCACGTTCCACATCACGCCCAGGCTGCCGCCGGGGCGCAGCACCCGGGCGATCTCGTGGCTCGCGCTCGTGGGGTCGAACCAGTGCCAGGCCTGCGCGACGACGACGGCGTCGACCGAGGAGTCGGGCAGAGGGATCGCGTCGGCCGTGCCGGCGAGGGCGCGTGCGGTGGGCGCGGCGCGCTGCAGCTCGGCCCGCATGCCGTCGGAGGGCTCGACGGCGATCACCTCGCGTCCCTCGCGCACGAGCAGGCTCGTGAGCTTGCCGGTGCCGGCCCCCAGGTCGAGGACGGTGCGGGCGCCGTCGTCCACGAGCCACTCGACGGCCGCGGCAGGGTAGGAGGGCCGGAACCGCGCGTAGGAGCTCGCTGCGCGGCCGAAGGACGCCGCGCGCTGCTCCTTGCTCGCGGGGGAGACGCCGTCCGGGAGCGCGTACTGGTCGGGAGCTGGCATGCCTCCAGCGTGTCACCCCAGGTGGCGGGCCACAACAGGGGTCGAGCGCGACGAAGGCCCGGTCCGAGGACCGGGCCTTGCGTGTTGTACCCCCAAGGGGATTTGAACCCCTGTTACCGCCGTGAGAGGGCGGCGTCCTAGGCCGCTAGACGATGGGGGCCTGAGGAGCTTCGAGGACGTCTGTCACCAGCTCGTCCGCGACTTCCGAGTGAGTACTCTACAGCATCTTTCCCGAGCTGCCGACCAGCCTCGAGAGGCCGCTCGTGAGCACTGCGCTGGGGTACCAGGACTCGAACCTAGACTAAGTGAACCAGAATCACTCGTGCTGCCAATTACACCATACCCCAAGGGTCCTCAGCACCCGGCGGACCGGTCACTGGTGACGCCGTGGAACACTACCGGACGAGCGCGCCGAGCGGCAAACCGGCGCAGGCTGCCCGTCACCTCGTGCCCCGGTCACTCCCCGGCGCGGCGCAGCACCTCGGTCAGCCGGTTCGCGGCGGCCATCACGGAGGCGGCGTGCAGACGTCCGGGCTGGCGGCTGAGCCGCTCCACGGGGCCGGAGATAGAGACCGCGGCGACGATGCGTCCCGAAGGCCCTCGCACGGGGGCCGAGACGGAGGCCACGCCGAGCTCGCGCTCGCCCACCGACTGCGCCCAGCCGCGACGTCGTACGCCCGAGAGCACGGTGGCCGTGAACTTCGCCCCGTGCAGGCCGCGATGGAGGCGGTCGGGCTCCTCCCAGGCGAGCAGGATCTGTGCGGCGGAGCCGGCCTGCATCGTGAGCGTGGCGCCGACGGGGATCGAGTCGCGCAGCCCGACCGGGCGCTCGGCGGCGGCCACGCACACGCGCTGGTCGCCCTGCCTGCGGTACAGCTGGGCGCTCTCGCCGGTGTGGTCGCGCAGCGCGACGAGCACCGGGTTCGCGGCCGCCAGCAGGCGGTCCTCACCCGCCGCGGTGGCGAGCTCGTTGAGCCGAGGGCCGAGGACGAACCGACCCTGCATGTCGCGCGCGACGAAGCGCAGGTGCTCGAGCGCGACGGCCAGCCGGTGGACCGTCGGCCGTGCCAGGTGCGTGCTCGAGACGAGCTGTGCGAGGGTCGCCGGGCCGGACTCGAGAGCACCGAGCACCGAGGCGGCCTTGTCGAGCACGCCCACTCCGCTAGAATTGTCCATAGAACGATATTGCCGTCTCGGTGACTGAGATGCAAGTATGGACGTACGTTGATTTTTCGCGCCTCGTGGAGCGGTGCCTCGTCGTGACACAACGTCAGGTCGCGGTATCCTTGATGGCTGCGGCACGGGCCAGGAACGGCGGCCGCCGCGCTCCGTCCCACAGGGCGAGACACACACGGAGGCGCCGCGTCGAGCGGCACCTGCAGGACCAGCACGAGAGCCACCGCCGAGGAACGGGCGGGGCACGACGGAGAGGAACGATGATGGCCGGCACGCTGGCAGAGAAGGTCTGGAACGATCACCTGGTGCGCCGGGGCGCCGACGGCGAGCCCGACCTGCTCTTCATCGACCTGCACCTGCTCCACGAGGTCACCAGCCCGCAGGCCTTCGAGGGCCTGCGCCTGGCGGGGCGCAAGGTCCGCCGCACGGACCTGACGATGGCGACCGAGGACCACAACACCCCGACGCTCGACATCGACCTGCCCATCGCGGACCTCACGAGCCGCACGCAGATCGACACGCTGCGCGCCAACGCCAAGGAGTTCGGCGTCCGCATCCACTCCCTCGGCGACGCCGACCAGGGCATCGTGCACCAGGTGGGTCCCCAGCTCGGTCTGACCCAGCCTGGCATGACCGTGGTCTGCGGCGACTCGCACACCTCGACGCACGGCGCCTTCGGCGGCCTGGCCTTCGGCATCGGCACCTCCGAGGTCGAGCACGTGCTGGCGACCCAGACGCTGCCGCTGCAGCCCTTCAAGACCATGGCGATCAACGTCGTCGGCGAGCTGCACCCGGGCACGACCTCGAAGGACATCATCCTGGCGATCATCGCCAAGATCGGCACCGGCGGCGGGCAGGGCTACGTGCTCGAGTACCGCGGCGAGGCGATCCGCAAGCTGTCGATGGAAGCCCGCATGACGATCTGCAACATGTCGATCGAGGCGGGCGCCCGTGCCGGCATGATCGCGCCCGACCAGACCACCTTCGACTACCTCAAGGGCCGCCCGCACGCCCCCGAGGGCGCCGACTGGGACGCCGCCGTCGAGTACTGGAAGACGCTCAGGACCGACGACGACGCCGTCTTCGACGTCGAGATCGAGCTGAACGCGAGCGACCTGGAGCCGTTCATCACGTGGGGCACCAACCCCGGCCAGGGCCTGCCGCTGAGCGCGAACGTCCCCGTCCCCGAGGAGATCGCGGACGAGAACGAGCGCATCGCCGCCGAGCGCGCCATCGAGTACATGGGCCTGAACCCGGGCACCCCGCTGCGCGACATCAAGGTCGACACGGTCTTCATGGGCTCGTGCACGAACGGCCGCATCGAGGACCTGCGCTCGATCGCCAAGGTCATCAAGGGCAAGCACAAGGCCGACGACGTCCGGGTCCTCGTGGTGCCGGCCTCGGCGCGCGTGCGCCTGCAGGCCGAGGCCGAGGGGCTCGACAAGATCTTCCAGGACTTCGGTGCGGAGTGGCGCAACGCCGGCTGCTCCATGTGCCTGGGCATGAACCCCGACCAGCTCGCCCCGGGCGAGCGCTCCGCGTCGACGTCGAACCGCAACTTCGAGGGCCGCCAGGGCAAGGGCGGGCGCACGCACCTGGTGTCGCCGCTCGTCGCCGCCGCGACCGCGATCCGCGGCACGCTGTCGTCGATCTCCGACCTGGTGGCCGACGGCGACGAGGAGTTCCGCGGCATCGACATGGCGACCCTCGACGGCTCGCCGCTCGCGCCGCTGGATCCGAACGTCCTCGTCCAGGTCTGACCGGCCCCGCACCCGACTTCCAGGAAGGAACCCCCGTCATGGAGAAGTTCACCACGCACACGGGTGTGGGCGTCCCGCTGCGCCGCAGCAACGTCGACACCGACCAGATCATCCCCGCCGTCTACCTCAAGCGCGTGACGCGCACCGGCTTCGAGGACGCGCTCTTCGCCGCCTGGCGCGGTGACGAGAGCTTCGTGCTCAACCAGCCCGAGTACACGCGCGGCTCGGTCCTCGTGGCCGGTCCCGACTTCGGCACCGGCTCCTCGCGCGAGCACGCCGTCTGGGCGCTCAAGGACTACGGCTTCAAGGCCGTCCTGTCCTCGCGCTTCGCGGACATCTTCCGCGGCAACTCCGGCAAGCAGGGCCTGCTCGCCGCGCAGGTCGCCCAGGAGGACATCGAGCTGCTCTGGAAGATCCTCGAGACCAAGCCCGGCACCGAGGTGACCGTCGATCTCGAGCAGCGCATCGCGACCGCGGACGACGTCGTCGTGCCCTTCCAGGTGGACGACTACACCCGCTGGCGCCTCATGGAGGGCCTCGACGACATCGGGCTCACCCTCCAGCACGAGGACGAGATCTCCGCCTTCGAGTCGCGCCGCCCCTCGTACAAGCCGAGGACGCTGCCGGCCAAGCACCTGCCGACGGTGCCGATCGAGGCCGCGCGCCCGGTCTCCTGAGCGTGCTCCCGGGCGCGAGCGCACCTGTCCGGCACGGCCGACCCGGTAGGCTGACGCGGTGAGCTCCCGTCCCCCCGTCGGCGTCGGCCGCACGCCCGTGTACCGGCTGCTCGGCGCGATCCTGCGCCCCTTCCTCGTGGTCGTCACCCGCCCCCGCTGGAGCGGGGAGGAGCACCTGCGGCGCAGCGGCGGGTACGTCGTGGCGGCGAACCACATGAGCAACATCGACCCGCTCACGACGGCGCAGTTCCTGTACGTGCGGGGGCGCGCGCCGAAGATCATGGCGAAGGACTCCTTGTGGCGGATCCCGGTCTTCGGCTGGTTCCTGCGCCGCACGGGGATGATCCCCGTGCACCGGAACACCGCCGGCGCGGCCGACTCGCTGGTCTCGGCCCGCCACGCCCTGGAGGCCGGCGAGTGCGTGCTGGTCTTCCCCGAGGGCACCTTGACGAAGGACCCCGAGCTGTGGCCCATGGCGGCCAAGTCCGGTGTCGCCCGACTCGCTCTCGGTGAGCGGGTGCCCGTCGTGCCGGTGGCCCACTGGGGCGCCCAGGACGTGCTGCCCCAGCACGGTCGCCCGCGGTTCCGCCTGCGCAAGCCCGTGACCGTGCGGGCCGGGGAGCCCGTGGACCTGTCCGACCTGTACGACCAGCCCATGGACGCCGCCACGCTGGGCAGCGCGACCCGGCGGGTGATGGACGCCGTCACGGCGCTTCTCGAGGAGATCCGCGGGGAGCAGGCGCCCGCGGAGTACGACCCGCGACGCAAGGAGCGGGTCCGCCGGCGCGGCGAGGCCCCCGTGACCACCGAGAAGACCGCGAAGACCGAGCTGTCCGAGGAGGACGCATGATCGCCGCCGTGCTCGGCTCCGGCTCCTGGGGCACGACGTTCTCGGCGGTGCTCGCCGACGCGGGCTGCGAGGTGCGGCTGTGGGGGCGCGACGACGCCGTCGCCGAGCAGGTCACCACCTCGCACCGCAACGACAAGTACCTGCCGGGCATCACGCTGCCCGAGGGGGTCGTGGGCACGACGAGCGCCGCAGCCGCGCTCGCCGGGGCACGGATCGTCGTGGTGGCGGTGCCGTCGCAGTCCGCGCGCGCGATCCTGGAGCCGATGGCCGCCCTCGTCGAGCCCGACGCCGTCGCCGTCTCGCTCATGAAGGGCATCGAGCTCGGCACCGACAAGCGCATGAGCACCGTGATCTGCGAGTCCCTGGGGATCGACCTGGACCGGGTCGCGGTGGTCTCGGGACCGAACCTGGCCGGTGAGATCGCGGCCCACCAGCCGACGGCGACCGTCGTCTCGGCGAACGACCCGGAGACGGCCGCGCTCGTCGCGCGCGCGTGCTCGAACGACTACTTCCGCCCGTACACCAACGACGACGTCGTCGGTGTGGAGCTGTGCGGCGCGGTCAAGAACGTCATCGCCCTCGCCGTCGGCATCGCCCAGGGTCAGGGCATGGGCTACAACACGACGGCCACCGTCATCACCCGTGGCCTGGTCGAGATCACCCGGCTCGGGCTCGCGCTCGGCGCCCATGCCGAGACCTTCGCAGGGCTGGCGGGCATGGGCGACCTCGTCGCGACCTGCGCCTCGCCCTCGTCGCGCAACCACACCCTCGGGCGGCACATCGGCCAGGGCAAGTCGCTCGACGAGGCGATCGTCGCCACCCGCGGGACCGCCGAGGCCGTGAAGTCCAGCCGCTCGGTCGTCGAGCTCGCCCGGACCGTCGGCGTCGAGATGCCGATCACCGCGGCCGTCGACGCCGTGCTCCACCAGGGGCTGAAGGTCGAGGAGATGGCCCGCCGCCTGCTCTCGCGCCCGCACCGTGCCGAGGGCCTGGACGGCCGGCCCCTCGACGACGACGTCGCGGTATGAGCGCCTCGCTGCGTACCGGTGAACGTCGCCTCGTCACCGCCCGGCGGGTGGGGGACGGCCGGGTGGCCTTCGACACCGCCGCCTCCGGCATGCTCGCCTGGCGCATGCATGCTCTCGCCGGCGTCCACGTCCGCAGCCGGGAGGGCAGGCCTCCGGCGGCAGCCTCGGGACTCGTGGTGAGCGTGCGGCTCGGCCCCTCCGTGCTGCGGCTCGCGGGCCTGTGCCGTGTGGAGCACGTCGTCGTCGGCTCGCACGAGGTCTCTCTGACCTACCGGACGCTCGCGGAGCACGTCGAGGACGGGGTGCAGACCTTCCGGGTCGTGCTGCGGGACGACGGCGCGGTGGAGGGAGCGGTCGAGTCCCGCTCCCGTGCGCGGCACCCCGTGCTGGGGCGGGCCGGCCTGGTCGGGACGCTCGGCCAGCAGCTTGTCGCCGAGCGCTACCTGAACGCTCTCGAACGGCTGGCACGAGCCGTGCACGACGGCCGGTCAGCATCGTGAGGCGGCCGCGGATCGCTGATGTCGTCGAATGGCAGGTGCGTCGCCCGGGCACTGTGGCGACAGCTGGTCGCGGCGTGTGGCTCGTCACGCGGACGACAACGGAGATCCTGCTCTCCGCCGTCCTGCACGTCTTCGTCGGACCCGCTCTCACACCGCGCTTCTTCCATCGCCGGCTGCCCGTCGACCCGGGGCGGACGTTGCGCCTCGGAGAGCTGTACGCCACCTCGGGCACCGCGCCGTGGATGCCCGCCGCGTCCTGGGCCGACCGCGCACGTGTCCTCACGACGTCCACGGAGGCATGGGTCCAGCGCGGTGCGGGACCGCGAACCCCGTTGGATCTCGACGCGCTCCGCCTCCGAGCGTTGCGGCGGGAGGACGGCGGTGCCCCGCGGCGCATCTACGACCAGTGCCGCGCCCGCCTCGTCGGCGACGGCGTCGACGTCGTGCTGGAGGGGCCGTGGATCGCCTTCGCCTGGCTCGGCCACCTCGGCGGCTGGCCCGATCCCGCGCCGTCCAGGCTCAACGACGGAACCGTAGCTCCACGATGACCGGGTTGTGGTCGGAGGCGAGAGGAAGGGCGTAGCGAGAGCCCTTCCGGCGGTAGTCGACCTTCCACGCGGCCACGCTGACCCCACGGGGGACGAACACGCGATCGATGTGGTCGCCCCAGGCCACCGACGAGCGCAGAGCGCCCGTCGTGCCCACCGCCGAGTTGAGGTATGGCAGCGACTCGTAGCGCAGCGCCTCGTCGTAGGCGTCGTCATACCCTCGCTTCTGCAGGCGTAGGCGCGGCGCGTCGGAGGGTCTGCTGCGACTGGAGTTGGAGTCGCCCGCGTAGACGACCGGCACCCCGCCCGCGGCCTTCTTCGCGGCCTTGGCCAGAGCCTTCGTCTCCTTCCCGCGGATCTTGTCGGCCGAGGCGGTGTCGTCGAGGTGCAGCCCCACGAAGAGGTACTCCTCACCCGTCGTCCGTGAGCGGACCTTGACCCAGCAGGCCCCGTGCTGGGGGTCTCCGAGATGCTCGAACCTCATGCCTCCGGCACTGCCCGGGACGATCGAGAAGGTGGCGTCCCTGACGAAGACGGCCTCGTTGTTGTCATAGGGGTTCCCGGTGCCGTCACCAGGTTTGCAGCCGCGGGTGAACGTCCCCCTGAGCCCGCGCTCGAGAGCCCCCACGTCGTTCTTCTCGGCGACGGCGCGATCGGCCTCCTCGATCGCGACGACGTCTGCCGGGCGCCCCTTCTTCCCCACCTTGAGGTCCCGGATGCGGTCGAGCACGAGCGGGAGGCGGGTGCTCCACGGGGCGAGGGCGGACGAGGAGCAGTTGCTGCACACGTTGTAGGTCGCCACGGCGATCGTGTCGCCGCCCTTCCTCGGGGCGCGTGCCCGGTCGACGGTCTTCTTGCAGTGCGCCGGGCTTCGCAGACCTGCCGTCGAGCCTCGCAGCGCGCGGACCTGGAAGCAGTAGACGGTACCGGGTCGCAGACCGGTGACCCGTGCCTTCTGCGTCGACGACGACCGTGCCCCGAAGGTCCTGCTCTTCTTGGAGCCCGAGGCCTGCACCTGGGCACCGACCAGGGCCTTGCCCGTGCGGGAGATGGCGTAGTCGACCTCGTACCGGGCAGCTCCGGAGACCTTCGGCCACCTGACCTTCAGGACGATCTTCTTGCCCTTGACCTTCTGTTTCGTCACCCACACGGGATGCGCCTGCTTGAGCGAGGTCGCGGAGGCCGGCACCACGGTGGAGAGGGCGAGCACGCAGGCCGCGCAGGCGGCGATCAGGACGGCGAGCCGGCACCTGCGGGAGAGACGTCCGGTCGGCTGCACAGCGGTCATCGTGGTCCCTTCTGACGGAACGCTCAGTCTAGCGGTGCCCCCCGACGCGCGACCTCTGGCCTCGCAGGAGCGCCTGGTCGAGGTCGGACCAGAGATCCTCGACGTCCTCGATGCCCACGCTCATACGGATGAAGTCCTCGGGCACGGTGGTCGACTCGGTGACGAAGCGGCGTCGGCGCTCGAGGCTCGACTCCACGCCGCCCAGGCTCGTGGCGGGCACCCACAGCCGCAGCGCGTCCACGACGGCGTCGGCGCCGGCGGCACCGCCCGTGGGCCGCAGCCCGAGGATCGACCCGTAGCCGCCCATGAGACGGGATGCGACCTCGTGCCCGGGGTCACCGGGCAGGGACGGGTGGCGCACCTCGACCACCTCGGGGTGCTCCGACAGACGCCGCGCGAGCTCTGCCGCGTTCGCCTGGGACCGCTCGACCCGCAGCGCGAGGGTGCGCAGCCCCCGCAGCGCGAGCCACACCTCCCAGGGCCCGGCGACCGCGCCGTGATGGGTCCGGTGGTGCCACAGGCGGGCGTGCAGGTCGGGGTCGTTCGTCAGCGCGATGCCGAGCACGACGTCGGAGTGCCCGGCCAGGTACTTGGTCGCGGAGTGCACGACGAGGTCCGCGCCCCAGGCGAGCGGCCGCTGGACCAGCGGCGTCGCGAAGGTGTTGTCCACCCCCACGAGCGCGCCGGCCGCGTGCGCGGCCTCGATGAGCGCGGGCAGGTCCGCGACCTCGAGCATGGGGTTGGTGGGGGACTCGATCCACACCAGGTCGGCATCCGCGAAGGCGGCGACCGCCTCGTCCGTGCGGTGCATGTCGACCCGCACGATCGTCGTGCCGTCCCGGCGAGCGAGGTCGTCGAGGAACACGAGCGCTGCCTGGTAGGTGTGGCGGGCGACCACGATCCGGCCGCCCGCGGGCACGAGCGAGGCGACGGCGGCGATCGCCGCCATGCCCGAGCCGAACACCAGACCCGGCAGCCCAGCCCCCTCGAGCTGCGCCACGGCGTGCTCGAAGGGCGCCCAGGTCTCGGTCTCCCAGCGCGCGTACATGTACTCCCCGGTACGTGGGGTGCCCTGTGAGACGTAGGTCGAGCTCAGCACGACCGGGGGGTTGAGCGGTGCGCCCGGCGCCTTCTCCGGTCGCCCGGCCGTGACCGCGAGGGTGGCGGCGGACACCACGCCGGGAGCGGCGGCGGCCGGAGCGGAGCTGGTGGAAGGTTCCTCGACGGACATGCTCCTCACGATATCGCCGTCCGCGAGAGGCGCGTTCCACCGTGGCGAGCGCGCCTCCTCCGGTAGCATCGGCACGATGTCCAGCACCGGCCCCCGCCCCGTCCGCCCCCGCGTCCTCCTGCTCTTCGGCGGGCGGTCCGGCGAGCACGCGATCTCGTGCGCGACGGCGGCCGGGGTGCTGCGCGTCCTGGACCGGGAACGTTACGAGGTGGTTCCCGTGGGCATCACCCGCGACGGGCACTGGGTGCTCGCCGACCCTGCCCCGGAGCGCTGGGAGATCCGCGGCGGCGTCCTGCCCGAGGTCACTCTCGGGGAGGGCGGGGAGGTCGTGCTGCCGATGGGTTCCGGGCAGCGATCGCTGCGGGTCATCGAGCCCGGCGGGGGGTCGGCGCGCGACCTCGGCGAGATCGACATCGTGCTCCCGCTGCTGCACGGCCCCTTCGGGGAGGACGGCACACTGCAGGGCATGCTCGAGATGGCCGACGTGCGATACGTCGGCTCGGGCGTGCTCGCCTCCGCCGTCGGGATGGACAAGCACTTCATGAAGCTCGTGCTCGCCGGTGAGGGCATCCCCGTCGGACCGTACGTGGCCGTGCCCGCAGGACGGTGGGAGCGGGACCGGCAGGCGGTGCTCGCCGAGGTCGCCGGCCTTCGCCTGCCGCTGTTCGTCAAGCCCGCACGAGCCGGCTCGAGCCTGGGGATCAGCAGGGTGACCGACCTGGCCGACCTGCCTGCGGCGGTCGCGGAGGCGCAGCGGCACGACCCGAAGGTCATCATCGAGGAGGGCATCGAGGGCCGCGAGATCGAGTGCGCGGTGCTCGGCGGCCGCCACGGGGCCGCCCCGAGAGCCTCGTTGCCCGGCGAGATCCTGGTGACGGGGGCGACGCACACCTTCTACGACTTCGCAGCCAAGTACCTCGACGAGGCGGGCGTGCAGCTCTCCTGCCCGGCGGACCTGCCCGCGGACGTGATCGAGCGGGTGCGCGCGACAGCGGTGCGCACCTTCGACGCGGTCGGTGCGGAGGGGCTCTCACGCGTGGACGTGTTCGTCCGTCCGGGCGGCGAGGTCGTCGTCAACGAGATCAACACGATGCCCGGCTTCACACCGTTCTCCATGTACCCGCGGATGTGGGAGGAGTCCGGGCTTGGCTACGCCGACCTGCTCGACGAACTGCTCGCGATCGCGCTGGAGCGTCCGCTGGGTCTGCGCTGACGCGCGCGCACGGCGGCGCAGGCGCCCCGGGCGGTCACTGGCAGGTCTTGGTCTGCGGGAGCACGCTCAGCGAGGCCGCGAGGTCGGCGAGCGGCGCCGTCGGCTGGCTCAGCCCGAGGGTGGCCGGCAGCTCGACCTCGAGGGCGGGGGAGCGGCCGTAGCTGGTGAAGCGCCAGCCGGTCGTCGTCCTCGCCGCGATCCAGTCGTACTCCTTGCCCGCCGCGTCCGTGACCGCGACGCAGTCCTCCGAGGCGGCCTGCGGCGGTTCCACACCGCAGCGCAGGGTGATCGCGGCTCCCGCGTCCCCCCAGGCCGCGGTCGCCTGGCTGTTGGTCCTGGCCTGCGGCTGGTCGGCCAGGACCGTGGGGGCCGCGAGCACCGCGGAGGCGCACAGCGGCTCCGTCGCGTGGGCAGCCACGGGTACGGAGATGGTCGGGGTGCAGGCCGCGAGCAGGAGCACGCAGGCACCGAGCGTGGCGACTGCCGCCGTCCTGCGCACGGGGGTGGGGAGTGTCACCCGATCACGGTACACATCCTGGCTGCGCCGCACTCCGGCTCCTCCCGTCGGGTCTTCGGGTCGGGAGGTGCCTGCGTTCCGTTCCCGGCGCGTGCGCTGGGGCGCCCGCACCGTCCGCTGCACTCCGGCTCCTCCCTCTAGACTCGCACCGTGACCGGACCGGTGGTGGCAAGCCTCGACGAGGAGGAGCTCCTCGCGCGGGTGCTGCCTCTGCTCGGCCCCTCGCGCGCCCTCGTGGGCAACGGGGACGACGCCGCGGTGCTCGCGGCGCCCGATGGACGCTACGTCGTCTCCACCGACGTCCTGGTCGAGGACCGGCACTTCCGCCGCGAGTGGAGCTCAGGGTTCGACGTCGGCTGGCGCGCGGTCATGCAGAACGTCGCGGACATGGCGGCGATGGGCGCGCGGCCGACCCACCTGGTCGTCGCGCTGGTGCTGCCCGGGTCCACGCCGGTGGCATGGGCCGAGGACCTGGCTCGTGGCCTCCATGCCGCGTGCGAGCGGCACGGTGCGGACGTGGTCGGTGGCGACCTGTCGGGCGGCGACGAGCTCGTGGTCGCGGCGACGGTCCACGGTGACCTGGAGGGGCGCCCTGCCGTGCTGCGCTCGGGGGCGCGCGCCGGTGACGTGGTCGCTCACGCGGGCGTGCGGGGCTGGTCCGCAGCCGGTCTGGCGCTGCTGACCTCCGCGACCGATCCCTCGAGCGTCGCGCACGGCGAGCGGCTGGTGCGCGGCTTCCTGCGTCCGGAACCGCCCGTGGCGCTCGGCGCCGTCGCGGCCGACGCCGGGGCGACCGCCCTCATGGACGTCTCGGACGGCCTGCTGCGGGACGCCGACCGGCTGGCCCGGGCGAGCAGGGTCACGCTCGACCTGGACGAGCCCACGGAGGCGTTCGCCGAGGACGCCGCCACGCTGGCTCCCGCTGCCCGGCTGCTCGGCCAGGACGTCCTTCGCTGGTTGCTCGCCGGAGGCGAGGACCACGGGCTGCTCGCCACCTTTCCCGCGGGCACGCCGCTGCCCGCGGGCTATCGGGCCGTGGGCTCCGTGCGCGAGCCCGCGGAGCGGCCGGTGCTCGTGACGGGCCGTCCGGTGGAGACCGCGACGAGCGGCTGGGACCACTTCGCGGCCCGCTGACGACCCGGCGACCGCCGAGCGGTCAGTCCCGGCGGTACCGGACCTCGGTCACGTCGGTGCCGCCGATCTCCTCACGCCGCTCCACGCCGTCGGGCCAGAACCCGTGACGTCGGTAGAAGTGCTGGGCACGGGCGTTGTCCGCCAGCACCCACAGCGAGACGGTCGTGCGTGAGGGCACCTCGTCGAGCAGGGTGCGGATCAGGTCGCGGGCGACCCCGTGCCCCCACGCCACCGGGTCGACGTAGATCGCGTACAGCTCCAGGTCGCCGCGGGTGGAGTCCTCGTCCCGCGAGTCGCCCAGCGAGGCGAAGCCGTAGAGGCGTTCCGGGGTGGCAGCGATCCACGTGCGGGTCCCCTCCGAGGCGAGGATGTGGTCCCACTGCTTCTTGCGCTCCGCCACGTCGAGCGTCGCGAGGTACTTCTGCGGCAGCACGCCCGCGTACGCCTCGCGCCAGGACGCGAGGTGGACGGCCGCGATGGCTTGCGCGTCCGCGGCCTCAGCACGGCGGACGACGATGTCTCCGAGATCCCCCTCCATCTCACCAGGGTGACACGAGCGAGGCCGTCAGCCAACCGTGAGCAGGGGATTCCTCGGTGCTCCCTTGGTTCGTCCCAGACCCGCAGGCGCGGGATCCCGGCGATCTCCCGGATCTCGCCGGACATGAAGAAGACCCGCCGGGCAAGCAGCTCGACGGGTCCTCCTGGCGCCGTGACCGGCGCACGTCTCAGGCGTGGCGCGTGACCTTGTCCGCCTTCAGGCAGGAGGTGCACACGTTCAGGCGCTTGGGGGCACCGTTCACGACGGCGCGCACCCGCTGGATGTTCGGGTTCCAACGGCGCTTGGTCCGCACGTGGGAGTGCGAAACGCTGTAGCCGAAGCTCGGGCTCTTGCCGCACACGTCGCAGTTGGCAGCCACGGTCTCTCCTGATCGTCGGTCACGCCGGCGCAGGCACCAGCGAAGTTCGTCACGTTCGTGGAAGCGGTCGCCGTGCGTGAGCGCAGATCGCTCGGGTGGCAGACACGCTAGCGCCCCGGAGGTCGGGGCAACCTCAGCAGAATAGCCGACCCGGCGAGGAAAACTCAAACGCGCGGGCCGCGGGGACGCCGGGGGCGGAGGTCGGGGAGACTGGTCCTGACGACACGCCGTCCTGCTGTCGCGGGCGCGACGCGTCGTACCCCCGGTGCATCGTAGAGGGGCGGTGGGCACGGGTCGCCGCAGCGTCGTCCGGGCGGGCCGGAGCGGACCACGGACGGACCGCCCGGAGCACGACGGCGCAGAGCACGGCAGGCACGCAGGACCACGAGACGCAGGACGAAGGAGCAGGACCGGATGAGCCCCGAGCGCATGACGAGCGAGACCGTGACCCTCTGGGTCCACGAGTCCGCGCGTGCGCTCGCCGCCGCCCGCGCACCTCTGGACGACGCCAACGTCTTCCCGGTCGCCGACTCGGACACCGGGACGAACCTGTGGCTGACCGTCCGCCAGGGTGCCGCGCGGCTCGACGCGGTGCGCCGCACGGCTCCTGCCGGCGCCCCGCCCGACGTCGTCGGCCTGCTGCGTGCGCTGGCCCGCGGTGCGCTGGACGGAGCCCGCGGCAACTCGGGCGTCATCCTCAGCGAGTACCTGCGAGGCTTCGTCGCGGGAGCCGCGGGCACCTCCTCGCGCGAGCCCGAGGGGCTGGGCGCCGAGGCCGTCCGCGCCGGCCTCGTGGAGGCGGCCCGTCGCGCCAACGAGTCGGTGGGGCAACCGATCGGCGGCACCATCCTCACCGCCGCGACCTGGGCGGCCCGTGCCGCCTCCTTCGTGACGCCGCGCCCGGGAGCGCCGGTGCCGGTGGAGGAGGTCGTCGCGGCCGCCGTGGACGGCGCCCGCCAGGCGGTGGGGCGCAGTCCTCAGGACCTGCCGATCCTCGGGCAGGCCGGGCTGGTCGACGCCGGTGCCGTCGGGCTGCTCCTCGTGCTGGGCGCGCTCGACGCCGCCGTGCGCGGCACCGTCGGGGCCGAGCTCGACCCGGTGGTCCTCGCCGCGCCGCGGTGGGCAGAGAGCCAGGAGACCGCCGGCAGCGGCACGGCACCGGCACCTGTCGGGGGAGAGGACACCTGGCACCACGCCGTGCCTCTCGCCGCCTCCGTGGACGAGGGGGGCGAGTTCGAGGTGATGCTCGCGGCGGTCCTGACCGACCTCGCCCCGCCCGCCGGGCACGCGCCTGCCGCACGTCCGCCTGCCGCGCGGGGCGCAGCCTCGGCGGGCGAGCTGCGCGAGCGTCTCGGCGAGATCGGGGACTCCGTCGTCGTGGTCGACGACGGTGACGGCGAGGAGGACCTCCGGGTCCGGGTCCACGTCCATGCCGACTCGCCCGCCGCCGTCGTCGACGTGCTGCGGGGCTGGAGCGTCGGCCGCGCCGTCGTGCACCGGCTCACCCAGGCTCGCGAGCACTCGTGGGCCGTGGTCGGCGCGACCGCGTCGCCGGGTCTGCTCGCCGCCGTCGCGCGCTCCGCCAAGGTCGCCCTGTGGGCGCAGGACGGGAGCGTCCCCGACACCGACCTCGAGCGCGCGCTCGTCGACGCCCGAGCCTCCACCGTCGTCCTCGTGCCCGGGCGGGTGCACGTGGACCCGACCCTGGCCGCGCGCGCTGCCGCGGTGGGCGAGGCCGCCGGCATCACCGTCGTGACGCTGCTGCCGCCCGGCGGCGGGCCCGCGAGCGACGCGCACCTGGTCGCCGCGCTCGCGGTGGCCGAGATGATCGACGTCACGACCGAGGATGCAGCAGCAGCCGTGACGACGCTCGCCCGAGCCGTCACCGCCGTCCGTCACCGCGCCACGGAGCTCGGGAGCGCGGACGAGGACGACCTCGCGATGCTGGTCGACGAGGTCACCCGGCTGCTCGCCGAGGGCGCTGAGGTGCTCTCCCTCGTCGTCGACGACGACGTCCCCGAGCCCGTCGTGACAGCGTTGGCTGCTGCGGCACGTGACCGGGGGGCCGAGCCGGTCGTCGTCCGCTCCGGGTTGCCGGGCACGTGGTGCATGCTCGGCGCGGAGCCCGGCGCGGTCGTGGACGCCTGAGCGTGGCGGCACGGCGAGGGGACGACGGGGACGTCCCGGGAGGGGTGGGAGCCGCGGCGCACGGACGCCTGCTGCACGATCCCGCCACCGGCGACGCGCTGGCGGCCCCGCTGGCGAAGGTGCTCGGTGCCGGTGCGAAGAAGATCGCCAGCCTCGGGCCGACGACGGTGGGAGACCTGCTGCGCTACTACCCTCGCCGCTACCAGGACCCGGGCACCTACACCGAGATGGCGCGGCTGGCCGAGGGCGAGCACGTGACGATCGTGGCGAAGGTGGTCTCGGCCACCACGCGCACGATGCAGTCCCGGCCCGGTGCGATCCTCACCGTCAGGGTCACCGACGGGCACGACGACCTGCAGCTCACCTTCTTCGCCCGGTCCAGGCAGCGGCTGCTCATGCACGAGCGCCGCCTCGTGCCCGGTGCGGAGGGCATGTTCACCGGCACGGTGGGCACCTACCGGGGCACCCGGCAGCTGACCCACCCCGAGTTCCTGCTGCTCTCCGAGAACGACCTGACGACGGCGGAGGCGCAGGAGCGCGCCCGGTGGCCCCGACCCCTCTACCCGGCGAGCGCCAAGGTGACCACCCTGGACATCCAGAAGGCGGTCGCGACCGTGCTCGGCCCGCTCAGCGAGGCGGACCTGCCCGACCCGCTGCCCGAGGACGTGCGGCGCCGGCGCGGTCTGCTGAGCCTCGCCGACGCCCTGCACCAGGTGCACGTGCCGCACGACGACGCGCAGTGGCGGGCCGCCCGGCGCAGGCTGCGGTTCGAGGAGGCGTTCGTGCTGCAGACCGAGCTGGCCCGGCGCCGCAGCGACGTCGAGTCCCGCGGCGCCGTCCCGCGGCCACCGCGCGGGCCCGAGAACCCCGGTCTGCTCGCGCAGTTCGACGCCCGCCTGCCCTTCACGCTCACCCGCGGGCAGCGGGCCGTGGGGGCCGAGATCGCCGAGGATCTCGCGCGCCCGACCCCGATGCTGCGCCTGCTGCAGGGGGACGTCGGCTCGGGCAAGACCGTCGTCGCGCTGCGGGCCATGCTGCAGGTCGTCGACGCGGGCGGCCAGGCGGTGCTGCTCGCGCCGACGGAGGTGCTCGCGGTGCAGCACGCGCGCAGCATGAGCGCCCTGCTCGGCGAGCTCGCCGAGGGCGGCTACCTCACGGGGGCCGCCGACAGCACCCGGGTGACGCTGCTCACCGGGTCGCTGGGGGCCAGGCAACGCCGCGAGGCGCTGCTCGACGCCGCCAGCGGCAGCGCCGGGATCGTCGTCGGCACGCACGCGCTGCTCGCCGAGCACGTCCAGCTCGCCGACCTCGGCCTCGTCGTGGTCGACGAGCAGCACCGCTTCGGCGTGGAGCAGCGCGACCTCCTGCGCACCCGCTTCGACGTGCAGCCCCACATGCTCGTCATGACCGCGACGCCCATCCCGCGCACGGTCGCCATGACGGTCTTCGGGGACCTCGTCACGTCGACGCTCGACGAGCTGCCCGCCGGGCGCGCGGAGGTCACCACGGTGGTGGTCCCCGCGGACAACCCGACCTGGACGGCACGCGTGTGGGCACGGGTGCGCGAGGAGGTGGACGCCGGGCGCCGGGCCTTCGTGGTCTGCCCCAGGATCTCCGCCGACCCCGACCTGACCTCCGCGACGGAGCCCGCCGACGACGAGGACGAGGCCGACGTGCTGGACCTCGACCCCGGTGCACCGGGCGGCGGACCGGAGCGCGAGGAGGAGCCGCGCGTGCTCCGGGCGGTCGACGAGGTGCTCGCCGAGCTGCAGGCCATGCCGGTGCTCGACGGCGTGCGGATCGGCGAGCTGCACGGTCGGATGACGCCTCCGGACAAGGACGCCGCCATGTCGGCCTTCGCTGCCGGGCAGCTCGACGTGCTCGTGGCGACCACCGTCATCGAGGTCGGTGTCGACGTGCCCGCGGCGAGCGCCATGGTCGTGCTCGACGCCGACCGCTTCGGCATCTCCCAGCTGCACCAGCTGCGCGGACGCGTCGGGCGGGGGAGCGACCCGGGCGTCTGCCTGCTCGTGTCGTCCGCGCCCGAGGGCAGCGTCGCTGCCGAGCGGCTCGCCGCGCTCGCAGCGACCACCGACGGTTTCGCGCTCGCGCGCAAGGACCTGGAGCTCCGCAACGAGGGCGACGTGCTCGGCGGGGCGCAGTCGGGGCGTTCCACCTCGCTGCGCCTGCTGCGGGTGCTCAAGGACGAGGACCTCATCGAGCAGGCCCGGCAGGACGCGGTCGTGCTCGTCGCCGACGACCCGGCGCTCGACGCCCACCCGGTGCTGCTCGGGGCGATCCAGCACGAGCTCGCGGGGCGTGAGGAGTTCATCGACCGGGCCTGAGCGGGTCGTTCCTCAGGCCCTCCGCAGCCCTCTGACCTGCGAAGACGTCGGGGTGGGGCCATGCCGTCGATCGAACCGTTTCGGAACTTTGACCCCAGTGTCGTGGGGGTCGTATTATCGCCCCACCTGTCAGCGTTGTCATATCGACGGTCACCGACGACCGTAGAGCGCGGCAGGCGAGTCGTGTCGCCGAACGAAGGTGTTCCTATGAGAGACGTGCTTCGACCTCCCCTGCCCTCACGCGCGGGCGCTTCCCTGCTCCGACGAGCCGTGGGAGGCGGTCTCGCACTCGTGCTCGCCACGTCCCTGTCGGGGGTCGTCGCCGTCTCCGCGCACGCCGACGGCCAGAACCCCGGTGGATCGTGGTCGACGAGCTATGAGAACAACACGCAGCCGCAGCCGCTGGGCGCGATCGCGTACGACGCGCCCGTCAACGTGCTCGGCGAGGTCCCGGACCCGCAGTCGCTGGTCACGGGCGTGACCGCATCGTCCGGTGACGAGAACTCCGGGTCAGAGAGCGTGCAGAACCTGCCCACGCTCACCACGAGCAAGTGGTACCGGGGGCGCGCACCGAGCGCAGGCAGCCCGATCGAGGCGACGTACACGCTCTCCGCGGCGGCGACCGTCACCTCGTACCGCATCATGTCCGCGAACGACGACTGGCAGCGGGCGCCCAAGTCCTGGACGGTCAAGGGCAGCAACGACGGGAGCAGCTGGACCACCGTCGACACGGTCAGCGGCTTCGGCTGGAAGATCACCAGCAACAAGACGAACAACACCACTGCCTGGTTCGACGTCGACACCCCGGGCAGCTACACGTTCTACAAGCTCTCGATCACCGAGGTGGCCGACGGCTCGCAGGGAAAGTTCCAGGTCTCCCAGTGGCTGCTCGCCTCGGCGGGGGGCGTCGGCGCCGCCGACGAGCCGATGAGCTCGATCACGGCCGTCGGGACGAACTTCCCCAACCTGAACAGCACCCAGGAGTCGATCGCCTCCCTGTGGGACCGCAACGCGGAGACCAAGTGGTACGGGGCGAGCGGGAACTACCCGACGGCGCAGGCCCCGGTCTGGGTCACCTATACCTTCGACTCCCCGCAGCAGCTCGACAGCTACACGGTCACCTCGGCGAACGACTCGCCCGAGCGTGACCCCAAGACGTGGACCGTGCTCGGCACCAACGACCCCGCGGTCGCGGCCGACCCCGCGAGCAGCGGTTGGACGCAGATCGACGCCCGCGGCAGTGAGCTCTTCGACCAGCGCTACCAGACGAAGAGCTACCCGCTCGAGTTCCCGGGCAGCTACCAGTACGTCCAGCTGCGCGTCACCGCCAACCGCGGCGACAGCACCACCGCCGACAACAACAAGAAGTTCCAGGTGGCGGGCTGGACGCTGCGGACCGCGGGGGCGAGCACGGCTGCGTCCGTGCTGAGCACGCAGGCGCGCGACGCGAGCAACGTCACAGGCATGGACGGGTCGAAGGGCGTGCGCTACGCCGGAGTGATCCCCACCTCCGGTGCAGCCTCGAGCACGCAGGTGCTGCACCGCGACCTGTCGATCCCGGTCAGCTCGCACACCACCTTCGGCTACCGCATCAACCCCTCCTCCGACGCTGGTCGGGCGGTCGCGCTCGACCTGACCTACACCGACGCCGACGGGTCGCACCCGGCTCGTCTGAGCACGACCGCCGGGATCACCGACCGCGGCGGTCTCGGTGTCACGGCTGCCGAGCACGCCTCCAGCCTCACCGTGGGGACCGCGAGCACCGTCCAGATCGATCTCGGCCCGCTCATGGGCAAGACCATCACCGGCGTCCTGCTCGACCTCGACGCGCCGACCGCTGCTGCCGGCCCCGTCAGCGGTTGGGTCGACGCCCTGACGATCGGCGACGACGTGTCGCGCGGCGCGCTGGACATCTATCCCGGCGCGGTCGTCGGCACGACCGGCAACATCCAGCCGCAGGTGCTCGGGCGCGCGTTCGGGGCGACCGTCGCGGCAGACCCCGGTGCCGTCGCCGCGAGCATCGACCTGGGCGACGGTTCCGCACCGGTCGATCTCGACACGCAGGCCGGAGACGACGGCACGCTGTCGTTGTCCTTCCCGGAGACCTTCCGCTTCACCAAGGCTGGCGTGTACCCGGCGACGTTGACGGCGACCTCGGGCGGGGAGTCGGTGAGCGTGCCGCTCACCATCCCGGTCAGCACCGGCGACTCCGGGTTCCAGGCGGCGGCGAACATGCGCTGCATCACGACCGCGGGGGTCGCCGCGGACTGCGACGGCAACGGCTACGCCTTCGACCGTGCCAGGCTCGCGAACCCGACCGGCGACGGGGAGACCGGGGTGCCGTTCGTCCAGGGCGGTACGGGTGTCGTCACCGTCGACGGGACCGATTACCACTTCGTGGCACCGACCGCGAACGTCGCGGGGGACGACACGATCATCCCGGACGGGCAGACCTGGCAGGTGAGCCCTCCCACGGGCACCTCCACCATCGTCCTGATCGGCATGGCCACCGAGAACACCCAGACCCGCGACCTGACGCTGCACTACACGGACGGCAGCACGCAGGTGGTCTCGGCCTCCTTCGGCGACTGGGTCGGCAAGGCCAACGGTCCTGTCGACGGCAACACTCTGGTGGTCCGGACCAAGGGCCGTCTGCGAGTGGCTGGTGGCGACTCGCAGGTCGCAGCGCTCTACGCCTCGACCCCGATCACGCTCGACACCGACGGTGCGGGTGCCCCCAAGGTGCTCGAGTCGATCGAGCTCCCGGTCATGATCCCGGGCAAGGGGCAGCTGCACATCCAGGCGCTGGGCACCGACGTGGTGGGACCTGCGCCCGTGACCCTCGACGCCCCCGCAGCGGTGACCGGCTATGCGGGAACGGTCACGCCGTTCAACTTCGGTGACGTCGCCGGCGGTGGGAGCATCAGCGCGACCATCTCGTGGGGCGACGGGACCGACCTCGCGAACGTCGTCGTCACGGACGAGCAGTTCCAGGCGGCGCACATCTACTCCTACCCGGGCACCTACGTCGCGCACGCGACCGTCGCCAACGGCTTCTCCAGCGTCACGTCCGACGTGGAGGTGACGGTGCGTGACCGCTACGCCAGCGCCGTCGCGCTCACCGCCACCCCGCTGCAGGTCGCCGTGGGCGGCGACGTGGCGCTGCGGGCGGACGTCACCGTCCCCGAGGACGGCGACATCGTCCCCGACGGCAGCGTCGTCTTCCGGTCGGGCACCACCACGGTCGCGACGGTCGCGCTGGTCGACGGCCGCGCCGACGCGGTGCTGAACGCGAGCACCGTGGGCACGAGCAGCGTCACGGCCGAGTACCAGGGCACCTACCGCTACGCGTCGGCGACCTCGGACGCCGTCCAGGTCACGGCCAAGAACACGACCACCACGTCGCTCACGGCGCCGAGCACCACGACCTTCGGGCAGCCGGCGGCCTTCACCGTCGCGGTCAGCCCCGTGACGGCCACCGGCACCGTCGAGCTCGTCGCGGGCAGCACCGTCGTCGGGTCCGGCACGCTCGCCGCGGGCAGCGCCACGATCACCACCAGCACGCTGCCGGCCGGCAGCCAGCAGGTGACCGCCCGCTACCTGGGCGACGGCCAGCACCTGGCGTCGACCTCGACGGCGAGCACGGTCGTGGTCAGGTCGTCCCTCGCGAACGGCGACTGGTCGGTCTCCGGGCCGACAGGCGACCAGGCGGTGGGCGCGACGCCCACCATCACGGTCACCCTGCCCTCCGGCGTCACCGACGGCTCGCTGAGTTTCACGCTCGACAGCGCCGCCCCGGTGGTCGTGCCCGTGACCGGGTCCACCACGACCTGGAGCACCCCGGCGCTCGCCATGGGCCAGCACACGGTCGCGGTCTCCTACGACGGCGGCACGCTCTACCTGCCGACGTCGACCAGGACGGTCGGCATCACGGTGGCGGGCGCGGCCAGCAGCACGGTCGTCCAGCTGCCCTCCGGATCGGTGACCGTCGGCCAGAGCGCCGTGCTCACCGCGAAGGTGACGCCGACCGCGGCGACGGGCACCGTCACGTTCTTCGACGGCGGCACCTCGCTCGGCACGGCCACGCTCTCGGGCGGGACCGCGACGTTCTCCACGTCGGCGCTCACGGTCGGCAGCCACGCGATCACGGCGACCTACGGCGGCGACGCGCTCTACGTCGGGTCGACGTCGTCCGCCGCGACGCTGACGGTCGTCAAGGTCGCGACGACGACCACGGTCTCCGTGCCGGCCACGGGCTACGCCTCCGACACCGTCACGGCGACGGCGAGCGTGGCTCCTGCGGGCGTGACCGGCACCGTGCAGTTCAGCGTCGACGGCACCGCGGTCGGCTCCGCCGTGACGCTCGCCTCCGGGCAGGCGACGGCGACCCTCGGGCCGCTCGCCGTGGGCTCGCACCAGGTGACGGCCACCTACAGCGGTGACGCGACCCGGGCGGGGTCGACGTCGGCGGCGGGGACCATCGCGGTCGCCAAGAAGCCGACCCAGCTCACCGCATCGACGCCGACCCCCGGCCTCTCGGTCCCGGTCGGCACCGCGGTGAGCATCGCGGGGACGCTGACCCCCGCGGCGGCGACCGGGCAGCTCCAGCTGTTCGTCGACGGCGAGTCGCACGGGGCAGCGGTGACGCTGGCCACGGCCGGCGGCACCACCTCGGCCACGGCGAGCGTCTCCGACCTGCCGGTCGGCTCGCACATGCTGACGCTGCGCTACCTGGGCGACGCCACCTACGCGCCGTCGGAGTCGACGCCGTCGTTCACGGTCGTCGTCACGACGATCGCCACCTCGGTCGCGATCGACGTGCCCGAGACCGCGACGGCGCTCGCGCCGGTGGTGCTGCACGCCACCGTCACCCCCGCCGCAGCGACCGGCCAGGTGCAGTTCATGGACGGCGACGAGGAGCTCGGCGCGCCGGTCACGGTGACCGGCGGGGCGGCGACGCTCACCACCGAGGCGCTCGGTGCGGGCACGCACGCCCTCACCGCCCGGTTCCTGGGCAGCACCGACTACGCGGGCTCCGAGTCCGACGCCCGCACGCTGGAGGTCGCGAAGATCGTGACGACCACGGCGCTCACCGGCCCGGGCTCGGCGGTGACCGTCGGCACGCCCGTCGTGCTCGCGGCCTCGGTCACGCCCGCCGGGGCGACCGGGCAGGTGGAGGTCCGCGAGGGCACCACCGTGCTCGGCACCGCCGCGCTCGACGAGTCCGGCACGGCCGCGTTCTCGATGCCCGGCCTCACTGTGGGCACGCACGCGCTCGTGGCGGCCTACCTCGGTGACGGCGACCGTGCCACGTCCGAGTCCGCCACGGTCACGGTGACGGTGCAGGCGGCGCCGGTGACGGCACCGGTGCTCGCCGCACCGGTCTACTCGGCGCTCACGCAGGCCTACGCGGCCAAGGGCGCCAAGCGGGTGACGGTCTCCACGGTCGTGACCGGTCCGACGTCGGGCACGGTGACCTTCCGCGTGGGCGGCGCCGTGCTCGGCACGGCCCCGGTCGTGGCCAAGGGCGGCCGGCACGTGGCGACGCTCCGCGTGCCGGGCACCCTCGCCCTGGGCGCCTACGCCCGCGCCACGGCCAGCATGACCGTGGACGGGCAGACCGTCACGTCCGCGGCCTCGGCCTACACCCTGAGGGTCGTCAAGGCGGTCACCGCGAAGGTGGTCGTCAAGGGCAAGGCCTTCAAGGCCGGCAGCAAGGCGAAGATCCGGGTCCGGGTCAAGAAGCTGAGCAACGGCCGTCAGGCCACCGGCAAGGTTCGGGTCTACGTGGGCAAGAAGGTCGTCACGACCGTCAAGCTCCGCGGCAAGGACAAGGGCAGGATCACGGTGACCCTGCCCAAGCGCTACACCTCGACGATCAAGGTCAAGGCGAAGCTCGTGCCGAAGATCAAGGCGATCAGGTCGAAGGCGTCGAAGCGGATCACGCTGAAGGCCCGTCGGTAGCCACCGGCACGGCTGGGCAGGGTCCGCCACGGTTCGGAGACGAACCGTGGCGGGCCCTGCCGCGTCCTGCCCTGTGCCGGTCGATCCCGCACGCTCCCCGTAGGCTGTGCGGGTGACGAGGATCGTGTCGGGGTCGTTCGGCGGCCGCGCCCTGCAGGTGCCGGACAAGGGCACGCGACCCACGAGCGAGCGGGTGCGCGAGGCCGTCTTCTCGTGGCTCGACCACCGTGGCCTGCTCGAGGACGCCGTCGTCCTGGACCTCTTCGCCGGCTCGGGCGCGCTGGGCATCGAGGCGCTCAGCCGCGGCGCGGCCGAGGTGACCTTCGTGGAGGCGAGCCGCAAGGCCGCCGACGTCGTACGACGCAACCTGGCTGCGATCGGGGCGCGCGGTGCGCGGGTCGTCGTCGAACGGGCTGAGCGGTTCGCACCTCGCCCGGCGCCGTCGGCCTGGACCCTGGTGTTCGTCGACCCGCCCTACGACCTCGACGAGCAGGAGCTCGCGGACGTGCTCAGGGGGACGAGCGCGAGCACCGACATGGAAGGGGTGCTCGTCGTCGAGCGCTCCACCCGCAGCCCCGAGCCGACCTGGCCCGCGGGGTGGTCCGCGGCCGTGCGCAAGGACTACGGGGAGACCGCGGTGTACTTCGCGCGGTGGGACGAGCCGCAGGGCTGAGCGAGCCGGGGACGGGCCTCCCGCCGCTGTCGGCGGCCGTTCACGCCGGGTCGGGCGCGCGCAGCGTCGTCGGGCCCAGGGTGCCGACCGGGACCAGGTCGATCCGGTCCGGGGCGACGGCCCGTACCTGCTCGCTCGCGACCGCTCCGAGCAGGTCGCCGACCGCGGCGTCGTCGGACAGGGAGCCCTCGCACCAGGCGAGGTACCGGCGCAGGAAGGTCCGGACCGGCTCGGCGCGCACCGCAGCGGGCGAGCCCGCGCTGCCACGGGCCGCGACCCCGGCGTCGGACAGGCCGAGGACCCCGAGCAGCAACGCCGGCACGCGGTCGCGCCCAGGACCCAGGGCGGGCTGGAAGTACGGCACGGCCAGGACCCGCATGCCGTGACGCGCGTAGAACCGCAGGCGGGAGGCGGGGTCCCCGTGCTCGGGGCTCGCCTCGTGGTGCCCCGGGTGCTCGACCTCGACCAGGACCACGTCCGCGCCGTGGTCGAGCGCGTCGTGGACGGCGTCGTCCAGCAGCGCACCACCCAGCCCACCGCCGCGCAGCCCGGGCGCGATCGCCAGGTAGAGGACGAGCGCGGCCGCAGGGCCCGCGGGCTCGTGAGGCCCCGGGGGGAGGACGAGCGTCGCGATGCCGGCGACGACCCGGTCGTCGCGGACCACCCCGCGGGCGCGCAGCGCACCGCTGCGCAGGTGGTCGAGGAGCGTCTCGCGGTCGTCGAGCTCGACGGGCGGGAAGGAGGGCACGAGCACGTCGTCGTACAGCGACCTCCACAGGTCCTCGGAGTCGAGCGGGCGGATCGTGTCGTCATCCCTCACGGGTCCCATTGTGGTGCACTACCGTGAAGGGATGACGATCGCCGTGTGCCCCGGGTCCTTCGACCCCGTGACGCTCGGCCATCTCGACGTCGTGCGACGGGCGCGTGCCCTCGCGGACGAGGTGGTCGTGGGGGTGGCGCGGAACGCGGCGAAGACGGCGCTGCTGCCGCTGGAGGAGCGGGTCGCGCTCGTGCGCGAGGCCGTGGAGGGCTGGGACGGGGTGCGGGTCGCCGAGGTGCCCGGGCTGCTCGCCGAGTTCTGCGCGAGCATCGGCGCGGGCATGGTGGTCAAGGGGCTGCGCAACGGCGGTGACCTGGACGCGGAGCTGCCGATGGCGCTCATGAACCGTCACCTGACCGGCGTCGAGACGGTGTTCCTGCCCGCCTCCCCGCAGGTCGGGCACATCGCCTCGTCGATGGTCAAGGACGTGGCGCGCCACGGCGGGCCGATCGACGACCTGGTCCCGGACGGCGTCGGTGACGCGGTGCGGGCGGCACTCGCGAGGACAGGGGAGAGGACATGACGGGAGACCTTCGCGACCTTCGGGACGGGCAGGAGGAGCCGCACGAGCAGCCCGCGGGCGTGCCGGCGCTGCTCGACGAGCTGGCAGAGCTCATCGACAAGGCGCGGGCGATGCCCATGTCGTCCTCCGTCCTGGTGAACCGGACCGAGGCGCTCGCGATCATCGACGACATCCACGACGCGCTGCCGGAGCAGCTCTCGCACGCCGACGAGGTCCTCTCGGACGCGGACGGCGTGCTCTCGGACGCGCGTGGGCAGGCCGCCCAGCTCGTCGAGCACGCACGCTCCCAGGCCGAGCAGCTGGTGGCGAAGGACTCGCTCGTGCAGCAGGCGCAGGAGCGTGCCGCGCAGATCCTCGCGCACGCCGAGGAGTCCGCCGCCACGCTGCGCCGCGAGGCGGACGACTACTGCGACCGTCGTCTGGCCGACTTCGAGATCGATCTCGGGCGCGTGCTCGCGCAGGTGCAGGCCGGCCGCGCCAAGCTCGCCGGTCGTCTGGAGGGATGAGCCGGAGCGCAGCGGACGGTGAGGGTCGCGGAGCGGCGCTCGCCGGTAGCGGAGCGCAGGCTCATCCCGACCCACAGGCACAGGGGGTAGAGCGGAGCGCAGCGGACGGTGGGGGCGCGCCAGCGCACCCGCCGGTAGCGGAGCGCAGCTCTGCCCCGACCGACAAGTACAGAGGGATGAGCCGGAGCGCAGCGGGCGGTGGGTCTGCTTGAGTGACGCATGTGCAACTTTTCCTGCATCTGCGTCACGCAACTCGTTCTGGCTCCGGGCCTCATGCGTGGCGTATGATGGATGGTCGGCCCGACGGCCCCACCACGACCTACCCCTCCAGGGAGACTCTCATCACGCTCGATCCTCGTTCGCCGCTCGTTCTCGACGTCCATGACCTGAGCAGGCGCCCGGGCTCCATGCGCGAGGAGAACCGCACGGTCGCGGCTCCGGCCGACCTGGGCACCGACGTCATCGGTATCCCGGAAGGCGCCGACCTGGACCTCTTCCTGCGGCTCGAGTCGGTGATGGAGGGGGTGCTGGTCTCCGGCTCCGTGGAGGCCGAGGCGCGTGGCGAGTGCGTGAGGTGCTTGGACGAGGTCGTGCGGGACGTCACCGTCGACCTGACCGAGCTGTTCTCGTACCCGGAGCGCGCCCAGGCTGCCTCGCAGGCGGGGGACGAGGACGAGGAGAGCCACGAGCTCGAGGGCGATCTGCTCGACCTCGAGGGCGTGATTCGTGATTCGGTGGTGCCTGCACTACCATTTCAACCGTTGTGTCAGCCCGACTGCCCGGGCCTGTGCCCTGAGTGCGGAGCACGGCTGGCCGACGACCCGAACCACCGGCACGAGATCATCGATCCTCGATGGTCCGCGCTGGAAGGCGTGCTCCGACGAGCGGACGCGCCCGACGAGACGAAAGAGAGCTAGCCGTGGCTGTTCCGAAGCGCAAGATGTCGCGCAGCAACACCCGTGCGCGCCGGTCGCAGTGGAAGACGACGGCCGCGAACCTGGCGACCTGCCCCAAGTGCAAGTCCCCGAAGCTGACCCACGTGGCCTGCCCGTCGTGCGGCACCTACAACGGCCGTCAGTACGCCGAGGCGCTGCGCAGCGACGCCTGAGCTACCCGTGGCTCACAAGCGGTCGGGGAAGGCCGGCGCCGCCCAGGCGTGCCCGGTGACCCCTGCCACCGATCTTCTCGAGAAGCTCGGGGTCGACATCGACCCCGAGCTTCTCGTGCTTGCCCTCACCCACCGGTCCTTCGCGCACGAGGCCGGAGGCATCCCGACGAACGAGCGCCTGGAGTTCCTGGGTGACACGGTCCTCGGGCTCACGGTGACCGAGGCCCTCTACCGTCGACACCCCGACCTGCCGGAGGGCGACCTCGCGCGGATGCGGGCGGCCACCGTGTCCCAGCGTGCTCTCGCGCGCGTCGCGCGCGACCTCGACCTGGGCGCCTACGTGCTCCTCGGTCGTGGCGAGCTGATGACCGGCGGCGCCGAGAAGGACTCGATCCTGTCGGACACCGTGGAGGCGCTGCTCGGCGCCGTCTACCTGTGCCACGGCCTCGAGACCTCGCGGGAGCTCGTGCACCGGCTCGTCGACCCGCTGCTCGACGCAGCCGCGGTGCTCGGCGCCGGGCTGGACTGGAAGACGTCTCTGCAGGAGGCCGCCGCTGCCGCCGGCCTTCCTGCCCCTGAGTACCACTGGGAGGGCACCGGGCCCGACCACGCCCGGGTGTTCACCTCGACCGTCTCCGTGGACGGCGAGGTGCTGGGCACGGGCACCGGGTCCGCGAAGAAGCACGCCGAGCAGGAGGCGGCGCAGGTCGCCTACCGTGTGCTGCAGGCCCGGCAGGACGGACGAGCGGTACCCGGCGAGCAGGTAATCCCGGACGCGCAGGACGGCGGGGACGCGAGCGCAAGTGCCTGAGCTTCCCGAGGTCGAGACCGTCCGGGACGGGCTGGCCCGGTTCGTGCTGGACCGCGTGATCCAGGACGTCGAGGTGCTGCGTGACTACAGCGTGCGCCGTCAGGACGGCGGGCCCGAGGCTCTGGTGCGCGCCCTGACCGGTCGCCGGTTCACGGCCGCGGCGCGGCGCGGCAAGTTCCTGTGGCTGCCGTTGTCGGACGACGGCGGGTCGCCCGGTGCAGGGTCTTCTCCCCGTGCGCTCCTGGCGCACCTGGGCATGAGCGGCCAGCTCCTCGTGCACCGGCCGGAGGCCACCGGTGCGGGGTGGGACGCGCAGGACGGCCCCCACGTGCGGGTCCGGATGCTCCTGGGTCCCGAGACGGACCCGCTGCTGCTGCGGTTCGTGGACCAGCGCACGTTCGGCCACCTGGCGATCGTCGACCTGGTCCCGACGCCGGACGGCATGCCGGGCGGTCAGGGCACGGACCTGCCGCTCGTGCCCGGTCCCGCGGCGCACATCGCCCGCGACCCGCTCGACCCGGCTTTCGACGAGGACGCCGTCGTCGTGCAGGTCCGTCGTCGCCGCACCGGCATCAAGCGCGCCCTGCTCGACCAGTCGCTCGTCTCCGGCATCGGCAACATCTACGCGGACGAGGCGCTGTGGCGCGCCCGCGTGCACTTCGAGCGGCCGACCGCCACGATGCCGGCACGCACGGTGCGTCAGGTGCTGCGCAGCGCCACCGCCGTGATGAGTGAGGCGCTCGTCGCGGGCGGCACGAGCTTCGATGCGTTGTACGTGAACGTCAACGGGTCGTCGGGGTATTTCGCACGGTCGCTGAACGCCTACGGGCGCGAAGGAGAGCCGTGCCCCCGCTGCGGCACCCCGATCGTGCGGGAGGCCTTCGCCAACCGCTCCTCCTACCGCTGCCCCCGCTGCCAGCGGAGGCCACGCTCGAGGTGACGTTTGGGTCCGCCGGGGACGCCAGTGGGCCGAGGTTGGCGACGTCGGTCGTCGTGAGACAAGTCTTGGACAATGCCCCACCACGTCGCCAGAAACTGTCGGTGCCCGTCGCTGCACGACCTGCCTCCAGATCGCCAAGCAAGATCCGCGCCGAGCAGGCTGACTCTCTCCGTCCATGGTGATGCCGACATTCGCCCGCTGTCTTCGTCGTGTAGTCCACTCGAGTGTCGGTGCCCGCCGATAGGCTGAGTACCGACGAGCAGAGCCCCGCAGTCGGCAGGGCCGACGACGAGGGAGCAGCGCATGGCGAGAAAGAGCGATCACGCGAACCTCAGTGCCTCCCCGGGGCTCGCCCGTCCTGGCGCACGATGTGAGGGACGCCAGTGACACTGGCGATCATCGAGGAGCAGCTCGTGAAATCCCGGCAACGTGTGAAGGCCCATGGTGAGGTCTTCACTCCGCGCCAAATGGTCGAGCAGATGCTTGACCTGGTGCGCGAGGACCTGGAGACCGGCGCTGACTTCGTGGACAAGACCTTCCTCGAGCCCGCGGCCGGTGATGGCAACTTCCTGGTCGCGATCCTGCGACGCAAGCTTCAGGCGATCGAGAAGCGTCTCCCGGCCGAGTTGTGGCCGGTCGAGTCGCTGTTCGCGATCGCCTCGATCTACGGGGTAGAGCTTCTCGAGGACAACCACCAGGACGCCAAAGCGGTCATGCTTGCCGAGTTCCACGGCTTCCACCAGGGTCACGGCACGCCCTGCGGTCCGGGTACGGATCTACACCAGGCGGCAGCGTTCCTGATCGACGCGAACATCGTGCAGGGCAACACGCTGACTTCGCAGACTCCCGAGGGTCTCGACATCCAGTTCTCGTGGTGGCATCGAGTGAAGGGAAAGCCCGGCGTGGTCCAGCGCGAGCCGTTTACGCTCGCGTCGCTGCGCGAAGGCAACGGCTTCGACTTCTCCGTCTACGATAGCTACCAGGCGTGCCGGATCGAGAAGATCCACGAGCAAGAGAAGACCGATGCCTAGCCCGAAGATCAGCACCTTCCGTGAGATCGTCCCGCTCATTTACTCGTGGAGAACTCCCGACGTTCCCAAGTACGACGGTTGGGAGAAGATCGGCTACACCGAGCAGGACACCGCTGACGCTCGCATCGCCCAGCAGGCGAGCCAGATGTCCATAGCGAAGGAGAAGGTCTGGGCGCGCCGGGCCGTCTTCACGTCCGAGTCCGGCGGCCGTTTCAAGGACACCGACTTCCACGACTACCTCAAGCAGCAGGGCGTCGAGCGCGAGACTCAGCCCAAGCGAACCGAGTGGCATCACATCGAGCCCGCGCCGAAGACATCGCTGGAGTACTTCAACGACTTCGCTGGCCAGGATTTTCAGGCGGCACCGACGGGTGTCCCGGAGGAGGACTACACGCTGCGGCCCGAGCAGCAGGCGGCCGTCGATCAGGCCGTGGCTGCGTTCGACGCCGGTGATGACGAGGTTCTTTGGAACGCGAAGCCGCGGTTCGGCAAGACGCTGACAACGTACGAGCTGATGCGCACCCTCGACGCACGACGCGTCCTGATCGTTACCAACCGTCCCGCTATCGCAAACTCCTGGTTCGACGACTTCCAGCGGTTCATCGGCCACCAGACGAGGTATCGGTTCGTCTCAGAGTCGGCATCGCTGGCAGCCAGCTCGCCGATGACGCGCGAGCAGTGGCGTGCCTACTCGCTGAACCACCAGGACGAGGACCCGCGGATCGTGGAGTTCCTCTCGTTGCAGGACCTGAAGGGCTCGCAGTACTTCGGCGGTTCCTACGACAAGCTCAAGCATATCGCCCAGTTTGACTGGGATCTGCTGGTGATTGATGAGGCCCACGAGGGCATCGACACGACCAAGACTGATGTCGCCTTCGATCAAATCAAGCGCACGCGGACGCTCCATCTGTCGGGCACGCCGTTCAAGGCGCTGGCGTCGGGCAAGTTCGGCCCGGAGCAGATCTTCAACTGGACGTATGAAGACGAGCAGGTCGCGCGTCAGGGCTGGGATGACGGCAGCCAGGAGAACCCGTACGCGCAGCTGCCTACGCTCAACCTATTGACCTACCAGATCTCGCGGATGATCACCGACCGTCTGGCCGAGGGCGTAGCGATCGCCGAGGACGAGGCGAACATCGACTACACGTTCGATCTGGGCGAGTTTTTCGCGACCAAAGAGAACGGCTTCTTCGAGCACGAGGCCGCAGTCATCAAGTTCCTCGACTGCATGGCGACCAACGAGAAGTACCCGTTCTCCACACCCGAGCTGCGCGACGAGGTCCGCCACTCGTTCTGGCTGCTCAACCGCGTCGCCTCCGCGAAGGCACTGGAGAAGCTCCTCAAGAAGCAGGAGGTCTTCAAGGACTACACGGTCATCCTGGCCGCCGGCGACGGGAAGAACGGCGACGACACCGACGTCGTGGCCGTAGGCAAGTCCCTGGACAAGGTCCGTGCCGCCATCGCCGAGGCCGAGACCAATGGCGGCAAGACGATCACGCTGTCGGTGGGGCAGCTCACGACCGGTGTCACCGTGCCGGAGTGGACTGCGGTCATCATGCTGTCGAACCTGTCCTCGCCGGCCCAGTACATGCAGGCGGCGTTCCGGGCGCAGAACCCGTGCACCTTCGAGCGTGCCGGGCACGTCTACCAGAAGCAGAACGCCTACATCTTCGACTTCGCACCCGAGCGGACGCTGACGATCTTCGACGCATTCGCCAACAACCTGCACCCGAACCCTTCCGGCGACCCGCGGGTGCGGCGCGAGAACATCCGGACGCTGCTCAACTTCTTCCCGGTGCTCGGCGAGGACGCCGAAGGCCGGATGATCGAACTCGACGCCGGGCAGGTGCTGACCTTCCCGCAGGTGTTCAAGGCCCGCGAGGTCGTGCGCCGCGGCTTCCTGTCGAACCTGCTGTTCGCCAACGTCGCCGGGATCTTCCGCTACTCCGAGCACGTCAAGGAGATCCTCGACAAGCTCCCCACGGCCAAGCAAGGCAAGGTCAAGTCCGGCGATCCCATCGACATCCCGGTGCCGCCGCCCGTCACGGATCCCGATGGCAAGGTCAAGGTCGACGTCGAGACCATCATCAACCCCAAGATTTCCAAGCTCGGCAAGCCCGTCTGGAGCGTCGAGGACATCCCGACGCCTGAGCCCGACGCCCCGGTCGCCAGCACGGCGACCGCGATCGCGAAGGCCGTGACCGAGCAGGCCAAGGCCAAGCGCGAGGAACTCAAGGAGGAGTACGGGCTCACCCAGGCACAGGTCGAGCGCGACGAGAGGCTCACGGAGCAGGTCATCAAGGGCCAGGTCGAGCGCGCGTACACCGACCACAACATCGCGAACAAGCACCTCGAGGACGAGCTGGAGAGTGCCGCCACTGAGGCCGAGGCCGATGCGGTGCGGGCCAAGAAGGCCGAGCAAGACCAGGCGTTCAAGGAGAACATCTTAGCCATCGTCGAAGGCACGATGGACTCGATAGTGCCCGAGGTGGTCACGCGCGAGGAGACCAAGAAGGAGCAGAAGCGCGCGAACCAGACGATGGACGACGCCCGCTCGCACCTGCGTGGTTTCGCTCGCACGATCCCGATGTTCTTGATGGCCTACGGCGACCGCGACATTCGGCTGTCGAACTTCGACGACTACACGCCCGACGACGTGTTCCACGAGATTACCGGCATCACCGAGGCCGAGTTCCGCCTCCTGCGCGACGGCCAGAAGGTCACCGAGGAGAACGGTGCCGTAACGAAGGTCCCGGGCATGTTCGACGAGGCGGTCTTCGATCAGGCGGTGCAGGAGTTCCTCGACAAGAAGGAAGCGCTGGCCGACTATTTCGACGACGCGCAGACCGAGAACATCTTCGCCTACATCCCGCAGCAGAAGACGTCGCTCGTCTTCACGCCGCAGTCCGTGGTCAAGACGATGATCGACATCCTTGAGGCGGAGAACCCCGGGATCTTCAACGACCCGGACAAGACGTTCGCTGACCTTTTCTCGACGGCCGGCTTGTTCCTGATGGAGCTCGTACGCCGCCTGGACACCGGCCTGGCCGACACCTTCCCCGACCAGGACGCGCGGCTCAAGCACATCCTGACGTCTCAGATCTTCGAGATGAGCCACAACGAGATCCTCCACGCGATCACCGTCGAGGCCGTTTCGGGCGGTGTCCCCGAGCGCAAGAAGTGGCTGCAGGACTCCGGTCATTTCCGTGTGGGCAACCTCGCGAAGATGACTGCGGAAGAGCGCCAGCAGATGACCGACGACATGCTGACTGAAGGACACTGACCATGAGCAAGAAGTTCGACGTCGTCATCGGCAACCCGCCCTACCAGGAGGAGTCGCAGGGGGACGCCACCAATCAGATGCCGATCTACCACCTGTTCATGGATGCGGCGTACGAGTTGGGGGACAAGGCAGTCTTGATTACCCCGGCACGGTTCCTCTTTGACGCTGGTTACACCCCAAAGCCTTGGAACGCGAAGATGCTTGCAGACCCGCATCTGTCCGTCCAGGTCTACGTCCCTAACAGCGACCAGCTGTTCCCTGGCACCGACATCAAGGCCGGAGTCGCGGTCACGTATCGCGATCCCTCGCGAGAACTCGGGCCAATCGGCACGTTTACAAAGCATCAGGAGTTGAACCACATCGTGCATAAGGTGCAGGACAGCGGTGCGAAGTCCCTCACCGACCTCGGGATCACTAACGACCGTGTCTACCGCTACACACAGGCCATGCACGACGAGCACCCTGAAGTCGCCGGGTTGATGTCCTCGGGCAACCAGTTCAAGCTTGATTCAAAGGCGTTCTCGAGGCTCGCATCGGTGTGGGCTGTCGACAAGCCCGAGGATGGCCAGCCCTATGTCCGCGTGCTGGGTCTCGATGAGAACAAGCGCCGTGCGTTCCGCTGGATCCGCAGCAGCTACCTCACGGGTCCCGTTGCTCTTTCGAAGTACAAGGTCGCCCTCCCTAAGGCGAATGGGTCCGGAGCCTTCGGCGAGACGCTAGCGGCCGCACTTGTTCTAGGACCGGCCATGGCGGTGACAGGCACTTTCATCACCATTGGCGCTTTCGATGCTGAAGAGCAGGCGGAGGCATGTTCGGCATACCTAAAGTCGAAGTTCGCCCGCGCGATGCTTGGCGTCTTGAAGGTGACACAGGACAACCTCGCCCGAGTCTGGCAGTTCGTCCCGGCACAGGACTTCACATCAGGTTCAGACATCGACTGGTCGAAGTCGATCCCGGAGATCGACGATCAGCTGTACGCCAAGTACGGGCTCGATGACGACGAGATCGCCTTCATCGAGGATCACGTCAAGCCGATGGGCTGACCAAACGATCTCAGAAGTCGCCGTCCATGGTCGGCTGAGCGTCGGTGGCCGAGACGTCTCCTGTGCGCACGTCGACATCATCACTGTCGGTGGTTATCCCTAGACTCAGACTAATCTTGAGGAAGAACGGGAGTAACATCTATGCAGTTGACCAGATTCCGCGTCCAGAAGTTCCGGAACATCATCGACAGCGGTGAGATCAAGGTCGATGAGAGCGTCACCTGCCTCGTCGGTATGAACGAGTCCGGCAAGACCGCGGTGCTCTCTGCGCTGCATCGGCTGAACCCGGTCGACGACGCCTCGTTCGACGAGCAACGCGACTATCCGCGATGGCTCCTCTCGAAGGACCGCCGGGAGAAGACGGTTGGCGACGTGGTGCCCATCGAGGCGACGTTCACGCTGGACGACTCCGATATCGCACTCATCGAGGACGCACTCGGACCGGGAGTGGTGCCCGGCACCGAGATCACAGTCTCTCGTCGGTACAACTCCGACAGGACCCGCTGGACCGTTCCCCGGGAGGCACGTCGAGCAGTCGAGAACCTCCTCGACCGGGCCGGCATCCGTAAGAAGACTATCGAGCACTTCAAGGACGTGAGCGACCTCGACGGGATCGAGGAGGTGTGCGTGCGGCTCGCCAGCGATGAGACCGACGCCCAGGCGGTGAAAACGGCCGAAGAGGTCGCGGGCATCCGGGCTGAGCTGGGCAAGCTCGATGGCGAGACGACCTGGCGCGTCGTGGTCACCCTGCTCACGGGCAGGCTGCCGAAACTGTTCTACTTCTCCGACTACTCCAGGCTGGAGGGCCGCATCGACGTCGCCGCGCTTGCCTCGGGGAACGGACAGATCGGATCGTCGGCGGACCAGACTGCCCGGGCGCTGCTCCGGCTTGCGAGCACGACCCCGGAGGCACTGTCGGGAGACGACTACGAGGACCGGAAGGCCGAGCTCGAGGCGGTCGGACATGAGCTGACCAGCCAAGTCTTCGAGTACTGGAAGCAGAACACCAACCTGCGGGTGCAGTTCGACATCGACCGCAAGATCGAGGAGATCCAGCCGAACCGACAGGCGATCACGAAGACCTTCCTCGACATCCGCGTCGAGGACACGCGCCACGCGTTCACCAACAACTTCGGGCAGCGTTCGTCCGGCTTCAGGTGGTTCTTCTCGTTCCTCGCGGCGTTCACCGAGTTCGAGGGCAGGCACGAGCCGGTGGTCGTGCTGCTCGACGAGCCGGGACTTACGCTCCATGCCCGTGCCCAGGGAGACCTGCTCCGGTTCGTCAACGAACGGCTGGCCAGCGCCGTCCAGGTTATTTACACGACCCACAGCCCGTTCCTGGTTGACACCGACAAGATCGGCCGCGTCCGCATCGTCGAGGACGGCGGGCCCCAGACCGGCGCGACCGTCACCCAAGAGGCGCTCAGTGTCGGCGAGAGCAGCATCTTCCCGCTCCAGGCCGCACTCGGTTACGACATCGCCCAGCACCTGTTCATCGGGCAAACCAACCTCCTCATGGAGGGTCCGAGCGACTTCATCTACCTGGACGCGGTCAGTCGGCTGCTGAGGGCCAGCGGGCGCACTGCCCTGGATGAGCACTGGCGGGTTCTTCCCACAGGTGGAGCCGCGAACATTCCGGCGTTCGTCGCGCTCATGGGTCAAAGCCTCGACGTGACGGTCCTGATCGACTCGGGGACCGAGGGTGCCGAGCGGCTCGAGAAGGCCATCGACGCGGCCCGGCTGCAGCGAGACCGGATCGTCCAGATCAGCGAGATCACCGGTCGCAGGCACACCGACATCGAGGACCTCTTCGAGGTCGACGAGTATCTCGACCTCTTCAACAAGGCATTCGGCACGTCGATCTCGGTCGGCGAGCTCGGTCACGGCGACCGGATCGTGAAGCGACTGGCGGACGTCCACGGGCCGTACGACCACTACAAGCCAGCCGATGTGATGCTCCGGCACCCTGAGCTTCGCGACGGGCTGTCCGAGGAGACCTTGGCCAGGTTCGAGAAGCTCTTCGAGCGGATCAATGGCACCCTTGGCTGAGGCCACACGGCTCAGTGGGGCGGCCGGGATCACTACTCGTGCAAGCCCCACCACCTCCTCGCCCAGGATCAGCGATGCTGCGGCCCGGATCAGGATCAGGATCCGCTTGTATTCCATGGTGAACTAGACCTGTAACGCGTGAGGTTGGGTACTTCGCGCGGTCCTTGAACGCCGACGGGCGCGAAGGAGAGCCGCGCCCTACCGCTGCGGCGCCCCGATCGTGCGCGAGGCCTTCGCCAACCGCTCCTCCTACCGCTGCCCCCGCTGCCAGCGCCGACGCTGACCGCCCCCGCGGCCCTCGCCACCGGTTGAGCACACCCCTCCATATCGCCGGTCGAGCGGGCCCCCCAGGGCCGTATCGAGGCCTGTGTGGGGGCGGGGGTCTCGATACGCTCGCTGGCGCTCGCTACTCGACCGGCAGGGGGTGGGGCGCTCGCTACTCGACCTGCGAAGGGTTGCTTGCTGCTCGGCGGGAGGGGTCAGCGGGGGACGGTGTTGCGCAGGGGGCGGCCGGCGAGGAACGCCTGGAGGTTGGCCTCGAGGAACGCGGCGACGCCGAGGGGACGTCCGCCCGCGGCGTGCGGGGTGATCCAGACCCCGGGCAGGTCCCACAGGGCGGAGTCGGCGGGCAGCGGCTCGGTCTCGGCGACGTCGAGCGCCGCGCCGGCGACCTGCCCGTCGCGGATCGCGGTGACCAGCGCGTCCTCGTCGAGCGTGGCGCCGCGACCCACGTTCACCACCCAGGCGTGGTCCGGCAGCGCGGCGAAGACGTCTGCGCCGATCACGTGGTGCGTCTGCTCGGAGGCGGGCAGGATCCCGACCAGCACGTCGGTCTGGGCGAGCCGCGCGGGCAGGCCGTCGTCGTCGATCACGGGGAAGCCGGCCCGCTCGCCCGCTTCCCGGGCGACCCCGACGACGTCGGCCCCGAGCGCCGCGAGGTGCGGCGCGAGCGTCTGGCCGATCGACCCGAACCCCCACACGGTCACCCGCTTGCCGCGCAGGGACGCGAGGCCGGGGAACCGGCCGGGCCGTTGGATCCCTCCGAGCAGCTGGTCGTCCCAGCGGTGCTCCTGCTGCGCCCGCGCGAAGAGGTCGAGCCGCCGCGTGATCGCCAGGATCAGCGCGAGCGTGTGCTCGGTCACCGGCACGTCGTGCAGGCCGCGGCCGTTCGTTACGAGGACCTGGGGGCCGAACCCCGCGGAGAGCGCCACGTCGGGCCCGGCCGCGAGGACCGCGACCCAGCGCAGGTGCTCGAGGCGCTCGGCGCAGTCGACCAGCTGGGCGCGGGTGTTGCCCCAGACCACGAGCACCTCGGCGTCCAGGTGCTCGCTCGGGATCGGGTCGTGCACGCGGTAGACGACGACGTCGACCCCCTCGGGGACGGCGGGGACCTCGGGCGACGTGTCGGGCAGCAGCATCTTCACCCGACCACCATAGGCACGCGCCTCGTCGCCTACGATCCATGCATGGAGCCGATCCCGACGTCTGGACCCGCCGCACCCGCCGACCTCGCCGTCATGATCGTCGACGACCACGAGGTGGTGCGCCGGGGGATCGCCGAGGTGGTCGAGCGTGCCGAGGGCATGACGGTCGTGGCGGAGGCCGGCACGGTCGCCGAGGCGGTGCAGCGTGCGGGCCTCGTGCGCCCCGACGTGCTGCTCGTCGACCTGCAGCTGCCCGACGGCACCGGCATCGACGTCATCCGCGAGGTGCACGCGGCGCGCCCGGAGGCGCGGTGCGTCGTCCTCACCTCCTTCGACGACGACGCCGCGCTCGCCGCCGCGCTCGACGTCGGGGCGGTCGCCTACCTGCTCAAGACCGTCCGTGGCGCCGAGATCGCCGACGTGGTGCGGGCTGTGGGCGCGGGGCGGGTGCTGCTCGACGAACGCACCGTGACGCGGCGGCGGCGCACCCACGACGACCCGACCGCGGACCTCACCCCGAGCGAGCTCAAGGTGGTCGAGCTGATCGGGGAGGGGTTCTCCAACCGTGAGATCGCCGACCGGCTCTCCATCGCCGAGAAGACCGTGAAGAACCACATCACCTCGTTGCTGGCCAAGATGGGGCTGCAGCGCCGCACGCAGGTCGCGGCATGGGCGGCGGCCCGCCGCAACCACGGCTGGGAGCCGTCCTCCGGCCGGTAGCGGTCGCGTCACGCAAGTTACGCAAGTCGCTTGCGTGAACGCGTAGAGTCTTGCCATGGCAAAGCGACTCTCGGACGTGGCAGCGAAGGTCGGCGTGAGCGAGGCGACCGTGTCGCGCGTGCTCAACGGGAAGCCGGGAGTGTCCCAGGCGACCCGCGACGCGGTCCTCACCGCCCTCGACGTCCTGGGCTACGAACGACCCACCAAGCTGCGCGGGGAGCGCGGCCGGCTCGTGGGGCTCGTGCTCCCCGAGCTGGTGAACCCCATCTTTCCGGCCTTCGCCGAGGTCATCGGCGGTGCGCTCGCCCAGCAGGGCTTCACCCCGGTGCTCTGCACGCGCTCGGCGGGCGGTATCACGGAGGCCGAGTACGTCGACCTGCTGCTCGGCCAGCACGTCTCGGGCGTGATCTTCGCCGGCGGCCTCTTCGCCGAGCGGGAGGCCGACCACGCGCACTACCGCCGTCTCGAGGCCGTGAACCTGCCGGTGGTGCTGATCAACGGTGCTGTCGAGGACATCGTCTTCCCACGGGTCTCGTGCGACGAGCTGGTCGCGATGCAGCAGGCCTTCGGGCACGTGCGGTCGCTGGGGCACACGCGCATCGGGCTGCTGCTCGGCGCCGCCGACCACGTGCCCTCCGAGCGCAAGCTCGCCGCGGTCGAGCGGCTCGCGGCGAGCGCCGGCATCGAGCTCGACCCGCGGCTCGTGGTGCACAGCCAGTACGCCCTCGAGGCGGGCCAGGCCTCGACGAACCGCCTGCTCGAGGCGGGTGCGACCGCGATCGTCTGCGCGAGCGACCCGCTCGCGCTCGGCGCGATCCGGGCCGTGCGGCGCGCGGGGCTGGACGTGCCGACGGACGTGTCGGTGGTGGGCTACGACGACTCGGCCCTCATGAACTCCACGGACCCCGCGCTGACCACGGTGCGTCAGCCGATCGAGCCGATGGGCCGGGCCGCCGTCGACATCCTGGCGCGGATGATCAACGGCGAGACGGTGGGGGACGAGGAGCTGCTGTTCGAGCCCGAGCTGGTGGTCCGGCGCTCGACGGCGGCGGTGCGAGAGCGGGCGCAGCTGCCCTCGTAGCCTCACCTCGCGACCGACCTGAGTCGCGTTTCGAAATATTTCTTGTCAAGTTCTTGCGTGGCTGCTGTCGGTAAGTTACGGTCAAGGCATCGCTGCTCCCGGGGTGCCCCGGGACGGCGGACCGAACCGCCGATCGTCCCGGACGAAGGAGTCCGCACGTGAGCACCTCTTTCGACGCGCAGCTGTCAGACCCTGGCGCCCGACGACCCGCCGCACCCTCCGGTGGGCCGGCCGCCGGCGCCTGGTGGCGCAGCGCGGTGATCTACCAGGTGTACCCGCGCTCCTTCGCCGACGGGGACGGCGACGGGACCGGCGACCTCGCCGGTGTCCGGGCCCGCCTGCCGTACCTGCGCGACCTCGGGGTCGACGCCGTCTGGTTCACCCCCTGGTACTGGTCGCCTCTGGTCGACGGCGGGTACGACGTCGCCGACTACCGGACGATCGACCCGGCCTTCGGCACGCTCGCCGAGGCGGAGGAGCTCATCGCGGAGGCCGCACGGCTGGGCATACGGACGATCGTGGACGTCGTCCCCAACCACGTCTCGGACCAGCACGAGTGGTTCCGCAAGGCGCTCGCCGCCGGTCCCGGCTCGCCCGAGCGCGAGCGCTTCTGGTTCCACCCCGGCAAGGGGGAGGACGGGTCGCAGATGCCGACCCGGTGGGTCTCGAGCTTCCAGGGAGCGACGTGGACCCGCACCATCGACGACGACGGCAGCCCGGGGGAGTGGTACCTGCACCTGTTCACCCCGCAGCAGCCCGACCTCAACTGGAACCACCCCGAGGTGCGCCGCGAGCACGAGGACATCCTGCGCTTCTGGTTCGACCGCGGCGTCAGCGGGATCCGCATCGACTCGGCGGCGCTGCTCGTCAAGGACCCTGCGCTGCCCGAGGTGGACGACTCCCCGGTGCCGCCCGGCGAGCACCGCCAGCACCCGTTCACCGACCGTGACGAGCTGCACGACATCTACCGGTCCTGGCGCGCGGTCGCCGACTCCTACGACGAGCCCCGGCTGCTCGTGGGCGAGATCTGGCTGCCGGACGCCCGGCGGTTCGCCGACTACCTGCGCCCCGACGAGATGCACACGGCCTTCAACTTCGACCTCATGACGTGCCCCTGGGAGGCCCGCGCCCTGCGGGCCTCGATCGAGGCGACCCTGTCCGCCCACGCCCTGGTCGGGGCGCCCGCGACCTGGGTGCTCTCCAACCATGACGTCACCCGGCCGGTGACCCGTTACGGCCGGTCCGACACTGCGTTCTCCTTCGAGGCCAAGCGGTTCGGCACCCCCACCGACCTCGCGCTCGGCACGAGGCGCGCCCGTGCCGCGGCCCTGCTCACGGCGGCGCTGCCCGGGAGCCTGTACGTGTACCAGGGCGACGAGCTCGGGCTGCCGGAGGTCGAGGACCTGCCCGACGACGCCCGCCAGGACCCCATGTTCTTCCGGTCCGGCGGTGTCGACCCCGGCCGTGACGGCTGCCGGGTGCCCCTGCCGTGGCGTGCGGACCCCGCTCGGGCCTTCGGCTTCCAGGACGCCCCGCCCACCGCCCCGCCCTGGCTGCCGCAGCCCTCCTGGTGGGGGCGGTACGCCGCCGACGCGCAGGCGCGGGACCCCGCGTCGATGCTCTCCCTGTACCGCGCGGCGCTCGCGGTCCGACGGCGCGAGCCTGGCCTGCGCGGCGGGTCGTTCGCCTGGGCGGACCCGGTCACGGGCGACCCGACGACGACCGGCGCAGGACCGGACGCGGCGCACGCCGCGGTGCTGGCCTTCGCCCGCGACGACGTCGTGTGCCTCGTCAACCTCGGTGGCGAGCAGGTTCCGCTGCCGCCGGGCGAGGTGCTCGTCGCGAGCGGCGACGTGTCGGCCGGCAGTCTCGCACCCGACACCGCCGTCTGGCTGCGCCGCTGACCGGCGCCGCCCCACCGATCCTCTGCTGCCGACCCGACCGACCCGACACCCGACCGAACAGCCGAACAGCAAGAACCGACCCCACCCCACCGGCAGGCCCCCGGCCTGCGACCACTAGGAGCGACAATGAAGTCACCTCGTACCACCGTGGCGGCCACCCTCGTGGGTGCTCTCGCCCTCGCAGGGACCCTCGCGGCCTGCTCGTCCGGGTCCGGCGACGCCGCCACCCCGTCGGGCGGCAGCACCACCGCGCCGACCACCGACAGCGACCAGCCCGTCACCCTGAACGTCGTCGGGCTCCTGCCGGGTGCCACGCCCGAGGCCCAGGCCGCGCTCGCGGCGGAGGTCACCCAGTTCCAGACCGACAACCCGAACATCACGGTCACCACGCACGAGTACGAGTGGAAGGCCACGACCTTCGCCTCGGACCTCGCCGGCGGCATCCTGCCCACCGTCTTCGAGATCCCCTTCACCGACGGCAAGACGCTCATCGCCAACCAGCAGGTCGCGGACATGCAGGCGTACCTGGACACACTGCCCTACGCGAGCGACTTCAACGAGAACGTGCTGCAGTACGGCAAGGGACCGGACGGGGACGTCTACGCGATCCCGGCCAAGAGCATCTACGGCGTCGGGCTGCACTACAACCGCGACCTGTTCACGCAGGCGGGCCTCGACCCGGACACGCCGCCGACGACGTGGGACGAGGTGCGCGCCGACGCCAAGGCGATCGCCGAGAAGACCGGCAAGGCCGGCTTCGCGCAGATGGCGCAGAGCGGCACAGGAGGCTGGCAGCTCACGGTCGACACCTACGCCCGCGGCGGACGCATGGAGCAGACCGACGGGGACGCCACCACCGCGACGCTGACCAACGACGCGACGAAGGCCTCCCTGGAGTTCCTCAAGGAGCTGCGCTGGACCGACGACTCGATGGGCAAGAACTTCACCTACGACTGGGGCAGCATCAACCAGGCCTTCGCCGCCGGGCAGGTGGGGATGTACACCTCGGGCCAGGACGTCTACACGAGCCTCGTGCAGACGAACGACATCGACCCCACGACGTACGGGCTCACCATGATCCCGCTCGAGGGCAGCGACGCCGGCGTGCTCGGCGGCGGCACGATGGCCGCCGTCACCGCGAACGCTACCGATGCCGAGAAGGCCGCCGCCATCAAGTGGATCGACTTCCACTACCTGCGCAAGTACATCGACCAGGACGCCGCGGTCACGGCCGCGAAGACCCAGCTGGCGAGCGACCAGCCGGTGGGCACCCCGGAGCTGCCGATCTTCAGCCAGGAGCAGTACCAGAAGTACGAGGGCTGGATCGCCGACCTCGTCAACGTGCCCGTCGACCACATGACCGGGTTCACCGACACGATCTTCGACGCCACCCTCGTCAACGAGCCGGCGGTCGCCACCCAGGACGTGTACGCCGCGCTGGACCCCGTCGTGCAGGCGGTGCTCACCGACAAGAACGCGGACATCGACGCGCTGCTCGACGAGGCGAACGCCAAGGCCCAGCGCTCGATCGACAACGCGGGCTGACCCGCCGGACACCACCGACCGTGCCTGCGCGACCGTGACCCGCGCAGCACCGATGATGGGTGCGGGGCCGCGAGCCTCCAGCGGCCCCGCACCCTGCTCGAAGGAGAGTGAGTGCACGTGAGCACGATCGGCGTGAGCACGACGAGCGCCCTGTCCGGCGGCGCGACGTCACCCCTGGGCGCCGCATCCCCGGCGCTCCGTCCGGCAGGGCCGCCGGCGGACGGGTCCTCGCCGGCGCCACCGGGCCCGGAGCACGGCGGCGCCCGTCGTCGCCGTCGCGACCCCGTCACCTGGGTGCGCCGCGGTGGGCTGAGCACGCTGGTGCTCGCGCTGCCCATGCTGGTCGTCTTCGGGGTGTTCTCCTGGTGGCCCATCGCCCGGGCGGTCGTCATGAGCTTCCAGCACACCAACCTGGTCAAGGTGCCGACCTGGGTCGGCTGGGACAACTTCCACTACGTGCTCACCGACCCCGACCTCGGCACCGCGGTGCGCAACACCCTTTGGTTCGCCTTCCTGGCGCTGCTGCTCGGCTTCCCGATCCCCCTCGTGGGCGCGGTGCTGATGAGCTCGGTGCGCCGGGCCAAAGGCCTGTACTCCGTGCTCGCCTACCTGCCCGTCGTCGTGCCGCCCGTGGTGTCGGTGCTGCTGTGGAAGTTCTTCTACGACGGCGCCGCCACCGGCGTGCTCAACACCATCCTCGGCTGGGTGGGCCTCGGGCCCTACCCGTGGCTGTCGAGCTCGACGATGGCGATGCCCTCGCTCGTGCTCGAGGCGACCTGGGCCGCGGCGGGCGGCACCGTGATCATCTACCTCGCCGCGCTGCTCGGCGTCCCCGGCGAGCTGTACGACGCGGCCGAGGTCGACGGCGCGGGGATCTGGCGCAAGGTCTGGCACGTGACGATGCCGCAGCTGCGGGGCGTGCTGTTCATCACCTTCATCCTCCAGATCATCGGGACGGCCCAGGTGTTCCTGGAGCCCTACCTGTTCACGGGCGGCGGACCCGCCAACTCGACCCTGACCATCCTGCTGATGATCTACAACTACGCCTTCGGGCGGTCCCTCGGTGGCGACTACGGGGCCGCGACCGCGCTGTCGGTGATGCTCGCCGTCGTGCTCGCCGTCCTGTCGCTGGTCTACTTCCGTCTCACGAGCGCCTGGAGCAAGCGATGACCGTCACGAGGCTCGACGAACGCCGCACCATGCGGCGGCTGCGCGCCGGGCGCGCGACCACGGACACCACCGACCGGGGCTTCGTCTCCGAGAGCGACTGGCAGCGCCCCGGGGTGCGGCGCACCCTGCGCGGCGTCCACCTGCTGCTGCTCGGCGTCCTCGTGGTGGCGGGCGTCGGCCCGATGCTCCTGCTCGCGAAGTTCGCCGTCACCCCGACCCAGGACATCATCCGCACGCCGCTCGCGGTGTTCCCGCACGGCATCGAGTGGTCCAACCTCTCGCGCGCCTGGAACGAGGTGCACATCGACCGGTACTTCATGAACACCGTGTGGATCGCGCTCGGCTCCTGGTTCGTCCAGCTCCTCGTGGCGACGACGGGCGGTTACGTGCTCTCGGTGCTGCGCCCGGCCTGGGGCAGGGTCGTCAACGGCCTGGTGATCGCCACGCTGTTCGTGCCCGCCGTCGTGCTGCTGGTGCCGCTGTACCTGACGATCCTGCACCCGCCCGTGGTCGGCACCTCGCTCATCAACAGCTTCTGGGCGGTGTGGCTGCCGGCCGGGGCGAGCGCCTTCAACGTGGTGATCGTCGCGCGGTTCTTCGACTCGCTGCCCCGGGACGTGTTCGAGGCGGCCAGGGTCGACGGGGCGGGTCCGTTCCGGCTGTTCTGGTCGATCGTGCTGCCCATGTCCCGGCCGATCCTCGGGGTGGTCTCCGTGTTCGCCTTCATCGCGAGCTGGAAGGACTTCCTGTGGCCGATGCTCGTGCTCAAGGACCCCGCGCGCCAGCCGCTCAGCGTCCGGCTGCCGAACATCGCCGCGCAGACCGACCTCGGCGTGTTCCTCGCCGCGCTGGCGATCTCCACGCTCATCCCCGTGGTGGTGTTCGTGCTGTTCCAGCGGCTGTTCCTCAGCGGGGCCGGGCTCGGCGGCGCGGTCAAGGGCTGAGCCGTGCCGCCCGCCATCGCTGCGCCGTGCCCTGCACCGGCGAGCGGTGGCACGCCGGTCGTGCGGTTGGTAGGTTCACCGCGGACCCGAGGCCCGAGGAGAGGACCGCCGCCATGGCGAACGAGGACATCCACACCACCGCTGCGCCTCTCGCGGCGCGTGACGCGGCACTGGGCGCGTTCGCGGCGCACGGCTTCACGGTGAGCCCCACGGGCGAGTACGCGGCGGTCGTGGAGCGCGGGTCGAGGTCGGCGACGGTCTGGCTCGGCGCCTTCGCGGGCAAGGGCAAGCAGCACGTGCGCTACGAGGTGAGCGTGTTCGCCTCGCCCGAGGGCGGCTCGATCGTCCGCATGGTCTCGACGACGTCGGGCGCCGCCGCGGGGATCGTGGGCATGTCGCGCGAGCGCACGCTGTACCAGGAGTGGCACGGGGTGTTGTACGCCGCCCTGCCGCACTGAGCGACCTGCCCCGCGGAACGACCTGCACCGCTGAGGGCCCGCACCCCGCGGCTTAGACGATCGGCGCCGCCCACCGCAGCAGCGTGCCGCGGCCGCCGGGAGCCCCGCTGATCGAGGAGTCCCCGTGGTGCTGGCGCGCTCGCGCGGCCAGGTTCCACGTGCCCGACTTGCGCCCGCTCGCCCCCGCGAGCCCCACGCCGTCGTCCTCGACCTCGACGGTGACCGAGGGGGGTGCGGAGCTGACCGCGATCCGGGCAGCGACCGAGGAGGCGTGCGCGTGCCGCGCCGCGTTCGCGAGCCCCTCGCGCACCACCGCGACGACGTCGTCCTCGAGCGAGCCGCGCAGCGTCGCGTCCACGCTCTCCTCGTCCTGGGGGGAGTCGGTGACCGAGCGCGTGTCGAGCGTGATGACGAGCGAGGGGGCGAAGCCCAGCCCGGTGCGCGCGAGCGACGCCTCGCGCCGCAGCCGCTCCACCACGCCGGTCGCGGCGTCCGGGTCGCGCAGCGAGCGCACCACCTCACGGATCTCTCGGACGGCGGAGTCGACGCTCGTGAGCGCCTCGTCGAGGATCGCCACCAGCCCGGCCTTGTCCAGCCCGCGCCCGGCCCGGCGCCGCACCACCTCGAGCTGCATGCCGGTGGCGAAGAGCTGCTGGATGGCCAGGTCGTGCAGGTCTCGCGCGATGCGCTCGCGCTCGCGCACGAGGTCCGCCACCGCCTGCGCCTGACGCGCCTCGGCGAGCACCAGGGCGAGCGCGGCCTGGTCCGCGAAGGACTGGGCGCGGCGCAGGTCGTCCTCGGTGAAGCGTTCCGCACCGATGGTCCGGAACAGCACGAGGACGCCCACCGGCTGGTCCGCCGTGACCAGGGGCGCGTAGAGGGCGGGCCCGTACACGCGCATCTGCGCGGACTGCAGGTCCGGCTTGTCCGCGAGGGAGTCCACGAGGTGCCCAGCGCCCGCCCGCAGGGCGTGCCAGGACATGCCGTCGTGGGGCATCGTCATGCCGAGCAGCCGGTCGGACCCCGTGCCCTCGACGATCTCCGGGGTGAGCTCTCCCGCGAGGCCGGGGAGGATGAGCGCCGCCGCGTCCGCCGAGCCGACCGAGCGCGCCACGTGGACGATGTGCTCGAGGACCGACTCCTCCTCGGCACCCGAGAGCAGCATCGTGGTGATCTGCGCACCGGCGGACGTCCAGTCCAGCCCGGTGCCGGTCGGGTTCGAGGGGCGCGAGGTCATGCGGTCGTCGTCCATGATGTCTCGATTCTGCCCGACGTCGCCGGCGCGGCGCGGCGGTCCGAGGCCGCCCCGAGGTCGAGGACCTGGTCGGCCAGGTGCACGGCACCGAGGTGGTGCGTGGCGACGACGACGGCGCGCACCGACGGGCCGCCGGGGTCTGTCGCCGTCCCCGCGAGCGAGGTCGCGGGGAGCAGCAGGAGGTCGGCCACGAGCGCGTCCGCCGTCGCGGCGTCGAGGTGCTCGGCCGGCTCGTCGAACAGCAGCACGTCGGCGCGGGCGACCAGGGCGCGCGCGATCAGCAGCCGACGTCGCTCGCCGCCCGAGACGGTGGCGCCGTCGCCGCCCAGCACGGTCGCCAGGCCCTCGGGCAGCCCGCGCAGCCAGCCGTCCAGCCCGGCAGCACCCAGGGCGGCCCGGGCCTCGTCCGGCGTGACGTCGCCGCGGGCCACGCGCAGGTTCTCCAGCACGGTCGTCGCGAACACGTGCGCGTCCTCGGTGGTGAGGGCGACGGTCGTCGCCGGCGCGGTGCCCACGGCCCCGTGCACGGGCGGCACCAGCCCGGCGAGGGTGGCGAGCAGGGTCGTCTTCCCGGCCCCCGAGGCCCCGGTGAGCACGAGCGACGTGCCCTCGCCCAGCCGCAGGTCGGGGATCTCGCGCACCGCGCGACCGTCCCAGCCCACCGCCAGGGCGTCGGTCCGCAGCGCCCAGGGCGCGACGGCGTCGTCCGCAGGGCCGGCAGCGCCGGCCGCACCGCTCTCACCGGCAGCGCCCGCGTCGCCCGCGGCGTCCCACAGGGTCATCAGCCGGACGGCCGCGAGCCGGGAGCGGCGGAGCTGGACCGCCGCCGCGGGCAGCAGCGTCGTCGACTCGAAGGCAGCGAGCGGCGTGAGGACGATGACGGCGAGCCCGACGTCGGCCAGCCGACCGTCCGCGACCGCGGGCACACCCGCCCACGACGCGCCCAGCACGGCCACGGCGAGCCCGACGAAACCGAGCGCCGCGCCCGCCGCAGTGTCACGACCACCCCGCGCCGTGGCACCGCGCCAGCGCGCGTCGGCGTCGTGCAGCGCGGCGGTCGCCCGGGGCAGCCGGCCGGTGACCGTGAGCTGGGCGGCGTGCTCGACGAGGTCGAGCGTCGCCGCGGAGACGTCGGCGCGGGCAGCGCTCGCGTCCTGCTCCGTGCGGGCCGCACCCCGCGCCGTGAGCCAGGGCCCAGCGACACCCGCGAGCACGAGCCCCACCGCGAGCCAGGCGGCGGCAGCGGGCAGGAAGAACGCCATCGCGACCACCGAGGCGAGCGAGACGCCCACGCTGACGGCCACCGGCACCAGCCCGCGCACGACGGCGTCGCCCACGTGGTCCACGTCGGCCCCCACACGGTCGAGCAGGTCCCCGCGGCGCAGCGTCGCCACGACGTCGCGCCGCCCGTGGGCGAGCCGGTCGTAGAGCCGCGCGCGCAGGGCGGCCATGCCGCGCAGCGCCACGTCGTGCGAGGCGAGACGCTCGAGGTAGCGGAACACCGCACGGGAGATTCCGAAGGCCCGCACCGCGACGATCGGGACCTGGAGCGTGAGGATCGGCGGCATCTGCGAGGCGCGCGCGATGAGCCACGCCGAGACGGCGGCCAGCGCCGTCGCCGACCCGAGGGCAAGGACGCCGAAGAGCGCGGCACGCAGCGCCTGGGAGGGGCGCACGTCGAGGAGGCGCAGCGCACGGCGCAGCGGGGCGTGCGGGCGGGCCGTGACCGTGTCAGCCACGTGCGCTCACCGCCTCGCGCGGCGCGGGCGCCAGGTGCTCGGCGGCCACCTCCACGGTCGCGTCGCACACGGCGAGCAGCTCGGGCCGGTGGGCGACGAGCACCACGGTGCGGCCCTGGTCGCGCAGGGCCCGCAGGGTCGTCTGCACGTCGTCGGCGCTCGCGGCGTCCAGGTGCGCGGTCGGCTCGTCCAGGACGACGACGGGGCGCCGGGAGAGCAGCGCCGCGGTCAGCGCCACCCGTTGACGCTGACCGACGCTCAGGCCGGTCCCGCCCTGGCCGACCGTGGTCTCCCAGCCCTCGGGGAGCGTCGCGACCACGTGGTCGAGTCCGGTGAGGCGGGCGGCCTCGTCGAGGCGACGGCGGGCGTCGTCGTCGGGCACCGCGGCCGCCCGGCCGAGCACGTTGCTCAGCACGGTGCCCGGCTCGAGCCGGGGGCGCTGCTCGAGCCAGCTCACCTGGGACCACCAGGTGGCCGGCTCGACGTCGGCGAGGTCCGCCGCAGGCCCGTGGGCCGGCCGCAGCAGGATGCGCCCGGCGTCGGGAGCCAGGAGCCCGAGCAGGGCGTGCAGCGCCGTCGTCTTGCCGGCACCGTTCGGTCCCCGCAGCGCCGTGATCGCACCGGGCCGCAGGGTGGCGCCCAGGTGGGCGGGGGCGAGCACGTCGCGCCCCGGGGCGCGCACGGTCAGGTCCTCCAGCACGATCGTCCCGCCCGCCATCGCGGGCGCGGGGTCGGTGCCGCGCGCCGGCAGGGGCGTCTCCAGGACGTCGAAGGCCGCCTGCGCCGCGGCGATGCCGTCCGCCGAGGCGTGGAAGTGGGCGCCGACCTGGCGCAGCGGCAGGTACACCTCGGGCGCGAGCACGATCGCGGCGATCCCCACCGTCAGGCTCATGCTGCCGTCCACCAGCCGCACCCCGACCGTCACCGCGACGATCGCGACCGACAGCGTCGTCAGCAGCTCGAGGACGAAGCCGGACAGGAACGCGATCCGCAGCGTCCCCATCGTCGTGCGGCGGTAGGTCTCCCCGAGCGCGCGGACCCGCTGCTGCGGCCCGTCCTCGCGCCCGAAGGCCTTGAGGGTGGGGATGCCGGCGAGCAGGTCGAGCACCTGGGAGCCGAGCCGGGCCATGCTCGCGAGCCTGCGCTCGGAGATGCTCTGCGTGAGCCGCCCCACGAGCACCATGAACAGCGGGACGAGGGGGAGGGTGGCGATCACGACGAGGGCGGAGGGCAGGTCGAGGCCCCACAGCACGACGACGGTGGCCGGGGTGACCACGGCCGCCATCACGAGCTGGGGCAGGTAGCGCACCAGGTACGGCTGCAGGTCGTCCAGCCCGCGCGTGACCAGCGTCGTCACCTCCGAGGTGCGCCCCGCGGCGAGCCAGCGCGGGCCGAGCGCCACCGCGTGCGCGACGACCTGCTCGCGCAGCGTCGCCACGACGTCGACCCCCGCCCGCTGCCCGAAGCGTTCCTGGGCCCACGTGACCAGGCAGCGCGCAGCGAGGACGACGGCGAGCCAGCCGAGCAGCCCGCGCACCTCGTCGAGGCCCGCGGTGTGCCCCACGACCGGTCCGACGACATGCGCGATCAGCAGCGCCTGGGCGACCACGAGACCCGCGGTCAGGGTGCCGAGCGCCGCGGTGAGCAGCACGTACCGGCGTGCGGGGCGGGCGATCCGCAGCAGGCGGGGGTCGAGCGGCCTCATGAGACGGGCGTGACCGGCGGCTCGGCGGGGGCGCGCAGGCTCAGACCGCCCGCCGGGGGCATGTGCTCGACGCGCAGGCGCTTGCGGAACACCCAGTACGTCCAGCCCTGGTAGACGAGGACCAGCGGCGTCAGCGCCAGGGCGACCCAGGACATGATCATGAGCGTGTAGTGCGTGGAGGACGCGTTGTGCACGGTCAGGGAGTTGGCGGCGTCGTGGGCGGGCATGACGTCGGGGTACATCGAGCCGAACACGAGCACGACGGCGGCCACGATCGCGAGCGTGGAGAACAGGAAGGCCCAGCCCTCCCGGCGCCGGTCGTTGGCGATGGTCACCGCGACGAGGCAGACGGCGGCGACGGCCACCGCGGCCCAGGTCCACGGCGTCGAGTAGGCGATCTGCGCCCACACGGCCCAGGCGCCGACGACGAGCGTGGTGAGCAGGCTGAGCCGGCCGGCCAGCCGGTTGGCCCGGGCCCGCAGGTCGCCATCCGTCTTCAGCGCGAGGAACACCGCGCCGTGCAGCAGGAACAGCAGGGTGGTGACCGCGCCGCCCAGGAGCGCGAAGGGGTTGAGCAGCGCCCAGAACCCGCCGGTGTATTCGTGGGCCGCGTCGAGCTGCACCCCGCGCACGAGGTTCGCGAAGGCGACGCCCCACAGCACCGCCGGGACCCACGAGCCCGCCACGATGGCGCGGTCGCACCAGGCCGCCCACCGGGCGTCCGCGATCTTGCCGCGGTACTCGAAGGCGACGCCCCGCACGATCAGCGCGAGCAGGATGAGCAGCAGCGGCAGGTAGAAGCCGGAGAAGAGCGTGGCGTACCACTCGGGGAAGGCGGCGAACATGGCGGCGCCCGCCACGATCATCCAGACCTCGTTGCCGTCCCACACCGGCCCGATGGTGTTGATGACGGTGCGCCGCCCCCGGTCACCCTGGCCGAGGATCGGCATGAGCATGCCCACGCCGTAGTCGAAGCCCTCGAGCACGAGGAACCCGGTCCACAGCACCGCGATGACGATGAACCAGAGCGTTGTCAGTTCCATGGTGGTTCAGCTCTTCCGTATCAGTAGGCGAAGGACAGCGGGGCGTCGTCGTCGGAGTCCTGGCCCGCGGGGCGGCCGCCGATCGTGGAGGGGGAGACGTCGACGACGGACTCGGGCGCGCCCTCGACGGTGTAGCGGTGGATGAGCCGGTACCAGACCAGGGCGAGCACGCCGTAGACCACGGTGAACGCGATCATCGAGGTGAGCACCAGCCCGGGCGCGATGGGGGAGACGCCGCGGGCGGTCAGCAGCCACACGCCGTCGACGCCGGTGGGGTTGGGGACCACCACCCACGGCTGACGCCCGGTCTCGGTGAAGATCCAGCCGAAGGCGCACGCGAGGAACGGGGCGGGGATCGACACGATCGCCAGGCGCGAGAACCAGCGGCTGGAGGTCACCCGCCCCTTGCGCGTCAGCCACAGCGCGAGCACCCCGACCGCGGCGCTGAAGACGCCGAAGCCGATCATCAGGCGGAAGCTCCAGTAGGTGAGCGCCAGGTTCGGCACGTAGCTGATGGGCTCGCCGGAGGCGTCCGTGTAGCCGTACTTCTGCGCGTACTCCTGCTGCAGCTGCTCGACGCCCTTGATCTGCGAGTCGAAGGTCCCGTCAGCCAGGAAGGAGGTGAGGTTGGGCACCGCCAGCACGCGGGTGACGCCCTCGCAGTCGTTGTTGAGGTCGCCGATCGACAGGATCGAGAACGACGCCCCCGTCTCGGTCTCGCACAGCGCCTCGGCGGAGGCCATCTTCATCGGCTGCTGCTCGAACATCAGCTTGGCCTGGAAGTCGCCGGTGAGCACGACGCCGAGCCCGGCGACGATCAGGAAGATCGCGCCCAGGCGCACGCCGGGCCGGTAGACGTCCCGTGCGACGGCGGTGTCCGCGGCGTTGCCACGGCGCACCAGCCGGACCATCCACCAGGCGCTGACGCCCACGACGAAGGTGCCGGCCGTGACGAAGGCGGAGGTGACCGTGTGCGGGAAGGCGGCCCACAGCGTGCTGTTCGTCAGGATCGCCTTGATGTCGACCATCTCGGCGCGCCCGGTCTCGGTGTTCAGGATCGTGCCGACCGGGTGCTGCATCCAGGAGTTGGCCGCGAGGATGAAGAAGGCCGAGACGTTGACGGCGATCGCGACGAGCCAGATGGTCGCGAGGTGAAGCTTCTTGGGCAGGCGGTCCCAGCCGAAGATCCACAGCCCGAGGAAGGTGGACTCCACGAAGAACGCGGCGAGACCCTCCATGGCCAGCGGTGCGCCGAAGACGTCGCCGACGAAGCGCGAGTACGCGCTCCAGGTCATGCCGAACTGGAACTCCTGGACCAGGCCGGTCACGACGCCGAGCGCGAAGTTGATGAGGAAGAGCTTGCCGAAGAACTTCGTCAGCTTGAGCCAGCGGTCCTTCTTGGTCACCACCCAGCACGTCTGCATGATCGCGACGAGCGGCGCGAGCCCGATCGTCAGCGGCACGAAGATGAAGTGGTACACGGTCACGATGGCGAACTGCCACCGGGCGAGGTCGAGAGTGTTCACGGTGCTCCTCGTGCGGACGCGCGGTCGGGCGAACCTGGGCACGGCGGGCGGCCCACGGGCTCTCCCGGGTTCGTCGACCACGTTAGGCGGCCCTGATCTGACCGCGGTGGGACCAAGGTCCCGGGGGCGGAGAGCGGTGGTCGGGGGCGAGAAGATCGGTACACGATTCCGTGAATTCACGATGACGTGTACTGTCGAGTGCGTGGAAGACACAGTGGTCGAACGCGCCACCCTCACGCACACGGCCGCGCTGGCCCGGCTGGGTCACGCGTTGTCCGACGAGACCCGTACGCGCATCCTGCTCGCCCTGCGTGAGGCACCCGCCTTCCCCTCCGACCTCGCCGACGCTCTCGGGGTCTCCCGGCAGGTCATGTCGAACCAGCTCTCGTGCCTGCGGGGCTGCGGCCTCGTCGAGGCGGTGCCCGAGGGGCGCCGCACCTGGTACCGGCTGGCGGAGTCGCGGCTGGTGCCCGCGCTCGGTGACCTGCTGGGTCTGGTACTCGCCGTGGACCCCAGCTGCTGCACCGCCGGCTGCGCGTGCGGAGAGCCGCTCGGATGACCGAGCTGCGTCCTCCCGTGCTGCTCTCCTCCGCGCGGGAGCGCCACCGTGTCCTGATGCGCCGTGTCCGGTGGGTCGTGGTGGCGACCATCTCCTACAACGTCGCCGAGGCCGTCGTGGCTCTCGGTGCGGGCGTGCGGCGTCGTCGAGCGGACTCGTCGGGTTCGGCCTCGACTCGATCGTGGAGGTGCTGTCCGCGGCTGCGGTGGCCTGGCAGTTCGCCGCGGCGGACCACGAGGCTCGGGAGAGGGTGGCGACCAGGCTGATCGCGGTGTCCTTCCTGGGGCTGGCCGTCTTCGTGGCTTCGGACGCCGTCCGGGCCTTGCTCGAGGCAGAGGTGGCCGAGCCTTCCGCCGTCGGGATCGGCCTCGCCTCGGCGAGTCTGCTGATCATGCCGGGGCTCTCGTGGCTCGAGCGTCGGGCCGGGCGTGAGCTGGGCTCCGCCTCCGCCGTCGCGGACTCCAAGCAGACCCTGGCTGCTCGTACCTGTCGGCCGTCGTCCTGGGAGGGTTGCTGCTCAACGGTCTTCTCGGTTGGTGGTGGGCGGACCCCGTCGCGGCCCTCGTGATCGCGGCCCTCGCGCTCCGGGAGGGCTGGGGGGCGTGGCGGGGCGGTACGTGCTGTCCTCCCGCGGCCGCCTGGCTGCCTCCGGGCGAGGAGCGCCACGGTCCCGACCCGTGCTGCGAACGTCTCGGACGCGCCGACGTCGCACCGCGGTAGCCGCAGGGCCCTGTGCCATACTGGGACCGGAGCCAGGCGGTCCACACCACCCTGGCACCACCCGATCATGGAGTGCTTCAGGATCAGGCGTACTTCTGGAGCGCCGCCGTCCGCGAGTGTCGCGAGACGGCGTGCCGCCCGTACGACTGACACCCCGTAGCCCCGTACGACGACTTCCGTCCGGGCGGCGACGCCACGGACGACATCTGCCGGACACCTGCACGTGTGGGGCACGGAGACCGGCCTGGAGCACCAGTGCCACTGGACAAGAATCCCGAGACGACCGACAGCACCACCGAGACAGCGCGCCCGCGTCGTCGGGCGACCCGCAAGGCGGCCGCCCCGCAGCCGGCGGAGAAGCTCGACGTCCTCGCGGAGCTCGCCCCGACCTCCCGTGAGGCCACCTCCGGCGAGCGCGTGAGCGCGCGTGAGCGCACCGAGGCGCAGCTCAACGCCGCCCTCGACCTCGCGTCGGCCAGCCACGACGCCTCGGCCAAGCCCGCCCGCAAACGTGCCACGCGGTCGGCGGGCACGCCCGAGCCGATCCCCGCCGACGCCTCCGAGCCCCCCACGCGCCGCGCCACCCGGGCGCGTGCGACCCGCAGGACGGCAGCCCCGGACGCCGCAGCGACCACGACCGAGGACACCGCGACGAAGAGTGCGGCGACGAGGAAGAGCACGGCGACGAAGAACGCCCGGGCGAAGGACGCTGTGGAGGCGGGCGCCGCCACCGACGCGCCGGCCGCCACCAAGCCTGCCCGGACGCGGAAGGCCACGACGCGCAAGACCCCGGCGAAGGCCGCTCCCGAGGCTGTCGCGCCCGAGCTGGCAGAGACGGTGCCGGACGTGTCGGTGGAGGCCGCCGGAGCGAGCGCCGCGACGGACGATCCGGCTGAGAAGGCACCGGCCAGGCGCACCCGGCGGAGCAGCACGACGGCCCGCCGCGCGACTGCCGAGCCTGTCGCCACCGAGCCCGTCGCTGCCGAGGCGACGGTGCCGGACGAGACTTCCTCGAGCCCCGAGCCTGCCCCGGAGACGACGAAGGTCCCGGCCAAGCGCACCGCACGCCGCACGGCGAGCAAGAAGAGTGCCCCGGCCGTCGAGGCGGAGGCCAACTCCGTGGACGCGCCTCAGGACGCCGTCGTGCAGGAGGCGGCCGCGCCGGACGAGACGGAGACCAGGCCTGCCGCGCGCCGTCGCCGGGCGACACGCTCTCGCGGTGCTGCGAACCCCGAGGCGGGGGCCTCCGCGCCCGCCGATGCCGCACCCGAGACCACGACGACGGAGGCTACGACGACGGAGCCGACCACGGCTTCCGAGGCCGCCGGGACGCCCGAGCGCCAGACCACGTCGCGTCCCCGCCTCGCGGCGACCGCCGTGCTGTTCCAGGCGCCCGACCTCGCCGCGGCCCGCCCCAAGCGGCGCCGGGTGTCCGCTCCTGCCGGCTCGCCGGACGAGGTGCGCGCGGGCGTCCATGTCGACGAGACCGCCGCACCGGCCGAGCCCGGCGCGGAGCCGACCCCCGAGGAGCTGACCGAGGACGAGGCGCTCGCCGCGGCGGAGAGCGCCCAGGCCGAGACCGCCGACGGTGGGCCGGCTGACGTCGAGGCCGCCGACACCGAGGAGGTCGCGCCCGCCGAGGGCGAGGAGACCGACGAGGAGGCCGAGGACGACGAGCAGGCGCCGCGCCGCCGTCGTCGTCGCGGGGGGCGTGGTCGTCGCCACCGCGGTGGCAACGGGGGCGACGAGACCGGCGACGAGGCCTCGAACGGGCGGGAGGACGCCGAGGCCGAGCCGACCGAGGAGGCTGCCCCCGGCGATGACACGTCTGCCGACGAGGCAGACGCCGACGACGAGGAGTCGGGCGGCTCGAGCCGTCGGCGGCGCCGTCGTCGTCGCGGCGGCGGCCGTGGGACCGAGGGCCGCGGCGACTCCCGCGAGCAGGAGGGGCGCACCCGCTCCGCGCGCAACGACGAGGTCACCGCGCTCAAGGGCTCCACGCGCCTCGAGGCCAAGCGCCAGCGTCGCCGGGACGGGCGTGACGCCGGGCGCCGTCGTCAGATCATCACCGAGGCCGAGTTCCTGGCCCGCCGCGAGTCCGTCGAGCGCTCCATGATCGTGCGCGAGCGCGGCGGACGCACCCAGATCGCGGTCCTCGAGGACGGCGTGCTCGTCGAGCACTACGTCTCCCAGCAGGAGCAGGCGTCCATGGCCGGCAACGTGTACCTCGGCCGGGTGCAGAACGTGCTGCCGAGCATGGAGGCCGCCTTCGTCGACATCGGCAAGGGCCGCAACGCCGTGCTGTACGCCGGCGAGGTCAACTGGGATGCCGCGGGCCTGTCGAGCGGGCAGCCCCGGCGCATCGAGCAGGCGCTCAGGTCCGGCGACAGCGTGCTCGTGCAGGTGACCAAGGACCCGATCGGGCAGAAGGGCGCGCGCCTCACCTCCCAGGTCACCCTCGCCGGGCGCTACCTGGTGTACGTGCCCGGCGGTGGCATGACCGGCATCTCCCGCAAGCTTCCCGAGACCGAGCGCACGCGCCTCAAGCGCATCCTGCGCGAGGTCGTGCCCGACGGCGCCGGGGTCATCGTGCGCACCGCCGCAGAGGGTGCGAGCGAGGAGGAGCTCACCGCGGACATCGCCCGGCTGCGCGGCCAGTGGGAGGCCATCGAGAAGAAGTCCAGGACGGCGTCGGCGCCCGCGCTGCTGCAGGGCGAGCCGGACCTGTCCATCCGCGTGGTGCGCGACATCTTCAACGACGACTTCTCCTCGCTCGTGGTGTCCGGCAAGAACGCCTGGACCGAGATCTCCGACTACGTCGGGGCGCTCGCCCCGGACCTCGCCGACAAGGTCACGCGCTGGACCTCCGAGGACGACGTCTTCGCCGAGCACCGCATCGACGAGCAGCTCGCCAAGGGCCTGGACCGCAAGGTGTACCTGCCCTCGGGCGGCTCGCTGGTGATCGACCGGACCGAGGCCATGACCGTGGTGGACGTCAACACCGGCAAGTTCACCGGCGCCGGCGGCACCCTGGAGGAGACGGTCACCCGCAACAACCTCGAGGCCGCGGAGGAGATCGTCCGCCAGCTGCGGCTGCGCGACATCGGCGGCATCGTCGTCATCGACTTCATCGACATGGTGCTCGAGTCCAACCGCGACCTCGTGCTGCGCCGGCTCGTGGAGTGCCTGGGGCGCGACCGCACCAAGCACCAGGTCGCGGAGGTGACCTCGCTCGGGCTCGTGCAGATGACGCGCAAGCGTGTGGGCCAGGGCCTGGTCGAGGCGTTCAGCGAGACCTGCGAGCACTGCCACGGACGCGGCTTCATCGTGCACGACGAGCCGATCGAGCGTGGCGGACAGGGGGGCCACCAGCACTCCGGCTCGGGCCAGGGCTCCTCGAAGGGGTCGTCGAAGTCCGGTTCCAAGGGCACCAGGTCCGGCAAGGGCTCGAACAAGCCCGAGGCGACCGAGAGCGAGCAGGCGCCCGCGGAGACGACCTCCAAGCGGTCCCGGCGACGCAAGTCCGCGGCTGCGGCGGCCCCCGAGGTCGTGGTCCCGGTGCTCCCGGAGGAGCGGTCGGAGGCCCGCGAGGCCGTGAAGGCCACGCTCGCCCAGATCGCCGCCGCCGCGCAGCACGCGCACGACGCCGATCACGACGCCGACTCCACCCCCGAGGCCTGACCCCGGAGTTTGACCCTGTGCTCGCGGGACCTGTAGAGTTGACCGTCGGCGCGCGAGCACTGCGCGCCGGTCCCGTGACTCGGCTTCATGGACGAGACGCACTCGCGCGCCGCGGCGTGGTCGGAGTTCCTCAAGACGCATCGACATGACGAGCACGCCCTGACGAGAGAGATGAGCAGCAACGTGGTTTACGCGATCGTGAAGGCTGGCGGCCGCCAGGAGAAGGTTTCCGTGGGCGACGTCGTCGTCGTCGACCGGCTCGCCGGCGAGCCCGGGACGTCCGTGGAGCTGACCGCTCTCCTCCTCGTCGACGGTGACACCGTGACCCACGACGCCGCGAAGCTGGCGAAGGTCAAGGTCACCGCGGAGGTCGTGCGGGACGAGAAGGGCCCCAAGATCGACATCCTGAAGTACAAGAACAAGACCGGCTACCGCAAGCGCCAGGGTCACCGCCAGAAGCTGACCCGCCTCAAGGTCACCGGCATCAAGTGAACCTCCGCCGCCGCCCGCTGAGCCGGGCCGGCGAGCTCCTTCGAACCTCGAGCACGAAAGCAGGATGACGTCATGGCACACAAGAAGGGCGCGAGCTCCTCGCGCAACGGTCGCGACTCCAACGCCCAGCGTCTTGGCGTCAAGCGCTTCGGCGGCCAGCTGGTCAACGCCGGCGAGATCATCGTCCGCCAGCGTGGCACCCACTTCCACCCCGGTAACAACGTGGGCCGTGGCGGCGACGACACGCTCTTCGCGCTGACCGCCGGCACCGTGCAGTTCGCCACGCGTCGTGACCGCAAGGTCATCGACATCGTCGAGGCCACCGCCTGAGACGACCTGTCTTCCGACGAGGGACGCACCACCGTACGGGGTGCGTCCCTCGCTCGTTTCCCTCGTACCTCGTCGCAGCACCTCCCCGCGCCCGTAAGGACCTCTCATGGCCTCGTTCGTCGACCGCGTCGTCATCCACGCCAAGGGCGGTGACGGCGGCCACGGCTGCGCCTCGATCCGCCGCGAGAAGTTCAAGCCTCTTGCCGGGCCGGACGGCGGCACGGGCGGCAACGGCGGCAGCGTCGTCGTGCGCGTCGACCCGCAGGTGACCACGCTGCTGGAGTTCCACCACCTGCCCCACCGCGCCGCCCCGAACGGCACGATGGGCATGGGCGACTACCGTCAGGGTGCCAACGGCGAGGACCTGGTGCTGGGCGTGCCCGACGGCACCGTCGTCAAGGACCGTGACGGCAACGTCCTCGCCGACCTCGTGGGCGTGGGCGCGGAGTACGTCGCCGCGCACGGCGGCGCAGGCGGTCTCGGCAACTGGTCGCTGGCCTCGGCCAAGCGCAAGGCCCCGGGCTTCGCGCTGCTCGGGGAGCCGGGCGACGAGGCGGAGATCGTCCTCGAGCTCAAGACCATCGCCGACGTCGCTCTCGTCGGATACCCGAGCGCCGGCAAGTCGAGCCTCATCGCGGCGATCTCGGCCGCCCGGCCCAAGATCGCGGACTACCCCTTCACGACGCTCGTGCCCAACCTCGGCGTCGTCCAGGCCGGGGAGTCGCGCTACACCGTCGCCGACGTGCCCGGGCTGATCCCCGGGGCGAGCGAGGGCAAGGGCCTCGGGCTGGAGTTCCTGCGGCACGTGGAGCGCTGCGCGGTCCTCGTGCACGTGCTCGACTGCGCCACGCTCGAGCCGGGACGCGACCCGCTCAGCGACCTCGAGGTGCTCGAGGGCGAGCTCCGTGCCTACGCCGCCGACCTCGGCATCGAGGGCGGCCGGGTCCCGCTGACCCAGCGACCTCGCATCGTCGTGCTGAACAAGATCGACGTGCCGGACGCCCGGGAGCTCGCCGAGCTGGTCCGTCCCGACCTGGAGGCGCGCGGCTATCCCGTCTTCGAGATCTCGACGGCGAGCCACGAGGGTCTCAAGCAGCTCACCTTCGCCCTCGCCCAGCTCGTGGAGCGGGCCCGCCGCGAGGCGCCCGAGCCCGAGGCGGCGCGCATCGTGCTGCGCCCGAAGGGCGTCGGGCGCACGGCCCCGTTCACCGTCGCGCGGCGCGAGGAGTCCGGGGAGGTCTTCTACGAGGTCCGCGGCGCCAAGCCGGAGCGCTGGGTGCGCCAGACCGACTTCTCCAACGACGAGGCCGTGGGCTATCTGGCGGACCGTCTCAACAGCATCGGCATCGAGGACGCGCTGTTCAAGGCGGGAGCCGTCGCCGGCGACGAGGTGCGGATCGGGCCGGACGGGAACGCGGTCGTGTTCGACTGGGAGCCGACCCTGCAGGCGGGTGCCGAGCTGCTCGGCGGGCCGCGTGGCTCGGACCTGCGCCTCGAGGAGTCGCTGCGTCCCACGCGCGCCGAGAAGCGGCGCGAGTACACCGAGCGCATGGACGCCAAGGCCGAGGCCCGCGCCGAGCTGTGGACCGAGCGCGAGGCCGGCATCTGGACCGACCCGGAGGGCGGCGAGTAACCGTCCGCCGGCGGTGGGGATGGGAGAGAATGGCATGGTGAGCACACCGACCGGCGCCGCCCTGCCCACCACGAAGCCTGGCGCGGGTGACCCGGGACGCGCCGCCGTCGCCCGTGCGCACCGGATCGTGGTGAAGATCGGCTCGTCCTCGCTCACTGCGGCGGACGGCCACCTCAGTGTCGAGGCGCTCAACGCCCTCGTCGAGGTGCTCGCCGCGCGGCGAGCCGCGGGAGCCCAGGTCGTGCTCGTGACGTCGGGCGCCATCGCCGCGGCCATCGGCCCGCTCGGGCTCGGACGGCGCCCGAAGGACCTCGCGACCGCCCAGGCCGCGGCATCCGTCGGCCAGGGGCTCCTCGTCGCCCGCTACACGCAGGCCTTCGCCACCCATCACCTGCGGGTGGGGCAGGTGCTCCTGACCGAGCACGACACCCTGCGCCGGGAGAACTACCGCAACGCCCAGCGGGCGCTCGAGCGGCTGCTCGCCCTCGGCGTCGTCCCGATCGTCAACGAGAACGACGCCGTCGCCACCGAGGAGATCCGGTTCGGCGACAACGACCGGCTCGCCGCCCTGGTGTCGCACCTGGTCCGCGCCGATGCGATGGTGCTGCTCACCGATGTCGACGGCCTCTACGACGGGCCACCCAGCCGACCCGGCGCACGGCGCATCCCCGTGGTGCGCGGGCCCCAGGACCTCGAGGGCATCGAGGTCACCGGCCGCGGCAGCGCGGTGGGCACCGGGGGGATGCTGACGAAGCTCGAGTCGGTGCGCATCGCGACGGCGTCGGGCACGCCGGTGGTGCTCACGCTCGCGGCCAACGTCGCCGCGGCGCTCGCCGGCGAGGAGGTCGGCACCTACTTCGCGCCCACGGGCGGCCACATGAGCCGGCGACGGCTCTGGGTCGGCTTCGCCGCGAGGACCCGCGGACGCCTCGTGCTGGACGACGGCGCGGTCCGGGCCGTGCAGGGCGGCCTCGCCTCGCTCCTGCCCGCGGGTGTCACCGCGGTGGAGGGGGATTTCCGCGAGGGCGACCCGGTCGAGATCGTCGACGCGCGCGGCAAGGTGATCGCCCGGGGGCTCAGCGCCTACGCCGCGGCGGACGTGCCGGTGCTGCTCGGCCGCTCCACGGGGGCCCTGCGCGACGACCTCGGTGAGGGTTACGACAAGCCGCTCGTGCACCGGGACGACCTGGTGCTGCTGCGCCGCCCCAAGCGCGTCTGAGCCGTCGCGCCGGTCCCGACGTCAGGAGAGGGCGGCGCCGTACCAGGCGAGGAAGTCGTACCAGCGTTCGGTGATCGTGTCCGCGGTGCTCGAGGCGCCGTTGACCGAGAAACCGAAGTCTGTCGCCTGAGCGATGTCGAGCATCGGGAACGCGACGGCGTCACCGTCCCGCGGCAGAGCCGGGAAGTCGTCGCCGATGCCGAACGAGACCTGGCCGTGCGACCACGTCAGCGCGGGCATGCGGAGGGTCGTGATGCTGCCCAGGAAGTAGAGGGTGAGGTTGTCGTCGACGTGCTGCAGCGCGGGCACGTCCAGCGCGGCGAGGCCGGGCAGGTTGGAGACCTGCATCGAGCCGCGAACCGTGGTGAGCCGGCTGAGGTCCAGGGTGGCGACGCGGGCGGCGTCGGTCACGGAGAGGCCGGCCGCGTCCCGCAGCACCGGGAGCCTGACGGCGGTCGCGCTGTCGAGATCTTCCAGCCACACCTGCCCGGTCACGGTCGCGAGCGAGGGGAGGCTGACGCCCGTGAGCGTCACGTCGTCCTCGATGGTCAGGTCTCCACGGACGTTCGCCAGGCGTGGCAGCGACACTGTCTGGAGCTGCGGCCGGTCGGTGATGCGCACGCGTCCGACGTCGGTCAGCGCGGGCAGCGAGATGCTCTGCAGGTGCTCGGGCGCGATGTTGAAGGCCTCGAGCTCGCCGCTGATGTACTGCACCCGCGGAAGGCTGGCGTGCACGATCGCGTTGGAGATCCACACGTCGCCGTTGACGCGGACGATGTTGTCCAGCCCCCTCGTGTCGACCGCGGAGGCGGCGGTGAAGGAGGTGATCTGCGTCAGCCGGGTGGCCTTCTCCAGGCCGGCGGGGGTGCGGACGTCGCCGAAGTACAGCGCCGCGCCGCGGGTGTTGTCGAGGCGGGCGGCGTCGGCGAGCGTCAGCGTGTGCGTCGCGGGCAGGTGCAGCGCGCTGCGGATCTGCTTGCGCAGCTCGGGGTCGGGCACGTTCCACGGGGCGACGGCCTGCTTCACGACCAGCTTCTTCTTCACGGTGCGCTTCTTCAGGCCGTGGCCCTTGACCGTGATCTTCACGGTGAACCGCCCGGCACGCTTCTGCTTGGGCAGCTTCACCTTCGCCTTGCCGTGGCGCAGCGTGGCTGTGGTCTTCTTGCCCTTCACGCCTTTGACCTTGACCACGACCTTGCCCGAGGCCGGGGTCTTCTTCTTGCCGTGCTTCTTGGCAGTGCTCTTCGACGTGGCCTTCACGACGAGGACCGGTCGCTGGCCCACCTCGTAGGTCTTGTGCTTCCATGCCGCCCGGACCTGCACCGGGGCGTGCCGGGTGCCGGCAGCCGAGGCGGTCGGGGGCACGACCGCGGCGACCACCAGCGCGCCGATGGCCGTCAGGGCCAGGAGGGCGGCGCGGCGGAGGCGGCGGGGCTTCGTGGCGGCACGGGCGGGACGGGCGAGCTCTGGCATGGCGGTTCCCCACGGTCGGGTACGAGGCGACAGACCGATGCTACCGGGAGTCTCGTGCTCGTTCTCGTCGACCCCTGTCGGGCCTTGCCCCGCCCGATAGGCTGGGTGCATGAGTGCCATCGAGTCGGAGTGCGTCTTTCCCGCGAACGGTTCCCAGGAGGTCGACGACGTGAGCCAGCAGGGTCTGAGCCCGTTGCAGGCCGCGGCCGTCGCCGAGGCTGTGACGTCGGCGGCGACGTCCGCGCCCGACCAGGAGGCGGTGACCGAGGCCGTTCACGGTGTCGCACGTCGTTCGCGCGTGGCGGCCCGCACGCTCGCGACGATCACCCGCGGGGTCAAGGACGCGGCGCTGCGTGCCATGGCGGACGCGCTCGTGGCGAGCGCCGGTCCGATCGTCGCCGCGAACACCGTGGACATCGACCGGGAGCGAGCCGGGGGCATGTCCGAGAGCACGCTGGACCGGCTCTCGCTGACGCCGGAGCGCATCGAGGCGATCGCCGACGCGCTGCGCGAGGTCGCCGCCCTGCCCGACCCGGTGGGGGAGGTGCTGCGCGGTTCGACCCTTCCCAACGGTCTGCGCCTCCAGCAGCTCCGGGTGCCCATGGGCGTCGTCGGGATGATCTACGAGGCCAGGCCGAACGTCACGGTCGACGCCGCCGGGCTCGCGCTCAAGAGCGGCAACGCCGTGATCCTGCGCGGCGGCTCCGCCGCGGCCGAGTCGAACCGCGTCATCGTCGACGTGCTGCGCGGCGCGCTCGAGGCCCAGGGGCTCCCCGCCGATGCCGTGCAGTCGATCGACGGCCACGGCCGGCCCGGTGCGGTCGCCCTCATGGGGGCCCGCGGGCTGGTGGACCTGCTCATCCCGCGCGGTGGTGCAGGGCTCATCCAGACCGTCGTGCGCGAGGCCAAGGTGCCGGTCATCGAGACAGGCGTGGGCAACTGCCACGTCTACGTCGACGCCGCGGCGAACCTGGACTGGGCGGAGAGGATCGTCCTCAACGCCAAGGTGCAGCGCCCGAGCGTGTGCAACGCTGCCGAGACGCTCCTGGTGCACGAGGCGGTGGCGGCCGAGTTCCTGCCCCGCGTGCTGAACGCCCTCGACGCAGAGCACGTCACGATCCACGGCGACGGGCTCACCCAGGCGGCCATGCCGGACGACGGCAGCTTCGAGCCGGCCCAGGACGAGGACTGGGCCAAGGAGTACCACGGCCTCGATCTCGCCGTGCGTGTCGTGAGCGGCCTCGACGAGGCGATCGAGCACATCCGCACCTGGACGTCGGGGCACACCGAGGCGATCGTGACGGACAACCTCCAGGCCTCCGAGCGATTCGTGGCCGAGCTCGACTCTGCGTGCGTGATCGTCAACGCCTCGACGCGCTTCACCGACGGCGGCGAGTTCGGCCTCGGCGCCGAGATCGGCATCTCGACGCAGAAGCTGCACGCCCGCGGACCGATGGGCCTGGCGGAGCTGACGACGTCGAAGTGGGTCGTGCACGGCGAGGGCCAGGTCAGAGGCTGAAACCTGGGGTGAATCCTCAGGTTCCGCCCGGTTCCTGCCGATGCACGTGTGGCAGAATGTGAGCCGTTGCCGCTGCGGTGGTCCCCGTGGCGTGAAGTCGTCCTCTCGAGGAGAAGAGCATGTCTTTCCAGGTCGTGAACGTGATCGCCGAGGGTTCGGAGAAGGTCGTCAACGAGCTCCCGATCCCGCCGCTGGCGTACGGCATCACGGCCTTCGTGTGCCTCTTCGCGGGGCTCCTGGTGACATATGCGTTCCGCAGCGTCGGCACGCGTCACGAGGACAACGGGCACGACTGAGCCCTCTTCGGCAGACGACGACCAGGACGGCGACGATCTGAGAGGCGGCGCGCATGAGTGCTCGCCCCCGCATCGGGGTGATGGGCGGCACGTTCGACCCCATCCACCACGGGCACCTCGTCGCTGCCAGCGAGGCCGCCGCCCGCTTCGACCTCGACGAGGTCGTCTTCGTCCCCACCGGGGAACCGTCCTTCAAGCAGGGCACGCCGGTGACGGCGGCCGAGCACCGCTACCTCATGACGGTCGTGGCCACGGCCTCGAACCCGCGCTTCACCGTCAGCCGCGTGGAGATCGACCGCCCGGGGCTGACCTACACGATCGACACGCTCCGCGAGCTGCGTCGGCAGCGGCCGGAGGCCGAGCTCTTCTTCGTCACCGGTGCCGACGCGCTGCAGCAGATCCTGCAGTGGCGTGACGCGGACCAGCTCTGGGAGCTCGCCCACTTCGTCGGGGTGACCCGGCCCGGGCACTCGCTGTCCGGTGACGGGCTGCCGGCCGACGGTGTCAGCCTCCTGGAGATCCCGGCGCTCGCGATCTCGTCCACGGACGTCCGCGCGCGGGTCGGCCGTGGGGAACCGGTCTGGTACCTCGTGCCGGACGGCGTGGTGCAGTACATCGCCAAGTACGACCTGTATCGGGGGGATCCACGGTGAGCGGCGAGACCGGAGCGACGCGGGCCTCGCGTCACGGACGCCCGGCGCTGCCGGCGGACGAGTCGCCGGGCGCGGGCGGGCCGCAGCGGGGGCCGGTGGCCGACCGCCCGCTGACCCGTCGCGAGCTGCGCGAGCGCGCCGCCGCGCAGCCGGGCCCCTCCGCCCCGCAGCCCTCCGGCGCGACGACGGATCCGGGCGCGACGACGCCCTCCTCCCGGTCGCGGCACGCGGCCGCCTCGGTCGGCACGGGTCCAGCGCGTCCGGCGCCGGCGCAGGCTGACGGTGCGAGCCCGTCCGCGCCGCACCGTCCGGCCCACGGACGCAGCCCCGTCCCGGCGCCCACCGCCGAGGACACGCAGGCGCTGCGTCAGCGGCCCCGGCGCGCGCCGCAGGGCGACTCGCCGCGCACGGAGCAGGCTCCGGGCGCAGGTGGGACCGACCGCGCAGCTGGAGCCGACCGTGCACGCGCTGCCGCCCCCGTGCCCCCGGTCCCGTCCCCACGGGCCACGCCGGCAGCCGCACCTCCTGCAGCCCCGCTGACCCGGGCCGAGCGCCGCGCGCTGGCGGCACGCGCCGCCGAGGCCGCGGCCGCGCAGCCCACCCCCTCTTCCGCGACCTCGCCGGTACCGGACGCCGGTGCCCCGGCGGAGCCGGCCGACGTCGCAGCGGACCCGATCGAGCTCCCGCAGGTCACCCGTCGCTCACGACGGGACCGGGCCGCCGCCTCGGGAGTCGTCCCCATCGTCCCGCCCCCGCAGACCGGAGCGATCCGCGCCGTCGACGACACCGGTCGGCTGACGCCGGTGCGCCCGGTCTCGGACGAGGACCGCGCGCCGCGCCTCCCCAGCACGGACGCCCCGGGCACCGGCCGGACCGGCGTCGTCCGTCCGGACGCCCCCACCCCTGCGCCGACACGCGGACCGGGCCCGGGCGACGCCGGGCGGGCCGAGGCGTCCACACCGGCCCAGCCGTCCGCGGTCGTGCGGTCCGCGCCCCGGCCCTCGTACGTCATCCCGGACTTCGCACCCGACTCGCTCGTCGACGAGGACACGGACCACCCGGCACCGCGGTCGCCGAGCGTGGGGATCGCGACGCCACCGCCCATACGGCTGCGTCCGCCGGTGCGGGGCGAGATCAACGACGGTCTCTCCGGCGCCGTCCGTCCCATCGGGAACGACCACGACTCCGTGAGCCCCGCTCCCGCCGCGTTCCCCACCATGCCCCCCATGCAGGGCAGGCGCACGATGCCGCTCCCCGCGCCCCCGACCCCGGTGGCCGACCCGGACGCGGCCCCGGACACGGACGAGGCGGCGCAGGAGCCGGCCGCAGGAGCGGCGCCGGCCTCGGCCCTCCCGTCCGCGGTGCGGGAGCCTGCACCCGCGCTGCTCTCCACACCGACGCCCTCGGTGCGCCCCGCCGCCGGGACGGCACCGGTGAGCGCTGTCCACCACGATCTCGACCTGGACGAGGACGACGAGGACCTGGACGAGGACGACGAGCCGAAGTCCTTGCGGCTGCTGCACTACCTCGTGCTCGTGGCGATCGCCGTCGTGCTCGGCCTGGTGATCTGGAAGTTCGGCTTCGAGAACGCCGGTGCCTCGAGCAGGGCGCTCGGCGTGCTCGAGGTCGGCGGCCCGGGATGGGCGGGCGGCGTCACCACGTAGGCTGGGGGCAGACATCCCCTGGACCGAAGGACCCTTGTGACCGCCACTGAACGCGCCATCGAACTGACCGTCGCCGCCGCTCGCGCCGCCTCCGAGCGGAAGGCGCTGGAGGTCATCGCGCTCGACGTCTCCGAGCAGCTGGTGCTCACCGACGTGTTCCTCATCGTCTCCGGGCGCAACGAGCGGCAGGTCAGCGCCATCGTGGACGCCGTGGAGGAGGCGCTCCACAAGCTCGGCGCCAAGCCGCTGCGCCGCGAGGGCAAGGCTGAGGCGCGCTGGGTGCTCATCGACTTCGGCGACGTCGTCGTGCACGTGCAGCGCGAGGAGGACCGTGAGTTCTACGCCCTCGAGCGGTTGTGGAAGGACTGCCCGGCGATCGAGCTCCCCGAGGACGCGCGCGGGGGCGACGGCGACACGTCCGAGTACGACGTGCTCGACTCCTTCGGCTTCACCCAGGGCCTGTACCGGGCGGCCGAGACGGCGCAGGCCGCCGACGAGCTGCGCGAGGCCGCGCAGGCCGCCCAGATCGCGGACGCGGCCGACGTGAACGACGCCGAAGGCGAGGCCGGCGCCGGGACGCAGGCGTGACCTCGGCCGCGGCGGACGCCACCGGCGGGCGTGCCGGCGCGACAGGTGGTGCGGCGCCCTTCGGCGGCGCGGCCCACCCCGGCCCGCCCCCCGCGGGCGCCGGGACGATCCTCTTCCTGCGGCACGGGCGCACCGTGTTCAACGCCGAGGGCCGGCTCCAGGGCCAGGTCGACATCCCCCTCGACGTCGTCGGGCAGTGGCAGGCGCGCACGGGCGCGAAGGCGCTCGTGCAGGCGCACACGCCCGACCTCATCGTCTCCTCGGACCTGGTGCGGGCGTGGGAGACCGCCGCCGCGGTGCGCGACGCCGCCCCGGTCGACATCGTCAAGGACGCGCGCCTGCGGGAGCGGGGCTTCGGCATCTGGGAGGGCTTCACCGGGCAGGAGCTCGCCGCCCAGTACCCCGAGGAGTGGGTGCAGTGGCGCCGCGGTGTCGAGAACGAGAAAGTCGGTGCCGAGCCCAAGCACGAGGCTGCAGCGCGGGTCGTCGAGGCGGTCCACGAGCACGCGGCGAGCGTCGCGGCGGGGGGCACCCTGGTGGTCGTGTCGCACGGGGCCGCCATCACGATCGCCATCACCGAGCTCCTGGGTCTGGACCCGGAGCAGTGGCGCGGTCTGGGCGGGCTGAACAACGTGCACTGGAGCCGGGTGGAGCGCAACCGGCGCTCGCCGAACCCCACGTGGCGGCTGGTCGGGCACAACCTCGGGGCCGGTTATCCGCTGGATCACTGGAACGCGGGACCCGATTGGAGTTTGGGGCAGGAACCTGCGTAGACTGTCCACCGGCCCGCTCGGCGGGTCACCGGTCCGCGGTGCTTCGGCAGTACGGACCGCGGGGCTATGGCGCAGCTGGTAGCGCACCTGCATGGCATGCAGGGGGTCGGGGGTTCGAGTCCCCCTAGCTCCACCCAACGCTTCATGTTCAAACACCCGTCCGCTTGAAGGTGGGCGGGTGTTTGAACGCGAGGCTGGTCGTTGTCACGCTGTTGAAGCCGGGCGCTTCGCTGGTTCTCCTCGTCGAGAAGGATCGCGAAGGGTCCGGCTTTCTCCGTTCGGACGTCGTCGGTGTTGGTGATGTAGATCCTGGCGAACAGGGCCTGGTTGAACAGGCGCCGGACGGCGTCGGGCGCTTGCTGGTAGACCGCGTGGCAGTCGGTGAGAAGGTCGAGGCAGTCGGTGAGCTCGGCTTGCGCGGCGGCGTAGTTCGCGTTCGCGGCGTCGAGTCGACCGGTGATGTAGTCGAGCTGTCCGGTGATGCGCTCTTGTTCGGTCTTGAGCTGGTCGAGCGGGACTGCGCCGGCGTAGTGGGCCTGCATGAGTTTATCGCGCTGGTTGCGTAGGTCTCGCTGTTGCCGGGTGAGGTCTTCGGCTTCGTACTTGGCTTGGGCGTTGATGATCGCGAACTCCTCGCTGATCGAGGCTTGGAGCGCGCCGAGCGTGGCGGGGGCGAGCTGGATGTGCGCGTAGTGGTCGATGACGAGCTGTTCGATCCGGTCGACGTGCATGGCTTTGCGTCGGCAGTCGGTGAGCTTGGAGTGCCGGCCGGCGCAGATGAAGTAGGGGTAGACGATGCCGTGCTTGTTCTTCGCGTGAGTCAGCAGCAGCCGCGAGTCGCAGTTGTCGCAGTACAGCGACCCCTTGAGGTAGTGGTCGTGGGTTTGGGTCTTGTCGCCGGCGAGGTTGTTCGCCCGGAGCACGGACTGGACCTGGTCCCACACGTCGACGGGCACGAGGGGTTCGTGGGTCGCGTCGTACTCGAGCCCGTCGTAGACGATGACGCCCTTGTAGTAGGGGTTCTGCAGGGTCCGGTGCAACGTGGAGACGTGAATCGGCTTGGCGGGCCGCTTCGGGGTCGGCGTCGAGGTGAGCCCCCGCACGGTCAGCTCGTCCAGGAGCGTGTTCAGCGTCCACTCGCCGGTGGCGTACGACTCGAACGCGAGCCGGATCAGCGGCGCACGCTCCTGGTCGAGTTCGACGGTGCGCAGCTCATGACCTGACTCGGTGAGCACGCGGATGTTGCGGTAGCCGATGGGTGCTTTGCCGATCGTGCCGCCGGTGGTGGCCTTGGTCCGCAGCCCCTTGGTGACCTCGGTGGCGAGGTTCGCGGAGTAGAACTCCGCGATCGCGGCCATGATGCCGTGGTTCAGCGTCCCGGCCGGGGTGTCGTCGATGTGCTCGGCAGCGGAGACGAGGGTGACGCCGTGAGCGACGAGCTCAGCGTGGATGAGGGCGTCATCGAGACGGTTCCGGGCGAGCCGGTCGACCTTCGGCACGATGCAGTAGGTGATGTGGTTCTCGGCGACGAAGGCGAGCAGTTCCTGCATGGCCTTGCGGTTCTTCAGCGACTTGCCGGACTCGCCGGGTTCGATGAACTCGGCGACCACGACCGCGCCGAGTCCTTCGGCTTTGCGGTTCACGGCCTTGCGCTGATCGGGCAGCGAGTAGCCCTCTTCACGGCCGCCGCGATGGGCTTGCTCCTTGGTCGAGACACGCAGATAGGTGACAGCGCAGGCGAACTCGTTCGGCCCGAGCAGAGCGCTGGGCATCAGCAGATTCATCATCAGTTTCGTCCTCATGGTCGCCGCGTGTCGCGCGGTTTCCTGGTGAGAACGAAAGACCCGGCCGCGAACGGCCGGGGCGATGCCCGAGGGCAAGAACTGATGAGTCGGCGACACACATTGGGTGGTGTGTACGGGATCTATTCTACCGGATTGGTGCCGCGCCGTCTCGGAGCCGGGGTGTGCCGGGACGGGTAGGACGCCATCTGCGCGTTGGCGGTGTCCCGGTCGTCGTAGCGGCGTGCGATGACCACGCCGATGAACGCCTTGGCGAGCGCGCGAACCTCCGGCGGCTTGTTGTCCACCGTCCGCACACCGAGACTCCCGCTGCCGCATCGGCGGGGCGTGTCGTGAGCCCTGTCCGCGGCGTTCACAGGTCGACGATCTCGCCGCGCAGGAACGCGGCCTCGGCGTCGGCGCGGCGAGCGGTGTCGTCCAAGACGTGCTGGACGAAGTCGGCGTCTCGGTCGGTGATCGGCGTCTCGCTCGTCTCGGGCGCGGCCTCTTCACCCGGCCAGGTGGTCTGCCGGGTCGGCCGGTCGCGATCCAGTCGCGTGCCGGAGATGGTGACCCACTCGCGCAGCCGCTGCTGGGCGTTGTGGAAGTCGGTCATGAACGCCAGCGGTCCCGCCGCGTCCTGCTGCGGGTCGTAGGCGCCGAGCCATCGCAGATGCAGAGCGGATAGCTCCCAGACCAGTTCGGGGTGGCGATGCCAGTACGGCGGGATGATCGCCGCGGGCAGCCCGAACTCGGTACGCAGCCAGTTGACCCATTCGTTGAGGGCGAGCCATTCGTGCTCGGCGTCCTCGGCGGTCAGCGTGCGCCAGTTCACCGGCCGCGGCGGCTCGGGATACCCGTCGTCGGCGTACCCGTCGTCATCCTGGTCGTCATCGAGGTCCGTTTCGACGGTGACGTCCTCGGGCTCATCGACCTCGGGAGCCTCGTCCAGCACCTCGTCGTCGGGCCGCGCCACGGCCTCGTCCCCGGCCTTGTCGCCTGCCTGGTCGTCGGGGTGCTGGCCGGGAGCGGGAGTGTTGTCGCTGTTCGCCATGAGGGATTCCTTGGGATGCGGGTCGCCCGAGGCGACAAGAACGATGAGTGGAAGGTGCTGGCGGTGGCCGGTTCGTCTGGCCCGCGGAGTCGGGGCGGGCGAAACGGGCCGGCTGGTGACCCGGCCACCGCCAGCGGTCAGTAGCGCCCGGGGTTACCGGGCGAGTGCTTCGGCGCTTGTGGCCGTGTCCTGTGCGACAGGCTCGGCCTGACCGAGACGCGCCTGTCGTTCCGTGTCTCGGCCCGCCTCCGCGTTTTCCCGCGCGGCGCCGTCTCGTTCGGCGCTGTCGCGATCGACGCTCTCGCGCTGCGTGCCCTCGCGTTCGGCGGCCGGAGTGCGGCGTTCGACGGTGTAGGTGGTCGTGTTCGGATCGTGCGAGATCCGTGTGGCGACGAACTGTTCGTCGGTGCGTTCCTGCCCGTCGACCTCGCGGGTATAGTCGCGGACCTGGCCCTGGGCGAGGAACTCGTCTCCCTTGCTGAACCGTTCGTAGGACAGCTCCGCGCCCTTCCCGAACTGGATCAGGTCGTGGTAGCTGTTCGAGAGCCGCTTGAACTGCCCGTCTCCGACGCGCTCGAAGTGCTTGACCCCGACGCGCGCGTAGAACCGGGCGGTTCCGTCCTGGCCGTAGGTCAGGCGCGGGTCGTCGGAGATGAAGCCGTTCATCGCCGATGATGTCTTGATAGCCACGGGCTACCTCCTTCAACTGTCGTTGAGGCGCCACCTGCGGCTGCCTCCACGACAACAGGTGCGGGCCATCCACCCCGCGACCACCGCGTAACCAGGGCACAGCGCTGTCGCTCAGGTGCGGAGCTGGGCTTCCACCTCGCGCCGCCCCTCGGTGAGTGCTTTCGCGTCGGGCCGTTTCGTCCACGGGCGAAGGTCGGTGATGATCGGGCGCGCGGTGCGCAACAGGACGACGCCGACACCGAAGGGCATGGTGCGCAGCACGTCCGGCGGCAGGATCGGCACCCGGCGGATGGAGCGCTGCGCGGACCGCGAGCCTTGATCGCCGTAGGTGACCGAGTCGGTGGCCTCATCACGGTCCCCGATGAGCGTGGACAGGTCTTGCAGGTCGCGGGAGTTCGACGCCCCACCGAGGACGATCTTCACGATCGAGGAGTCCCAGATCGCCGCCGCCGCGTTCTCGCCCCACTTCTCTCTGGCCTGTGCGAGCGACTGGAGCACCGGGAGCGGAGTGATCCCTGTGCCGCCGCCCTCGGCCATCAACGTCGGCAGGCTGGGCAGCGGGGCGAGGTTGCCGATCTCATCCAACGCGAGCAACAACGGAGGGTCGAGACGGGCACCGGGCGAGCGGGCGGCGATCTTGCGCGCGACTTCGATGAGGTCCTCGATGAACGCCGCCACCAGCGACGCCGACGCCCCCGCGCCGGCACCGGTGGCGAGCAGGTACAAGGTGCCGTGCTCGGTCAGGAACGTCTCCGGGTCGAACGCCTCACCCGGCCGCGGTGACACGGCGTCCAGCACCCGCGGATCGGCCAGCGCGGAGAACGACAGGGACACGCCCTGCCAGATCGAATCGCGCGTGCGTGGGTCTGATTGCAGCATCGACTCCAGCGACTCCGCCCATCCCTCGGCCGCGTTCGGGTTCGACTGGAGGATGCGCACCGCATCACCGGCAGCGGTCGGGTTCAGCGCCCACTGATACACCTGCGCCGCGTCGCGATGGTCGAGCGCGGCGGCGTGCAGCAGCCCTTGAATCGCGGAGGTGGTCTTGCCCTGCCAGAAGTCCCCACCGGAGACGGACCCGAAGTTCGTCGAGCTGGACAGGCCGGCGGCGCGGATCATCGCCGTCAACGGGTCCTCACACCCCCGCACCGGCGACCAGCGGAGCCCGGCCGGCAGACCGGGGGCGATGCGCTGCGGGTCGAACACTGCGACTGGTCCCTTGTCTTGCCGTGCGCGGAGCGTGACGGTGAGGTTGTCCGGCCGGGTCGAGGTCGTCACCACCGCACCCGGGGCGTCCAAGATCGCGTTGATGACGATGTTCAGGCCCTTGCCGGACCGGGGCGGCCCGATCAGCAGGATCGAGTCCTCGACGGTCGCCCACACCTGCTTGCCGCGCGAGCGGCCCAAGAGATAGCCGACGTCGGATGCTTGCGGGTTCTCCAACGAGGGGCGGAAGGTCCCGGCCCGCTTCACCAGCACCTTCCCGGAGGCCACCGAGGCGATGTCCGGCCCGGTCGCGGTGCCCGCGAGTCGCCGCGGGTCCGAACTTGAGCGGTGCCGTGCCGCCGTCCGCCAGACCCAGACGCCGAGCGCGGTCAGCGCACCCAGCAGGACGAGGACGACGACCCAATACGCCACCGGGCTCAGTCCGTCCGCCCCGAGCACCCGACCGGGCTCGCCTGGGTTGCCGAGGACGGCGATGCCCGCCGTGATTGGACCGATCGGCTGGGCATGATCGGTGAGGAACGCGGCGATCGTTCCCGCCAGCCGCAGCACCCCGCCAAGGCCGGTGACGGCGATAAGCAGTCCAATGCCGAGGTTGAGGAAGACGTCGTTGGGCGGCCGGGTGGCAGGCGTCGACATGGCGCAGGGCTCCTGTCCTTCGAGGGATGGGTCTCGAAGGACAGGTGCGCACCGCACCGCCCGGCACCGCCTGGCACGGTGCGGTGCCGCCTGGGTCAGGGCAAGCGGCTTACCAGCGTCGTGGTCCCGGAGATGCAGCCGAACAACACGACCTCCCCGGTCAGTCCGAGCTCACCGACCTCGACCACATGCCGTACCCGTCCGTCGCCGGTGGCCGAGCCGTGCCGGATCACGATGGCGACGGCCACGTCCTCGCCGGGCACGTACCCCTCGCCGGTCACCTCGACTAGCTGCGGACCCGCGCCCGCCGGCGGCGGTGTGGGCGGAGGCTCCGGCTCACTCGTCCCGTTGTGTCCAGGAGGCGCCGGTGGGGTGAGGATGTCGGTGTAGGTGGTGCCGTCGGTCTCGACCAGGTCCACGCGCAGCGCGGTACGGCGCTTGCGGATGATCTCGTCCAGAAGCGTGCCGAACGCCTGCCGGCCGATCGGAGCTTTCGTCAGCGCGGACCCGTCAATCTCGACGGCCAATCGTCCGTCGTCGTCGACGGTCGCCACGACGTGCGGCAGCACAACCGGTACCACCGGAGGTGTCGGAACGGAGGTCGCGTCGTTTCTGGTAGCGCGCTTGTAGCGCGGTCGGGGCAGGCTCACTTCGGCCCCACCTCGACTGCCGTGGGTCCGCCGAGTCGTGTTGTGCTCTTTGTCGTCATGTCCACTAGGTGCGTTCAGGAGCACAAGCGGACGCGGATTCGTGAAGCTATGGCGGGTTTCGTGGAGGACCGTTCGATCGGATGAAGCCTTTGCAACTCCCTTGAACTTCAGGACGCGATTAGAGCGGCTAGGGAATGCGGTGCTCGATGAGCACAGTGTCGCGCCAGATCCCTGCCAATGGTCCGTAGCTCATAAGGGCGATGCGTTCGCGGGTGCCGACGACGCGGAAGCCGTACCGTTCATGCAAGTGCAAGCTCGCAGCGTTCTCCGGGAAGAGCGAGGACTGCACCGTCCACATTCCGGCCTTGTCCGCAGCGTCGAGGAACGCTGCGAGGAGCCGACCGCCGGTGCCACGTCCGCGGGCGGTCTCGGCGATGTAGATCGAGTGCTCGTCACGCCGCGGTAGACCGCGCGAGCTGACACCGGGGATGCGGCGGCCCAGCCGACCACTTCGTCGCGCTCGTCGGTGGCGACGAGCCGCAGGTCCGGGAGCTTGCCCGCGTCGAACGTTTCCCAGGTCGGCGGCTCGGCGTCGAAGGTTGCGTGCCCGGTGGCGATGCCCTCGGCGTAGATGCGCTCGACGGCAGGCCAATCCGCCGTGATCATCGGGCGGATGCCGACCTCGGTCATGCCGGGAGCAGGGTGCGGGCGGCGCCTTCGAGGGCGCCGTCGATGACGCGGTAGTAGGCCCACTTGCCGCGCTGCTCGCGGGTGGCGAGGCCCGCGTCGACGAGCTGCTTCATGTGGTGGGAGACGGTCGGCTGGGACAGGCCCACCGGGTCGGTGAGGTCGCAGATGCAGAGCTCTCCGGTGTCGCTGGCGGCGATGAGCGAGAGCAGCCGGACGCGGGTCGGGTCGCCGAGGGCCTTGAACACACGGGCGATCCGCTCCGCATCGGAGGTTTCCAGGGCGCCGCTGCCGGTCACGGTCGCGCAGCACGCGGCATCGGTCGCCGGGGTTGCCGGGGTGAGCGGGAGCGTCGTGGTCATGGAACCCATCCTGTCAGTCGTATTGACATCTGTCGATGTATCGGCCAGTCTCAATGTATTGATGTTTGTCGATGTGAGGAGTGGATCGTGGGTCTTCCTGTCGTGGTGATCGGTGCCGGGCCGCAGGGTCTGGCTGCTGCCGCTCATCTGATCGAGCGTGGCCTGGAGCCGCTGGTGCTGGAGGCTGGCGATGGCCCGGCGGCTGCGGTGGCGGAGTGGGGGCATGTGCGGCTGTTCTCGGAGTGGCCCGAGTTGGTCGATCCTGCCGCGGCGCGCCTGCTCGACGGAACCGGCTGGGTGGCTCCGGTGTCGGGGTATCCGACCGGGGTGGAGTGGATCGAGCGCTACCTCGCCCCGCTCGCTGCCGCCCTCGGCGATCGTGTTCGGTGCGGTGCCCGCGTGGTCGGTGTCGGTCGGAAGGGCCGTGACCTGCTCGTGGATGCGGGGCGGGCGGAGCAGCCGTTTGTGATCCACGTCCGTGATGCCGCTGGGGCCGAGTCGCGTATCGAGGCGCAGGCCGTGATCGACGCTTCGGGCACCTGGGCGTCGCCGAGCCCGGCAGGCGCGGACGGGATGCCCGCCCTCGGCGAGCAGGCGGCTCTCGATGTCGGGATGCTCACGCACCGCATCCCGACCGACGCCGAGGCCGGTGGGCTCGCGGGCCGTCATGTTGTGGTGGTCGGCAACGGGCATTCCGCGGCGACGGCGATCGTCGCCCTTGCGGAAGTCGCTCGCCGGGAGCCGGGGACGCGGGTGTCGTGGGTGCTGCGCCGTGGCATGGTCGGGACCACGTTCGGCGGCGGGGACGCCGACGAGCTGCCCGCCCGCGGTGCGCTCGGGATGCGGGCGAAGGCCGCCGTCGAGGACGGCACCGTGGCGCTTGTGACCGGGTTCCGCACCGAGCGCATCATCCTCGACGGCGATCGAGTGGTGTTGGCTGCCGAGGACGGCCGCACGCTCGAGTCCGCTGACCGCGTGGTCGTGCTGACCGGGTTCCGCCCGGATCTGTCGTTCCTGTCCGAGGTGCGCCTGGACCTGGACTACCGTCTCCAGGCGGTACGGGCGATCGCGGCCGATGTCGATCCGAACGTGCATTCCTGTGGGTCTGTGCGTGCGACGGGAGCGGCTGACCTCGCTCAGCCTGAGCCGGGGTTCTATCTGGTCGGGGCGAAGTCCTATGGCCGCGCTCCGACGTTCCTCGCCCTGACCGGCTACGAGCAGGTCCGCTCGGTCGTGGCCGAGCTCGCCGGTGACCGTGAGGCCGCGGCCCGCGTCGAGCTGGTGCTGCCGGACACGGGCGTATGCGGGGGCTCGGGGGTCTTCGATGACCAGGCCCAAGCGGGCGGGTCGTGCTGTGCTCCGGCGCCGGTTGCCGTCGAGATGGGCGAGCGGTCGCCGTTGACGCTGCTGCGATGACCTAACGGGTCGCGGGCACGCCCAGCTCGGCCAGCAGGCCGAGCACCCGTTGCTCGATCGCGTCGCGCACCGGCCGTACTCCCTCGGTCGTCCACCCGGCCGGGTCGGGGAGGCTCCATTCTTCGTATCGTTTGCCGGGGAAGATGGGGCAGGCGTCTCCGCAGCCCATCGTGATGACGACATCGGCGGCACGGACCACTTCGTCGGTCCACGGCTTCGGATACTCCCCAACGATGTCGATGCCGCGTTCGGCCATGACCTCAACGGCGACGGGGCTGACCTGATCGCCGGGCTCGGAACCCCCGGACCAACCGACCGCCAGACCGCCGGCGTAGTGCTGGAAGAACCCGAGCGCCATCTGCGACCGGCCAGCGTTGTGAACGCACAGGAACAGCACCGTCGGCTTCCCGTCCACCTGTAGCCCGTCGACCTTCGCCAGGGCTCGGAGGCGTTGGCGGGCGAACCGCTCCGTGAGGACGGGCAGGAAGGTCGGGACGGTGGCTCGGGCGGCGAGCTCGGCGTAGGAGGCGTGCAGGAAACGGTCGATGGTCTCCTGCCCGAAGGTTCCCTCGAACTCGGCAGCGAGCTTCGCCGTGGCGGTGGCGAGGGGGCCTTCCTGGTCGATCGTGACCGTGGCGTGCTCAGTGTCGGACATCATCGTCTCCATCTCCTACGGGGTTGTGACCCTCGGTGCCAGCTCGCCGATGCGAGCGGCGATGTCCTCGAACGCCGCCTCAAAGGCCGCCTCCGTGCCGTCCCGCACCGGGTCCGGGACAGACCAGTGCAGCCGCCCCGCGGCGCCCAGCTCCTCGTGGGCGCTGTCGCAGACCGTGACCACCACATCGTCGGCGGCGAGCACCCCCTCCAGTGCCCGCGGGATCGCGTCTGCCAGGACGAGGCCGTGCCGCTCGGCGGCGGCTATCGCGCCGGGTTCGACCCGCTCGGACGGATGTGTGCCTGCCGAGGTGGCCGGAACGGTGCTCGCCTCGCGCCAGAGGGCGGCGGCGATCTGGGAGCGGGCGGAGTTCCCGGTGCACACGAACACCACCCGCCGCGCCGCCAGCGCCGGGGTCGGTAGCAGCCCGTCGAACGCGCCCGGCGCCAGGCGCAGGTACGTGCGGCGGCGGTCGGCCTCGGAGCGGGTGCGGGTCAGAAACCCCGCACGCTCCAGCGCGCCGAGGTGATGGGCCAGGAGGGCGGAGGAGATGCCGAGCTCGCGCTGCACCTCAACCGGGGCGACATCGCCCAGCGTCAGCAAATCCACGATCCGCAGCCGAACCGGGTCCGCCAGCGCCGCGTATCGCGCCGCCCGACTCTCCAATGTTGTTCGCTCAGTGTTCATTGACTCAAGTTTGACTTAGCAAACAGCCCAGGTCAAGATGATCGCGATGAACAACACAGAACCACAGGCCCCGCCGGCGGCGTTGTGGCGGCGTGCTGCCGCCGAACTGCTCGGCACGGGGCTGCTGGTTGCGGTCGTGGTTGGCTCCGGGATCGCAGCTCAGCGCCTCTCACCAGGCGACACCGGCCTGGAGCTGCTGGAGAACTCGATCGCGACCGCGCTCGGGCTCACGGTGCTCATCCTGATCTTCCAGCCCGTGTCCGGCGCGCACTTCAACCCCGTCGTCACCCTCGCCGACCGCGCCCTCGGCTCCGCCCTGTCGGCCGGGACGATCACCATCTACGTCGTCGCGCAGATGATCGGCGGGATCGGCGGCGCGCTCCTCGCGAACGCCATGTTCGCTGCTCCGACCCTTCTCTCCACGACGGATCGTGCGACGGCGGGGCATCTGCTCGGCGAGGTCGTCGCGACCGCAGGGCTGGTCCTGCTGATCTTCGCCCTGGTCCGCACCGGCCGGGCAGCCCTTGCCGGTCCTGCGGTGGGGGCGTACATCGGGGCGGCGTACTGGTTCACGTCCTCGACCTCCTTCGCCAACCCCGCCGTCACGGTCGGGCGGATCTTCACCGACACCTTCGCCGGCATCGCCCCGGCATCCGCATGGCCGTTCCTGGCCGCACAGCTCGCCGGCGCGGCGGTCGGCGTCGGCCTCGTCCTCCTGTTCTTCCCTGTCGCTCGAAAGGCCCTGTCATGACCCACCTCGCCATCATCGGCGGCTCCGACGCCGGCATCTCCGCGGCCCTGCGAGCCCGCGAACTCGACCCCGCCACCGACGTGACCGTGGTCGTCGCGGACGAGTACCCGAACTTCTCCATCTGCGGCATCCCGTACTACTTCACCGGCGAGGTCGCCCCGTGGCAGTCGCTCGCGCACCGCACGAGCGCGGACCTCGAAGCCACCGGCATGACCCTGCGACTGAACACCCTCGCCACCGGCATCGACGTCGCCCGCCAGCGTCTGGAAGTGCGCAACCCCGATGGGTCGAGCGAGCAGATCGCCTACGACGAGCTGATCGTCGGCACCGGGGCCCTCCCGTCCCACGCCGGCATCACCGGTCTTGACCGGCTCGGCCCCACCGACGGGGTGCACGTCATCCACTCGATGGGCGACACCTTCGCCCTCGACCGTGACCTCACCACCCGGCAGCCGCAGTCGGCGATCATCGTCGGCGCCGGGTACGTCGGCCTGGAGATGGCCGAAGCCTTCACCGCCCGCGGCATGCACGTGACCCAGCTTCAGCGCGGCCCGGAAGTCCTCTCCACCCTCGACCCCGAACTCGGCACCCTCGTCCACACAGAGCTCGACGCGCACGGCGTCGACGTCGTCACAAACACGACCATCTCCGGAATCGAGAAAACCCCCGCCGGGCTCACCGTCACCGGCACTCACACAGGTGAGCCGTTCGCACGGACGGCCGACCTTGTGCTCGTCGTCGTCGGCGTCCGCCCCAACACCGAGCTCCTCGAGTCCGCGGGCGCGAGCCTCGGCGCGGGGCGCGCGGTCGTCGTGGACGAGCGGATGCGCACCGGCCTGCCGCACGTCTGGGCAGCCGGCGATGGCATCGTCACCCACCACCGCCTCCTCGGCATCACCTACCTGCCGCTCGGCACCACGAGCCACAAGCAGGGCCGCATCGCCGGAGAGAACGCCATCGGTGGCGACCGCGCCTTCGCCGGCTCGGTCGGCACCCAGGTCGTGAAGGTCTTCGATCTCGTCGCCGCCCGCACCGGGCTACGCCAGCAGGAAGCCGAGGCCGCCGGCTACGCGCCATCGACGGTCGCGGCGGCCGCGGACGACCACAAGCGGTACTACCCAGGTGCCCACCCCATCCAGTTCCGTATCACCGGCGACACCCGCGATGGGCGACTTCTCGGCGCGCAACTCGTCGGCCGTCGCGGCACCGAGGTCGCCAAGCGCGTCGACACCTACGCCGCCGCCCTCTGGGCCGGCATGACCGTCGAGCAGATCACTGAGCTCGACCTGTCGTACACCCCGCCGCTCGGCTCCCCATGGGACGCCGTGCAGGTCGCAACCCAAGCATGGGACGCGCAGCATATCCTCGCCGCAACCCCGGCCTGACCATCGCGAACTCACGGGTCCACACACCCTGAAACCGCACCTGGACCCGTGAGTTCCGCCCTTTCTAGGGTTCAGGATTCGTGAACTTGCGAGGATCACCGATCATGCGGCCCGTTGTGTCGAACGCGGCGAGTTCGTCTGGGTGCAGTTGATGCTGCACGACGAAGCTTCTGTCCTTGATGCGCCACAGCCCCTGTCCGGTGCCCAGGCCCGGCAGGAGCTTCTGTTCGGTGCCAGTCAGACCCAGCGTGCTGGCGGTGGTGCCGAGCTGGTCGGATTCTTGCCGGTAGATGATCCTCGTCTCGGCGTTCGCCAGCAGTGACCCGGCCAGGGCGCGCATGGCGGTGCCGGAGTCGCCGACGTTGTCGAGGTCGCTCAACTTGTGAAAGATCAGCATGTTCGCGATGCCGTAGTGGCGCGCCAGCCTCCACTGCGCGTCCATCCGCTTGAGCAAGGCGGGATGGGACATGAGCCGCCACGCCTCGTCGTAGATGCACCACCGCTGTCCGCCGGCCGGGTCCAGCAGCGCGGACTCCATCCAGGCCGATGAGCACGTCATCAGCACCGAGATGAGCGTTGAGTTCTCTGCCACCCGCGACAGGTCCAGCGAGATCATCGGCAGGCTCGCGTCGAAATGCACAGTCGAGGGACCGTCGAACAGCCCTTGGAGGTCACCGGCGACCAGACGGCGCAGCGCGTGACCAACGAGCCGGCCATCCTCAGTGAGACGCCCGTCCTTGTTGTCGGTCCCGGCGTCGGGGGCGAGGATGCGATCGACGACCATCGGCAGGATCGGGACGTCCGCGGACCGCACCGCAGCGGTCAACGCGAGGTCGATCGCCGTGTGCTCCAGCGGCGACAGCGCCCGATCCAGCACCGTCTCCGCGAGCGCCCCGATCAGATCCCGCCTTCGGGAGGCCACCGAGGATGCCCACTCCGCGTCTGAGAGCCCGGAAGGGCGGTGCCCCTCGTCGAGCGGATTCAACCTGTTCGACAGCCCGTGGCCCAGCACGATCGCCTTGCCGCCCACGGCCTGCGCGACGGCGGTGTGCTCGCCTTTCGGGTCGCCTGGCACGTACACGCGGCGTCCGAACGGGATGGACCGTGCGTACAGCGACTTCGCCAACGACGACTTGCCCGCCCCCACGATTCCGGCCAAGACGATGTTCGGGGCCGTGATGATGCCGCGCTGATACAGCACCCACGGGTCGTAGGCGAACGAGCCACCCGAGTAGAGGTCTTGCCCGACGAACACCCCGGCAGAGCCGAGCCCGCCTTCGGCGAGGAACGGGTACGCCCCTGCCAACGTGGCCGAGGTGTCCTGATGCGCCGGGACGCGGAAGCGCCGGTAGGACCGCAACGCGGCAGGACCCGGCTCCCCGCCCTTGGGCAGATAGACCGTCGCCCGTCGCTCCGCGCGCTCGGCGTCGTAGCGCGCCTGCGCCTCGGACTTGCGGGCCGCGGCGTCCTCGGCGTGGATTCGCGCGGCGGCCTTGCGCCGTTGCTTTCGCTGCTTGCGCTTCTCGGCCTCCGGCCCGATCAGGACCGTCGAGTAGAGCTTCCTCTTGCTGTGCGCACCCATAGGACCGCGCCCCTTTCCGGTGATGAGCGGCGGGTCAGCGCCCGCCCAGGCGGAAGGTGCGCGCGTTCGCCCCCACCCGAGTTCGGGCAAGGGCGAACGACTTCAGCGACCTACAGCGATCTACACGGTGCGGGCCAGCGGGAGCGCGGCGGCAGTGAACGCTTGTGCTTGCTGTCCGACGAGCCTCCTTGTCTCGCAGGAGGCTTGGATCGCTGCCTGTTCGAGGTCGGAGACGGCGGCCTCGAGCTCGTCGGTGGTGGGGGCGCTGATCGCGATGAGCCCGGTGTAGCGCAAGATGCCGTGCCCGCTGGTCAGGTCCGCCTCTTGCTGGAGGACGTCTTGGTACTCGGCGGACTGCTGGGCGTCCTCGATCTGCCCGATCTTCGCGCGTTGCGCCGCATCGGAGATGTACTCGGTCTTCTTCTTACGGATGTCGCGGGCGGCCTGGTCGGAGCGGATCGGGTTGCAGATCAGCGAGAACGCCCGCCGCACGCCCGAGGCGAGGAGGATCGGGGCGAGGAATCCCGGGTAGACCATTGACCGCGGCCACTCGCTGATCCACAGCACGGCATGGTGCGCGGAGTCTGAGCGCAGTTCGTTCCAGGTCTCCTCGATCGCGACGGGCCCGGCGGTGGCGAGGTCTTGGCCGATGTCACCGGCGCGCTCCAGGGTTGCCGCGATCGCCGGGTCGTAGGCCGAGCGCAGCATGATCGCGAGCTGACCGGGCGTGTACCAGTCGGAGGCTTTCAGGTCCGCGGACCGCAGAGCGGTGACCAGGGTTGTCATCTCCTGTCGCAGCACGGCGGCGGCGCCCTTGATGCCGCCGCCGGCGGTGCGGATCGCACGGCCCGCGGCCTTCATATCCAGTGAGAGGGACAGGGTGGTGGCGTGTCGTTCTCCGGCGGGGCCGGCCCGGTCGATCAGCTCGGCGTAGGTGCGTGAGGTCCAGGAGTCGTCGTGGGTGCCGTGCTCGGCCCACCACTGCGCGAGCCCGGTGCCGGAGTCGGGCAGGGTGCGTTCGAGGACTTGCAGGCGGGCGATGCGCCCGGACCGGCAGCAGGTCGCGAGCACCCGCCCCCAGGAGGACACGCGACGTTCTTGTTCGCCGGGGTCCAAGAGAACGAACGCGGGATGGGTGACTTCCAGCAGCGCGGTCAGTGTCTGTTCGTGCGGGTTGTGGATCATCACTGCGCCGGTCTCGGGGTCCTCGTACTGACGCATTGCCGCCATGTCGCCCGGCAATGACAGGGTCCCGGCCGGTCGTGGTTTCACGACCCGACGCCGGTACAGCGTCTGGCGGACCGTGACCCGCCACAGCCAGTGCAGCGACAGCGGAAGCCACTCGATCGCCTTCCGTCCCGCGACCGGCACCCAGGTCAGCGCCGCCGCGGTGCCCCAGACCGGTGCGGACCAGGCCAGCACCATCCCGCCGCCGGCGTACAGCGATCCGACGAACGTCAGGATCGCTACCGCGAGTGTGATCACCTGCGGCAGGGACAGGCCCAGGATCACGCCCCGCCGGGTCAGGCGGGAGAACTTCACCGGCGTCAAGGGATAGGACTTCTCAGCGTGCGTGCTCACCTGTTCACTCCTTCGTCTTCGGTGTTGGCGGCACAGGCGCCGCGTCCTTCCGCGGCGGTGCGGGCGGCGTCGCTCCACCGCCCTGTGCGGGTGGCGCTGCTTGAGCCGGAGGTGTCTGCGCCGCCGGTGTCGCCTGAGCGGGCGCAGCCGACTGCGCCGGCGGTGTGGTCGGTGCCGGTGTCGAGGGTGGTGCCGGGGGCGTGTTCTGCGACGGCTGGGTCTCGCTTGCCGCGCTGGCGTGCTGATCGGCCGCTCCGCCGATCGCCGCCCCGGCCTTCGGGCCGGCGGTCGCGGCGGCACCGGCGACCTTGGCCCCAGCGACTGCAGCGATGCCCACAGGTCCGGCCGCTGCACCCGCGCCAGCCGCCCCCGCTCCGGCGCCTGCGCCTGCCGAGCCTGCGCCTGCGCTCGCACCATCGGCTCCCGCACTGGCCGCCCCGCCACCACCAGCAGCAGCGGGCGCACCGCCGCCGCTGGGCGGGGTCGACCCACCGCCTCCACCACCGCCGGGCGGGGTGCTGGCGCCGTCGCTCTTGCCGTCGAGGACCTTCTTCGGTGCGTCTCCGGTCGGGTTCGTCGGTGTCGGCAGGGGCCGGTTCATCGAGGACTTGGCCTCTTGCTCGGCGGACATGGCGTGGTACATGTCGAAGCCGATGAAGGAGATGAACTTGTAGGTCATGTACGGCGCGAATGCGGCGACGAACATGAGCACGATCCCGGCGATCGGGTCGCTGATCGAGGCCAGGTCGAAGTCGATCGGCTGGGAGACCTGCGTGATCGCGACGAGGAACACCACGACCAGGACGAGCTTGGAGAAGATCAACGCGATCACGAACGCGGCCCACTTGGAGAACCAGCCCTTGGTGAGGTCCCAGGACGACCCGGACAACGCGATCGGTGCGAACACGATCGCGACCAGGAGAAGCGCTTTGCGGATCAGAAGGGAGAACCACACGATCGCGGCGGCGCTGATGGCGAGTCCGGCAAGGAAGATCGTGATGATCGCGCCGACGCCGGGGGCGGCGATGTTGATGCCGGTGAGACCGGCCGCCATGAGCCCGATCTTGTCGCCCATGTCTTCCATCGAGTTGCCGGTGGCTTGCACGATCCCCACGCACAGCTGGTCGACGATCTCGAGCAGCGTCGCGGTCAGCGTGATGACCAGGAAGCTGCCGAGGATGCTCTTGGCGAGCCCGAGCGCCGCCCGGGACAGCGCGGTGGGGTCTCTGCGGGTGAGGCCGGTGATGAGCTGGAAGCAGAAGAACACCAACATCACGAAGATCGCGACGCCGAAGAGGATGTTGTAGACGCCGATGTACTCCGGGGAGGTGACGTCGACGAGGGTGGTGGTGTCGAAGATCGCCCAGACCCCCTCGAACATCCACGCGGCGGCTTGGCCGATGGCTTGGGCGAGCCAGTCGAAGGGGGCCGCCACGAGGGAGGCCGCTCCTTCGCCGACGGCGTTGCACACACTTGAGATGACCGGGACGTCGCAGACACCCATGAGCGGACCTCCTTCCAGGAACGGGTGCGGTCAGGAGACGGTCTGGCCGACGTTCCAGAAGAAGTTGATGAGGGTGACCGAGGCCCCGCAGATGATCGCGGCACCGCAGGAGACGAGGACGCCGACCTTGCCCCTGCCTGCGAGATGCGGGTTGGAGGAGTTCGCCCCGAAGCCCCACACGATCGCGCTGACGATCAGCGCGAGAACGGAGAGGATCAGACCGATGGTCATGACCGCGCCGACGATGGTGCGCAGCGCGGCGATACCCGGCAGACCGGAGTCGTTCGGGTTGATGTCGATGTCCATTGGCAGCAGCCCGATGAACGAGGGCGCGGCAGTAGCGAGGGTGTGGGTCAGGTCGAGGACGGCAGACACGATGGGGGCTCCTTGCGGGCGGGGCGAGGCGACCCGCACCGGTCGGCGGGCCACAAGTCAGGTGCGCCCCGCGCACCCCGCACCCCGCACCACCCGGCACAGATGGCTGTCGGCCAGCACCCCGCACGGGTACTGGCCGACAGACGACCCGGCGGCCGTGACCTTGGCGAGAACCGGGCTAGAGCCGTTGGCCGAGGTCGATGAGGAAGTTCACCCAGGTCAGACCGGCGCCGGCCAGCGCTGCGGCGCCGATCGAGGCCCACAGCCCGGCCTTGGCTCGGGAGGCGGCGTGGTGGTTGCCGTTCGCTGATCCGATCGCCCACACGACGGCGCAGATGAGGAGCATCAGCACTGCCAGGATCAGCACGATCGTCAGCAGCGCGCCCACGATCGACTTCAGGTCCGCGGAGCCGCCGACGCCACCGAAGTCGGGGAACACGCCCGCATCCAGCGGCAGCAGACCGGCAATAGCCCGGGCGAGAATGGTGTGTCTCATCGCGCTCACCCGGCCTTCACGGTGATGTGGATGTGGTCGTAGTGACCGCCGGTCACGTCCGCTGGGTCGTGCATCCCGCCGCCGTTGTAGGGTCGCCAGCCCTCCGCATCGCGACTGAGGGACCAGATTTTCCCTTGCCAGATCAGGTACTCGATCCCGAGCGTGGCGGCGTTGGTCTTGAGCCAGTTCGTCAGTTCCCACCCGTAGGCCAGTTGCGGGCTCGTTGGGCGGGTGCCGATCCGGTTCCCGACGGTCACGTCGCAGGCGCGCCCCAGCGGATGCTCGGAGGTCGTGCCGGGCCGAGGGGACCAGCACGCCCACCCGGTGTCCGGGTAGGCGGCGCGTGCCTGCGCGATCACGTGCGCGGTCCGCTTCGTGACCTGCCCGCCGGTTCCGGTCGGGTCGGGCACCATGCCGTCGGGGTCGGTGCCGTCGAACGGTGTCGGCGCGGCGGCGGACCCGCTCGGCGTGCAGCCGGCGCTGTTGCCGCCGCCAGTGGGGTCGTCAAGGTCGAGCGCGCCATGCTCAGCGAGCCACGGTTCGGCGTCGATCGCGGGCTGGTTCGCGCCGCCGGGGCGGACCTCGAAGTGCAGATGCGGTCCGGTGGAATACCCCGAGGAGCCGACGTCGCCGATGTGCTGTCCGGCGGTGACCCTCTTCCCGGCCTGGACGTGGATGCCGTTCTCCCAGGAGTGGGCGTAGGCGGTGGCGAACCTCTGCCCGCCCACTGTGTGCTCGATCGTGATGAGCCCGCCGTATCCGTCGGTCATGCCCGCGAAAGCGACGACGCCGTCGGCGGCGGCCAGGATCGGCGTGCCGGCCGGTGCGCCGTAGTCGGTGCCGGTGTGCAGCTTGAGCTCCCCGGTGATCGGATGCACCCGCATGCCGTAGCCGCCGGTGCGCACCCAGGTGCCTGACGGGAGCGGGAACACGACTCGCGATGTCTCCGGCACGACCGGCTCACCGCCACCGGTCTCACCGCCTGCCCCTGTACCGGGGGCGGGGCGGGTGAGCGTGGACAGGATGGTCTCGGCGACCGGCTGATAGTTCTGATAGCGGTCCGGGTACGCGGAGACCTCGACGGACTGCGCGGCCTTGCCCTTGTCCATGCTCTGCCAGCCCGGGATGTCCAGCAGCCCGCGGGGGCTGGGGAAGTTGGGGCCGGAGGGTCCGCCGTAGAACGCTTGCGCCTGGTAGGTGGTGTCCATCAGCTCTGCGACGGTGCCCCACCCCGATTGCGGTCTCATCTGGAACAGGCCCAGGCTGTCGTGATCGCTGCCGTTGCCGTCATTCGGGTACGACCCGGACTCGGGGTAGGTACCGGTGTTCGCGAGCTGCCGCAACGTCGACTCGGTCAACGCGGCCATCAACGCGATGGTCACGCCGTCGCGTCCGACACCCTCGGTGCGCCCGCCGACGGTGATGATCGTGGCTGCGTGCGTCAGCTGGGTCTTGTTCAGCGTGAACGTCTCACCCGCCCGCGTGGTCACGGTCAGCGAGTCGGGAATCGGGCCGACGGTGAGGGCGCCGCCCGGTAGGCATGCCGCGTTCGCGGCTGGGTTCATCAACACGGCAACCCCCAAGAGCACGACGGCCGGGCCGAAGCCGATCGCGGCGGCCAGCAGCCCGATGAGGACCTTCTTGAGCACGACGACCCCCGCCTATCGCAGCGGGTTGTCGAGTTCGGACAGCCGCAGTACATGGCAGGACTCGTAGGCGGGCGGGCAGATCACGAACACGGTGAACGCCACTGGGTGCTCGCTGACCACGGGATTCTCGTTCCAGACACCGGAGCGGTGCCGGGTGCCTTCGATCGTTACCGCGACCGTTCCCGGCACGATCCGTCCCCCCGACGACGCGACGGCATCCGCCCACGCCTCGGGCACGTAACTGTGCTCAACGGTCAGGGTCTGGGACGTCGCGTAGTCGGTGAGCTGGCGCCAGACCTGCGTCGTCGGCAGATACATCGCCAGATCAGCCGCCAGGCCCGCGGACTCCTCCCCGGACGGGTCGGCCCCGGCCAGGATCACCGCCGTGTAGTCCAGGGGCGAGAACCGGTCGGCGGTGTCCCAGGTGAACACGGCCGCAGCGACCGCCCGGGCGTAGGTGTCCGGCTCGGTGGTCACCGGCAGCTCGGGCAGGGCAGGAAGCTCGCCCGGCGCCCGCGTGGGTTCGGGTTCCGGCGTCGCCGGCGAGGCCGGGCCGTTCGGTCGCGTCGGTGCGCTGTCCTCCTGGCCGGCGTCGGGACCGGCGAGCAGCCCGTAGAGGCCGACACCGACGAGAACCAGGAGCACCACGGCTCCGGCTGCGGCGGCGATGATCACACGCCGCCGGCGAGGGTCAGTCGGTGTCAAGGTGAGGTCTGCACGCTTGGACATGGGAAACGCCCTCTCCAGGGTCAGGAACACGGTCACCTGGCAGGTGTGCGACCTCGACCCCGGAGAGGGCGTTTCGGATCAGCCGGCCTGTGGACCTCGTGCGATCTCGGCTCGGGCCGCTTCGGCGGTATCGAGGAACGCGGCGGCCCGGCGACGATGCTCGACGATGAGCCGCCATTGCTCCTCTGTCGCGTGCACGCCGACCAGCGCGGGATCGTGGTTCGCCCACCAGCCCTCGACTCGAGCGAAGGTGTCCACCAGCCGGCGTGCCTGGTAAATGCCGCGGACCTGCACCCCGCCCGCCGGGCCATTGGCATTGGCGTCCCCGTCGGCGGAGTCGGCATCCGTGCCGTCGTCGGTGCTCAGCGGGTGCGCGGGCCGATCCAGCAGGTCGGCGATTCGGCGCGCGGCGGCGCCTGCCGCGCGTGCCCGTTCCGGGCGGCGCTCCACGGACCGCAGTTCCTCGATCTCACTCGCTGCGGCGTCGCGGACCTGCGCCGCGACGTCTTCGTCCAGGGAGACCCGTTCGAGCCAGCACAGCACTTGCAGGATTTTCACGTTCTGGAACAGCCCATGCACCGGCCCGTCGGCGTTGATCTCCACCAGCGCTTCGGCTGCTGCCTGACGTACCCGGTCGTCCTGCGCCTCGTCGGTGGCGAGGCGTTGCAGCTCCAGGACTTCCTCCAACTGCTGGGAGGAGTCCTTGCCGGTCACTGCCTGCGCGGCCTGCACCCGAGACTTCCGCTTCGACGGTGGTTGTGATTCCCAACCACCGTGACCACCAGTGTTCTCGGCGCCGGCCTCGCCGATCCCGGCGCCGGGTTCCTCGGCCGTGCCGGGGAGCGGCGTGGAGCCGAACCTGGTCGCTTCCTGGCGGCGGGCGTTCTCCTCGGCCAGGACGGCCTTGTACTCCTCGTACAGGGCAGCCTTCTCCGTCGTGGTGAACTCCTTGTGGAGCAGGTTGTCGTCCTGGATCGCCAGCAGCGTCCGCAGTTCGTCGGACACGCCCGCCGCCACCCACACTGGCACGGTCGTGTGCCCGAGCTCCCGCATCACTGCCAGTCGCCGCCGCCCGGAGATGAGGACACCATCGACGGTGATCACGACCGGGCACAACAGGCCCAGCTTCTCGATCGACGCCCGCAGCTCACTCAGGTCACCCAGATCCGTCCGGTAGGAGCGGGCTTCCACGATCCGGTCGATCGCATGTTCCAGCACCAGGTGGCCGCGCGCGGTCGCGCCGCTTCTCCGACCGTTCGCTTCGCTCATGACGTCTTCCCGACGATCTTGCGCGACGCGGCGCACAGCCGCTTGTCTGCCAGCAGGTCCCGGGTTCGGTCGCCCAGCAGCAGCCGGGCGAAGATGCCTAGCCTGGTCCAGTCGCCGGACGTGGGCGGCTTTTTCGACCGCGGGCCGATGAGCAGACGTAGCAGGCCGTTCCACGCGTACGAGCTGTACCCGAGACGAACCCGCATCGCCTGGTCCTTACGCAGCACATCGAGCGCGGACTGCGCGGTGGACAGCGCGGTGAGCCGGTGGCAGATGTACTCCACCGCCGTCTCCACGGTGCGCGGACTCCATCCGGTCATCACCAGGAACGTCGATGACGAACGAATCACCTGATCGACCTTCACCGGCACGGGTTCGTCGTCGGGCGCCGCGGCAGTGAGGACGTGGTAGAAGAACTCCTCGTAATGACCCGCGCGGACCGGTTCATACGCGGGCCGCATCGATGGGCGACGGGCCTTATCCGCCGATGTCATCAGCCGCTCCGCATGAGCCTCCGCTGCGATACCCAGCTCGACCGCATGCGTGACGACGGCCCACGGATCATCTGCGGTCAACGCGGAGGGCGAGCGCAACGCCAGGAACGCCTCGAACGCGGCGTCTGCCGGGTCGCGATGCCACGCCCGCGCCACAGGCAGATACTTCTCCTGCGCGTAGGCGAGTAGGCGCGACGCGACCGGCCTGGTCTGCCAGGCTCGCTCTCCCTCGGCGGCGAGCAGCGCTAGCAGCCGGCGCAGACCTTCACTCGTGGTGAAGTCGGCTTCCGATGAATCGTCAGATCCTGGATGAGTAGTTGTCATGGGGCGACTCCTTCGTGAACAACCGATAGGTGTGTCGCCGCGACCCCATTGCGTGTTCTGTCCCCGGTAGGGAGACGAGCGATGAGCGATTGTGCGAGTGGCAGGATGCCCCGGGCCAGCTTGTTCGAGAGGCTAGAGAATGCCCGTCGCCTCAGCGGGCAGCCCCGCTGCGCAGAGGTGAGAGTGCTGTCTAGGGACGCGGCGTCCGCCATGTGCCGGACGGCTGGCGGACCGGTGATGCTTCACAAGCCCACCTCCCGTCTGCATCGGCGAATGCGGGGTCGGAGCTGTAGATCGGAGGGGGCGGAGTGTCCGCGCAGCGCCCGGCGCAGAACATCGATTTCTGCGCTCCATGCCATCTGACGAGACCTTCCGACATCGCTCAATCGCGTCGTGGCGGCTGAGCCTGGTCTCCTCAGATCTACGGGCGCTGTCTCAGACTGGCAAGAACCAAACAGCTCCACCGCGACGGGCCTTCTGAGTACCAGGTAGGCGCGTCATGCAGCGGTGTGCTGATGATCGCAGCCGTTCGCTCTCGCGATGGTGCGTCGCAGCGGCAGGGCCGTTCGATGCGTACCATTTCGCGTACCAAGTTGGCGACACGGGTCGGTCTCAGTCGCGTGGGTCACCGGTTAGTGCTATGAACATAACCAGGCGGCCCGCCCGGACCGTCAGTGTGTGTTGTCCGATGACAGAAGGGGCTCGCCCAGAGATCGCCTGGTGCGCGGCACCGGGTCAATAGTTCTCGTGGGAGGGGCCTCATGTCGCATAGCCGGACGCGGACTGACGCCGTGTGCACCGACGAGGGCTCGCTGCCTCTGCGACCGCATCTGATCGAATTGATCGATGGCGATGCTCAGGTCGTGTTCGTTCGCGCGCCCCAAGGTTTCGGCAAGACCACCCTGATACGGCAATGGGCTGCATCGGCTCCTCCGCTCTGGGAGGTGGCATGGTGCCACAACCAAGGCGTCAACGCTTCCGCCACCTTCTGGCGGTCGCTCTGTCGCGCCTTGGTGAGCGAAGCCATCGACGTGCCCGCGCTCGACGAAGACTCCGCGCACGCACAGGTTGAAGCGGCGTTGGCCGCACGGCCGCACCCCGTCACTGTCGTCCTCGACAACTTCCACAGCATCCGAGACCAGCTCACGATTAGCAGACTGATGACACTGCTTCAGGACCACGAGCACCTGCGTCTCATCGTTGTCACTCGATCTCGGCACGCACTCGAAGCGCACGCCTCCAACGTCTGCACCCTGCAGGTCATCGACGCCGACCTCCTGGGCCTGCAGTCAAGCGACGTCGTAAGCCTCGCCGGGCGCTATGCCGCGAACATCGGCATAACCGACGCCGAGCTGATCGTCGACGCGATGGGAGCCTGGCCGGCGATGATCGACAAGGTCGTCCGCCATCTCGCTAAGCGCCCGATCACGCCCGATCGCGTCGCCAGCGCGCTCCAGCTGACTGACGACACGCTCACTTCGTGGCTTCTCGATGAGATCGTCAGCCCCGAGCACATCGATCTCATGGTGCAGCTGGCGCTCGCCGAACATCTCACCCTCGGCGCTGCGCAGTTCCTCACCCAGGATGAAAGCGTTGGCGACTCGCTCAACGATCTGGTCGCGCAGGGCCTGCTCACACGGAGCATCGACCTCGAGACGAACGAGACGCTCTACGAGTTCCCCACCGTCATCCGCCGCCTCGCACTCGCCGGGATGGGCAGGGTCCCGAGTGCCGATGGCGACGCGCAGAGCAGCGCGCTAGCCCGATGGTTCAAGGATCAGGGACGGCCGGACGTCGCCCTCCGACAAGCGCTCGCCGGGAGGGACTGGCCGTTTATCGGTGAGCTTTTCGAGAGTTCCTGGGCACAGCTGGTCAATCTCTCAGAGGACGTCCTGGTGACCGCCTTGCGCCAGATTCCCGCCGATGTGACGCGGGCGTATCCGAAGACTCACGCCGTTCGACATCTCGTTCTGGGTGCGGTGATGAGCCCCGAGGACCTACCAGCACCGGCAGCAAGCTCCTTCCTCGAAGTGGTGGCCCTGGCGCGGAAGGTCGGCGCGGTGGCCGCCGTGGAGATGGCCGTCGCCGATCACATAGTGCTGCGTCGTTCCGGTCGATACGAAGACGCGGTACGAGCAGCACGAATCGCTCACTATCTGTCGATCATCATCGGCTCTAAGGTGCCCGAGTACATCCGGCCCTTCGTGCCTATGGCGCGGCTCCAAACCGCGTTGACCTTCGAGCTGGCAGGCAGGGGCAAGGAGGCCGCCGAACAGTTGGCGCACGCCCTTGCTGCACTGGAGCGCGCGCCCGAGGTCAACGGATATGAACTGAACCAGATCACCGGAGTGCTCGCGGTCAAGTCAGCGATCGAGGGTGACAGGCACGCTACAAGTGCCTGGCTAGACCGGCAGGTGGAAATCCAAGGCTCCGTGCCGCGAGTGTGGCTGATGCCTTACGTGCCCACCGGAGCACAGATCGCCCGCGCCATCGACGCCGTTGATCAACTTGACAGACCGCGCGCGGAGGACGAGCTCGTCGCGCTTCGCTTGCTGGAGACGCGGGACGAACTCTGGTCGATGGCGTCTTGGGCGCAGGCGCGCTATGACCTTGTCTGGTCTGACCATGCCGGGGCCTTCCGGAATCTGGATCTTGCGCGTTTGCGCTATCAGGAATGGCACAACCCGGAGAGCGCCGCGGAGTCGTCGCTTCTTGCGGCAGAGGTAGACCTCCTCCTCGCCTCGGGGCAGGGCAACCGAGCGTCCGCTCTGCTCCTCCGAACTACTTCCACTCACCCGCTCGTGCTCCTCGCCAGAGCACGACTCGCTCATCTCACCGGGGACAACGCCGGAGCTCTGGCGGGCACGCGCGATGTCCTGCGCGCGAAGGGCGCGACCGATCGTGTTCGTCTCAACGCGCTCCTCCTTCGGGCGGCTGTTGCGGCGCAGAATGAAGGAACACGGGCGTCCCTGGCGCTGTGGGAAGAGTCCTGCAAGATGGCGCAACGCCTGGGTGATCCGCTCCTTCCATTCGCTGTCATCGGAGCCCGGCACCTCCACTGGGCCGCCAAACACATCCCGGCCATCGCAGACATCATCGAGCGATGCCACGACCGCGGTGTCACCGACGACGTCTTCCCAGAGCACGTCAGCGTCATCAACCTGACCGAGCGTGAGCACGCAATTCTCGAGAAGCTTGCCGACGACATCTCCGTCGCCTCCATCGCGCGAGCCCACTTCGTTTCTGAGGCCACCATCAAGACCCAGATGCGCAGCCTCTACGCCAAGCTGGACGCCCACTCCCGCGACGAGGCCGTCGCAGCCGCTCAGACCGCCGGGATCATCGAGTAGAAGGCATTCAGCATCCCGATCTCCCGCTGCGCTGGGGGACTCTCGTGATGCTCTCAGCCGCTCAACGCTCCTGGATTTCAACACCGGATCATCCGTAGACCACCTAGCCGCCATCTGCCACCTCCACTTCCCTTGGTGCTAGGGAGGATCTGCGGCCACGTCACGCCGTCTCCGCCTCCCGGATACACGAGAGGCAATCATGGGATACAAACCATCCAGTTCACGTCGGGCAAACGCACCGAGCATCTCCGGTACGAGGGGCGCAGCGACGGCGCTGCAGCCCGTGCCGAAGCGCAGCATCGCCATGACGATCGTCATGGCCCTCCTCGGAGGGATGCTTGCGCTCGCCAGTTCGGTCTTCACCGCAACTCCGGCGAACGCGCAGTATGCCGAGGGCGGCTCTGGCCTGTACCAGGAGTCGATCGACTGGTTCGCTTGGGGCACGCACGGACAGGCGATTCCGGCCGGTGGGATCACACGCACGAACACGAGGGTCGTCGCCGGGCAGACGCTGGCGACAACCTGCACCTTGTCGAACATCCAGGGTGCGCTGCAGGCGTATCGCCCGGGAACGTGGGTGGGCGATGCGCTCGATGAGCTATACAACGTCGGCGGAACCGGGACGAACAACCAGATGGTGGTCGGCGTCTCCAACGCGGTCGATAGGACGTTCGTATCGTTCCGATTTGCCTGTTCCGTGACGCTGGATGGTGTTCCCGTGCCGTTGCAGGGATTGGTCGTAGCAGACGCGGAGGCGAGCAACCCCGCCGTTCCCGCCACCGGCGCGCCGGCTGAATATCTCCAAGCGAGACCTGAGCAGCCGGCAACATGGCGCGTGATCGACCGCTATCGCACCCCAGGATGTGCCACGAACACCGTCACCACGCGCTCAGCAGATGGCACGCTCCGATTCAGCAACGACGACCGGGAGTGCCGTGCCACGATCGCCGGATCGTCCGGTCCGATGGCTGTGGGCTTTATGGAAGGCGCCACGAGCGCCGTCGTGAGCCTCCAGGGCGGCGGGCGGAGCGCCGTCGCGCTCGGAGTGGTGCTCCAGACCGACTTTGGCGATGCGCCGGCGAGCTACGGCGAGGCGGGATCGCTCTTCGAGCCCACCTGGCAGGGCGGGACCGTGCCGCTGGGCACGACGCCCGTGTCCGGCACCGGCTTCGCCCTCGGGAGCCCTTCCCAGCCGCTGACGCGACTGGGAGCGACCATCGACGCTGAGGTCGATTACCAGCCCAGCGCCGACGCGACAGCCGATGATGTTACCGGCGAGCCAGACGAGGACGCCATCGCTCCTCCGGGCACGATCAATGTCACGCCGGGCGAGAACTACGCGCTCGAAGACGTGCAGTGCACAGGCCCCGGCTACGTCACCGGATGGATCGACTGGAACCACAACGGCACGTTCGACGAGGGCGAGCAGTCCGGAGTCGTCCAGTGCACCGGTTCATCTGTCGACCTGACCTGGACGGTGCCCGCGGACACGGTTCCGGCCGTCGGCGCGGATCAGACATTCCTCCGCCTTCGGATCGCCGCAGACGACGCTGCGGTCTCCTCGCCCACCGGAATGACGACCTCCGGAGAGGTTGAGGACTACGCACTGAACGTTGCGCTTCCGGATCTGTCGATCGAGAAGACCTCGGACGCCACCGCAGATGCCCGTCCCGGCGACACGGTGACCTACACCGTCACAGCCACGAACACGGGCGAGAGTGACTACACCAGTGACTTCCCAGCAGTGGTCTTCGACGACCTATCGGGTGTGCTCGACGACGCGACTTACAACAACAATGCATCCGCGAACCAGCCCGGTTCGGTCTCCTACGCCGCACCCTTGCTGTCATGGATGGGCGCATTGGGCGTGGACGAGTCGGTGGAGCTGACCTACACCGCCACCCTCAAGGCCGACGGGGACGGCACCGTCCGTAACGTCGCGTGGCAGCCGAACGACCCCGAGAACCCTGAACCCCCGGTGTGTGATCCGCCCGAGGACGGTGTGGACCCGGCCACTGGGGAGCCGTGTGCGGAGGTTGAGTATCTGCTCCCGAAGCTGACGATCGAGAAGACAGCGGACCGCACAGAACTTCCGGCCGTCGGGGAGACCGTCGAGTACACGATCACGGTCACGAACGTCGGTCCCGGTGTCTACACCGCGGACGCTCCCGCGACGGCGACGGACGACCTGTCCAACGTGCTGGATGCCGCCACGTTCAACGACGACGCCACCGCCTCGACGGGCGCGGTCTCGTATGACGAGCCGACCCTGTCGTGGTCGGGTGCGTTGGGGGTGAACGAGTCGGCGACGATCACCTACACCGTGACGTACACCGGTGAGGGGGATCAGAACCTCCGCAACCTCGCGTGCGTGCCGACCTCGGAGACTGCACCGGGTGAGCAGAGCTGTGACTTTGTGCAGATCCCCGGCGCGGGTCTGACCCAGTGGAAGCAGGTGCAGGCGTCCGCGACCCCGGCCGTCGCCGGGACTGTGCTGACGTACACGCTGTTCTTCAACAACGACGGCGAGGCCGCCGCTGACTTGGATGCGGTCGATGACCTCACCCATGTCACCGACGATGCCGATGTCACCAGCGAGCCGACCTCGCCAGACGGTCTCACCGTGAACCGTGACGGGAACCGGATCTCGATCACCGGCTCCGTGCCGGGAAGTGAGACTTACACCGTCACCTACCAGGTAACGATCAAGGCAGACGGGGAGCGTGGCGACGACACCGCGGCGAACTTCCTGCTTGCTCCCGATGAGGAGCCGCCGACGGACCCGGAGTGCGAGCCTACGGACGAGCAGTTCCCGGACTGCACCACAACGCCGATCGCTGCGGTCGTCTACTCCAAGTCGGTGTCGGCAGACTCTGATCCGGTTGTTGCCGGGACGGTGCTGACGTACACGGTCGCCGTGGAGAACACGGGGACGGCCACGTCGCCGGTCTCGCGCGAGGACGTCCTGACCGACGTGCTCGATGACGCGGACCTCACGAGCGATCCTGTGTCTGACACGGACTCGGTGACGGTCTCGGCGGTCACTGATGGTCGGTTCTCGATCGGTGGCGAGCTCGCCGCCGGCCAGACCGCGCTCATCACCTATCAGGTGACAGTCAAGCCCGACGCGGAGCGGGGAAACAACCAGGCGGACAACTTCCTGGTCCCGCCGGGCGGCACGCCCGAGGGTCCCTGTGAAGAGGACGATCCGACGTGCACGAGCACCCCGATCCCGCTGATCGAAGCCACCAAGTCGTCGGACCCGGAGTCCGGTTCGGTCGTGACCGCGGGCCAGGAGGTCACCTACACGCTGACGTTCACCAACAGCGGTGAGGCGGCGGGTCCGGTGGACTACACCGACAACCTCGCCGACGTCCTCGACGACGCCACCCTCACTGCGGGGCCGACGGCTTCGGACGACGCGCTGGAGGTTACCCAGGATGGCGACGCCCTGTTGATCACCGGTTCGCTGGACCCGGATCAGACGGTCACGGTGACGTACACGGTGACCGTGAGCGCGGACGCGGATCGGGAGAACAACCGGCTCGGAAACGTGCTCGCCGACAGCGATATTACCGACCCTGAGTGCGGCGATGACGGTGTGTCCTGCACAGAGCACCCGATCCCGCAACTCGTCTCGTGGAAGGCCGTGGAAGCGAACACCACCCCGGTTGCGGCCGGGACGGTGCTCACCTACACGCTCTCCTTCGAGAACACCGGCCAAGGAACGGCGCCCGTGGATGAGGTCGATGACCTCACGCACGTCACCGACGACGCCGACGTCACCGCGGAGCCGACCAGTGCCGACGGTTTGACCGTCACCCGGGATGGGAACCGGATCTCGATTACCGGCGATGTCCCTGCTGGGGAGATCTACACGGTCACGTACCAGGTGACGGTCAAGGCCGATGGGGAGCGGGGCGATGACATTGCTGCGAACTTCCTCCTGCCGCCGGATCAGGAGCCGCCGACGGACCCGGAGTGCGAGCCGGCTGACGATGAGCGGCCGGACTGCACGGTCACGCCGATCGGTGCCGTCACGTACGAGAAGGCCGTCTCGGCTTCGTCCGACCCGGTGGAAGCGGGCACGGTCCTGACGTACACGGTCACGATCCGTAATACGGGAGAAGGCCCGATCACGGTGTCGCGTGAGGACGTCCTGACCGACGTGCTCGACGACGCCGATCTGACCGGCGACCCGGTCTCGGATACCGATTCGGTGACCGTCTCCGACGTGACCGATGGCAGGTTCCAGATCGGTGGCGAGCTCGCCGGGGGCGCGACCGCGGTCGTCACCTATGAGGTGACGGTCAAGGAGCAGGCCGATCGCGGCAACAACTCTGCGGCCAACTTCCTGGTCCCGCCCGGCGAGACGCCTCCGGAGGAGTGTGTGCCAGCGGAAGGACAGCTGCCCGACTGCACGGTGACGCCGCTGCCCGAGATCGACGCGTCGAAGGCGTCCGACCCGGAGTCCGGCTCCACTGTGGTTGCGGGTCAGGAGGTCACCTACACGCTGACTTTCGTCAACAGCGGCGACGGCGCCGGCTCGGTGGACTACACCGACAACCTCGCTGGTGTGTTCGACGATGCGACCCTGACTGCTGGCCCCACCGCCAGCGACGATGCGCTCACGGCAGCTCTGAACGGTGACGACACCCTGCATGTGACGGGTGTGCTCGGTGCCGGTCAGACGGTGACGGTGTCGTACACGGTGACGGTGCTGCCCGATGGTCAGCGCGGGAACAACCGCCTGGGCAACGTGCTCGCCCCCACCGGAACGACCGACCCGGAGTGCGGCGATGACGGTGTGTCGTGCACCGAGCATCCCGTTCCGGAGCTCGAATCCTGGAAGGGCGTCGAGGCCGACACCACACCGGTCGCGGCCGGCACGGTGCTGACCTACACGCTGTTCTTCGAGAACACGGGCGAGGGTGCGGGGACCGTGGACGAGGTCGATGACCTCACGCACGTCACCGACGACGCCGACGTCACCGCGGAGCCGACCTCGGCCGATGGGCTGACGGTCTCCCGCAACGGCAACCGCATCTCGATCACCGGCGACGTTCCTGCTGGGGAGATCTACACGGTCACGTACCAGGTGACGGTCAAGGCCGACGGGGAACGGGGCGATGACATCGCCGCGAACTTCCTCCTGCCGCCGGACGAGGAGCCGCCGACGGACCCGGTCTGCCAGCCCGAAGATGGGGAGCGGCCTGATTGCACGGTCACCCCGATCGGGATGCTGCTGACGGGCAAGTCCGTCTCGGCCGACACCGACCCTGTCGATGTGGGCACGGTGCTGACGTACACGCTCACGTTCGACAACCAGGGCCAGGGGCCGATCGACGTCGACCACACCGACATCCTCACCGATGTCCTGGACGATGCGGATCTGACGAGCGACCCGGTTGCCTCCGACGATGCGCTCACCGTCTCGGCGGTCGACGACGGCGCGTTCACCGTGACCGGTGAGCTGGCCGCGGGCCAGACGATCACGGTGACCTATCAGGTGACGGTCAAGGAGGAAGCCGACCGCGGCAACAACACGGCCGACAACTTCCTGGTCCCCACGGGGGAGAACCCGCCGGAGGAGTGCGTCGAGGGTGACCCGAACTGCACGGTGACGCCGTTGCCGCTGATCGAGGTCGACAAGACGGCCGACCCGGAGACGGGCTCGGACGTACAGGCCGGGCAGGAGGTCACCTACACGCTGACGTTCACCAACAGCGGTGATGCGGCGGGTCCGGTGGACTACACCGACGATCTCGCGCAGGTGCTCGATGACGCCGACCTGACCGGTGCTCCGGTCAGCAGCGATCCGGCGCTGGTGTCGAGCTCAGGTGAGGATGGTCTGGTCCGTGTGACCGGGACGCTCGCGCCGGACCAGACGGTCACTGTCTCCTACACCGTCACCGTCAAGCCCGACGGCGACCGCGGAGACAACCGGCTGCGGAACGTGGTCGCCAAGACCGGCACCGAAGATCCGCAATGCGGGGACGACGGTGTCTCGTGCACCGAGCACCCCGTGGGAGAGCTGGATGACTGGAAGACGGTCGACCCGACCACCGGATCGACGCTGCGCCCGGGTGAGACGGCGACGTACACGCTGCACTTCGAGAACACCGGTCAAGCGCCGGTCGAGGTGAACCGTGACGACGTCCTCACGAAGGTGCTCGATGATGCCGACGTCACCGCCCAGCCGGTCGCATCCAGCGACGCGCTGACGGTGTCGGCGATCGAGAACGGCAGGTTCACCATCACCGGAACCTTGCAGCCGGGTGAGCAGGCCACGGTGACCTACACAGTGACCGTGAAGGCCGACGGGCAGCGCGGCGACGACCGGCTGGACAACTTCCTCGTACCCAACGGGGAAGAGCCTCCGGAGACCTGCGTACCCGCTGATGGGGAGCGCCCGGACTGCACCTACAACCACATCTCCGACGTGGACGTGGCGAAGTCCAGCGACCCGAAGTCCGGCTCGAAGGTGGACCCGGGTGAGGAGGTCACCTACACACTGACCTTCACCAACAGGGGCACCAACCCTGACGCCGCTGACGTGGCTGTCGACTACACCGACCACATGGCCGACGTGCTCGACGACGCCACTCTCACCGCAGGCCCTGTGGTCTCCAACGAGAACCTGACGGCCACCGCGGACGGCGACACGATCCGGGTCACCGGAGCCGTGCCGACCGGCGAGGTCTACACGGTCACCTACACCGTCAAGGTCAACGCCTACGACAAGCAGGGCAACCACCACCTCGGCAACGTCGTCGCGATCACCGGCGAGCCGCCGGTGTGCGTCGACGGGTCGCCGCTGTGTACCGAGCACGACGTGCCCAAGCCGCCGACCTCGGACACGACGCCCGGCGGCAACCTGCCGAACACTGGCGCCACCATCTCGGTCTCGGTGATCCTCGCCGCGCTGCTCCTTCTCGGGATCGGCGGAGGGCTGCTGCTCACCGGCCGACGGCGCCGGACGCAGACCGGTGGCGACACTACTCAGGAGGTCACTATCGACGACCTGATGTGACAGGCGCCTCGGGCCCCTGCCGATGTATCCCGGCAGGGGCCCGAGGTCTCCCCGCTCCTACCGCTCCACCCCACAGACAGTAGGAGTCCGGCCCTCCGCCGGAGCCACGGCCCTATCGGCTTATCAACCTCCCCAGACCGGTCGATAGGGCTGTGGCTGTCACCATCCCAAGCACGAGCATCAGAAGGAGGACACGGCGAGATGCTGCGGACAACTTCGGTGCCTGGAAGCTCATCGATACCGCGTGCGCCTGGGAGAGTGATCGCGAGAACGCGGCTGTTGCGGCGCCTCGATGCGATGACTCCGTTGACCATCGTGCGGGGACTCTCCGGCACCGGTAAGTCCACACTGGTCGCTCAATGGGCACGAGAACGAATGGGAAAGGGCGACACCGTCACCTGGTACAACGCCGCGGATCTTCCCCCGACAGTCTCAATCTCACGCGCGATCACGCCGTCCGTTCTCGAAGCTCCGAATCGGCTCGTGGTCGTCATCGACGACGCGCACTTTCGTATCGATGAAACCGACATTGACCAGCTATGCCGACTCCTGACCATTCATGAGCGCATGCATCTCGTCATCTGCACACGGGTCTCCCACCCGATCAAGGAACGGGCTCGTTCGCACGCGATCGCGACGACCGTGCTCACGGGGAAGGACCTCAACAGCGACGTGGCCGAGCTACCGAGTCTGGCCCACAGCTGGGGACACAGCATCAGCGAACAGCAGGCAACAGACCTCATAGCCGACGTCGGCGGTTGGCTTGCACCTACGCGGATCGCCCTCGACGCCGCCGATCCCGCCCATGATCCGACGGGTGTCCTGGCCGTCCGACAACATCTGCGAGAACAAATCCTTCCGCAACTCACGGATCAGGCATCGCTGCTGATCGCAATGACCCTCGCGACTGCCGACGTGATCGCCGAGGACCAAGTCCGCACGTTGTTCATCGACGATCCTCATACGCCGCATCTGCTGGCTCCACACGACCCGGTGTCGATCATCGAACATTTCGAGCGCCACGGCCTCCTTGAGCGTTCATTCGCCGCCCGTGAAGACCGCCACTGGCACTTCCCGAGGCTCATCCGGCGGGTGCTCGCAGACATGTTCGTCTCCGAGCACCCCGATGAAGCCGTCCACACGCACCAGGTCCTGGCGAGGCATCTGTCCTCAGCACAAGATCCAGCTCTGGATGGCAGGATCGTGCGCCATGCCCGTGCAGGTGGAGACTGGGCGCTCCTGTCACGCATGTGGACACTGCACGGTCTGCGCCTGACGACGGATCATCCAGAGGCAGTCCTCATCGCCTACGACGACATTCCAGCCATCGCCACCAGCGAGTACCCGGCACTCGCGCTGGCCGCCTCAGTGATCGCGTCCCTCCAAGCACATCGTGACCCGCACCAACGCGCGGCGTCGCTCACAAGCTATGCCGACGCCGGCTGGGCACTTCAGACGGCCAGCCGTTCGGGCGGTCCGACCGACAGCGACATCATGGGCATCGCCTCCCAGATCATCGCCGATCGAGTCGGAGGCGATGCACAAGCCGCGGTTCAACGCGCTGAGGCATACGCAGGAGACTGGGACTCCGACAGCACACACGCCTCGTCACTGACGGCCCGCGCATGGTTCGAGCTGCATTGGGCGCTTTCGTCGTTCGCGGCCGGCCACGGCGTGACGGCGATGCAACTATTCACCAAGACCGCTCGGACGGCCGTCGCCGCGGGCGCCGACTTCATCGTCTCAGCGGCGCTCGCGCAACGCGGCCTGATGAATGCCATCGCCGGCCATAGTCGCGAAGCCGGAGAAGACCTTGCAGCCCACCAACGTATCGACACATCAGGTCAGTGGCTGCATCACACCATTACGGTAGCCAGCCACATCGCCCGAGGTATCCTCCACCTCGATCAACTCGATCCGACTGCCGCTGACCACCTCGCGCAGGCCGGAGACGGCACCGACTCGATCGAAGAGTGGGCGCTGTTGACCTGGGCCAACACGCAGTACGCGCTGCTGTTCGGGAACCCCATCGTGACCCTTGCAGAGGTAAACCATGTGGCAGCACTGCACCACGGACTGACTCGCTCGAGGGCCAGAGACCAACGCAGCATCGAACGCTCCGTGGCCGAACTCCTGCTCGCGCTGGGCGAGCTCAACCGCGCGAAACGCCACATCGACGACGCCGGCGACCAGCTCACCCTCGCCGTGCCGCGCGCCAGACTGGCCCTCATCAGCGGCGACTATTCCCAGGCAAGGAGCATCGCAGTCGCGTCCGCATGGCAACCAGGCATGATGCTGCGCGACCGCGCCGATCTCCTCATGATCAAGGCCGCCGCAGCTCTTGAGATGGACGATGAGGATGCGGCCGTGGTGGCCTTCACGCGTGCCCACAGCCTGGCGAACAGCGTCAACACGCTTCTGCCCTACATCGCCCTGCCCTACGAAACCCTCACCCGACTGCTAGAACGGAGCCGAATCACCCTGCCACCAAAGACCTCAGACCTGATCGCTGCCCGGCCGGCGGTCTACCCATCGGCGAGCGAACTCATCACACTCACTCCGCGCGAGGAAACGATTCTCTATGCAATGGTCCGACATGAGACTCTCGCTGATATCGCCAAGGCGCTCACCGTTTCGCTCAACACCGTCAAGAAGCAAGCGGCGGCCGTCTATCTCAAGCTCGGTGTCCACGACCGTGCCGCCGCGCTCCTGCATGCACATCGACTCGGACTTCTGCCCGAGCCGTCCCCGCGCGACGGCCCGCCTCGGGTGATCCAGGTGAGTTCTTGATGCACGCGGCTATCCGCTTGCCCTGAACCGGGGGCAGGTGGACCCTGCGTCGGCTTCGATGCTCAGCCACCGCAGCGACGGCTACTCACGAGTCCAAGGAACCCTGCCGCTCTGTACTCAACCAATGCTTTCCGAGTGTCCTGGCAACGGCGCTCGGACTGGAAGCCCCTCACGGAACGAAGCCCGTCAAATGATCGACACGCGAATACCCCCACCCGCGCAGACCGGCGAGATGCTGGTCAGCCTTTTCGTAGGCGCCGACAATGTCGACGATGTCTCCCAGGCGCTCAACCTACCGCTGGGTCAGGTTGCCGCATGGTGCGAGCGGATACGCACGGCCTTCGGGCAGCCCATCGATGAATCACCCCGGTGGCACAGCGAAAGCGGCGAAGTCAAGGTCACTCACATTGCCGAGTTCACCCAGCCTCTGAGTATCGGAACCCTGATCACCTTCGTCGTGACCGTGCAGAACGGGACCAGGACCACGCTATACGGCGTGCACCTAATCCAACGGGGATTCACCAACGCATCGATGGCAACCCTGACGTATGACAGGCCCTGGCAGTTCGTCGAGGGAGACCACGCCCAGCTTCCGCCACAAGGCGTACACAAGTACATCGCCACCTACCGACTCATGCAAGACGACCTCATCCCGCACGGCGACATCGTGAACGCGATAGCCATCAGCGGCCGCACCGTGGCAGGACAACACTTCTACGAGGAGCGGGATGTCATCCTTGAGCTGTCCGCCGAATCGTCACCGATGCCTCGCCAACGTTCCGTGAGACCCGACCCCGAACGCGACGAGCCAACTCCGTGACATTCACAAGACGACGAGGGGTTTGCGCTACCGCACCGACACACTCATCGGCCCGGCGCGTTCCGCATCGCGGACCGCGCCGAGAAAGCTCGAAGTGGCCGCGCCTGCCCCAGCCGCTGCAACCGCTCGCTGGTCGCAACACCACCCCGCATCACTGCCTTCACAGCCGCATCCCGGGCCGCCCGGTGCGTCCGTGCGTGAAGGTTGATGCTCTGACCAGCCAGCTTCGCAGTTCCGTGACGCATCAGTTCGGCCGCAGGCACCCACCGCACGCCTCGGCGGTCACGAACATGCTGCTCCAGCCTCGCGCGCCGTGGAACGACTCCAGCGGAGGAGGGATCTCCGTGGCGTGCGAGCGGGCTGACATCCGCGACGTCCGGCCTGTCACCTCCCAACCACGCAGCCTCCTCAGCGTCCGACACGAGGTGCCCCGGCTCGTGCTCTCGCACTGCCGCGGATTGCTCGAACTGCGCGAACTCCAGTGCCTCGTAGTCCACGTCATCATGCGCATGGACCGCGTCGCTGTTGTAGGGGTCATTCGTCGACGACATCGGGTGCTCCTTCCTGATGTTCCGCCTCGGCAAGCCACCGACCCACTGTTGAGGGATGGACTCCGAGCTGGCTGGCGATCCGTCGGTTCGAGAGCCCGTCCTGGCGGAGCTTGCGCACCTGGGCGGTGCGCTCCTCGCCCGACGATGACGTCTCGTCCCGCTTGCGCGGAGTCCGCGCCGGGGATCGGTTCAGTTGCCGGATGGCCGGACGCTCCGTCATCGCTTCTAGTGCGGCCCGTGTTGTCGGCGTGACCTTCTGCGTTGTCCCGACGGGCGAGGGCGCTTCCAGGGCGTGGTCGGGTCGTGACGTCGATTCCGGCGCCGTCCCGGTCTCGTTCGGGTTGGTGCGGTGGTAGCGGGTGAGCTCGACGGTCAGGTGTGTGATCGCCAGCAGTACCACCGGTGGTACGGAGGCGACCAGGGCCGCAAGCAGCGGTGGCACGGCTGCGTCGGCGACGACGAGCGCGTGGGTGACGTTCGCGGACACCGAGACAGCCGCACCGCCGGCGAGCAACAGCCACGGGTAGCGCGTCGCCTGAGCGCCGTGGGCAGAGAGCGCGACGACCGAGATGGTGGCGACGACGATGACGCCGTCGACGATCAGCGGCCACACCCAGTTCAGTTGCGCCGCGGTGCCCGAGCGGCGGGCGAGATCGGCGAGAGCGGTAAACGAGAGCCAGAAGGCCCCGAGCCCGATCATCACGGTCCCGCTTACCGCCGATGCGACCACCCACCGCCCCACCGGCCGGGCGCGATCCGTGCTCATCTGCCCTCGGTCGCTGAGCATCAGCGGCCGACCATGACCGGTTCCATTGCGGCGGAGGCTTGCTTGGGCTGGGCGGGACCGAGATGTCCGGCCCGTCCGGCGGGTTCCGTGCCGTCTCGCGTGGGGCCTTCACGGTGGTTGTCGCGGGCAAGTCCGGGCGGGTAGCCGTCGCCCAGGCCGGCGTCGGGGAGCCGGTCGAGGATGTCCAGCGCGGCCTTGCGGACTCGTTCTCCGGTCTCGCGCACGACCTCCACGGGTGTCTTGTCCGGCACGGCGTTCGCCCAGGACGCGACGTAGGGGATCGTGTAACCGGTGGTGTCCAGACCGTACGCCGCACCGATCATCATGGCGACCGACTCAGCCTCGACCTCGCGGACCCCGCGGTGATGGTCCCGGGTGTCCTCGGCGGGATCGTGCATCCGCACATGGCCGAGCTCGTGGGCGAGCGTCTTGACCTGCGCGGCGTCGTCCATGTCTTCACGAACGGTGACGATCCGGCTGTCGTAGTAGGTCACCCCGTTCGCGCCGCCGATCGCCGCTGCACCCTCAGCGCGGGTCAGCTCGAAACCCGCGTCGTTGACCTGCGCGGCGAGTCCGTCCCACAGCCCTTCGGGAGCCTGGCCCTCCAACAGCCGGGGCATCGGCCGTTCCGGGAGGGGATCGCCGGTGGTTTGCGAGACGTCCCACACGTAGGCAGGCTTGACGTTCACCATCTTCGAGCGCACCACTTCACCTGCGGCAGGCTTCTCCCGAGGGGCGAGCCGGCGCCACGACATCGGATCTTGCGGGTTCGCGGAGGCGAAACGTCCCATGACCGGGCCATAGATCATGTAGCCGGACTGGCCGGCGACCGAGCGGCCGAGACTCTTCCACTGCTGGAATCCTGCCACGTAGGTCGGGATCGGCTCAGAGACGCGGCCAGCCTCGTAGGCATCGAGATGCTGCGCGTAGATCAGCAGCGTGTTGCGAAACGACCTGGCCCGGAACCGGGCGGCGAACTCGATCGCCCGAGCCCAGTCCTCGCCCGTCGTGAGCGCTTCGACGGCCGCCTCTAGCTTCTCGCCCATCAGCTCGAGCTTCGCCTCGCGCGCTGCGGCGGCCTCCGCCGCGGAGGGCCTGGTCCTCGCCATGATCTACCGCCTCTTCGCCTGCGGCACCGGCGGGTCGATGCCGTTCATGCAGACAGGTGCGGGACCACGCCACCAACCGCACACGCTTTCACCAGCTCCTACGGGCCGTCGCGCTGCGCTGTCGTCAATGCGCGCGCGGAAGGGTCGTGCGGCTTGGCGTCTGCGGACGGCTCGGGGAGCGCGGGATGCTTCCGCGAGGGCGTCTGTACCGGGCGCTTGACGTTGAGGGGAACCGCTTCGCGGTGCTCTGCCTATTGGTGGGCAATCCTGCGGATTGCCTTTCGGCTGTGTGATTGTGCGGGGTCATTCCTTTCTGTGCAAGGCACGCGAAAACTTTCCCCCGGATCTCCATTTCTGACCTCGCGCAGGCGGAAACTTTTCGACTCTTCGGCCTTGCACATTCATTCCTGACCCCTTTTCTCGGCAGCTGCCGAAAGGCAATGGCAGGGAGGAACGAGCGACACGCACCCGGTGTGTCTGCCTCCCGGCGATCCGAGAAAAGGAACCCGGAAATGACCATCATCGACACCCCCACGACGGACGTTCAGAGCATCGACGCGGCGCAGGATGAGGCCCGCGTGGTCGCTGAAGTGCGCCACATCGACCCGCACGCGCTCGTGGTCGAGGACAACATCCGTTCGCAGGTGAACATCGACCGCAAGTTCGTCGCGTCCATCCGCACCCACGGCGTAATCGCCCCGATCCTCGCCCACCCCGACAAGGACGGAAACATCGTCGTCCGCGACGGACAGCGCCGCACCCTCGCCGCCCGCGAGGCCGGAACCCCGCTCGTGCCGGTCTACGTCGTGGACGCGGCGGACGAGAAGCGCATCCGCATCATCCAGCAGTACATCACCAACGAGCACCGAGACCAGTTGACCGACGCCGACCGGGCCGAGGCATGGCGTCAGTTGGCTCTGGACGGCATGAGCGTCACCGCGATTGCCAAGCAGACCGGGGCCAAGCGCGACCACATCAAGACCGGGCTGGCCGTCGCCGGTCACGACATCGCCAAGCAGGCCGTTACCGAGCACGAACTCACGTTGGATCAGGCGCTCGTGCTCATCGACTTCGAGGACGACCCCGACGCTCTGGCCGCGCTCCGCGACACCGCCAAGCGCAACCCCGACGGATTCGACCACCACGCCCAGCGGCTCCTGGACGACAAGGCCACCAAGGAGGAAATCGCCGCCCTGACCGCCGACTATGAGGCACAGGGCTACACCGTCGTCGCGTGGCCGTCATGGGACGAGACCGACACCCTGTTCCTGCGCGAGCTCACCGACGCAGGCGGGGAGCGGCTGACCGAAGAGAACTACGCGGGCAAGCCCGGACATGCCGTCGCGATCGGTGAGCGCTGGGGAAGCGTCTCGGTCGGGCACGTCGTGGTCGATTGGAAGTCCCACGGTCTGCGCAAGATCAGCAGCACCGGTACGCCCCGTGGCGGGAAGATGACCGAGGAGGAGAAGGCCGAGCGCCGCCGCGTGGTGGCGAACAACAAGGCATGGGACAGCGCCGAGAAGGTGCGCCGCGCATGGCTGACCAAGTTCCTCGGCCGCAAGCGCCTGCCCAGCGACGCCGCCGCGTTCGCCGCGATCACCCTCACCACCGCCACGTTCGAGGTCGGTCGGGCGGTGCAGGATCACCACAACCTCGCCTCCGAACTGCTCTGCACCGAGTACACGTTCGGCAGGCCGCACCCGCTCGCCGCGCAGGTGGTCGCCACGCCGACCAAGGCCGCGCACGTCACGCTCGCCGTCGCGCTGGCCGCGTTGGAGGGAGCCACGTCCCGGGCGACGTGGCGCGACCCCGACGAGAACGCACGCCGCTACTTCCAGCAGTTGGCCGCATGGGGCTACACCCTCTCCGACGTCGAGCACATCGTCACCGGCACCGAGGACGCCGACCAGTCCGACGACACCGACGACGCGCCGACCGAGGACGCGACGGAGGCCGAGGACGTGGCCGACGACACCGAGGACAGCACCACCAGCGACGAGGGCGCCGAGGAACCCCCGACCGAGGACGTGGGCGACGGTGCAAACGAGGACGCGGACGACGCCGAGCCGGTCGAGACACCGGACGAGGCCGAAGACTCCCCGGAGCACGCCGACGACGACACGGACGACGGCACAACCGAGGACGCCACCGAGGACGCGTCCGAGCCCGAGGCGGAAGCCGCCTAACCGCTCCCTGCCCGGTGGCCGGACGCCTCGCGTGAGCGTCCGGCCACCGGCCCTTGCTCACATCCGTTTCAGACCCTCTCAGGAGTACCGATCATGAAGAACAACCCCGTCCTGGGCATCATCGCCAGCGACGACCTGCACGAGACGGAGCGTCGCGCCCGGATCGCCCTCAGTTACGCCCTTGTCCCCGGCGACACGAGCATCACGCCGCTACTGCGCACCAACAGCGCCGCGACGGTGTTGGAGCACTTGACGCAGACCGGCGGACTCACCGTCACCATCGACACCCTGCGCCGCGCACTCGATCTTGCCGACGACTCCGACCATCGGGCACTCATCCCCGGCGACCCGGACTGGCCGGTCGAGGTCGATGCCCTGGGCGACACCGCCCCGGTCATCTTGTGGGCCAGGGGAGACGTGACGCTCCTGTCACGGAGCCTTGCTGATCGCGTCACGATCACCGGCTCGCGGGCATCGACCGGCTACGGCAACCACGTCGCATCCGAGGTCTCGCACGACCTCGCCGGATCGGGCCGGGTGATCCTCACCGGTGCCGCCTACGGGATCGACGCCGCTGCCACCAAGGCTACGCTCGCGGCAGACGGCGCAACCATCGCTGTCCTCGCCTCCGGCATCGACCGTGCCTACCCGGTGGGCAATGCCGAGGTGTTGCAACAGGTCGCGTCGGCGGGACTCATCGTGTCCGAGACCCCTCCCGGCGTTGCACCGTCGCGGACGAGGTTCCTGCAACGCGCCCGCCTCATCGCCGCTCTCAGCGCAACGGTCGTCATCGTCGAGGCGGGCTACCGCTCATCGGTGCTGTGCATCGCGCACCACGGCCTCGCGCTGTGCCGCGCCGTCGCGGCCGTCCCCGGCCCTGTCACGAGCGTCACCAGCGCAGGGTGCCATCGCCTCATCCAAGACGGTGAGACCCGCCTTGTCACCAGCGCGCAGGACATCCTCGCCCTCACCGAGTCGACCATCGACTAACGCTTCAGTGTAGGGAGGGCACCAGGCCCGGTCACCGTCACAGGTGGCCGGGGCTTTTCTTATGCTCGCGCCAGCCCACGTCCGAGCTGCGAGCCTGTTCGGTGTCCGCCGACAGAGGGCGAACACCGAACGCGCCCAGCCACCTGACCATCCCGAGTTCGGCACCAGCCCCGGAGCCAGCAGCTCCGCGAGCACTGCACCCAGCCGGCCGAGACGCCACGCTCTCCGGCCGCCGTCCGAGACGCATCATTTTCGGACCAGACCCGCGTCTGCCTCTGACCCCCCTGAGCCTTGACACACGTCTTGCACTTGCCTGACCCGGCCCGTTCTCGGCCGGCATCCATGAACGGCTCGCCGGGTATCTCGACCGGCTCTGACCGTGCGCCAGGACCAGTCCTCGAGGACGGACGCCCGCGCTCGCCACGCCCACGTTCGTCCCCGAGAGGAAGCGCGAGCGCGAGGCCGCGCTACTCCCACGACGCCTTGTGGATGAACCGGTCTGGTTCGTGGCGGGCCGCGATCACCTTCTCGACCCGCTCGCCAAGGTCCGTGCTCGATTCGAGAGGGATGGGCGCGCCCGTGTCGGGATGGAACGCGGTCGCGCGGAAGAACGTGGACGAGGCGCTGGCGACTCTCCATTGCTGGATCAGCCCGATCCGCTCCTTCTCGACCCAGACCTCCCACTCCGGGTGAGCGTTGCGCAGCCTGCTCGATCGCGGCGCCAACCGTTGCAACCGCACGCCTTGGGGGAGACCCACGGGAGGATCAGTCGAAGACATGCAACACCTCCCATGCACGATCGCCGGTCTCGCGGATGTCGAACACGTACGTCTCAGCGTGCGCCTTCGAGCGTGCAACGAACCGCCAGCCCGTCCACGGCTCGGGGGGATGCGTGACCAGCGCAGAGAAGATGTCGTCCCCGCTCAACCCGATCCTCGTCGGCGCGTCCAGAACCTCCCAGCACTGCCCGTGCCAGACCAGCTCGACCGGAAGGTCACGCTCGAACCAGATCGTTGCGGCGCGCTCCGCAGAAGCCACCCTCATCGCAACCCCTTCCTGAGTCGAACATATGTTCGATGATACGTCGGAGTGACCGTTCCCGCACCCGTCTACAGCGCGGCCCGGCCCCCGCGCCCCGTGCTGATTGGCGCTGCGCGTCGGAGGAAACCCGCCCTGGTCAGGGCGTTGTCTCGGGCGTAGAATGGAAGTGTCCCGGCGGGCGATGTCTTCAGTTCTAGGACGCTCCATTCGGAGCGGTGGGGCCCAGCCACCCAAGTGATTCATGGCAGGCGCGCGTGCTTGCCGACACACCGGGAGGCCCCTAAATGTTTCTCATCCTTCTCGCCATGCGACCGGCTGGAGCGGTCTATCGGTGGTGCCAGCGCTGGTTGCCGAGCAACATCCTCGTCCGGCGCGTCTGCACCAGAAGGGGACTGCGCTGGGGCGTCCCGCTCGCGCTGCTTGGCCTGGTCTACTTCACCGCCGGAGTCGGCTGCGTCGGCGCCGTGCAACTCGGCGGCTCGCCGTGGTGGTACGTCGGCACGGTCGTCTTCTGGTGGACCGCGTTGAAGCTCGTCGGCCACGGCCTCTACGCCGCCGTCATGCTCCCGATCGTGCGGGCTCAGGAAAGCTTGGCCGTGGGCCGAGCGATCCGTGCGGAGAACCGCCTTGCCCAGGCGGAGGGCTCTGCGCGCCAGATCTGGACCCGCGCGCGTCGTCGCCAGCTCGTCTACGAGGTACGCGACGAAGTCCTCGCTGAGGACCGTGCGTTTGTGTGACCGGCTCTCCGCCGCCGGCGTGAGCCATCCACTCGTGAGCGGCCGTCTCGTCGCACCTGTCGTATGTGACGGTGTCGATGCGGGTGCTCAGCGCGGGTGACGGGTACCGGTATCTGCTGAAGTCTGTCGCGGCTGGGGACGGTGATCGGGATATGGCGTCGCCGTTGACGCGGTACTACGTGGAGAAGGGCACCCCGCCGGGCCGCTGGCTTGGCTCCGGTCTCGCGGCGGTCGGCGCGGGCGTTCTCGCTACCGAGCACGAGGTCACTGAGGAACAGCTGCGGCGCCTGCTGGGACAGGGCTGTGATCCGGTGACGGGTGAGCCGTTGGGCCGCGCGTACCCGCGCTTCAAGACGGCCGCCGAGCGCGCTGACGCTCGGATCGCTCAACTGAGCCGGCGGCTGTCGTCTGAGGATCGTGAGGCGGCGGTCGCGCGCATCCGTGCCGAGGAGGCGAAGCGTGGTCGCGCTCGCACGGTCGCGGGCTTCGATTTCACGTTCTCGGTGCCGAAGTCGGTATCGGCGGTGTGGGCTGTGGCCGACGGCGGCACTCAAGCGCTGATCGCGCAGGCCCACCACGCGGCGATCGCGGAAGTGATCGACCTGATCGAACGCGACGTCGCGGCGACCAGGACCGGCGCGGGTGGTGTCGCGCAGGTCGATGTGCGCGGCGTCCTGGCTACCGCGTTCGATCACTACGACTCCCGCGCATCCGACCCGCAACTGCATACCCATGTGGTGATAGCGAACCGGGTGCAGGCCGCTGACGGGAAGTGGCGAACGCTGGACGGCCGGCCGATGCACGCGGCGGTGGTGGCCCTGTCAGAGCACTACAACGCGGTCCTGGCCGATCACCTGACCCGGATGTTCGGCCTGGGCTGGGAGGCACGAGCGCGCGGCAAGGACCGCAACCCGGCGTGGGAGCTGACCGGCGTGCCCGACGCGCTGCTGACGGAGTTCTCCTCACGCACCAGGGACATCGAGGCGGAGAAGGAACGTCTCATCGACGCCTACGTGACTGAGCATGGCCGGCAACCCTCGACCCAGACGATCATCCGCCTACGGCAACAGGCGACGCTTGCCACCCGGCCCGAGAAGGAAATCAAGTCGCTGGCCGAGCTGACCGAGGACTGGCGTGCCCGAGCGACAACCATCCTGGGCGAGCACGCCCCGACCTGGGCGCAGCACCTCACCGCCGACAACCAGCGACCGTCGTTGCTCCGGGCGGACGACCTGCCTTTGGAGCACCTACAGGCAGTTGCCGATGTCGTGGTCCTTCGGGTCGGTGAGAAGCGAGCGACCTGGCGGCGATGGAACCTGTACGCGGAGGCATCTCGTCAGACGATGGGCCTGCGGTTCGCGTCCACCACGGACCGGGAGGCGGTCCTCGGCCTGATCGTCGACGCCGCCGAGAGCGCGTCGCTGCGGCTGTCCCCGCCGGAGCTGACGAGCACGCCGGCGTTGTTCCGACGACCGGACGGGTCGAGCGTGTTCCGGCCCAAGCACCACACGGTGTTCTCCTCGACGATGTTGTTAGAGGCCGAGGACCGGCTTCTCGAGTTGTCCCGCACTGACACCACACCCGCACTGGCGCTGGGAACGGTCAGGCGCATCACCCGCCGTCCCGACCCCGAGGGCCGCAGGCTCTCAGAGGATCAGGCGCGCGTCGTGCAGCAGATCGCCACGTCCGGTCGCGCCCTGGATCTGTTGGTCGGCCCGGCAGGCACAGGAAAGACGACGACGCTCGGGGCGTTGCGCCGCGCCTGGGAACACGAGTACGGGGCGGGCTCGGTGGTCGGGCTGGCACCGTCGGCAGCGGCAGCCCACGTCCTCGCCTCAGACCTCGGCATCGAGACTGAGAACACCGCCAAGTGGCTGCACGAGCACCGCAAGGGCCGCTGGAACCTCGAACCCGGGCAACTACTCCTGGTCGATGAGGCGTCACTGGCAGGCACCCTCGCCCTCCATGAACTCGCCACGCATGCCGCTGAGGTAGACGCGAAGGTCGTCCTGGTCGGTGATTGGGGCCAACTGACCGCCGTGGATGCGGGCGGCGCGTTTGGGATGCTGGTCCGTGACCGCGAGGACGCCCCGGAACTCATCGACGTACGCCGGTTCAGCAACGAGTGGGAGAAGAGTGCCTCCCTCGCGCTGCGGCTCGGACACACCAGCGTCATCGACACCTACGACGAGGCGGGCCGGGTCGTCGGCGGCGACTACGACGTCATCCTTGACGCCGCCTACCGGGCCTGGAAGGCCGACCTTGTCGACGGGAAGGTCAGCGTGCTGATCGCCGAGACCCTTGAGACGGTGGCCAGCCTCAACAGCCGCGCCCGCACCGACCGAGTCCTTGCCGGTGAGGTCTCCGCCGACGGGGCCGTCCTCCGGGATGGGAACCTGGCCGGCGCGGGCGATCTGATCATCACCCGCGACAACGACCGCCGCCTCACGACCGGCAAGTCATGGGTGAAGAACGGCGACCGGTGGAGCGTGGTCCGTCACCACGACGACGGGTCGCTCACCATCCGCAGGCACGGGCGACGCCTCGGCGGGACCGTGACCCTCCCGGCCGCCTATGTCGCGGAGCACGTCGATCTCGGGTACGCGATCACCGCGCATCGCGCTCAGGGCTCCACCGTCGATACCGCGCACGCGATCGTGCATTCCTCCTCGATGACCCGCGAGACGTTCTACGTGTCGATGACGCGGGGCCGTGACGCCAACGTCGCCTACGTCGCCACCGACGAAGCGCACCTCGAAGCCCACCAGCACGCCGACACAGAGGTCACGGCTAGAACGGTCCTCTACGGCGTGCTCCAGCACGAGGGAGCGGAGAGGTCCGCCCATGAGACGATCAGTGCAGAGCAGGATGCCTGGTCCTCAATCAAGCAACTCGCTGACGAGTACGAGACCATCGCCCAAGAGGCCCAAGCCGAACGCGTCACGAACCTTCTCGTCCGCGCCGGCCTGGACCGTGCCCAGCTCGACGAGGTGATCGCGTCGGAAACCTTCGGCTCGCTCATCGCCGAGCTGCGCCGCGTCGAAGCCAACGGACACAACCCCGACCGGATGGTCCCCTCCGCCGTCGCCGCCGGCGGGCTGGATAAGGAGCCAGACCTGGCCGCCGCTCTCCGTGGCCGGGTGAGCCGTCTCGCGGAAGCACGCTCCGGGGGAACCCATCGGCGACCCCGCCGCCGACTCATCGCCGGTCTCATCCCCGAAGCGATCGGACCCATGCCCGTGGACATGGCGCAGACGCTGACGGAGTTGAAGGAACTCATCGACCAGCGCGCCTCCGCCCTGGCCGATACCGCTGCGTCCGCGCACGAACCGTGGGTACGAGCCCTTGGCCCGGTCCCCACGGACCCACGTCTGCGTGCGGCATGGAAGCATGCGTTGACGATCGTCGCGGCGTACCGCGACCGCCACCAGATCGACGGCGCCGATCCACTCGGCCCGGCAACGGACTCACAGCTCCAACGCCTCGACCGGCAACGCGCCTTGACGGCCATCCAGCGCGCCCGGCGAGACACCGCGTCAGCGACCAAGGCCGGCCCCGTAGCTGGGCGGGAGGGGATGGGTAGATAGCAAGCGCGCTGGCGCCACCGATGCTGCTGGTCAATCGCGAGACACTGGCCTGCGGTATCACCACGGCTACACCCGCTCGGATCGGACTCAGACGGCTCTGCGCGGCGTAGCGATGCCTGCACGTGCCCACTCGACAGCGCGCATTCCGCGGAGGAGAGCCGGCAGGCGCCCGTAAAGTTGGATCATGGAGCCGCGCCAAGAGTTCACCACCTGGATGGGTGAGCTGATGATGCTCGGAGACGTGGCGGGGGACGCGCGACGAGCGAGCGCTGAACGAGCGATGGACATCGCCAAGGCAGTCATTGCGTCTTCGCATCCAGACGGCGCGAAAGCCGCCCTGCTGTTCTCGGCATCGTCGACTGTGATCAATGCTGGCGTGCATCTGAACGACACTGAGAGTGTGAAGAGCGGCAAGCTGCTTGCGGAGAAGGCTCTCACTATGACAACGGAGGACCAGCCTCTCCATCACCAGTGCCGATACAACATTGCCAACGCCACCAGCTCGCTATGCGACCAAGACCTGCCCAGTATCGAACCCGGCACCCGTCGCATCGACTGGGAACCGGACCTCGTCGCCTCTCGCCTCAAGAACCGGGCAGATCTCAAGGAAGTACGACGCGAGTTCTTCCAGATTGGTCTATCCCAGGTCGCAGATAATCAGACGCGTTCAGCCGCGTACTGCAACCTTGGCAACGTCCTCGACCATGCGGGCCGCTGGGCGGAGGCGTACGACTTCTACCTCCGTGCGCTAGAGGCTGATCCCCGCAACGGAAACGCAGCAGGGAACCTCGCCCAACTGCTTCACACGCGAATCGACTCGGGTATCGGACAGACCGGACATATCGCGGCCGTCTACGACAAGTACGTCGCCCTTGCGCATGACCTCCGAGACGGCACACTTGCGTTCGCTGATGCCAAAGTCGCGGAGCGTTGGGATCGGCTCATACCCACGGAAAGCCAAGGTCACCTGACCCACGGTCTTGACCCCGAAGCAGAGGACTATGAGTATCGGCAGTGGGTCGCTGACCTCCGCCTCGCACTCTCGCCAGCGGTTGAAGGATTGGGCACGGACGAACGGCGCTGGGATAGCGCGACCATTGAGGTTCTCTACGGCGAAAACCTTGACGACATGAGCCCTCCGATCCTCGGGGCCATGAATGTGCTCAAGTCGGACTTCCTGGTCTCTCGACGTCTCGCCTTCGATGCGATCTCACAGCTCACCGATGACCTGGCGCAGACCATCGACGACTCTGGCTCCTACGTCGAAACCCTGGACTACTCCCTCTACGGAATCCAGTACTCCAAGCTCCTACTTGCTCAGCGCTCAGCACTTGATGTACTCGACAAGACCGCCGTCGTCGCCAACGAACACTTCAACGCCGGAGATGCTCCCAGCAAGGTTTCCTTCCGGAACTTCTGGACTGAAAAGAACGGAGAACTTCGAGAACCGCTGGTGAAAGGGGCCGGACGTTCCCTCCCGAACCTCGCCCTCGCTGAACTCGCCAATGACATGGCGAAAGACGGGATGTACGCGACATCGCAAGCACTGCGCAACGCCGGCACCCACAGAATCGTCCACGCGGCCCTACTGCAAACTACCGGCGTAACTCAGGACTCGCGCAGCAAGATTGACCTGATCGAGCTGATCGAATCAACGGTCCTCGCGCTGCAAGTCACCAGGTCTGCATATCTCTACCTAATCGACTTAGTCGCGATGTGGAACCACCCCGAAGACCACCAGGGCGCGTACCTGCCGTTCCCCGATGTCCGCTACTTTAATGACCCGACCGCGGACAAACACATTGTCGACGACGACAACGACTCGGCACCCTGAATCGAACCGGGGCTGTCACTCGAAGTCGAGGGCGATCTTCTCCAAGAACTCGCCCGTCCACCGAGCGGCTGCGATCTCGTCCTCGCGGGAGATCCCGAGGTCTTCCACCAGGAGAGTCGTCCTGCGCAGGACGAGCACCAACAGCGCTGCACGCAATAATGCCCAGGCGGGCTACCGGCACGTCTTCACCTCTCGATCAGGTTCGCGCCGATCACCTCGCCATCGAACTCACTCAGCTCCGCCACCTGGGCAGCGAACGCAACCACCGTCGTGGCTCCTCCACCGGAAGGCGTCCGTCGCGAGATAATGGACTGCGCGTCACCCCGTGACGTCGACGACGACACAAGCGATGGGAGTGGCACCATGACTGCATACACGGATGTGCTCTCCTGGATGGAGGGTCGCCCCTGGTGGCAGCAGCAAGCCGTTGTCCGAGCTGCCGCCGTCGAGGTTCTAGAGAAGGCTGACTTTGAAGCGTGGGCTGACGCACTGCTCGGTGACGAGCCAGCGCGGCCGGAGGACGGCTGGCTTGCAGGGGCTCAGCAGCCAGCAGAGTTCAGCGCCCCCTCGGTACGCCTGTCCTCGATCTTTGACGTAACGAACGTAAATCGTCTCGCGGCGAACCAGAGACTCACGTTCGGTCTTGAAGGGCTCACAGTCGTATACGGCAACAACGGGAGCGGGAAGAGCGGATACGCGCGTCTCGTCAAGAATCTCGTACGCACGCGGCATCAAGAACAAGTACTACCCGACATCTTCACTACGGCAGATGGACTACAAGACGCGCGACTTGAGTATCGTTTCGACGATCAGACTCGGCAAGCCGCGCTTGGCGAAACGCCTCCGAGTGAACTCCTTCAGGTCTCCTACTACGACGAGCGCTGCGGCGACATGTATGTCACGACCGAAGGCGAGGCCACTTACCGACCATCGGCCCTGCGACTCTTAGACGAACTTATCGCGGTGTGCGACGGGGTTCGCGCGGCAATTGATGAACGTCTATCCGCTAACGCGCTGCGCCGTCTGTCGCTCCCTGCGCTCAACCCGACCACTCGTGCCGGACTCCTGCTGAGTTCCTTGTCCGACAAGACAACGAATGTGGAGATTGAGGAGATTTGTGCGGAAGCCTCGGGGGCGGAAGAAGAGATTGAGAGAGCTCGAAATGAAGAAGCCCGCCTGCGCGCCACAGACCCCGCCGCAGAAGCGCGACGACTCGCGCGCATCGCCAATGCCCTCGACAATGTTGCCAATCATCTCAATGATCTCGAAACACGCCTCGGAGCGGCCAGTGAAGAAAGATTGAGGGCCGCAGAGGTCAAAGCACGCGCTACGGAGGCATCGGCCGCAGCGGCTTCGAAGACGACCTTCGGAAGCGAGCCGCTTGATGGCGTGGGATCGGCCGAGTGGCAGGCTCTCTGGAGTGCTGCGGAGAGATATTCTGTTTCTATTGCCTATCCCGATGTTGAATTTCCGGCGACTGATGATAGTTCGCATTGCGTCCTATGCCAGCAAACCTTGAACCAAAGCGCTCAAGAAAGGCTTCGTAGTTTTCACCGATTCATGGCGGACGACACGCAGGAGCAGGCGGATACTGCGAAGCGCGACCTCGTCGCGATTCAGGGCACCCTCAGCCACGTCGACGTCGAACCTGCAGCGACGGTTTCCGCGCTGGCGACGCTTGAAGAGCCATACCCAGAACTCCATGCTGATCTCGTCTCATCGCTCGCACGATGGAACGAAAGAAAAGACGTACTAACGAGCGGTGGGGCAGAGGTTCCGGAGGCTCCGACCGCCGAACCCCAACGTCAGGCGATGGCGACTGCAACTCAGCTCTCGGCTTCCGCAGCCCAAATCGACGCATCAGCGTTTCAAACTCGGATTCAGGAACTCGCTCAGAAACAGCTGGAGCTGACCGCCGCACAATTGCTAGCAAACGCAGTGGAAGACATTCAGCAGGAGCGGGATCGAATCCGTGAAGAGACGGCGCTCAAAGAGGCCCGTCGCCAGACGGACACCCGCGCGATCTCTCGGGTGTCCGGAGATCTTACGGCCAAACATGTAACCGTACTGGTGCAGGACCGTTTTTCCCGTGAATCGCAAGACCTTCGGGTCGACTCGGTCACCATGCTTGGGAGCGGAGTGCAACATGGCGCGGTCATGCACAAGCCCGGATTCGTCGGCGCCGTCCTGAACGCCGAACTTCCGCAGGTCCTCTCCGAAGGAGAACAAACCGCATTAGGACTGGCGGGCTTCTTCGTTGAAGCTCATCTCGATAGTTCTCGGTCATCCATTGTCTTGGATGATCCGGTGACGAGTCTCGATCACCTCCGACGCGACGTTGTAGCGGAGCGGTTGGCGCGATTCGCTCAGGAACGGCAGGTGATTGTCTTCACTCACGATGTCTCGTTCGCGGCCAGTCTCAAGAAGAGTGCGAAGCGCAATTCCGTCTCGTTTACGGAGCGTTCCATCGAACGAAGCCTGGATGCCAACCAGCCGGGGATGACCAGAGAGAAGCATCCCTGGACTCTTAAGGACACCCCGACACGAATCGACCAACTCCGAGCTGACTTGGCGAGAATGCGGACTCGTTCCGTATCTGGCGAGTGGACACAAGAGGACTACGAGGATGCCGTAAGCAAGTGGGCAAGTCGGCTCTCGCAGACATGGGAGCGGATCATTAGCCAGGAGATCGCGGATCAACTCTTCGACAGATCGACTCTGCACGTCAGTGTCACGATGATGAAGGTTGTTCAGCGAATCAGCGAGAGCGACAACCAAGAACTGCAGGACTCTTACAACCTTTGCTCTAGCTGGACCCGCCATGATCAGGATATGGCGCTCAACTACTCACCGCCCTCGCTCGACGATCTGGAACGCGAACTCGAACGTGTCCATTCATGGCACAAACGAATCAAGGGGTATCGGAATAACTCAGGCCCGGGTCAGTGATGAGGTTGCGTCGGCGCCGTCCTGTTTCCAGCCGGCACGTGGGCGGATTTCGACCCCTGCGGTCAGAAGTCTTGCCCGCATCGTGCCTGCCGACACTGCGAACCTCTCACCGACTCGTGCCAGCGATGCGCCTTCCTCATACATACGAGCGGCATCGGCGATCTGCGCTACGGTCAGGCGAGTCCTCGGTCGAGCAGACCCGGCCTCGTAGAGCACCTTACGCACCTTGCGGCGGTCGATCTGCAACTCGACCGCGATGACCTTCATCGGCGTGCCCTCCCGGAACCTCGATACGATCTGTTCGAGTTCTTCGGGATTCAACTCGCGGCGAGTGGAGTGCTCAGCCAGAGGGCCACGCTGATCCAGCGGTTCAGCCCGTGCAGACCGGTCCAGACGTCCCTGTCGGACGCGACGGACCTCTCTGACCAGGCGTTTCGGCACGACGTCGAAGTTTGAACTTCTTCGCGTAGCTCCCACCGTGTCATGAGTCGCGACTTGGGTCTCTCCTGAGTCGCGTCTTGTGTCTCATCTTCGAGAGCCTGGCCATCGGCCGGGCTCTCGTTGTGTGTTGCGCCAGTAGGTGCGGGTGGGGTCGATGTC